>ENA-UOJS01001777-UOJS01001777.1-human-gut-metagenome-genome-assembly--contig:-C74-NODE-1777-length-16597-cov-5.932173_pt1 | contig 16597 bp, 9 predicted proteins | sample MGYA00242355_ERZ723902 | MGnify/ENA metagenome assembly ERZ723902 | reverse complement strand
GAGAGGCTTCCGAAGCGACCGGCCTTCCTGTAGGTGTAAAGGTGGTATGTGGTGGTGTCGATAATTCGTGCATGGCCTTGGGAGCTAAGGGAACAGCTGAGGGCAGAATGTATACCTCATTGGGATCTTCTGCCTGGATTGCTTTAGTTTCGGTTCATCCGGTTCTTGATTTTACCTATAAGCCTTATGTTTTTGCTCATGTTATCAAAGGAATGTATGCTTCGGCAACTTGCATTTTTTCTGCCGGTTTGAGCCAGCAATGGGTACGAAATACATTTTGTGCCGATCTGGTAGAACAGGAAAAGCAGGGAAAAGCCAATGCTTATGAAGTGATAAACCGTTTGGTTGAGAGTTCTGTGCCTGGTGCTAATGGGATACTGTTTAACCCAAGTATGGCAGGAGGGTCTATGATGGAACCGACTCCTCGTATGGCAGGTGCTTTTTTCGGATTGAAACTGGAGCATACACGTGCAGACGTATTGCGTGCTGTTCAAGAAGGTATTGCTATGAACCTGCGGATAGCATTGGATGTGCTTTGCAAGTACAGAAAGGGCACTGAACGTATGCTGGTGGTAGGAGGAGGGGCAAAGAGTCCTGTCTGGATGCAGATATTTGCGAACGTTTACCATCTTCCTATAGAGACGACTTCCGTCAATCAGGAGGCAGCCAGCCTCGGAGCTGCGGCATTGGGTCTGAATGGGATAGGATTATGGAAAGGGTATGAAGCGATTGACCGGATTCACCGATTGGAACAGACGTTTTTGCCTCAGGAGGAGATTTGCCGTATTTATCAGTTGGCACAAAAACGTTTTGGTCAGTTAGTTAATTATATTGCAGAAATGAATAATTGAATAAAGCTATGAACAACTTTGAATATTACAATCCTGTACGTGTATTGTTTGGTGCGGGAGAACTGAAAAGGATAGGAGAGGAAGCAAAAAAATTGGGTAAGAACATCTGTTTGGTATCTTACAAAGAACTGAACTTCTTGCAACCGCTTATGTATAAAATAGAAAGACTTTTGAAAGAAGAAGGATTGAATGTCTTTACGTTCTATGAGGCGGAGCCAAACCCCGAAATAACGACAATAGCCCGTGGAGCCGATTATTGTCGGACTGTTCAGGCTGATGTTGTGATAGGCGTTGGCGGCGGAAGCGCTATGGATGCGGCAAAAGCTATAGCTGCAGGAGTATACTATGAGGGGGATTTGTGGAACATGGTATTTAGCCGCCACGATCATATCGATGCAGTTCCTCCGGTAAAGTCTTTACCAACCATGATGATACCTACTTTACCTGCTACCGGTAGTGAAATGAATAATTGCGCAGTAGTGAGTAATGCCGCGTTGAAGGAGAAGTCTTATATATGGAGTACTTGCCTGTATCCGAAAACCTCTATTATTGACCCGGAACTGACATTGACATTGCCTCCTTTTCAGACCGCTTGTGCAGCTGCAGACACAATCTCTCATGTCCTGGAGATTTATCTGAACGGTGAAGAAGACAGTGACTTGCAGCACTATTTTCAGGAAGGAGTTATGCGTACTGTCATCGATAATATTGGCAAGGTGTTGAAGGATCCTTCCGATATATCGGCACGTTCTCATTTGCAATGGGCTGCTACTTGTGCCATAAATGGCTGGGCATCTCCGGGTGATGCCTGGACGCCCATTCATCAGGTAGGGCATGTACTTACTTCGCGTCACAAAGTACAGCATGGAGCTTCGTTGGCTATATTGATGCCGGCATGGATGAACTATATGTATGCTCGTCGGCCGGAACGTTATTTCTGCTTTGCCAAGAATGTGATGCAGGTTGAGATAAAAAATAAAACTCAGGAAGAGGTTATTCGGGAAGGCATTGAACGGTTCAGAAATTTTTTGGGAGCTATCGGAGTGCCTCAATCGTTACATGAAGCGAACATTACCCGTGAAGATTTGCCTTTCATTGTAGAAGGAGTGGTAAAGGTCAGTTTTGGGCAAGACGGTATGCTGAAGTGCATTCCACCCGTGAGCCGTGAAGACGTTCTGGAAGTGCTGAAACTGGCATTGTAAATTGAAGAACAGGTATTGTAAGAAGAAGGTGTGTCAAAACAAAAGTACCTGAAATTCTCCTCCTTCCAGAAGGAGGGGAGTCAGATACCATTACTTAGTTTTGACACACCCTCTTCTTGTTGTATTTCCTGTGTGTCAGTTACAAAAGTTCTTAAATCATCATATTGCGATGCTCCCAAGCTCATAAGCGTCTGAATGATGTCTTTAAAGTGTATTGGGATGGGAGGCGAATTTCCTGAAAGCCAGCATGCAGAGAACTCGTAAAACTTGCAAACTTGCAAAACTTGCAGCCTCCTCACACACATACGCGCACGCGCGCGTATAGGAGAAAGCGGGGAATAAGTGCGGATAGTATAGTGAATGGCATCAGCAACGTAAACATCCGACCCCCTTCGCGTATTCCGCGTGTCCATCCTTCATCCCGTTTTCATTTTTAATTATTCTTTTTTTATTCTCTACGTCACATCGGTAGTTAGCCGACGCAACAAGCAATCCCGCCGGGTATGACAAGCAATGTCGCCGGTTTCTACAAGCAATGCTGTCAGGTTGTGAAAGAAAAGCCCACAGGTTTGGTGAGCAAAGCCTACGAGTATGACAAGCAAAGCCCGTGAGTATCACTTGCACGGCTCGCGAGCCGTGCTTACAATACACGCGAGCCATGCAAGTGATACGAGACACTGTTTGTATGGTGCAGCGTAGGGCAGGCTTTGTTTCTGTTTTTTCCTCTCGCGCGTACGCGCGTGCGTGTGTGTGAGGAGGCTGCAAGTTTTGCAAGTTTGCAAGTTTTGCACCCATCAGTTCTCTCCCTATCGAAAGTCTGTTAGAACAAAAGTATCATTGATGCGGACATCATAGGTTGGCGTTATTTGCTTGGAAAAGTTAGGTAGATATAATAAAATCCTGCCAAAAATATGATATGATTGTTCTTTTAATAGACTCTGATATAAAATCGTCTGCAATTATATAGAATAGATGAAGGCATAAAGTTCGGAGAAGTGTATCTTTGGGATGATAAAAAAGGGGGCTTCGACTTGTCTGCTTGTTACTCGTTAACTGCAACTTGAACTTGCGAATTGAAAAATCGACGAAGTCAAAGTTGAGTTATGTTTTTCTTGCCATTTCAGTAAAATCGCAGACCTTTGCAGCGAATGGAAGAGCTTGGCATTGCAGTAACGGCAAAGAAAGTGTATGGGGCAGCAAGCTATGCCAAAGAAGAATGAGTGTTAGAAATGATTTTTAAATTGATAAAAGATGAATGTGAAAGCGTTTTTGTTATTTTGTTTATTGGGTTGGGGAAGTATTGTGGCTTTACATGCCCAGCAGCGCTTATCCCAGCTCGACTTGAGTCGTGCGTCTCAGACTTATGGTACACCCGTTGTAGGTAAGTCGGTGACAGGAGAAGAGGCATTTGTTGATGGTGAAAAATGTGAGGATCCGGTGGGGGTATATACTGAAAGTATCATTCGGGTCAATGTAAAGGGGTATGGAACAAAATTGTCGGGAAAGATCGGGGTGGCCGATTCGAAGATTGATTACGAGGCTCCTGAAGTGACCTCATTGCCGCAGCCGGACGGAACACGGGTGTTCTATCGGAAGGTAGGCGAACGGAAATATCTGGCTGGAGTGGAGGATAAGGACCGGGTGATGAACAAAGGCAGTGTTTTGTTTCGTGTACTGGGCGATGGTAAAGAACTGTTCGCACAGAAAATGACAGCCGGCGAGAAGATGAAGCCGCTGGATGTGGATATACGGAAAGTGAAGAGGTTGGAACTCCGGGTGGAAAATGGCGGAGACGGATATAGCGGTGACTTTGCCGTGTGGTCGGGAGTCAGGATCGATTATGACAGTTTTCAAGCGTCGTCCATTTCTACCGAAGCGGTTGATGAGGGAGAGGCTGTATCTGAAGAAAACTGGAAAAAGATGTCGGCCAAGTTGAAGAAACTGCCAGTTGCGGATTATCCTGCGATGAAACGGAGTGCTACAGATTGGTTGTTGGCTTCTGACAATTACAAGGCGGAAGTGAGAGCCGGAAGAGATGGTAAATCTATCGTCATCTCCAACGGTTTGACTGCCCGTATATTCCGTATTGTTCCCAACCTGGCTACGGTAGATATTGTCAATCAGATGTCGGGCGAGAACATGTTGCGGGCAGTGAGCGGGGAAGGCGAACTGGTCATCAATGGTGAAAAATGGTACTTGGGAGGTCTGGAAGGGCAGCCGGAACGTGGTTATCTGAAGTTGGAATGGTTGGAAGAAATGAGTGCGAAGGACCGTTCGTTTGTGGTGGAAGACTTTGAAGTTACCGATTCTATCCGTACACTGGACTGGGCTCGTAGCCGCTGGGCACTGAACAAGAAGCTGCCGACGGGTAAATCGCTGACTTTTGTTTTGCGTGGTGTAGATGAAGTGAAGAACCTTAAGGTAAAACTACATTATGACATTTATGATCATATACCTGTCATCCGTAAGCATATGGAAATTTTCAATGAAGGGAAGGAGAAGGTAAATCTGGACTCGTTCAAGCTGGAACAGTTGTTTTTTGCCGAACCAGAATCGACGGATGGTGATATGTCCAAACGTTACCTGCCTAATATCCATATAGAGAGCGACTATACGATGGGAGGAACTTTTTGGGAGTATGCAACAGATAAGACCGAACACTGGACTACGGATAAGGAATATACTTCTCAGTGTAACTACGGACTGAATACCTTGTGTACGTTGGAGGTATACAATGAGGTAGGACCGGATGTAGAGGTAACGTCCGATAAACCTTTTTCTTCGTACCAGGTGTACGAGATGCCTGTTGATTCGTACGATCGCGAGCGCAAGGGGCTTTTCTTGCGCCGTTTTTACCGGACAGTGGCTCCCTGGACTACGGAAAATCCTATCTTCATGCACTTGACTACCATTGACGAGCAGACGGTGAAGCGGGCTGTCGACCAGTGTGTAGAGACGGGTTACGAAATGATTATCCTTTCTTTCGGTTCTGGTATGGACGCTGAGACGACTGACGAAAAACATATTGCTTATATCAAGTCGTTGGTCGACTATGCCAAGTCTAAGGGAATAGAGATGGGAGGTTATTCATTGCTTGCCAGTCGCTGGATCAGCGATGAGGTGGATGTTATCAATCCTGCTACCGGTAAGCGTGGAGGAGCTTTCTTTGGTTCTGCCCCTTGTCTTTGTAGCCAGTGGGGAGTGGACTATCTGGCTAAAATCAAGAGTTTCTATGAGAAAACGGGATTGACTTTGCTCGAACATGACGGTTCTTATCCAGGCGATGTCTGTGCGTCTACTGTTCATCCTTATCATAAAGGTTTGCAGGATTCGCAATGGAAACAGTTCGAAAGAATAACAGATTTGTACCATTGGTGTCTGTCAAAGGGTATTTCGCTAAATGTTCCTGATTTTTATTTTCTGAACGGTTCGACCAAAGTCGGTATCGGATATCGGGAGGTGAACTGGTCGTTGCCCAGAGACCGTCAGCTGATTCACAGCCGTCAGGTGAACTATTCGCATACCTTCGACCGTATGGCTTCTTCCTGTTGGTCGTTTGTACCGTTGGTAGAATATCACGGAGGTGGGGCTGCTGCTACGCTTGAACCACTGAGTGAACATCTGGAGACTTATTATCAGATTATGATGGCTAACTACGGTGCCGGTGTGCAGGCATGTTATCGTGGACCACGTTTGTACGATACAGATGAGACCAAAGCCTGTGTGCAGAAAGTCATATCCTGGTACAAGCGCTACCGGGAGATTCTGAACAGCGATATGATACATCTGCGTCGTCCGGACGGCAGGGATTGGGACGGCTTTGTCCATGTGAATCCGACACTGAAGGAAAAAGCACTGGCTATGTTTTTCAATCCTACCAGTGAGGTGATAGAACGTACCGTCAAGATACCTCTTTATTATACCGGATTGACAGATAAAGCCCGTATTCGTGTGGAAGATGGTAAGGTGAAAACTTATCGGCTGAACCGTGACTATACGGTGGAGATTACGGTTCGGATACCGGCTAACGGGCATACGTGGCTGGTGGTAGAATGATTGTTTTTAGGCACGGATTACGCGGAAAAACGCAGAGAAAGAAGAATAATCATCCGTGAATTTCCGTGTAATCCGTGCCTAAAGGAAAGTGCTTTCTGACATTACTTGTCAAGAGTCGCAGGATACTATGTTGGGCATTCTAATAATGGATATTACGCCGCTAATGTAGATGTTTACGAGTCTAAAGTCCATGTTTGTCTACTCTATATTCATCATTTTCATTTAGATCAACGTCCTTTTTATGTATCAGTTTATCGCCCAAATAGATTTTCTTTATTTTCAGATCTCCTTTCAGCACTTTGATGCTTACAGCAGAAGCATTGATTGTACAGGTTCCCCATGCATATCCGTTGCTCCAGAAATATGTTCCTGGATTGTCAGTAAAACGGATTGTTCCATCAATAGCCGAATAATGAAAACCGCTCCAAGCAATGATAGCCGACCAACTGGCCATGGAACGGGCATAATGATGTCCGCACTCTGGCTCGCTGAAAGGATTTCTTTTGGCTCCGTTGTGCCTGTCTCTGATTGCTTTTATGCACCGAAGCGCATCTTCCGTCATGCCTTCATAAAGCATACCGGTGGCGGCGCAATATTCGAAGCCGGTCATCACTTCGGCAAAATAGGGGAAAGGAACCTTTAACCGTCCTTTGGGCCACGATGCCATCAACAGTCCGGATTCATTGCCCATGGCATAAGAGCGCATGTTGTTGAAGTGGCGGCTGAAATCGTTCACGTAATTGTATTTCATTACACTTTCCAGTGCTTTGCGTACATGTTCTTTATCTGCTAAATAACCCAGTCCACAAATATGAGCCATATATTGTCCTACAAGTTGGTCTACCAGGCAGCCTTCCCCCAATTGATAATCAGGCACTGATGCAGTGCTATCTGAGAAATCTATAAACTCAAACGTCTTCGGGTCTGTGATCCGATGTATATAATATTCTCCGTTGAACAGTTGTTCGTCCATCCAACGGCTACCTTGATTGAACAGGCGATGACACTTTTTAGCGAATGCCTTGTCGTTCATGGCATACGCCATTTCTTCGGCTGCTCTCAACGCTCCCAGGTACCAGAAACCCATTTGAGGATTGGGACCGAAGTAATTTACGTCCATTGTATTGTGTTGCGAACCTTCCATTACACCGTCTTCATTGCCGTCCCATCCGCCAGTGGTCCAAGCATAAGCAAGTACTTTTTTAACCTGTTTCCAATTCTCGGAAAGGAAACGGGAGTCACCAGACAGTTGCCACTCCCGGTAGAATTTCATGATACATCCCATCTGTCCGTCGGCTGCAGCAGCGTTACCTTTGGAAGCTTCTGTCAGGGGTAGGGCGGCCCTGAAGTTCATCAGTCCATTCTCCTTGGTGGCATAGTTGAACTCCACGTCCCTCATGCTCCGGGCTAAGTCACCGAAAAGAAAAGCCGTAGCCGTCTCGTAGTTCCATACATGCGTACAGGACCCCTGGCAGGAACCAAAACGATCCATTACGCCTTCCCAACCCATCAGATGCCCGCTCGGCAGGCGGAATACGGTTTGGGACCGGAGTACGGACAAATTGAACAAGGCGGCTTCCTTTATTTCGTCGGGATAGGAACTCGATAGAAAAGCGTTGACGAAACGCAGTGTCTCTTCTTCAAGCGAAGGTATGCGTGGGACAATATTTTCAGCAGCCGCCCACGCGTCCTTGAATTTCGTGCAATAATAGTTGCCTACCACCGTTTCCGACCATGCTTTCCTGTTGGGGAAGCACCAGGTCAGAAAGAAAGAGAACGTTTCGGTGGCGTGGGGACGGATGGTTTTCTTTACGGATAAGGAAGCCATCGGATCCTGATCTGTCAGTTGGTGGACAACGTTCAGTTCACCGTCGGCACTGAAATCATCCCAAAAGTCCAATATGGCATTGCTCCAACTGTCGGCAGTGGATGACAGGCGGTAGGAAACACCGTCTGTTGCCTGAGTAACCAAAGCCATGGTGCCGTATGCTGGGTGGTCGTGAGACACTCCATTCGAGAAAAAGTAGATGCCGCGCAGGCCATCCGTTTCCCGATATTCGTTTCGGTTGTCCTTGGCTCCGACGGGGATGAAATCTCCTTTCCAGTCGTGTACATACTGGCTGCCGTCTTTTCCGATGAAATTACGGATTGAGCCACAAACAGATACTTCCATCGGCTGGTCTGTCAGATTTCGGACTTCGTAGCTCAGCACTGCTACTGGCAGGCCACTGTTCTCTGCATCAGCAGGGATCAGCGGGTTGAATCCCTTGACCACTACTTCTACCGGCAAGTCCTTGTCTGAAAGTCGGGCCTGGCCGAAAGGATAGGCCGCGTCGAACGAACAGGTTCCGAAGCGAGGCAGTCCGTGATGGTTGACCGGACGGCCTTCGTAATGCAGGTATTCATGGTCGTAGAGTGGGCCGCTCAGCAGTGCTGTATGCGAATGTCCTTCTTGTTCTGCCACATGAATGGCGAAAAAAGGCGCATTATTGCCTGTCGTTACGGTGCTATAGCCTTTGGCCGGGACGTTCATGATTTCCCAGTCTCGCAATTCGCCACGTCCGCCAAGTGAGACGGTTCCCGTACCGATTCCTCCTAAAGGGAGGGCGATGTGATACAAATGGTTCTCATCATAATGCTTCAAGGACGGCCATTCTGACGGCGTCCATTCTTGTGCCCAGATAATTGTTGGCAAGAGAGCCAACCATAACATGCTTGTTTTCATCATTCTTATAAGTTGTTGTTCAAAAATGAAAGTTCTCAAGTAAATTCTTAAGCTTTTGAAGCAGATACTTCTGTTTTGACTTACAAGATTCATATTAGCTTGATTGTAAGTTTTACGGTTTCTCGGTCACGTAGAAGCGGAATACGACCGTATGGTGGTAGGTTTCTCCGGGTTTCAGAATAGTACTGGGGAAATTCGGATGATTGGGTGAGTCCGGAAAATGTTGTGTTTCCAGTGCCAGGCCGCTATATCTGCGGTGCAGGTCACCTCTTTTGCCGACATCTGTTCCGTTGATGCAGCCTCCGTTGTAGAATTGGAGTCCGGGCTGGTCGGTCAGGATATCCATGGCAATACCGTTGGACGGCTCGTACAAGGTGGCAGCTTGCGAAAGTGTTTCACCGTTTTTGTCCAATACAAAATTGATGTCGTAGCCTCCGCCGCCGAACTTCATGATGTCATTTCCGTCTTCGCTGGTACGTTCGCCTATCTGATGTGGCGTACGGAAATCGGCCGGAGTACCTTCTACGGGGATTATTTCACCGGTAGGGATGAGTACGCTGTCGGTTGGAGTGAAGTGAGAGGCATTGACTTGCAGGTAGTGGGAGTTGATGCTTTGGGCTGTTGTCCCATGAAGATTGAAGTAAGGGTGAATTGTAGGATTGTAAGGAGTCGGTTGGTCTGTTGTGGCTGTGTAGTCAATCTGAAGTGCGTTGTCTTTTTTCAGTGTATAGGTGACATGGGTCATTACGTTTCCGGGATAGCCTTCTTCTCCGTCCGGCGAGAAGTAGGACAAGGTAAGGCTATTATTCTCCGGCGAGTATTGTGCATCCCACATCTTATTCCAGAATCCGTCAGTTCCTCCATGCAGGTGGTTGGGACCGTTGTTGATGCTAAGCTGGTAACTGTGGTTGTCCAGCGAGAATCTTCCCTGGGCGATTCTGTTGCCGTATCGGCCTACCAACGGACCGGCATAGACGTCTTCTGCTTTCAGATAATCGCGGATACTCTCGAACCCCCATACAACGTCAGTGGGAATTCCGTTTCTGTCGGGAACGATCAGGCTGACGATTCTGCCTCCATAATTGGTAATTTGTACAGCCATTTCTGCATTTCGAAGTGTGTAAAGGCTGTTTTGTTTCCCTCCGATAATCGTATCGAAGCATGATTGATTTTGCATAATCTTCTCGGTTGCGGATGGCTTTCCGGCGCGGTTGCAACTACAGAGGGTTGCGCAAAATAAAGATGCTAAAACAAGTTTGATTTTCATGATAGTCTTTTTTTAGAAGTGATAAACAAAGATATAAGTTTGTAATGACAAAGTCTTGTACAATATTCCCAGAAAATGGCAGTATTTTTTCGAAATGAGTCTTATGGGGGCTGTGGCGGGTGTTGGCGGTGAAATGGTTGAATAGTGACAGATTTTGGGCAAGAAAGTGACAGACATTCTTTGCCGCTCTCTGTATATTTGTAATCGGAAAAAACGTTTTGTGAACATGAAAAATACAAGTATCTTATGCGGAGCTCTTCTGTTGCTTGCAGGAGCATGTTCCCCTGAAATGCCTGTTGAGATCCGGCAGACAGACCGCATTCCGACAGCAGAAAGAAATGTGAATTATGCCACTAACCGGGAACCATTGATGCCACAGCAGTTTATCAAGTTGCCGGCGGGAAGCATCAAGCCCGGAGGCTGGTTGCTGACCCAGTTGCAACTACAGAAAGATGGGCTGAACGGCCATTTGGGAGAAATTAGTGCATGGTTGCAGAAAGAAGATAATGCCTGGCTGAAATCAGGAGGCAAATGGGGATGGGAGGAAGTCCCTTACTGGCTTCGAGGGTATGCCGGGTTGTCTTATCTGTTTGAAGATAAAAACATGTTGGACGAGGCGAAAATCTGGATAGAAGCTATCTTGAACAGCCAGCGCGAGGATGGTAATTTTGGCCCTTATACAGAGGTGAATGGTTCGCAGGATTTTTGGCCAAACATGATTGCCTTGTGGATTCTGCAATCTTATTATGAGTATACGGGTGATAAGCGAGTAGTTGACTTTATGACCCGTTATTTCCACTTCCAGCTGACAGTACCTGATGAACACTTCTTGAAAAGTTATTGGGAAAACAGTCGGGGAGGAGATAATCTGTGGAGCGTGGTGTGGCTGTACAACCGTACGGGAGACCGGAAACTGCTGGAACTGGCGGAGAAAATACATCGGAATACGGCTAATTGGTGCAAGGCCACGGAACTGCCTAACTGGCATAACGTGAACGTGGCGCAGGGATGTAGGGAACCTGCCACTTACTATCTTTTTGCTGGCGATAAAAAACTGTTGGAGGCCAGCTACAATGTGCAAAGTCTGGTAAGACGTGCTTTCGGACAGGTGCCGGGTGGTATGTTCGGTGCTGACGAGAATGCACGGATTGGCTTTTTTGATCCCCGCCAGGGAACCGAAACTTGCGGATTTGCCGAACAGATGGCTTCGGATGAAATCATGCTGCTGATAACGGGCGACCCGTACTGGGCGGAAAATTGTGAAGACATTGCTTTCAACAGTTATCCGGCAGCATTTATGCCCGATTATAAATCACTTCGATATATTACGGCTCCCAATATGGTGATGAGTGACAGCGAAAATCATAAACCGGGAATAGATAATGCCGGTCCTTTCCTGGCGATGAATCCTTTCAGTAGCCGTTGTTGCCAGCACAATCATGGATTTGCCTGGCCTTATTATGCGGAACATCTGATACTGGCAACACCAGACAATGGGGCGGCAGCCGTGCTGTTCAATACTTGCGACGCAAGGATAAAAGTGGCTGATGGTAAGGAGATTGTTATCAGGGAAACTACCGACTATCCGTTTGATACCCGGATTGGTTTTGTAATGGAGATGAAAGACGACGGGGTGAACTTTCCATTCTACATACGTATTCCGAAGTGGACACGTAATGCGACGGTCAAGGTGAACGGGCAGGATATGGATGAAGACTTGCAAGCCGGTAAATATTTGTGTATCGACCGGGAGTGGAAGAATGGAGACAGGGTAGAGGTAGACTTTCCGATGGAAGTTTCTGTCCGCACCTGGCAGGTGAACAAGAACAGTGTCAGTGTAGATTATGGTCCGCTGACTTTATCGCTCCGGATTACAGAAAAATATGTAGAGAAAAACAGTGCAGAAACGGCTATCTGGGATTCGCAATGGCAACAGGGGGCTGATGCGTCGCGGTGGCCATCGTATGAGATTTATCCGGAGAGTCCTTGGAATTATGCATTGCAAGTGGGCAGTGTAAAGCTGAAAGAACGCCGGAAACTGCAACCCGGTCGAAATCCTTTCACGCAGAGTGATGTCCCGTTGGTGTTTGAAGCACAGGGCAGGCAGGTACCGGACTGGAAAATTGACGAATACAAGCTGTGCGGTGTATTGCCTTATGAAGATGTAGCGAAGTCGGATACATGTGAGACCCTGGAACTGATTCCGATGGGAGCCGCAAGATTACGTATTTCGGCATTTCCTACTTGTGAATGAATGGTGTCAACAGTATTTAAAAACTTAAAGTGATAGACTCAACTTTGACTTCGTCGATTTTCAATTCGCAAGCTCAAGTTGCAGTTGACAAGCAACAAGTTGACGAGTTGACAAGGCGTTTGTAGCGAGCCGTTTCAAGCGGCACTTTATCAAACAGGGAGTTCCAGCCTAGTAGACTTGTTAACTGAAGCCTTGTCAACTAATAAGTTGAGCACTTGCGAAACTTAAGTAATAGAAGAATACCATGAACAAAAGAAAAAAAATAGGAATAATGTCAACGGCTTTGCTACTGATGCTGTTGGCCGGAAAGGCGGGGGCGCAGGAGGTATCGATGCAGTCTCTGTTGAGAGAAATGGTTGATAGAGAAAGCCTGGCAGAATTTCGGGATGAGGCTCCCTACAGAACTTTGCAGGCAAGCAGTTATAACCGTGCATCGGTGGCTCCTGATCAGCCGGGGTGGTTTGCCGATTCGGATGGTGTGTCGTGTATACGGACAGAGAAGAACAGTCAGGGAGAAACAGAATGGGTTTTGATGGAGGACAAAGGACCTGGAGCGATTACCAAGATGTGGGCTGTTTGTTTTTATTATGGATTGGACGATACGAAAGGTGCTAATCTGAAGATTTATTTGGATGGAGAGGAGAAACCTGCAATATGTTGTAACTTCTTTGAGTTGGTACAAGGAAAGGCTTTTGTAAAACCTCCGTTGGCAGCAGAGACACGAAGAGCCGGAAATTGTTATCTTCCGATTCCTTATGCAAAAGGCTGTAAGGTGACGATGGATAAGAAAGTATTCTACAATATTATCAATTACAGGAGTTATCCGGAAGGTACACGGGTGAAGACATTCAGTATGGATGATTTTCGCCGTTCCGAGAATCTGGTGGACAGTGTGAACCGAATACTGGCAGAGGGCTGTGTGCAAGAGAATAGAATGCCGAAGCAGGCATTGAAGACTTTCCGGAAACAGCAGACATTAGATGCAGGCGAAACGTTGAAACTCTCTGTAAACAACAGACGGAAAGCGGGAGCTGTCAGGCTACTGACTGTCCGCCTGAAGGCTGATGATGAGGCACAGGCATTGCGGTCGACTGTGCTGAAAGCGACTTTTGATGGAGAACAGACTATCTGGTCACCGGTAGGCGACTTTTTTAATATCGGCGTGGGAATGAAGTCGTATCGGATGTGGGAACGTGCAGTAGAAGAAGACGGAACAATGATTTGCCGATGGGTGATGCCATACCGGAAGAATGCGGAATGGGAACTGGAAAATCTGGGGCAGCAATCGGTAACGGTGGAACTTGCTATCGAGTCCGGACCTTATGATTGGACAGAAAGTTCGATGTATTTCCACAGTTCCTGGCGAATGGACGAACCGACTCCGGGCTTCCCGCTTTTTGACTATAACTTGGTGAAAGTCGAAGGTCAGGGATTGTATGTAGGTGACCAATTTACGGTGCTGAATCCTGAACAAGGCTGGTGGGGAGAAGGTGACGAGAAAGTGTATGTGGATGACGATGTGTTCCCTTCACATTTTGGTACTGGTACGGAAGACTATTATGGATGGGCCGGTGGAGTGGTACCCAATCCGGTGGATGAATTTGATGAACCTTTCTTGTCTAATGTTCGGGTGGCTTCGCCTAATTCGATGGGATATAACACGTGTACGAGAACTCGGGTACTGGATGCAATACCTTTCAGAAACCGCATAGATTTCAATATTGAGTCGTCCGGTTCGATCCGTACCGGTTGGTTTCACCTGCAATATGCAGTCAATACATTCTGGTATGCCAAACCTGGAGCAGTATGCAACCGTAAACCGTTGCCGGAAATGGCAGCACGCAAGTTGACGACACTGGAGGAACTGAGACAATTCAATGAGAGTTGCAAGAAAAACAAGTATGTTTTTCCGGGAGCACTTGAAGCTGAAAATATGGATACTTTCCAAGTTGGAGAAGGTGTGCTCCCTTATGAAGGGATGAGTGTGTGGGGAGAGTTGAGTAATGGTGCCGTAAAGGCATTCACGTTCGGAACTGAAGGACAAACGTTGGAGGTACGTCTGACTGAACTGTTTCAGAAAACTCCTCTGAAAGTTTGTCTGATTACGGGCAACGGAAGCGGAGAATTTGATATAAAGGTGAACGGAACATTTGTCAGGACAGTTGATTTGGTTTCCGAGCATTCAGCGGTAGCTACAATCGATTTGGGTGAGTTTGAGCCGGTAGACAATGCGTTACATATAAGTTTTGTGTGCAAGACTCCCGGGAACTTGGGAATTGATTATTTTCTGACTAAATAATTCTGAAAGTAAAAAGAAAAGGTTGATCTGGTATTTTGATTTAATTAATAATAAGTATGAATAAATTGTTTTTGCCTATTGTGGCGTGTGTATTGGCTGCATGTGGTTCAGATAAACAGCAGGCTTTACGGTATGATGTCATTCCGTTGCCTCAGGAAATAAATCTGTTACAGGAAAGTCCGTTCAAGCTGACACGAAATACTGTCATTGCTTATCCGGAAGGTAATGCTTTATTGGGACACAATGCCGATTTTCTGGCTGATTATATTGAACAGGCTACGGGTTTTAGACCTCGGACCAAGGCTGTGAAAAATGGTGAGAATGCAGATAAGGCTATTACCCTTGGTCTTGACTCTTCTGTGACAGGCGAGGAAGGATATCGCATTATCACTCATTCAGAAAGCATCAGCATCTGTGGAAAAACGGCTAACGGTGTATTTTACGGAATACAGACTTTGCGTAAGTCGATTCCGGCACAAGCACAGGATGCTGCTATTCTGCTTCCTGCCGGTGAAGTGGAGGACTGGCCTCGTTTCAGTTATCGGGGAATGCACCTTGATGTCGGCCGACATTTTTTCCCAGTAGAATTCATCAAGGAATTTATAGACTTGCTGGCTTTGCATAACATGAATACCTTGCATTGGCATCTGACAGAAGATCAGGGTTGGAGAATAGAAATCAAGAAGTATCCGAAACTGACAGAGATAGGTTCGGTTCGTCAGCATACTGTCATCGGACACAATTCGGGCGAGTATGACAATACACCTTATGGAGGCTTTTATACACAGGAAGAGGCACGTGAAATCGTAGAATACGCGCAGAAACGTTATGTTACGATTATTCCAGAGATAGACTTGCCGGGACATATGCTAGCTGCTTTGGCTGCTTATCCGGAACTGGGATGTACGGGCGGACCGTATGAGGTATGTCCGAACTGGGGTGTTTTCGAGGATGTCCTTTGCATTGGAAACGAGAAGACGATTCCTTTTCTGGAGGATATAATGACGGAAATCATCGATATATTCCCTTCGAAATATATTCATATCGGTGGGGATGAGGCACCGCGTACCCGCTGGCAAAAGTGTCCGAAGTGTCAGGCGCTTATCCGAAAGGAAGGATTGAAGGCTGACAAACAACATACAGCTGAAGATCGTCTGCAAAGTTATTGTACGGCTCGTATCGAAAAGTTTCTCAATGAACATGGACGGCAAATCATCGGATGGGATGAGATTCTGGAGGGTGACCTGGCTCCAAACGCTACGGTTATGTCATGGCGAGGTTCAGCTGGAGGAATCAAAGCTGCCCAGATGGGACACGATGTTATTATGACTCCTAATACTTATTGTTATTTCGATTATTTTCAGAGTGAAGATACAAAGAACGAGCCTTATGATGCTATCGGAGGTTATATCCCTGTAGAAAAGGTTTATAGTTTTGATCCGGTAGAGGGACTGGACGAGAAACAACAGAAATATGTTTTAGGTGTACAAGCCAATGTGTGGACCGAGTACATGACTTCGCCTGAACAGGTGGAGTATATGGTTTTGCCGCGTATGGCTGCTTTGGCCGAGGTACAATGGACACAGCCTGGTAAAAAAGAATACAATAACTTCTTGCAACGTCTTGGCCAGTTGGCTAAATTTTATGATAGAGACGGACTGAATTATGCCAAACATGTATTTAAGCCAATGGCAGAAAGTGAAACAAAAACAGAATAAGATGATGAAAAATAGTGTAACATATTGCCTTTTAACGATTTTGTTGCAACTGAATGCTGTATGGTGTATGGCACAGTTTAAGATTGATGAAAGTAATCGGAATCCCTACTGGAGCCTTAACGGGGAAAGGCTCTTATCTGCACCGGAAGAGGGTCTATGGAGTATTGCTACAGACTGGCAACAAGATTGGATGGAGGGGTGGAAACTTGCACAGCCGGAAAAGGT
>ENA-UOJS01001771-UOJS01001771.1-human-gut-metagenome-genome-assembly--contig:-C74-NODE-1771-length-16648-cov-5.228410_pt1 | contig 16648 bp, 14 predicted proteins | sample MGYA00242355_ERZ723902 | MGnify/ENA metagenome assembly ERZ723902 | reverse complement strand
GGGCTTTTGCCGGGTTGTCCTGCCCCCAGCCGTTGAAAAAGAGAAGAACCCGGCGGGCTCCCTCCGTATGTTTACAGATCCACTGATGTTTCATCTTTTACACGTATCGAATGCTTGCAAGATGCGCTGTATCTGATCGGAAGAAAATGCGGAGCTGACCGACAGGCGGATCCTCGCCTCGCCCCGGGGAACGGTCGGGTAACGGATCGCGGTGGCCCATATCCCCTGTGCGCGCAGCTGCGCGGATGCCCGCAAAACCGCCTCGTTGTCCCCGAAGACCACCGGCAGGATGTGGCTCTGACCCAACACCCGGTAGCCCATTCCCCGGAGCCCTTCGCGCAGTTGCGCGGAGTTGTGCTGCAAACGCTCGCGCTCCGGTGCCATCGACTGCATCCGCGAGAAGACAAAGGCACTCCAGGCCACGCAGACCGGTGGGAGCGCCGTAGAAAAAATCATCGGCCGCGAAGTATTGACCAGATAGTCCCGCAGAGACCTCTTGGCCAGCACGAATGCCCCGTGCGAAGCCATTGCCTTGCCCATCGGAAAGACCGCCACATCGACCTGCTCCAGTACGCCTGCCTGACGGCACATTCCCAAGCCGTCCTCTCCGTCGGTCCCGATGCTGTGCGCCTCGTCGAGGTACAGGAGGGCTTCGTAACGGTTTTTAAGATCGACCAGACGCGCCAAGTCGGCCCGGTCGCCGTCCATCGAAAAGATGGTTTCCGAGACGATCCACACGTAGCGGTATCGCGAACGGTTGCGCGCGAGCAGGGTTTCCAGATGCTCGTAGTCGTTGTGGCGGTAACGCTGGAAGTCGGCTTTGGAGGCCAACACCCCGTCGAGAATGCTGGCATGCACCAGACGGTCGGCCAGCACCAGATCGCCCGAGGAGACCAGGGCGGGAAGAACGCCCGTATTGGCATGGTAGCCCGAACCGAAAACCAGCGCGGGGAGCCCGTAGGTGCGCTCCAACTGCTGTTCAAAATCGGCATACGGGAGCGTATTGCCCGTCATCAGCCGCGATCCGGTCGCCCCCAGACGGGTATCCTGCACCCGGGAGAGGAATTCCCCCCTGAACGCGGCATCGTTGGCCAGACCCAGATAATCGTTGGACGAGAGGTTCAGATAGCGCGTTCCCTCGAAGGTCATCTCCGGCAGCCCGTAGTCCGAACGGCGGAGTTCCCTCCACTGTCCCTGCTGGTGCAGCTGCTCCAAGCGCTGTTCGAGGTCCCGGTAAAACGAACTGCTGTTTTCCTGCTGTGGCATAACGTCTCGTTTTTCCCCTTTTTCCGCCCCGTTACTCGGCGATGCACCGGATCATCGCCCGGCACAGGCGTTGCAACTGCGCATCGGTGATCACATACGGCGGCATGATGTACACCAGGCGTCCGAAGGGGCGCACCCAGATGCCGTTTTCGACAAACTTTCGCTGCAGGGTGGCCATATCGACCGGCTGCGCCATTTCGACCACCCCGATGGCTCCCAACACGCGCACTTCCCGCACGGTGGGCAGCTCGGCGGCGGGAGCCAGCTCCCGCCGCATGATGCTCTCCAGTTGAGCGATCCGGGAAAACCCTTTTTCCCGGAGCAGGTCGAAGCTCTCGCAGGCAATGGCACAGGCCATCGGATTGCCCATGAAGGTCGGGCCGTGCATGAAACAACCGGCCTCCCCTGCGCATACCGTATCGGCCACTTCCTTCGTGGCGATGGTCGCAGCAAAGGACATGTAACCGCCCGTGATCGCCTTGCCGATGCACATGATGTCCGGCACCACCCCGGCGTGCTGCCCGGCCCACCAGCATCCGGTGCGCCCGAAGCCGGTAGCGATCTCGTCGAAGATGAGCAGCACGTCGTACTTGCGGCAGATACGGGCCAGGTGCACGAGGTACTGCGGGTTGTAAAAGCGCATTCCTCCGGCCCCCTGAACGACCGGTTCGAGGATAAAGGCCGCCAGGGTGTCGGCTTTTGCCTTCACTTCCCTTTCCAGCGCTTCGACCACCGAGAGGTTCACCGGTTCGGAAAACCCTCCGGGAAAGGTATCCACGAAGTGTTGGACGGCCAGGCGGCCGTTGAAGATCCCGTGCATCCCGGTTACCGGGTCGCAGACCGACATGGCATGCCAGGTGTCGCCGTGATACCCGTTGCGGATAGTCATAAAGGTGGTCTTGGCCGATTTCCCGCGGGAGCTCTGGTACTGGAGCGCCATCTTCATGGCTACTTCCACCGCGACCGAACCCGAATCGGAATAAAAGATCTTGTCCAGGCCTTGGGGCAACACCGTGAGCAAACGCTCGGCCAGACCGACGGCCGGGGCATGGGTCAGCCCGCCGAACATTACGTGCGAGGCGCGGGAGAGTTGCGCCCGGGCGGCACGGTCCAGTCGGGGGTGATGATAGCCGTGGATCACCGCCCACCAGGAACTCATCCCGTCGATGAGCCGCTGACCGGTCTTCAGATAAATGTACACGCCCTTGCAGCGGTCTACCGGATACACCGGCAAGGGGTCGATGGTCGAGGTGTAAGGATGCCAGAGGTGCTCACGGTCTATTTTCAGGTCTATTTTGTCGTAATCTACCATAGCGATTTCATTTATTCTTCCCGGTTCGGTTCAAAACCCATTTCGCGGATCATCTGCAGGTCGCCTTCTATCTTCGGGCCGGCCGTAGTGAGCATGTCGCCGACCATCAGCGCGTTCATTCCCGAGGAAAACGCCCTCCGGACGATGTCGGCCACCCGCAAACGCCCTCCGGCAAACCGCATGAAGGCCTCGGGGTGGATGAAACGCCACACGGCAATGGTTCGCAGGACATCCTCCCCGGACAGGGGGGCGGCGTTTTCGAGCGGGGGGCCCTTGATGGGACTCAGGATGTTCAGCGGGATGGATTTCACGCCTTGCTTGCGCAATTCCAGCGCAAGGTCGATGCGGTCCTCCACCGTTTCCCCCATTCCGATGATGCCGCCCGAGCAGATTTTCAGACCCGCCTGGCGAGCATAGTGCATGGTCTGCAGCTTGTCATCGTAGGTGTGCTTTTTCACCAGAGAAGGGAAAAAACGCCGGGAAGTCTCCAGATTGATATGGTAATGCGTTACCCCAGCCTCGCGCAGCATCTTCATCCGGGGAAGGTCCAGGAGCCCCATCGAGGCACAAAGGCTCAAGCGGCCGCTGCCTTGGCGGTGTATCTTCCGGTAGATCTCGCAGGCTTTCTCCACCCGCGAGCGGGGAAAGGCCCGCGAGGCGGTTACCATCGAGAAACGGTGCACGCCATAGCGTTCGTTGCCCAGGGCGGCCTGAAGCGCGTCCTGCTCGTCGATGATGTCGTACTGCGCCACTCCAGTGGTGTACGAGACCGATTGTGCGCACCAGGCACAATCCTCGGAACAGATGCCCGAGCGGGCATTGATGATGGAACAGGTATCCAGGCGGTTGCCGGTAAAATGCCGGCGAATGGCGTCCGCGGCGGCGCACAAGGTATCCAGGTCCGCCTGGCGGTACAGTGCCAAGGCTTCTTCCCGGTCGATCTCTCCGCCGGAAAGCACGCGTTGTTTCAGTTGTTCTATGTCCATAACAGATCGGTTAAAAAACAAGCCCGGGAAGGAGTTTGTTCCGTCGATGGAACAAACTCCTTCCCGGGCATATACGTGGCTCGGGGCCGGTTGGCGCCTTGCGGGCAATCGGTCCGAGGAGTTACTGCTAAAACTTGTATCAAGAAGGTCTTTTCCGCTTCCTGCGGGTCGGGTGGCGAGGGAATTTCTCCCTGTCCGATCGAGTCGCAGGCGGTGAAACTGTCCCCGAGCGAGAAAAGCGCACGGCCTCCCTTCCGTTCTTCTCCCTGGCACATGTCGGTGCGCAGGCGGGCGATCTTCACCTGCCGGCCCAGCGATGCGAATGCGGCATAGCGGTGGCGCGCCCAACGGCGAAAATACACAACGGGAGAGGTGGTTCTAATGCGGTTTTTTCTCATCGGATACCGTGCCGCCCGGGGCGGCAAAGCGGAACAAAGGTACGAAAAATTCCCTCGGGGGAGAAAAAAACTTGCATTGGCCGATATTTCGCCGTATATTTGCACCGTCAATAGCGCGAGATAGAGCAGTAGGTAGCTCGTCGGGCTCATAACCCGAAGGTCGCTGGTTCGAGTCCAGCTCTCGCTACAAAAGTAGCGTAACCACCTCAAAACGAGGTGGTTATGTCGTTTTAGCAGATATTTCGGGACAGAAACGGAACAGCGATAACTTTACGCAGAAGCCTGTAGCGAGTCCTCTTCTACTTCTACACCTCTCCGCCCCATGGACGGACCTCAGTTTCACGATATCGTCGTATTTCCCTCGCCGGCCCCGGACGGGAGGGGAGGCTTTGTCTCGAATCGGTAAAAACGATCGTTCTTTTTCTATCTTAAAAATGCCCCGCAAGATTTGCTTCCGAGGCATTTTTAATGGGAATTGTGTCCGTGCTTGTTTATTCTTCCTTCTGCCGGGAAGCGGTTCGGGCAGAACGCGTCCCGGTTTGGGTCGGATCGGGAAGCGGGGTTTTCTCAAACAAAGTCTTGATCGCTCCCAGCGAACCGAGCGCGGCAGTAGCCTCGTACGGCAGGTAGATGGTCTTGTTGTCCTGTCCGGCCGTCAGGGCATTGAACGTTTCGAGGTAGTGCACCGCGATGAGATACTGAGCCGGATCGGTCGCACACCCTTTGCCCAGAGCCGCAGCGACCCGTTCGATGGCGGTAGCCTCGGCCGTAGCGACAGCGATACGGGCTTCGGCCTGTCCTTCGGCTTCGAGGATCTGCGCCTGTTTGGTTCCCTCGGCTTTCTTGATCTGAGCTTCCATCTGACCTTCGGCGTGGAGGATCTGCGACTGCTTGGTTCCTTCCGCTTCGAGGATCATGGCGCGTTTGTCGCGCTCGGCACGCATCTGCTTCTCCATCGCATCGCGAATGTCGCGCGGAGGGTTGATGTCCTGCAACTCGACACGGTTTACCTTTACGCCCCACTTGTTGGTAGCTTCGTCCAGGATCTCGCGCAAACGGGAATTGATCGTATCGCGCGAAGTAAGGGTCTGGTCCAGATCCAGGTCGCCGATCACGTTACGCAGGGAGGTCTGCGTCAGTTTTTCGATTGCCTGCGGCAGGTTGGATATTTCGTACACCGAACGCACCGGATCCATGATCTGGAAATAAATCAGGGCATTGATCTCGGTTACGATGTTGTCGCGCGTGATCACGTTCTGCTTCGGGAAGTCGTACACCGTCTCGCGCAGGTCGATCCGGTCCTTGGATACATGGCGCACTACCACGCCCGCCCCGGGGATCTCCTGCGCATAACGCCACAGGATGCTGCGCGGCTGGTCGATGATGGGAATAATGACGTTGATCCCCGAATGGAGCGTCTTGTGATAACGGCCGAGCCGTTCGATGATCATCACCTCGGACTGCTGAATGATGCGGATACCCTTGGCCAGGATCACGATCACGAGGATGGCGAGAATAATGAGCACTACCGTGCCTGCTGTAAATCCGTCCATAATGTTCTTAAGCGTTTTGGTTTATGGTCTGTTATGGTTTGTCTTTGGTCTTTCCGCCTCTCATAGCGGAACCACTTCCGGAGCAAGAGCGTCTTTGCGGGAACTAAAGCAGGGAATCCCCGATCAAGCCTGCGAAGAGCCCTCGAGCGGTTCGACGATGAGCGTGATGCTCTCCAAAGCCACGATCCGCACATCGCATCCCGAGGGGATAGCTGCCCCGGAGTGCGAACGCGCCGGGAAAATATCGCCGTCCACCCGCACTTCACCGCGCAGGGCCGCATTGTCGATGGCCGTTACCACCTGTCCCGTGCGGCCGATCAGCGCATCGTTGTTGGTAGCCACCCGGTTGCGGGCGCGCAGCAGGTACTTCAAGGCAAAGGGGCGGATAAAGGCAAAGACCCCTACCGTTACGGCTGCAAAGACGATGAGCTGGGCGTTCATCCCGCCGCCCAACGCCGCCACGATGGCCGATACCAGCGCTCCGACCGAAAAACACCCGATGACAAACCCCGAAGTGAATACCTCCAGGATGAGCGTGATCAGCGCCACAGCCAACCATACGTACCAAACGAACAAAGCATCCATAGCGAGTAGTTTTTACGCGTTTCTATTTTTTCAAAATTAAGGAAAAACTCTTTTCCCTACACAAGCCCGTCCGGAAATTTTCACCCTCTCCTCCCCCGTCTCTTTTCCGCCAGGAAAGGACAGGATAAGGAATGGCTGCCCATCCACCCGGAAGGTCGGGAAAAACAGCCGGCGTCCCGGATGCGTATCAGCCCTATCCCCATTGCAAAAACTTCGGCCGTTCCCCCTTGCCCCTGCGCCCGGCATTGCGTACTTTTGCTCCCGAACTGAAAACACCCCCTTGCCATGTCCCAACCGCAAGAACTCTTTGCCCGCATGGAAGCCGCCGTACCGCTGCGCCCCGAATTCCGTTTCACCCGCCCAGTGGACTGGAGCATCGCCCAAGGCGAATCGTGGGCCGTGGTCGGGCCCAACGGCGCCGGAAAAAGCCTGCTCACGGGCCTGCTGACCCGGCGCGTTCCCTTGCGCAGCGGGATCATAAACATATATCACCCCGAAGGGACGGCCGCCATCCGCTCCCTTTCCTTCCACGACATCCATCCCCCGGCCGAACTGAGGAACATGTACTACCAGCAACGCTGGAACGCCACCGAAACGGATGCCTCGCCCCGGGTGGAGGAGGTCTTTCCCCAACTGTGCCAAGGGGAGTCCTTCGGACGGGAAGGTTTCGAGATAGGACACCTGGCCGGTCGGCGCGCCATCTCCCTCTCCAGCGGGGAATTGCGCAAACTGCTCGTAGCCCGCGCCTTGTGCGGCGACCCTCGAATGCTCATTCTGGACAATCCCTTCATCGGCCTGGACGCTCCCTCGCGCGCGGTGCTGGACCGGATGCTGCGCTCCCTGTGCGAAAAAGGCCTGCTGCAATGCATCCTGGTGGTCTCCGACCCGGCGGACATCCCCGAGTGGATCGACCGGGTATTGCCCTTGTGCGCGATGGAAGTGCTTCCGCCGATGAGCCGCGAGGATTTCCAGCACGATTCCCGGCTCAAAGCCCGGTTGTTCGGCGAGGAGGCTCCCAAGGCGTTCGACTTCCCGGCAGCCATCCACCCGTCCGCTTCGTTTTCCATCGCCGTTCAGATGAACCGCGTGAACGTTTCCTACCAGGGGCACCCCATCCTGCGGGATGTGGACTGGACAGTGCGCCGGGGAGAGAAATGGGCACTGGTCGGAGCCAACGGTTCGGGAAAATCGACGCTCCTGAGCCTGATCTGCGGCGACAACCCCCAGGCGTATGCCAACGACATCGTCCTGTTCGACCGCCGAAGAGGCACCGGCGAAAGCATCTGGGACATCAAGAAACGCATCGGCTACGTCTCGCCCGAGATGCACACCTACTACCTGGAGCCCATCCCGTGCGAAGAAGTGGTCGCCTCCGGTTTCTTCGACTCGGTGGGCCTGTACCGTCGTTGCACCCCGGAGCAAACCGCTGCCGCCCGGGAGTGGTTGCGCCTTTTCGACGCCGAAGACCTCGCCGGGAAACCCTTCACCCAAATCTCGTACGGCCAAAGACCCCGACCTGCTCGTACTCGACGAACCGTTCCACGGGCTGGACGCCGGAAAGAAACGCCTCTGCGGGGCCCTCGTAGAGACCTTGGCACGGCAGCGCGACAAGACCCTGCTGTTCGTCTCGCACTACCTGGACGAAATTCCCCCGTGCGCCGAACACGAGAAAATCCTCCCCGCCCCCACGACCCGCTGACATGAAACGCGTGTACGTCCTGTTGGGCAGTCTGTCGCTCGCGCTGGGCATCCTCGGGATCTTTCTCCCGCTGCTGCCCACCACGCCCTTCCTGCTGCTCACGGCCGCCCTGTGGATCAAGGGATCTCCCCGCCTCTACCAACGCCTGCTCGCACACAAACGCCTGGGACCTTACATCCGGCAGTTCCGGGAACAACGCGCCATCCCGCTGCACGCCAAGATCGTCTCGGTATCGCTCGTGTGGATCACCCTGGGGTACAGCGCAGGATGGCTGGTGGAGAATCTCCTGCTGCGCATTCTCCTGCTGGCACTGGCTACCGGCATCACGGTGTACATCCTCTCCTACCGCACCCTCCGAAGGGGAAAATAAACCTCGCCCCAAAACACCAGGGCAAAATCGCTGTATTTTCACAGGATAAAAACTGCTCAACGGGGATCTGGTGCTCTGCGGCGGAAGTTATCCGTTTCCTTTGGCTTTGTCTCTCCACTGGGAACAGAGTATCCTCTCGACTACCACACGAGCCCTTTGGTAAACATTCCACAAAACACGGCTCCCGGCTCCGGATCCGACACCTGCGATCTTTTGACGCATTCCTCAGACACAAGCTCATGAAGGGGGGGGGTGCAGCAGTCTCCTTCCGCTCAAAAAAAAACAGCAAAAAAAGTTGAGAGGACTTCTCAAAGGAACAATTCGCACTCTTTTCGTTGCGAACAGGCTTTTTTGAGCATGCGCCCGACTACGGCCATCAGCAACCGGTTGACCTTCCTCGCATCATGGGGACAGATCGCCACGCACCGCATGCAGCAGATGCAGCGCTTTTTGTCCACCTGGGTCGGATCCTTCACATGGATAGCTCCGACGGGGCACTCCGCCGCACATACTCCACATTTCACGCAGGCTTTCGTAGCTTTGGGCACCACACCTGCTCTTGCAGCTTTGCGATAGGGGCGGTTACCCGGGATTTTCGGTTCACTGCAGTCCCCATCGCCCATCTTACGACGAATCTGCGCAGCAAAGCGCTGAAGTACCGCTTCATCCGCTGCATCAGGACGCCCCGCAGCGTACTGGCGGGCGATCGAATGCTCGGCCACAGCTGCTACGGCAGCCACGACCGTAAAGCCTGCCCGAGAGGCCGTATCCCTCAGTTCCACCAACGTATCTTCATAGGCCCGATTGCCATAAACACAAACCAGAATGGCTCGAGCACCGTGGCCATGCAGCGCTCCCAAACGTTCCGCAGCGACAGCCGGGACACGTCCACTGTAAGACGGTACGGCGATCAGAACCACCTCTTCCCCGGTCAACTTTACGCGAGCGAAATCGGTCTGGCGCGCTGTCAGATCGACCGGAATCACCTCATCCGCCAGTGCCCGACTCAGGATCTCAGTCACACGCTTTGTACCACCAGTGGGGCTGAAGCAGATTTCATAAATTTTCATGAGTAAAGATTTTATACCCGAATGATTACCTTTCCTTGCACCGGCCCCTCGGCCACGAGCTGCAGGGCATTGTTGACCTGATCCAGCGAAAAGTGATGCGGATCAACAACCGGGAAAATGTGATGCTGCTCGACGATCTCCGTGACCCGGCGCAACTGCTCGCCATCGGCCTGTACAAAGAGAAAACGATATTCTTTGCCCTGACGGCGAGCCGCCCGGTCGTATTTCATCCCAGCCAAGGCAAAGAGCACCTGCTTGTACCAAGGGAAACCGTTCCGCCGGGCAAATTCCCAGTTGGGGGCAGTCCGCAGACTCAACAAGCGGCCGCCCGGTTTCAACACGGAGAGTTCGTGTTCAAATTCGCCGGCACCGAGCGTATCGATAACCAAGTCGATCCCCGACAGTACTTTCCAATAGTTTTCCCGCCGATAGTCCATATAGCGCTCTACCCCCATGGCCAAAAACTGCTCACGGGCCCGGTCGTTGCCCGTCACCAGAACACGAAGCCCCAATGACCGGGCAATCGGCACCGCCATTTGTCCAAAGCTACCCGAACCGCCGGGGATCAGCAACGTCTGTCCGGGACGTGCCTCCAATACCTCGACCAGCCCTTGCCAAGCCGTCAGTCCAGTCAGCGGAATGGCCGCCGCCACGTCGAATGCATACCCGGCAGGCATCTTCGCTACAGCGTCCTGATCCACCGCAACGTATTCGGCAAAAGCACCAATCCGGTCCAACGGAAGCCGTGTATAGACCGCATCGCCCGGCCGGAATTCCCGAACACGACTCCCGACCTTCTCGACGATGCCCGAGCACTCGTTGCCCAGTGTCTGAGGCAAACGATAATTCTGGATTGCCCGCACGCTTCCCGCTGTGATCAACCGTTCCAACGGATTGACTGCTGCTGCCCGTACCCTCATCAGAATCTCATTTGCAGCCGGCTCCGGGACGGGAATCTCCCGGACAACGAGTTTTCCGCCTTTTGCATACCGATCCAGTTGTGCTGCTTTCATTCTTTTATCCGTTTTTTTTCGTTTTTCAACCTGCGAGCCGCCCGGCGATCCTGCATGACCGCCTCCATGTTTTCCATAGCCCAGACGAGCAATTCCTCAAGAATCGGTCGCAACGTTTCACTCCGCTGCGTGAGTGCATACTCCACCCGGGGCGGGATCTGCGCAAAGAGAGTTCGGGTGATGTAGCCATCTTCTTCGAGCGTACGGAGGGTCGTGGCCAACATCTTCTGCGAGATATCGGGCAGGGCCTGCTTCAGCTCCGTGAAACGCAGTTTCCCCGTCTCCGAACGGTCCAATAGGTAAAGCACCAACAGGGTCCACTTGTCGCAAAGCCTTGCCAAGATGTTCCTCACCGGACAGGCCGGGAACATGGCATCTTCAACGATCGCTCTTTTCATCTGATCCTTTTGTTTTCAATTCGGCCGCCCCGGATTGGTCGATCGGGGTGCCGCTTCTCCATCCATGAAACTTTTGCAAAGGTACAAATATCTCTTTTTTACACCAAGTATATTTTATGCACATAAATTGATTGAAAGAAAAAAAACCGAACCTTATTTCAAAAGGCTCGGTTTAAGTGGAGAGCATCCGTAATAGAAGAGATCTCGGCGTCCTATTCGAGACCACCGGTGGCACGCAAGTATTCCGTTTCGTATATTCGGTACTGCGTCTGCGCCTCAATTCGGTTGCTCGCAGCCTGTTGCCACTGGGACTGGGCATCCAACAGGTCGGTCAAAGGAGCCATCTGTGCTGCATACCGATTGCGCATTACCCGAAGATTTTCCTCGGCCTGACGCAGTGCCAGCTCGGCAGTCTGGATCAGTCGATAACCGTCTTCGACGTTGCGAATCGCCTGCTCGACCTCAAGGGCCATAAGACGTGTGTTCTTCTGCAGTTCGAGTTGGGAATTGTGCAACTCGTAGCGCGCTTTGAGTACCTTCTTGCGCCCCTCCCCCCAATGAAAGACCGGTATCTTCACAGCCAACATCGCTACCCCCAGTCCATCGCGAAACTCCTGCGTATAGGGGACTGTGTTTCCATTGCCCACATCGACCATGCTCCGGAGCTTGATATTTCCGTAATACGTATAGCCCAGCGACAACCCTGCCGTGGGAAGCATCGCCGAACGAGCATCGCGGATCTGCTGCTCGCCCACAGCCACCTGCTGTTCGAGCAGGCTCAGCTCGGGACGTGCTTCCAGGTTCGCCTGCAATTCACCCGGAGCAGTCGCCTGAAAAAGCGTATCCGTAGGTACGGGGCATACATCGCTTTCCACCCCGATCACCCGGCACAACGACATACGGCACAAGTCGGCGCCGTTGCGGGCTTTTTGGAGTTGATAACGGATTTCACTGCCTTTGGCCTCGATGCGCAACAGATCGTTATCGATCGCCATCCCTGCTTCAAGGGCTGCCGAAGTCTGACGCCAAAGCGTGTCCATCTGCTGGGCATAGCTTTCAAGCATGCGCACCTTCCGCTCCACCGCTACCAGTGTCCAGTACGCACGATCCGCCTCGACCAACACATCCATGCGGGTCATGCGCCGCTGTTGCTCGGCCGACTCCTCGCCGATACGTGCCATGTGCTGTGCTGCGGCGATCTTGCCTCCGGCATAAATCGGCTGAGTGAGATTGAGCCCCGCCATGTAAGCACCCTGTATGCGCATTTCCATTCCCATCATGTCCATGTCTGGAAGTACGTAAACCCCCATTAGCGACCCTTCGATCTTGGGCAGGGAAGCCGTCAAAGCGATCTTGCGGTCCAGACGAGCCTGTTCGAGGCGATTGTCGGCCTGCTGAAGTTCTTCGCTGTGCGTGACCGCCCTTTCACGGCACTCGGCCAACGAAAGCGGAAGCTGCTGCTGAGCACAGAGCGTCTCACCCGACAAGAGAAGGATTCCGAGGAGCGCAAATTTGTTTTTCAAATTCATAGGTTGTCACACATTTTGAGGTTTACGAATCCGAAACATCGCCGCATAGAAGACAGGCAGCAGGATAAGCGTAATGATCGTTCCTACCGTCAACCCACCCATGATGGTCAAGGCCATCGACCCATACATCGGGTCACCGACCAACGGGATCATCCCGACAATAGTCGTCAGCGAAGCCATCAGCACAGGACGCACGCGGGAGACCGTCGCTTCGATCACAGCCGTATAAGGGAGCTGGTGTTCCTCTTTCTGCTGTCGGTTGATCTCGTCAACCAGTACAATGGCATTCTTGACCATCATGCCGATGAGGCCCATCATACCGATAATGGCCATGAAGGTCAGCGGCTGCCCGGTGATAAGCAACGAAGGAGTAATGCCACAGAAAACGAACGGAAAACACAACAGGATGAGTAGAACCTTGCGCCAACTGTTGAACAGCAACAAGAGGATGGCCAAAATCAAAAAGATCGTCAACGGCAAGTACTTCATCAGATTGCCGATAGCCTCTCCCTGCAACTCGCCCTCGCCCACCCAGCGCATGGCATAGCCTTCGGGCAACGGGATCGCCTCGATCGCAGGCTGAATAGAAGCGACCACCTTGGCCGGAGTAGCATCCGGGCAGTCGGGATTCGGGTCGCATTCTGCCTCGATCACTCTCCGACCATTCATCCGCAGTACGACATCCTCGTCCCAATCGAGCCGGATGTTCCGCACGGCATTCCCCAGCGGCATGGAACGAAACATCCGATCCTGCAGTTCACTCATACCCTGGCCACCGGCCAAAACTCCTTGCAAATCCTCGTTGGTCAGCCGCAGGTTCATCGTACTCCAGACAGGGATTTCCTCAAGGTTGCGAATCGGGCTTCCATCGGCATTGCGCACCTGGAGATTGAGCATTATCGTGCGGTCCTGGTCGTTCAGCACGCCGACCGGCATTCCCTCGGTGGCCGCCAGCAATCCGTTGGCTACGTCCTCGCGGCTGATGCCCGCCCGCAGGGCATCCTGCTGGTTGTATTCGGCCACCAGAGCTTTGCCTTTGGGCTTCCAGTTGTTCTCCACCGAATAAGCATCGACATAAGGACTACTGCGCATGATCTGTTCGGCCTGCGCACTCAACTGGCGAAGTACGGCCGGATCTGGACCGGAAAATTCCACCTCGACGGCATGTGAGGTCGAGATCGAAAAGTTGTATTTTCGGATACGGATATAGGCCTCGGGGAAGGCTTCGCGCAGCTGCCGACGGATGGCCGGAATCTGCTTGAGAACTGTCTTGTAATCGGGGCAATCGACGATCAACTCACCATAGCAATCACCGCCCGAAGTCATCGGCCGCACCAAGCAATAATGGGCCGGAGCGCTACCCTGACTGACAGCAACGCGCTCGACATCCGGATTGCGCCGCACACTGTCGCTCATCTCGAGCAAGCGGTCGCGTACCTGATCGGCATCCGTTGCCGAAGGGAAGAAACACTCGACGACAAATTGTTTGTAATCGAAATCGGGGAAGAAGAGATTTCGCACGCGCGTCATACCAAAAACACAGAGGGCCAATGCCGCAACCGCCACGGCAATCGTCGTGCGTTTATAGCCGACCAAAAAGGCAATCGTACGCCGTACAAAACGATGGACGGGAGAATTCATCACGGATGTTCCTCCCTGCCGGTTCTTTTCGCGAATTGGCAACCATGCCTTGGCGCAAACCGGTACTTGGACCAGCGCCAGCACCCAACTGGCCAGCAGGCTTACACACAGCACCAAAAAGAGGTCTCCTGCGTATTCTCCCGCCGAGTCGGGGGAAAGATATACCCCCAGAAACGTCGATGCCGCGATGATCGTGGCCCCCAACAGCGGCATGGCCGTATTGCGGCCGATACGATAAAGGTAAGTCTTCGGAGGCAGCCCTCGCTTCTTGTCGATCAGAATACCATCCATGATCACCACCGCATTGTCAACCAACATGCCCATAGCTACGATAAAGGCTCCGAGTGAAATGCGCTGTAACGTCGTGCCACACATCAGCAGGATCGGAAACGACACCGCCACCGTCAGTACCAGTCCAAAGCCGATGATCAGTCCACTGCGAAAACCCATCGTAAAGATCAGTACCAGGATGACGATCAACACCGACTCCAACAGATTCCACATGAACGAAGAAATGGCCTCATCGACCTTGTCCGGTTGAAAGAAAATCTTCTCCGTATGAAATCCCGCCGGCAGATGCCGCATCGCCTCCTCGAGTCGCGCATCGACCGCCTCTCCCACCTCGGGAACGATGGCCGAAGACTCCATGGCGATGCAAAGAGCCAGAGCCGGCTTACCATCGACAAAGAATCCGTTGCGTTGCGGGGTTGCATAGCCCCGTTCGACGCGAGCCACGTCGCCGATGCGCAATTGACGGCCATCCATCGTGCGGATCTCCAGATTGCGGATCTGCTCCACCTCGTCGGTTGCCGAATCGACATAGAGGGCAATGCGTTCCTTGTCCGCCAAATATTTCCCGGCATTGACCGTCTTGCCCGCTTGCTGCAATGCCGAAGCTATCTGTGTCGGGATCACCCCATTGCGGGCAATCTGCTCTTTCGAAAGAAAGATATTGATCACCTCATCGCGATTGCCCACGATATTGATACGCTTGACCCCCTTCACATCGAGCAACTCTCTCCGCAGGTATTTGGCATAGCGATACATCTCGGGATATTGATAGCCATCGGCTGTCAGGGCGTAGAAAATACCATAGACATCCATCATGTCGTCGATAACCACCGGTTCGTAGCAGCCTTGCGGCAGGCGGGAAGCCACGTCGTTCACCTTGCGGCGCAACAGATCGAAATGCTGTTCCAGATCGCGGTTCAGCACCGTCATCTGGAACTCTACGGTCAGTATTGCCGAACCGTTGCGGCACTCGCTTTTTACCTTTTTCACCTCGGGAAGTGCACGAAGCTCGTCCTCCATCAACTGGGCCACTTCCAGTTCTACCTCGTGGGCGCTTGCTCCGGGATAGGGCACAACGACCATTGCCTGCTTGACCGCCACAGCCGGATCCTCAAGTTTGGGCATGTAGAGAAACGACAAAAAACCGGCCACCAAGATCGCCCCCATCAGCGACCAGAACAAAACAGGCCGCCGCATGAAAAATTCGGTCATTTTCATCACAACAGTCCTCCTACGTTCGTTCGACTCGGAGCTACTACCGCCCGAACCTTCTCACCCTCCTCGAGTGCCGAAACGCCGGCCTGTACGATCTGCTCCTGACCGTTCAATCCTTCCACGACCACGGCACGCCCCTGATCGTCGATATTGTCGAGCACAACTGCGCGTTGCGAAACTGTGGAATCGGCCTGGCAGACCCACACGCTGGGTGTCTCTCCGTCGAGGAAAACGGCTCCAAGCGGAAGAGCAAACCCTCTTTTGCGCGTGGTATCGGTCTGGGTAATCCGCACCTCGACGTTCATGCCGGCCGTCAGCTGCTTGTCGGGCGGCGTAGCGAAGTCCAGTGTCAAGTGGTAAAGTTGATTGCCGTCTGCCTTGGGTGGTATCCCCGAAAGACGCATCGGCATTTCGTCGGCAATACCCGCCGCCCGGCAGACAAAACGCGTGAAATGATCCCGACGGAGATATTCTCCCGCCGGAATGGCTACTTCGACCTCCATGCGCGAAACATCCAGAAAGGAAAGGAGGGCTGTCCCGGCATCGACCATCTCTGCCGGGGAAAAATTCACCTTTTGGACATATCCATCGCAGGGTGCATAGAGTTTGGTATAGGCCAGCTTGTTGCGGTTGGCTTGCAGTTGCACGCCCAACTGGCGCAAACCGGAGACAGCCTTTTCGTAGTCGTTGGCCGAGACGCTCCGTTGTTCGAAAAGCCGTCGGGTACGTGCCACTTCGTCCTCGAGTTGGTCGTACTGGATCTGCAAGGCTTCGACTGCCAACCGATAGTCGGCCTGGTCGAGTTCAGCCAGCAATGTTCCTTTCCGCACAAAGTCGCCCTCCGCTACCTGGATACGGGCTATCTGACCCGCCGTCTTGAACCCCAGATTTACTTCATGAGCCGCCTTGACGACCCCGGAATAGACCGCTACCGTCTGCTGACTCAAAGCCACGGGTTGAGTCAGGATTACGCTTTGCACGAACGGTTCGTTTTTCGTGCCTCCCGTACAAGCACACAGAAGGACCGCTACCAGCACCGCGTCCATCATGCCTCTGTCCATTGTTTTCATCGTCATTCTATTTTTTGAGATTTCACCGTGGCAAAATTCCTTATTTTTCCGCAGATCTTCTTGTCGCATGCCGCGAATCTATTGTTCAAAAAGATGGAAAATCGTATTTCAAAGCGATAAAAACCCCAATCTATTGTTTGATTCTGTATATTTACTCGCGCAAAAACAAATAGACATGGGTAAAACAACTTCCTTCAGTGCCCTCAATCAGACAACCATCCCCTTCAGTGAGAACGACTGCGTTTTCAAAAA
>ENA-UOJS01001769-UOJS01001769.1-human-gut-metagenome-genome-assembly--contig:-C74-NODE-1769-length-16674-cov-11.585354_pt1 | contig 16674 bp, 13 predicted proteins | sample MGYA00242355_ERZ723902 | MGnify/ENA metagenome assembly ERZ723902 | reverse complement strand
TCACGAAAGCGCCGCCCAGCAGGGCGCACAGTCCCAGCATAAAGCCGTGGTAGAAGTTCTCCCCGGCGGTATCGAAGGAGCTGACCGACTGGGTCAGCAGCGTCTGAATCTGCGCTTTCAGCCGTGCGTTATCGCCGGAGAAGATGGCCTCCTGAACGGAGATCGTCGTGGACGGCGGGATCAGATTCTCTAACCTCTGCAAAATCTCCTTGTTATACACCAGAGGTCTTCGCCGCCTCGTCCGGGTCGTGGGCAAGCGGCGCGGTGAGCATGCTCGCCTTCGGCGCGGGCACGTGCGTCTTTATGCTGCTGTTCGGCCTGCTCGGGACGTTTCTCCCGAAGCGGTACAACAAATATCTGCTCAAGGGCAGCACGATCCTCATCGTCGCCCTCGGGCTGATCCTGATGACCAAAAGCATCCGGCTGCTTGCCTGACGGCAAGCACAAGCGGCGCGTCCGAAATCGGACGCGCCGCTTGATTTTTCAGATTTGCGAGGAGATCACTTTCCCGCCTCGGTCTCGCAGTACAGGCAGCGGTAGACGCGCCGCTCCCGATCCGTGAGCACGAACTCCTGCGGCAGCTCGCGCTCGGTCGAGGTGATGCAGCGCGGGTTTTTGCACCGCAGCACGCCGTGGATGCGCTCGGGCAGCTTGAGCGTGCGCTTTTCCTGCAGCTCGCCGCCGCGGATGATGTTGACCGTGATGCTCGGATCGACGTAGCCGATCAGGTCCCAGTCGAGCTCCATCTCGCCGTCGATCTTGATGATGTCCTTGCGGCCGAGCTTTCCGCTGGTGACGTTTTTGAGGATGGCAACGGTGCAGGCGAGCTTGTCCAGACCGAGGATCTGGTAGAGCTCCATGGCCTTGCCGGCCGTGATGTGGTCGATGACGATCCCGTTTTGAATCGAATCAATAAGCATAACGTTTCTCCTCCCGTCAGTCGATGCCCAGCAGCTTGAGCATGAGCGCCATGCGGATATAGCGGCCGTTTTTCGCCTGCCTGAAGTAGCAGGCGCGCGGATCGTTGTCCACGGCGGCGGCGATCTCGTTGACGCGCGGCAGCGGGTGCAGGATGCTCATGTCGGGCTTGGCGGTCTCGAGCTTATCCGGCGTGAGGATATAGCTGTCGCGCAGGCGCAGGTAGTCCTCCTCGTTGAAAAAGCGCTCGCGCTGCACGCGGGTCATATACAGCACGTCCAGCTCCGGCATCACGGCCTCGAGCGACGTGGACTGCGTATAGGGAACGCCGGTCTTTTTGAGATACTCGTCCTTCACGTAGCGCGGGAGCTTGAGCTCCTCCGGGGAGATGAGCACGAAGCGGATGCCCGTGCAGCGGCTCATGGCGGCGACGAGCGAGTGCACCGTGCGGCCGAACTTCAGGTCGCCGCACAGGCCGATCGTCAGGTCGTCCAGCCGACCCTTTTCGCGGTAGATGGTCATGAGGTCGGTCAGCGTCTGCGTGGGGTGGTTGTGTCCGCCGTCGCCCGCGTTGATGACCGGGACCTGCGCGTGCATGGACGCGACCAGCGGCGCGCCCTCCTTGGGATGGCGCATGGCGATGATGTCGCTGTAGCAGCTGACGACGCGCACGGTGTCCGCGACGGTCTCGCCCTTGGAGGCGGACGAGCTCTCTGCCGAGGCGACGCTGAGCACCTTGCCGCCGAGCGAGAGCATCGCGCTCTCGAAGCTCAGGCGCGTGCGCGTGGACGGCTCGAAAAACAGCGTTGCGAGGATCTTCCCGTCGCACTTGTGGGCATATTGCTCGGGGTGCTCCATGATCGCGCAGGCGGTGTCGATGAGCTCCATGATCTCCTGCGGGGTCAGCTGCATAATGTCGATCAGATGCTTCATATCACGCCTGACTTTCTGCCTGGATCCAGCTCTCGTCGGAGGGGTTTTCGCGGAAGGCCAGCAGCCGCGCGACGTCGGCCTCGGTGATGTAGCCCTCCTGTGCGCCCGTGCGGGCGACGGTGTCCAGATCCGTGAGGCTCACGTTTTTGACCTGCGCGGCGGCGAGCCGCTCCACGCCCTTTTTCATGCCGTAGGTGAAGATGCTCACGACGCCGAGCACCTCCGCGCCGGCTTCACGCAGCGCATCCACCGCGTCGAGCACGCTGCCGCCGGTGGAGATCAGATCCTCGACGACCACAACCTTCTGCCCCGGGACGAGCTTGCCCTCGATGCGGTTCTGGCGGCCGTGATCCTTGCTGCTCGAGCGGACATAGCCCATCGGCAGACCGAGCAGATGCGCGGCGATGGCGGCGTGGGCGATGCCGGCCGTGGCCGTGCCCATGAGCACCTGCACCTGCGGATACTCGCGCCTGACCGTCTCGGCGATGGCGCGCTCGACCAGATCACGCGCCTCGGGCGCGGTCAGGATGAGGCGGTTGTCGCAGTAGATGGGGCTCTTGATGCCGCTGGCCCACGTGAACGGCTCCTGCGGGCGCAGGAACACCGCCTCGATCGAGAGCAGGCTGCGCGCAACTTCGTGTTTGATATCCATAGCAGTTCCTCCTGTTGAAAAAGTCTCTGATCCGGCGCTCAGCCGACGAACGCGGCCACGCACCGGCGATAGGCGGCGACGGGATCGTCCGCCTGCGTGATCGGGCGGCCGACGACGATGTAGTCCGAGCCGATCTCTCGGGCGCGCTCCGGCGTTGTGACGCGCTTCTGGTCGCCGCTCTCCCCGTCGGCAAAGCGCACGCCGGGCGTCACGGTCAGAAAGTCCGCGCCGCAGCGCGCATGGATGCTGCCCGCCTCCAGCGGGGAGCAGACCACGCCGTCAAGACCGGCATCGCGCGCATTGCGTGCATAGTGCAGCACGACCTCGTCGATCGGCGCGTGGATGAGCAGCTCCCGGTCCATGCGCTCCTGATCCGTGGAGGTCAGCTGCGTCACGGCGATGAGCAGCGGGCGCGTGCCGTCCGGCCGGGTCAGTCCCTCGAGCGCGGCGCTCATCATGGCCTTCGTGCCGGCAGCGTGGAGGTTGATGATATCCACATCCAGCGCCGAGAGCGCGGCCATCGCCTTTTTCACCGTGTTCGGGATGTCGTGCAGTTTGAGATCGAGAAAGATCCTGTGGCCGCGCGCGTGGATCTGGCGCACGATGTCCGGCCCTTCGGCATAAAACAGCTCCATGCCGATCTTCACAAACGGCTTCTCGTCCTGAAAGAGGTCGAGAAATGCGAGCGTCTTTTCCCGGCTGTCAAAATCCAGCGCAATGATAACGTCCTTACCCATGATGTGCTCCTCCTATGATGTCCCTGAGATTGTCGATGCCGAAGCGCGCCATCGCGTCCGGCAGAGTTTCAATGATGTGCTTGCAGGCATACGGCTCGACCAGGTTTGCCGCGCCCACACCGACCGCCGTCGCGCCCGCGAGCATCAGCTCCAGAACGTCCTGCGCGTTCGTCACGCCGCCCATGCCCACGATGGGGATGTGCACCGCCTCGTACACCTGATAGACCATGCGCACAGCCAGCGGGAACATACCGGGGCCGGACATGCCGCCGGTCCGGTTGGCCAGCAGCGGGCGGCGGCGCGCAAGGTCGATGCGCATACCCGGCAGGGTGTTGATGAGGCTCACGCCGTCCGCGCCCGCGTCCTCGCAGGCCCTGGCAACGGCGGCGATGTCTGCCGCCGTCGGCGAGAGCTTGAGAATGATCGGCTTTTTCGTCACGGCGCGCACCGCGCGCGTCACCTCGGCGGCCGCCGACGGCTCCGCGCCGAAGGCAGCGCCGCCGCCGTGGACGTTCGGGCAGGAGATGTTGACCTCCAGCCAGCCGACCTGCGGCTGCGCGTCAAGCCTGGCGCAGACCTCGGCATATTCTTCCACGCTGAAGCCGCTCACATTCGCCATGACCGGCTTGTGAAACACCTTTTTCAGCTCCGGCAGCTCGTGCGCGATGACCGCGTCCACGCCAGGGTTCTGCAGCCCCACCGCGTTGAGCATTCCGCCGGCATACTCGGCGATGCGCGGCGTGGGGTTGCCGAAGCGCGGCGCGCGCGTCGTCCCCTTGAAGGAGAACGTGCCGAGCATATTGATGTCATACAGCTGCGCAAACTCCCGCCCGTAGCCAAACGTACCGCTGGCCGGGATGATGGGGTTTTCCAGCTCGATCCCGCAGAGCGTTACGGCTGTTGCGGCCATAGGATCTCCTCCTTTGTGAACACGGGCCCGTCCTTGCAGACGCGCTTGCTGCCGTGCGTCGTTTCGCAGGTGCAGCCCATGCACGCGCCGAAGCCGCAGCCCATGCGCGCCTCAAGGCTCAGCTGACCGTCGAGCGGCGTCGCGCTGCACAGCGCCTGCAGCATGGGCATCGGCCCACAGGCATACACATAGGTGCCGCCCTCGGGCAGCGCCTCGGTCACGAATCCGCGCGCGCCCATGGTGCCGTCCTCGGTCACGACCGTGACGGGGATGCCGAGCGCACAAAACGCATCGGCAAGCAGCACCTCTGCCGCCGTGCGAAAGCCGAGCACAGCCAGCGGGCTGCGCCCCTCGGCCACGAGCTGCTGCGCCAGACCATACAGCGGGGACGCGCCCACACCGCCGCCGACCAGCAGCGGCCGCGCACCGGCGGGTGCGGTGTCAAAGCCGTTGCCGAGACCGACCAGCAGGTCCAGCTCCGTGCCCGGCGCCAGCGTGCTCAGCTGCGCTGTGCCTGCGCCCGCCACTTTATAATACAGCGTCAGCGCGCCGTCACTCCAGCTGCACACCGACACGGGGCGGCGCAGAAAGCGTCCGGCAAGCCGGATGTCCACAAACTGCCCCGGCGCGGTGATCGCGGCGGTGTCCCCCGTGAGCTGCAAACGGTAGGTGTCACGGGCGACGGGCGCGTTTTCCGCAATGGTGAAAACTCTCTGCTGCACGGCTTACTCCGCGTGGATCGTGGACACGGCCAGCGTCGTCTCCTCGAGCACGTCGAGCAGCACGCGCACCGTATCGAGCGAGGTAAAGACGGTCACGCCGTTTTCCACCGCGCAGCGCCGGATCGCGGCGCCGTCCTGCGCGTGGACGCTCGAATGGATGGAGCGGGTGTTGATGATGTAGCTGACGTAGCCGCTGCGGATGGAATCGAGGATCTCGTGGCTGCCGTCGCTGATCTTGCCGCGCACGCGCGTGCGGATGCCGAAGGACTTGAGGTAGGCAGCCGTGCCGGCGGTCGCCTCGATGTTAAAGCCCATCTCATAGAACCGGCGCACGAGCGGCAGGCCCTCGGGCTTGTCCTCATCGGCCAGCGTCACGAACACGGTACCGTAGTTCTGCACGTTCATGCCGGAGGCCTGCAGCGCCTTGTACATGGCGCGCGAGAGCTTCTTGTCGTAGCCGATGGCCTCGCCCGTGGACTTCATCTCCGGGGAGAGGTAGGCGTCCAGCCCGTGGAGCTTGGCGAAGGAGAACACCGGCGCCTTGACATAGCAGCGCTCTTTTTCCGGCGGATACAGGTCGAAGATGCCCTGCTCCTTGAGGCTCGTGCCGAGGATGACGTTCGTGGCGATGTCCGCGAGCTGATAGCCCGTGGCCTTCGACAAAAACGGCACCGTGCGCGACGAGCGGGGGTTGACCTCGATGATGTAGACATGGTCGCTCTTATCGACGATGAACTGGATGTTATACAGGCCGACGATGCCGATGCCCAGACCAAGCTTCTTGGCATAGGTCAGGATCGTGCCCTTGACCTTGTCGGAGATGGAAAACGGCGGGTAGACGCTGATGGAGTCGCCGGAGTGGACACCGGTGCGCTCGACCAGCTCCATGATGCCGGGCACGAACACGTCTCTGCCGTCGCAGATGGCGTCGACCTCGACCTCGCGGCCGGAGATGTACTTATCGACCAGCACGGGCTTGCCCTCGCCGGTGCGCACGGCATTTTGCAGGTAGTGGCGCAGCATCTCGTCGTCGGCCACGATCTCCATGGCGCGGCCGCCCAGCACGAACGACGGACGCACCAGCACCGGATAGCCCACCGCGTGCGCCGCCTTGAGACCGTCGTCCAGATTCGTCACCGCCGCGCCCATCGGCTGCGGGATGTTCAGCTCGAGCAGCAGCTTTTCAAAGCAGTCGCGGTTTTCCGCGCGCTCGATTGCGGCGCAGTCCGTGCCGATGATCTGCACGCCGCGCGTCATGAGCGGCTGCGCCAGATTGATGGCCGTCTGGCCGCCGAGGCTGGCAATCACCTGATCGGCCTGCTCCTCGTGCAGGATGTTCATGACATCCTCGGGCGTGAGGGGCTCGAAATACAGCTTATCGGCGGTCGTGTAGTCGGTAGAGACCGTCTCGGGGTTGTTGTTGATGATGATGGCCTCGTAGCCCGCGCGCCGGATGGTCTGCACCGCGTGGACGGTGGAGTAGTCAAACTCCACGCCCTGACCGATGCGGATCGGGCCTGCGCCGAGCACGACGACCTTCTGCTTGTCCGAGCGGCGCGCCTCACTCTTTGCGCCGGGGGCGTAGGTGGAGTAGAAATAGGGGATGTAAGCGCCGGTGTGGCTGGTGTCCACCATCTTGTAGGCGGGGTAGAGCCCCAGCTGCACGCGCTGGGCATGCACATCCTCCTCGCGCACGCCCCAGAGCCGCGCGATGTAGGGGTCACAGAAGCCCATCTGCTTGGCCCGCTTGAGCGTCTCTCCGTCGCCCTTGTGCGCGCAGAGCGTCTGCTCCATGTCCACGATGCCGCGGATGGTCTCGAGGAAGTAGGGCGTGATCATCGTCAGCGCAGCAACCTCGTCCACGCTCGCGCCCAGACGCAGCAGCTGCGCGACGGCAAAGAGCCCGTCATCGCGGAACTGGTGCAGGTACTCGGTCAGCTCCGCCTTGGTCATGTTCTGGAACTTCGGCAGCCAGAGGTGCTGCGCGCCGATCTCCAGCGAGCGGACGGACTTGAGCAGGCACTCCTCGAGCGTGCTGCCGATGCCCATGACCTCGCCCGTGGCCTTCATCTGCGTGCCGAGCGTGTTGGCGGCGGTCGAGAACTTATCGAACGGGAAGCGCGGCAGCTTTGCGACCACGTAGTCCAGCGACGGCTCGAACGCGGCCGTCGTGTTGGCGACGGCGATCTCGTCGAGGTTCATGCCGACGGCGACCTTGGCCGTGACGCGCGCGATGGGATAGCCGCTGGCCTTGCTCGCCAGCGCCGACGAGCGGGAGACGCGGGGGTTGATCTCAATGAGGAAGTACTCCGAGGTCTTGGGGTTGAGCGCAAACTGCACGTTGCAACCGCCCTGGATCTTCAGCGCGCGGATGATCTTGATCGCGCTGTCGTTGAGCATCTTCATGTCATGGTCGCTGAGCGTCATGATCGGCGCGACGACGGCGGAGTCGCCGGTGTGCACGCCCACGGGGTCGATGTTCTCCATGCCGCAGATGGTGATGGCGCGGTCGGACGCATCGCGCATGACCTCAAACTCGATCTCCTTATAGCCCTTGACGCTCTTTTCGATCAGCACCTGATGGATGGGCGAGAGCTTGAACGCCTGCATGCCCAGCTCGACGAGCTGCGCCTCGTCGTCGGCAAAGCCGCCGCCCGTGCCGCCGAGCGTGAACGCCGGGCGCAGCACGACCGGATAGCCGATGGCCGCGGCCGCGGCCTTGGCCTCCTCGAGGTTGTAGGTGATCTGCGACGGGATGACCGGCTCGCCGATGCTCTGGCAGAGCTCCTTGAACTGCTCGCGGTCCTCGGCGCGGCGGATGCTGTCGCTGTCCGTGCCGAGAAGCTCGACCTGGCACTCCTTGAGCACGCCCTTCTGCTCGAGCTGCATCGCCAGATTCAGGCCGGTCTGGCCGCCGATGCCCGGGACGATCGCATCCGGACGCTCCTTGCGCAGGATACGCGCCACATACTCCAGCGTCAGCGGCTCCATGTACACCTTGTCCGCGACGGAGGTATCCGTCATGATCGTGGCGGGGTTGGAGTTGACGAGAATGACCTCGTACCCCTCCTCCTTGAGCGACAGGCACGCCTGCGTGCCGGCATAGTCAAACTCAGCGGCCTGACCGATGACGATCGGGCCGGAGCCGATGATCATAATTTTCTTCAGATCCGTTCTCTTGGGCATGTGATTTCCTCCTCAGTACGTAAAAAGTCCTGTATGTCATATATTTAATATGTAAATGAAGGGCGCTCAGTCCTGCGCGTCCTGCCAGACGACGGCGCCGCCGCAGACGTTGCGCACGCACCGCCCGTAGACCGTCTGTCCGGCGAAGGGCGTGCTCTTTCCCATGGAGCAAAACTGCGCCGGGTCGATGCGGTACTCCGTGTTCAGGTCCCAGACGGCATAATCGTCCGCGCACAGCGGGAAGCCGAAGCGCTTTCTGGGGTTGACCGCCATGAGCTCCACGAGCTTGTCGAGCGTCAGCACGCCGGTGCGCACAAGGTGGGTATAGAGCACGGGAAACGCTGTCTCAAGGCCGACGATGCCCATGGCGCTCCCGGCGAGGCCCCTGGCCTTTTCCTGCGCGCTGTGCGGGGCGTGGTCGGTCGCGATCATGTCCACCGTGCCGTCGAGGATGCCCTCGATGAGCGCCTGCCGGTCGGCCTGCGTGCGCAGGGGCGGGTTCATCTTGAAACTGCCGTCCTCGCGCAGGTCGTCCTCGGTCAGCACGAGGTAGTGCGGTGCGGTCTCGCAGGTGACGTCCAGCCCCTGCGCCTTCGCCCGGCGGATGAGCGCCACACTCTCCTTGGTGGACACGTGGCACATATGATAGGCGCAGCCTGTCTCGCGCACCAGCTCAAGATCGCGCTCCAGCTGCCGCCACTCACTCTCGCTGCTGATGCCCTTGTGCCCGTGGGCGCGGGCATACGCGCCGTCGTGGATATAGCCGCCGTGCAGGAGGGTGTTGTCCTCGCAGTGCGCGGCGATGAGCTTGCCGAGGCTTGCCGCCTTGCGCATCGCGGCGCGCATCACGTCCGCATCCTGCACGCCGCTGCCGTCGTCGGAAAAGCCGGCGACATAGGGCGCGAGCTGCTCCATGTCCGCAAGCTCCCTGCCGCCGCGGTGCGTGGTGATCGCGCCGTAGGGCGTCACATCGATGACCGCATCCGTGCGGATGCGCTCCAGCTGGGGGGCAAGCGTCTGCAAACTGTCCGGCACCGGATCCAGATTGGGCATGGCGCACACACGGCTGTATCCTCCGTGCGCCGCAGCAAGTGTGCCGGACGAAATGGTCTCCTTATAAGAAAAACCCGGCTCACGAAGATGTACATGCACATCTACGAAACCAGGTAATACCACGAAAGAAGAAATATCAAGTTCGTCACCGGCAATGCTGCCGCTGCCAAGAAAAACAGAATCACGGTTGCCGGGAAAAAGATCCCACCCAAATGCCTGCATATTCTCTGCGGCCGCAACCATTTTCCTCGCCTCATTTCTGCCGAATCGCAAATTTTTGATATGATATCACATAATCGCCCGGTCTGTCAACAAATCCGGCGGCTTTGCGCGCCGTCTTTTTGCACGAAAAATTCCGTCATTTTCCGTCCCGCGTTGACACGCATCTCTGCGCCAAGAACCGGATACAGACAGGCTCAGCGGCGCGCCCGTTTGGGCGCGCCGCCGTGTGCTTCAGAGCAGTTTCAGCACCCCGTCGCCGTAGCCGGCGCAGGTCGCGCCGTCCGGCTGGCCGGTGATGACGGCCGGGCCGGCCTCGCGCGCCGCCGCGAGCCGGGCCGCCGCGGCCGCGCGGCCGAGGTGCCGCAGGAGCATGACCTCCGCGCGCAGGATGCTCTGGGGGTTGGCATAGTCGCCCATGCCGCGCTCGATCATGCGCGGGGCCGAGCCGTGGATGGCCTCGAACATGGCGTAGCGGTCGCCGATGTTGGCGCTGCCCGCCGTGCCGACACCGCCCTGCAGCTGCGCGGCCTCATCGGTGATGATGTCGCCGTAGAGGTTCGGCAGCAGCAGCACCTGAAACTGTCCGCGCACCCGCTCGTTGACGAGGTTCGCTGCCATGATGTCGATGTAGTAATCATCAACGGTGATCTCGGGATAGTCGGCGGCGACCTCGTGGCAGAGGGCGGTGAATTTGCCGTCCGTCTTTTTGAGGATGTTCGCCTTCGTGACGACGGTCACGCGCGTCTTGCCGTTGCGCCGGGCATAGTCGAACGCCGCGCGGGCGATGCGGCGCGTGCCGGGATCGGTCGTGACCTTGAAGTCCACGGCCATGCCGGGCAGCTCCACGCCGCGGCTGCCGAGGGCGTACTCGCCCTCCGTGTTCTCGCGGAAGAACGTCCAGTCGACGCCCTGTTCTGGAATCGTCACGGGGCGGACATTCGCGTAGAGGTCGAGCGCGCGGCGCAGCTTCACGTTCGCGCTCTCGAGTCCGCCGCCCATGGGCGTCGTGGTCGGGCCCTTGAGCAGCACGTCGCAGGCCATGATTTCGGCCAGCACATCGTCCGGCACGGCCTGGTTACAGGCCAGCCGGTTTTCGATTGTGAGGCCGCGGATGCGCCGCAGGGCGATGCTGCCGCGCGCGATCTCGTCGGCGAGCAGCGCCTCGAGCACACGCACCGCCTGCTCCATGATAATGGGGCCGATGCCGTCGCCGTCCACGAGACCAATGGTCACGGTCGCCTTGTTCGTATAGTCCGCCCGCTCGGCGGTCATGCCCGCAACGCGGGCCTGCTGCTCTTCAAGTAAGGTGCGAAACGCCGCACAGGCGCGGTCAACATCGTTCATAGTGCATGCTCCTTTGTGTAGTTGAGCAGTCCGCCGGCGAGCAGGATAGCCTGCTGCCGCTCGGTGAGGCTGCACACGACAGGGTAGGACTTGCCTGCCGTATCCGTGAGCGTCAGTTCCCCTGCTGCCATGCCGGCGCGGATATTGCCGATGCGCAGGTGCGCGCCCTGGTGCAGCGCGTCGTAATCTTCAGGATCCGCGAACGTCAGCGGCAGGATGCCGGCGTTGATGAGATTTGCCACGTGGATGCGCGCGAAGCTTTTGGCCACGACGCAGCGGATGCCGAGATACATCGGCACGAGCGCCGCGTGCTCGCGCGACGAACCCTGCCCGTAGTTGCTACCGCCGACGATGATGCCGTCCCCGGCCGCCTTGGCGCGCGCCGGGAAGCTGGGGTCGCAGACTGTGAAGCAAAACTCCGACAGCTTCGGGATGTTCGAGCGGTAGGGCAGGATCTTCGAGCCCGCAGGCATGATGTGGTCGGTCGTGATGTTGTCACCCACCTTGAGCACGAGCTCGGCCGTGAGCGTGTCGGCAAAAGGCTTGCTCTGCGGGAAGGGCCGGATGTTCGGCCCGCGCAGCACCTCCACCGTGTCGGCCTCGTCCGCCGGGGCGGGCGGCAGCACGGCGCTGTCGTCGATGCGGAAGCGCTCCGGCAGCGTGACGGCCGGCATGGGGCCGAGCACCTGCGGATCGGTGATCGTACCCGTGAGCGCGGCGGCGACGGCCGTCTCCGGGGACACGAGGTAGACCTGCGCATCTTTCGTACCGCTGCGGCCGAGGAAGTTGCGGTTGAACGTGCGCAGGCTCACGCCGCCGGAGTTGGGCGAGAAGCCCATGCCGATGCACGGGCCGCAGGCGCACTCGAGCAGGCGCGCGCCGCTGGCGAGGATGTCCGTGAGTGCGCCGCAGTCAGAGAGCATGGTCAGCACCTGCTTCGACCCCGGCGAGATGGACAGGCTCACGCCCGGGGCGATGGTCCTGCCGCGGAGCAGCGCCGCGACCTTGAGCATATCGAACAGGGACGAATTCGTGCACGAACCGATGCAGACCTGATCGACCTTCGTGCCCGCGAGCGACGCCACGGGGACCACATTGTCCGGGCTGTGCGGGCAGGCGATCATGGGCTGCAGCGTGTTGAGATCGATGTCGATAATGCGGTCATACTGCGCGTCCGGATCGCTCGCGAGAGGGACAAAGTCCGCCTCGCGCCCCTCGGCCGCGAGAAACGCGCGCGTCACGTCGTCCGACGGGAAGATGGACGTCGTCGCGCCGAGCTCGGTGCCCATGTTCGTGATCGTGGCGCGCTCGGGCACGGACAGCGCCGCGATGCCGGGGCCGCCCCACTCGATGATCGCACCGACGCCACCCTTGACCGACAGGATGCGCAGCAGCTCGAGGCTGATGTCCTTGGCCGTGACATAGGGCCGCAGCGCGCCGGTGAGGTTGACCTTGAACATCTTCGGCATGGTGATATAGTACGCGCCGCCGCCCATGGCGACCGCGACATCCATGCCACCGGCGCCGAAGGCCAGCATGCCGATGCCGCCGCCGGTGGGCGTGTGGCTGTCGGAGCCGATGAGCGTCTTGCCCGGCTTGCCGAAGCGCTCGAGCTGCACCTGGTGGCAGATGCCGTTGCCCGGGCGGGAGAACCAGACGCCGTGCTTCTTGGCCACGGTCTGGAGATAGCGGTGGTCGTCCGCGTTTTCAAAGCCGGACTGCAGCGTGTTGTGGTCGACGTAGGCCACGCTCAGCTCGGTCCTGACGCGCGGGATGCCCATCGTCTCAAACTCCAGATAGGCCATCGTACCGGTGGCGTCCTGCGTGAGCGTCTGGTCAATGCGCAGGGCGATCTCGCTGCCGGGCGTCATGTCGCCGTGCAGCAGGTGGGCACGGATGATTTTCTGAGCAAGGGTCTCACCCATGGTTTTTCAGCCTCCCCATCATACTTTCTTTTGCGTGGATGGTGTGCTCGGTCGTGAGCTCGGCGGCGCGGTCGGCGTCGCCGGCGGCGATGGCGTCGAAAATGGCGCGGTGCTCCTTCACGACCTGCGCCGTGCGCGAAGCGTCGGCAATGGATGCCTTGCGGTAGCGGCGGGTCTTGCGGTGCAGCGGGACGAGCGTGTCGCTGATGACGGCGTGGCCGCCCATGTCGCAGATGACGTCGTGGAACTGGTCGTCCATCTCGCGCAGGTGCTCAGCGTCGCGCTTTTCAAAGTAAAACTCCTGCAGGTCCATGATGTGGCGCAGGCGCGCGAGGCCCTCGGGCGCGGCGTTTTTCGCCGCGTAGTAGGACGCGAGCCCCTCGATCTTGCAGCGGATGTCCATGATGTCCACCAGATCCTCGGCCGTGATGCCGAGCACGACGGAGCCTTTGCCGGTGTCGGCGATGAGGTGCTCCTGCTCGAGGCGGCGCAGCGCCTCGCGGATGGGCGTGCGGCTGACGTTGAGCTGCTCAACGAGCCGGAGCTCCGTGAGCACCTCGCCGCGCGGGTACACGCCCTGAATGATATCGGATTCCAGCCGCTCAAACACTTGATCGGCCAGCGTAACGGTGCGGAAATCTTTCATGCGGCGCCTCCTGTCAGGCCTGCGCGAAGCGGCCGGGGGCCAGCTCCGCGATCTTGGCGTTGAGTTCCTTTGCGGACAGGACGGTCTGGCGGCCGTCCTCGTATTCCGCGTCCACCCAGCCCTTGAGCGCGAGCACGAGCGGGTCGTGCTTGTCGATCTGCGCATCTCCGGTCAGGTGGTAGTTCTGGTTGATCCAGTAGGCGATGCCCGCGAGGCCGGACGTCTTGGCGACCTGCACGGACGCCGGACGGTTGAGCAGCTTCTCGGTATCGAAGATCGTGTAGATCTCGGCGTCCTTGAGCAGACCATCGGCGTGGATGCCGGCGCGCGTGGCGTTGAAGTCGCGCCCGACGAACGGCGTCATCGGCGGGATGTTGTAGCCGATCTCGTGCTGGAAGTAGTCGGCGATCTCGGTGATGACGGTCGGGTCCATGCCGTCGAGCGAGCCGCGCAGCGACGCGTACTCGAATACCATCGCCTCGAGCGGGATGTTGCCCGTGCGCTCGCCGATGCCGAGCAGCGAGCAGTTGACCGCGCACGCACCGTAGAGCCACGCAGTCGAGGCATTGACGACCGCCTTGTAAAAATCGTTGTGCCCGTGCCATTCGAGGCACTCGCTCGGCACGTCGGAGTACTGCTGCAGGCCGTAGATGATACCGGCCACGCTGCGCGGCAGCGCCGCCTCCGTGTAGGGGATGCCGTAGCCCATGGTGTCGCACGCGCGGATCTTGACCGGGATGCCCGCCCGGCGCGAGAGCTTTTGCAGCTCGTTGACAAACGGCACCACAAAGCCGTAAAAGTCGGCGCGCGTAATGTCCTCGAGGTGGCAGCGCGGGACGACGCCGGCCTCAAACGCGTCGGCCACGGTGGCGAGGTAATAGTCCATGGCCTGACGGCGCGTCATCTTCATCTTCTTGAAGATGTGGTAGTCGCTGCAGCTGACGAGGATACCCGTCTCGCGGATGCCGAGGTCGCGCACGAGGCGAAAATCCTCCTTCGTGGCGCGGATCCACGTCGTGATCTCCGGGAACTTCAGCCCCAGCTCCATGCACTTTTCGAGCGCCTCACGATCTTTCTTGCTGTAGATGAAAAACTCCGTCTGCCGGATGATGCCGTACGGCCCGCCGAGCCGCGACAGGTATTTATAAATATTGACGATCTGGTCGACCGTGTACGGCTCCACGGACTGCTGCCCGTCGCGCAGGGATGTGTCCGTGATCCAGATCTCCTCGGGCATGTTCATCGGCACGCGCCGGTGGTTGAACGGCACCTTCGGCACCATTCCCTGCGTGTAGATGTCGCGCTGGAGGTTCGGCTCCGCCACGTCCTGGAGCGAATATTTATACGCATTCTGCTCCAGCAAATTCGTCTTTCCGGATATTTCAAGCATGGCAGTGGGGCTCCTTTCTATCGCTTTGTATTATTGTATACAATTATACACACAATCGTGCCGTTGTCAACGCACAAATGTTCACAATTTTCCGCTTGCTTTTCGGGCGGGTGCTGATATAATACAAAATCGTTCAAAATTGAACTATTTTTCGGGAGGTGACCGCCGTGCTCACCGCATCGCAGGTCTATACGTACACGCGCCGCATCCTCGACGCTTACGCCGCCGTCATGCAGCCGCTGAGCGCGGAGCTGGACATGGCGCCCAACGCCGTGGACATTCTGCTCTTTCTGGCCAACGATCCGGGGCTGGACACCGCGCGCGACATCTGCACGTACCGGAAGCTCAAGCCGGGCATCGTGTCGTTCCACGTGGACAATCTCGTGCGCGAGGGCTACCTGCTGCGCACGCGCGACCCCGGCGACCGGCGCCGCTGCCGGCTCGTGTGCACGGACAAGGCGGCGCCGATCGTCGCGCGCGGTCAGGCGCTGCAGGAACAATTTATCGCGCAGATGTCCGCGGGCCTCGCGCCCGACGCGCTCGAAACGTTCCAGCACTGTCTGACGGCGTTCGCGCAGAATCTTGACCGTATGGCCAACAGGGAGGAAAGTTAAATGCAGCAGGACAAAACATTTCTCGGCACGGAGCCGGTCGGACAGCTCCTGCGCCGGCTCGCGATCCCGACGGTGATCGCGCAGCTGGTGAACATGCTCTACAACATCGTTGACCGCATCTACATCGGCCACATTCCGGAGGTGGGCAGTCTCGCGCTGACGGGCGTGGGCGTGTGCCTGCCGATCATTCTGATCGTGTCGGCCTTCGCGTGCTTCACGGCCTCGGGCGGCGCGCCGCGCGCGTCGATCTACATGGGGCGCGACGATATGGACAGCGCCGAAAAGACGCTCGGCGGCTGCTTCACGCTGCAGATCGGCATCTCCGTCGTGCTCACGGCGGTGCTGCTGATCTGGGGGCGCGAGGCACTGCTCGCCTTCGGCGCGAGCGAGAACACCATTGACTACGCCGCCGACTATCTGCATATTTATGCGTTCGGCACGCTCTTTGTCGAGCTCACGCTGGGCATGAACGCGTTCATCACGGCGCAGGGCTTTGCCAAGGTGGGCATGTACACGGTGCTCATCGGCGCGGCGGCGAACATCATCCTCGACCCGATCTTCATCTTCGCGCTGGGCATGGGCGTGCGCGGCGCGGCGCTTGCGACCGTGCTCTCACAGGGACTCTCGTGCGCGTGGGTGCTGGCGTTTCTGTGCGGGAAGAAGGCGTTTTTGCGCCTGCGGCGGGAAAACCTCTTCGTCTCGCCGAAGCTCATCCTGCCGTGCGTGGCGCTCGGGCTGGCCACGTTCACGATGCAGGCAAGCGAGAGCGTCATCTCCGTGTGCTTCAACGCTTCCCTGCTCAAGTACGGCGGCGACATCGCCGTCGGCGCCATGACGATCCTCACAAGCGTGATGCAGTTTGCCATGCTGCCGCTGCAGGGCATCGGTCAGGGCGCACAGCCGATCACGAGCTACAACTTCGGCGCAAAGAACACCGACCGCGTGCGCGAAACGTTCCGTCTGCTGCTGAAGGTGTGCCTGATCTACTCCGTCTCGCTCTGGCTGCTCATCGAGCTCGCCCCCGGGCTGTTCGCGCGCATCTTCACGCCGGACGCGGCGCTCATCGCCTTCACGGCGCGCGTGCTGCGCATCTATTGCGCGGGGCTGTTCCTGTTCGGCATCCAGATCGCCTGCCAGATGACGTTCGTGTCCATCGGCAGCGCGCTGTGCTCGATCATCGTGGCCGTGCTGCGCAAGTTCGTGCTGCTGCTGCCGCTGATCTATCTGCTGCCGGCGCTGCTGCCCGACCAGACGACGGCCGTGTATCTGGCCGAGCCGGTCGCGGACGTCATTGCCGTCACGTGCACGGCCATCCTGTTTGCGACGCAGTTTCGCAAAGCCCTGCACAAGCTCGAGGCGAGCGCCTGATCTGTTTTCCATCCCCCGGCGCGCGGCCCGGCCCGCGCGCCGGGGTTTTTGCTG
>ENA-UOJS01001765-UOJS01001765.1-human-gut-metagenome-genome-assembly--contig:-C74-NODE-1765-length-16717-cov-5.495319_pt1 | contig 16717 bp, 16 predicted proteins | sample MGYA00242355_ERZ723902 | MGnify/ENA metagenome assembly ERZ723902 | reverse complement strand
CATTATTTATTTAATCTAACAAATTATGTTTAAATTATAATTTAGATTTATGATGATTGCCTTGTTAGGGGCATTTGCTTTTACATCGTGCAGTGATGATGAAACTACTCCGCCGCCACCTGAGAAACCGGAAGTAGATGTCCGTATTGATCATCTCAGCCGTACAGAACTGACATTTACTGTCTCTTCGGAACCCGGCACGGATTGTGCTTATGTAGTTTTGCCGGAAGGTGAGACTATTGTCACGGCCGAAGAATTATTTCAGAACGGTGGGTATGAAATGATGCTTGACGGAACAACCACGATAACGAGTCTTGATTTTGAAGGGAATAAGAAATATACCCTTTTTGTGGCTTCCCGTAAGATTAACCCTTATGTCTATAGCGAACTTTACTCTAAAGAACTTGACACGAATCTGCCCTATACGGAGATGTTGACACTGGAAAAGGTGGGGTTGACCGATTTCACCTACCACGTGGAAGTACCTGCGAATGCGGGAGAGTTGAAGCACGTTGTGGTGAAGGAGAGTGATTACGAAGCCATCAAGAAGATGCTTTCTTCGTTTATGGAGGTGACTTATTCGACTTATTGCGCGACGTTTGGAACATTGATTTCGGAATCTGCTGATATTACGATTGATAAGTATGCCGAGACCAGCAGTGGTGACCCTATTTACGTACATTCTGGTACTAATTATATTGCGATAGCCGGTGTTCTGGGAGAAGATGGAAAAATCAGTGAGGAAAACACGCACGTAGTTAAGTTTACTACCCGTCGTGCAGGAGTCGCTCCTTTCGATATCACGGCCAACATAGAGGCCACTTCTATCACGGCTGTTGCCAATGTCATTCCTGATGAGGGCATCACCTGTTATCGTGCCCTCATAGAGAAGCGCAGCGAAATAGACTATATTGCTCTTGAAGGAGAGGCTTCCGTGCGTTCAGCCATCATTGGCGCGTGGGGAAATACAGAGCGTGAATACAGTGGCCCGGCACGCATCGAGGCCACTGGATTGATGCCTGACACAGAATATGTGCTTGGCATTGTAGGCTTTGACGAGCAACGCAACGAAAAGGTGAAGCTGATTTATTTCACCACTGAGTCTCCCAGCGGCCCGCTTGCTGAAGTGGAAATCACGATGGCCGAACATAGTGCCCCGGCACCTTGGATGAATGCCGCTGTGAATCTCAAGGTCAAGAATACTAACGAACTGATAAGTGGATTCTTCAAGAAATCGCAAATAGATGAACTGCTCTCTTACGGTTACTCCCTTACGGAGATTGTTCGCAACAACGGTACCTATTGCATGCCCGATGAGTTACAATCGGCACTTAGTCCCGAAGGACTCATTCTGGAGGTCAATGCACTTGCTCCCGAAACGGAATACTTGTTTGGTGCGGTTGCCATCAATGAGGAGTATGTGACTTCCGTGGGAAGCATCACGTTTACTACAGAAGAATTACCTCAGTTTGGTGGAGAAGTGCGTGCCAATATGCCCGGTAAATACTTGGCGACTACCCTTGACAAGGATGGTAACGAAGTGACATTCCCTGTGACCATTGCGGCCGGTGTCAACGAGGCCACCACGGAAGCCTACCGGAAAAGCAATCGATTGGTATGCCTTGGCTTTGGGCCTGCTGATCAGTTCCCGTATGTGGCGCCAGAGGATTGCGGTTCTGATCTCAATTATGGGCCTAAATGGTTCATTGAATTTGACGAAGATAAGATACTTGTCCCCACGACAGGCTATGGTGACAAGAGTAGTTTGGACTGGAACATGTGCGTAATGGGTGACAAGACCGCTTACATGTGGGCCATTGGATACCGTCCAGACAGCGGAAGACCTGCCGATAGTTCTACTTTGGCTTTTGATGTGGAAGTGTCTGAGGATGGAAACACCTTGACCGTGAAAGCCGGAACCAATAGCTTCGGTAATGCGGTGTATTATCCAGCCATGGCAGCTGCTACTTCGTTGTGGTTTACCGATGAGGAATTGTTCCGTTGTTATTCGGAATTGGTACTTACACGTCAGCCTGATAACTCGGCCCGCGCTTTCAGCGGCAAGTTTGTTATGCCAAAGAAATACACCATCAAAGTGGGACAGTCTAAAGAAAAGTCCACATACTTGAACATGTGTGAACGTTTGTCTAAATACTAAAATAGGAGATTATGTCATATATTAATAAAATATACAATTTATGTCGGGTAGTATGCATTGTTGTATTATCCATGGGAATGTTTCAAGGCTGTTCTGACGACAATGATGTGCCGTAAACTACCGGAATCAGTAACGCAGATTGGACAGAAATCAATGATGCCCTCATTGAAGGGGAAATCTTGATGTTCAATTTTGAGGCTGCCGCAGAATGGACGGCGACAAGCGATGCCGAGTGGTGTGAGGTCTTGACTCCAAAAGGGGTATCCGGAACTTCGACCTTGCGCTTGAAGGTGGTGCCTAATCCTACGCTCAAAGGGCGGAGTGCTTCTGTGACCATCAGTGTGGAAGCTGCTGCCGAACAGGTCCTTCTTACCATCCGTCAAGGTGAGGGAGATATTGAGCACGGAACAGGAACATACCGCGAAGTGAACAAATGGGTATATGAATACATGTCCGAGATGTACCTTTGGAACGAAAACATACCACAACTGTCGCTCGATTTCAGTATCGGTTATCAAAATTTCCTCCGCTCAATGCTTGATGGTATTGCTACTTTCGACAACGTGAATCAGGAAGACGGGGGCGTAATAAATGGTGAACGTATTTATTTTACCGAACTCATAAGCAATGCGCCCGAGACACGTGTGGTCGGTTCCAACTATAACGATAGCGGAATCATGGGCATGTCCGGAGCAAAGTTCGACCTGGCTGTTGGTGGAATGGCCGTAGGACTTGTCGTGAAAGTGGTGGCACCGAATACCGAAGCAGACAAGGCTGGCATCAAGCGTGGCGACTTTATTACCCAGGTAAACGGAATTACCATTACTGAAAGTAATTACCAAAGCCTTGCATCGAACGTGTTTAGCGGTAACGTTACGGTTACTGTCAATGACGTGACATTTGACAATGGCCTTGCTACCATGACCTCGCGCGGCGACATTTGGTTGGGTTCGTCACGTTATGTTGACCCTGCCATCTACAAGGCTTCCATCGTGAATACGCCTTCCGGTAAGCGGGCGGGCTATCTTCTCCTAATGGGTTTTGATATCAACTATGATGAACAGCTCATTGAGGTGTTCAAGCAGTTTGCCGATGGAGGTATTGATGACCTTATCATCGATCTCCGCTACAATCCGGGCGGTATGGTACTTTCGAGTACGGTGCTCGGAACTTTGGTGGCAGGTGTGGAACATAAGGACAAAGTCTATATGCGCACTACTTACAACAGTGCTCGCATGGCAACTGGCGAGAGTGGAGAATATCTCATAGGTAATGCTGCAAATCCCGAGAGCGAGGGGTATGAGAATATCGCCAAGGCGTTGGAGACGGCATTAGGCATGAAACGTGTTTTTGTGATAACGTCAGGAGTGACAGCTTCGGCCAGTGAGTTGGTGATAAACGGTCTTCGTGGTCTTGGCATAGAGGTGAATACCATCGGACAGAAAACGCTCGGCAAGAATGTCGGGATGGAGGGTATCCGTAAAGAGTTCTTAAGATATTCATTTACATTCTATCCCATTACGTTCTATTGTGAGAATGCATTGGGCTTCCGGGACTACTCCGATGGATTTGTTCCTACCCTTGAGTTGGACGATGCCAACTACTATCCCGGCGACTTTGCTACGGGTAGTGATTATCTTTCGGGTGCAGCCCTTCTGTGGATAGATAAGGGAAGCAAGCCGAATCTTACCCGTTCTTTGAGTGAAAGTGTTGTCATTCAAACGCTTGACGTAATAGGAGACCGTAATGTATCGCGTCACATGGGAGGTTCTATCATAATGCGTGAGAAGTAGTCGTGAAAGCCCGTATAATCCTATCGAGTAGGAGAAAAACAAAAGAGGGCTTGTCAAAACTTCTATTTTGAAAAAATTACCCCTGCTACAAAATGAACTGCACCCCAAAAGTTGGACACAAAACTTTAGGAGTGCAGTTCAATTTTTGCTGTGGCAGGGGTAATTCTTTTAGTAGGGGCATTATGATGCACCCTCTTATTGTCCTTTATGGACTTTTATCAATTCCATACCTTTCTTGATTGCTTTTTCATTCATAGGAATCAAGTGATGATGCCTTTCGGGAAGTGTCTTTTTCAGTCCTTTGAGCACGCTTTCCAGCTTGACCATCGGTTTTAGTTTCAGTAGTCCTCCCAGAACAATCATGTTGAATGCTTTGGCATTGTTCATCTCATTGGCTGCATCCATGGCGTCAATGCGATACACTTTGATGTCTTTGCGTGTCGGCGGGTTGATGATTCCATATCCGTCGTAAATCAGGATGCCGCCCGGTTTTACCTTGCTTTCGAATTTCTCCAGGGAAGGTTGGTTCAGTATGATGGCAGCATCGTATTTGCTCAAGATGGGGGAGGAGATTTTCTCATCGCTCACAATCACTGTTACGTTTGCCGTACCGCCGCGTTGCTCCGGCCCGTAGGCGGGCATCCAGCTTACTTCTTTGTCTTCCATCAGTCCGGAATATGCTAAAATCTTTCCCATGGACAATACGCCTTGGCCGCCGAAGCCTGCTATAATGATTTCTTCTTTCATTTGTTTTTTCTTTTAGTCGGCGAGGTGATGACCGGTCAGCCGGGAAGGAGATATATCTTCCACGTCGGCCGGTTGCCTCGTTTCCGTGTTAGCTGATTTATCTGTCTTTCAAGTCACCTAAAGGATAGAATGGGAACATGTGTTCTTCCATCCATTTGTTAGCTTTGTCTGGGGTCATCTTCCAGCCGGAGTTACATGTTGAAACGATTTCTACCAGATTGGAACCTTTACCCTCCATCGAGTTTTCAAATGCTTTACGGATGGCTTTCTTAGCCTTGCGGATGGCACTGACTGTGTGTACGCTTTGGCGGGTTACATAGGCTGTTCCTTCCAGTTGCGCGGCAATGTCTGCCATTTTCAGAGGATACCCATGCAGATGGACGTCGCGTCCGTAAGGGCAGGTCGCCGTCTTCTGTCCGACAAGAGTGGTAGGAGCCATCTGTCCACCTGTCATGCCGTAGATGGCATTGTTGATGAAGATGATGGTGATATTCTCGCCGCGGTTCAGGGCGTGGATGGTTTCGGCAGTACCGATACATGCCAGGTCGCCGTCTCCTTGGTAAGTGAATACCAGGCGGTCCGGCCAAAGGCGTTTGATGGCAGTGGCAAGTGCCGGTGCGCGTCCGTGGGCGGCTTCTTGCCAGTCGATGTCCAGATAGTTATAGATGAACACGGCACATCCTACGGGGGAGATACCTATTGCTTTGTTTTCCATGCCCATCTCTTCGATCACTTCGGCTATCAGCTTGTGGACTACACCGTGGCTGCATCCCGGACAGTAGTGCATGGGGTTGTCGTTCATCAGAGTCGGTTTCTTGTAAACCAGATTCTCGGGCTTTATAATATCTTCTTTTGTCATAATCACTTCTCCTTATCTGTTGGTGAAACGTATGAAAAACTCCATTACCTTGACGAAAATGGCTGCGCTGCAGACGTAGACGAACATCATGAAATCGTCTTTGGCCACAAAGTAAGTAATGACAGCTGCTACGGCAAGTATCAGGAAGAGGATGTTCAGCACGTTTCTTATTTTGTCAGAATCCATTCTTTACGTTCTTTATCCGTTGATTACTTTTTCTTTCAGAGCTGCCACGATTTCGTCGGGGTCGGGCACGATACCACCCAAGCGTCCGAAGTGTTCTACCTTGACTTTTCCGTTCACGGCCAGACGTACATCTTCTACCATTTGGCCGGCATTCAGCTCTGTTACGAGGATACCTTTTACCTTGTCGGCATAAGCAGCAATAGCCTGTGTCGGGAAAGGCCACAGAGTGATAGGACGCAAGATTCCGACTTTGATGCCTTCCTTACGTGCCAGTTCCATACTTTTCTGACCGATGCGTGCCATCGAGCCAAAAGCTATGATGAGGTAGTCGGCATCTTCGCAGTTGATTTCCTCGAAGCGCACTTCGTTCTTTTCAATTTCCCTGTATTTGGCCTGGAAACGGATGTTGTTCTTTTCCATTTCTTCGGGTTTCAGTTCGAGGGAAGTGATGATGTTGGGCTTGCGGTCTTTGGTCTTTCCGGTAGTGGCCCAAGGACATTGAGCGATAACTTCTTCGTCGGTGCGGCGTGGCTTTTGAGGAGGAAGCACTACTTTTTCCATCATCTGTCCGATAACGCCGTCGGCCAAGATAATAGCGGGGTTGCGGTACTTGAAAGCCAGTTCGAATCCCAGTCCTACGAAATCGGCCATTTCCTGTACCGAAGCCGGTGCAAGGGCTATCAGACGGTAATCGCCGTGTCCGCCACCTTTGACGGTCTGAAAGTAATCGGCCTGGCTGGGCTGAATGGTTCCCAGTCCGGGGCCGCCGCGCATTACGTTTACAATGAGGCAGGGCAATTCGGCTCCGGCCAAGTAGGAGATACCTTCCTGTTTCAGGCTGACACCCGGGCTCGATGATGAGGTCATCACCATTTTACCGCTTCCTGCACCTCCATATACCATGTTGATGGCGGCTACTTCGCTTTCTGCCTGAAGCACTACCATGCCGGTGGTTTCCCAAGGCTTCAGTTCTGCAAGAGTTTCCAAAACCTCCGATTGAGGAGTGATGGGGTAACCGAAGTAACCGTCGGCTCCGCAACGTATAGCTGCGTGGGCGATGGCTTCGTTACCTTTCATTAATACAACTTCTTCTGCCATATTCAATCTGATTTATTCAACTTTTACTTTATAAACAGAGATACATCCGTCCGGACAAACTGTAGCGCACGATGCGCATCCGTTACACGTATCTTCCAATATCTGGTGGGCATAGTTATACCCTTTTACGTTCACCTCTTTGGTGAGGGCTATTACATGGAGTGGACAAGCCACGGCACACAGGTTGCAGCCTTTGCAACGTTCGGTGTCAACAACGATTGCTCCTTTGATTTTTGCCATAATTTACGTTCCTTTATATGTTATTGATTATACATGTCTTTGTTGTAGAAATTTAGAATATCCATCACCATGCGGTGGGCTTCCTTGGCCGGACTTTGTGGGTTGATGTCGATGGCATACTGATAATTGTTGAGTGCCTGTTGCCAGTTGCCCAGTTTCCGATAGGCATTTCCGCGCAGATAGTAAGCTTCGTCGAGGCACGAGGAAGCACTTTGCAGAAATTCGTCAAGTTGCCGGATGGCTTGTTCTACATTTCCTTGGTTGATAAGCTCTTTGATGGTGACTAATGATTCCATATTTTATTCAGCATCGGGTTTATTCAACCACAAAGATAGTTTTTATTTGCAGACATCAAGCATCTTATATGTGAAAAATAGTAATGAATCGCCTTACTTACAGTGTTTTTCTATCAGAATGTCAGAAAAGGGGTGCGCATGAACTGTATTCTAAAGAATGGCGCTTTACAGATGATGGTGTTCTGTAACTCGTATAGATCGTGTTTGTAAGGCATGCAAGTGTTGCCTGTGAGCCGTACAAGTGTTGTTCGTGAGCCGTGCAAGCGTTGCTCGCGAGCCGTGCAAGTGTTGTTCGTGAGCCGTTTGAAGGGAATCTGTCAGGGGGGAGGTGGGAGAGTATTAGGGGAGTCGACTGTGAAGTAGCGGATAGAAAGATAATAAAAAAAAAAGGTATAGAACAATCGTGACTTCTGCCGCAGATTGCAATAGGGCAGTACTGGTCACTATTCTTCTATACCTGAATGGAGAAAGCAAAACAGGGAGCTTTCTTTGTAGAGAAACGCTTTTGCTGTATTTTCTCTTATTTGCTTACGGGAATCTTATCGATTCGACGTTGGTGGCGTCCACCTTCGAATGCTGTGTTGAAGAATTCGGTCAGAATCTTGTCTGCTTCGTCCGTAGTGATGAAACGACCGGGCATTACGAGCACATTGGCATCGTTGTGCTGGCGTGCCAGATGAGATATTTCGGGGATCCAGCACAGTGCGGCACGAATGCCTTGGTGTTTGTTCAGGGTCATGTTGATTCCGTTACCGCTTCCGCAGATGGCAATGCCCGGATAGCACTCGCCTGCTTCTACAGCGTTGGCCAGCGGATGGGCGAAGTCGGGATAGTCGCAACTTTCGGTAGAGTAGGTACCAAAATCTTTATATTCCCAGCCTTTGGCTTCCAGCCAGGTACGTACGTATTGCTTCAGTTCGTATCCTGCATGGTCGGAAGCAATTCCTATTGTCTTCATTTCTTATTTCGGTTTAAGATTTAATATTCTGATTGCAATGATTGACAGAACGCAGGCAGGCAAAAGAAGTTGCACTGTCTGCGTTCAATATGGTTTGGACGAGAGGTCTTCAACCGTTTAGAGCATGGCTTTTACCTGCTTGTAAACGTTGTCGGCCGTAAAGCCCAGTTTTTCATCCAATACTTTGTAAGGAGCAGAGAAACCGAATGATTCCAAGCCCCAGATTTTACCATGTGCACCTACCAGGCCTTGCAGGTTGACAGGCAGACCGGCAGTCAGACCGAATACTTTGGCATCGGCCGGAATAATGCTTTCCTGATATCCGGGTGCCTGGCTGCGGAACAGACCTTCGGACGGAGCTGATACGATACGTACCTTGACACCATCTTTACGCAACAGTTCGGCTCCTGCTACCAGTGTAGACACTTCAGAACCAGAAGCTACCAGGATAACATCGGGATTGGCATCGGAACCTGCTACGATGTAAGCACCCTTGGTTGCTTGTGAGTAGTCGTTGCCTGCGGGCAGATTGGCAATGTTCTGACGTGAGAAGATCAGGGCTGTAGGAGTAGTCGTATTCTCCATGGCCAGTCTCCATGCTACAGTAGTCTCTTCGGCATCGGCCGGGCGGAGTACCAATGTAGAATTGTGACCTTTATGATTCTTCAGTTTCTCCATCAGACGGATTTGTGCTTCCTGTTCTACCGGTTCGTGAGTCGGGCCATCTTCGCCTACGCGGAAGGCATCGTGTGTCCAGATGAACTTCACAGGAACTTCCATGAGGGCAGCCATACGAACTGCGGGCTTCATGTAGTCGGAGAATACGAAGAATGTACCGCAAGCCGGAATTACACCACCGTGCAGAGCCATACCGATACAGCAGCAAGCCATAGTCAGCTCGGCTACACCTGCCTGGAAGAAAGCACCGGTGAAGTCGCCTTTCTGGAAGGCATGTGTCTTCTTCAGGAAACCGTCGGTCTTGTCAGAGTTGGAAAGGTCGGCAGAAGCAACGATCATGTTTTCTACCTGAGTTGCCAAAGCGCCCAGTACGGTAGCCGATGCGGCACGTGTGGCAGCTCCTGCCTTTTGCTCGATAGCTTCCCAGTTGACTTGAGGAGCTTTGCCAGAGAAGAATTGCTCCAGTTTGGCTGCCTTTTCCGGGTTAGCCTGAGCCCAAGCAGCTTTTTCAGCATACTTTTGTTTCATGATTTCTTTCAGTTCGGCAGCACGTTTGGCATACAGTTCTTCTACTTCGGGGAAGATGACAAACGGATTGGTAGGATCGCCACCTAGATTCTTGATGGTATTGATGTATGCATCGCCACCCAGCGGGGCACCGTGTGTAGCACAGTTGGCTTCGTAGCTGCTGCCGTCGGCCTTGCGTGCGCCCTTACCCATAACAGTATGACCGATGATAAGGGTAGGACGTTCTTGTTCAGCCTTAGCCTCGTTCAGGGCATTGCGAATTTCGTCGGCATTATTTCCGTCGATCTTAATCACTTTCCAACCCCATGCCTCATATTTCTTGGCAGTATCTTCGATAGTTACAGCTTTGGTTTCGGTAGAAAGCTGAATATCGTTGGAGTCGTAGAACATGATCAGGTTGTCCAATCCCAGTGTTCCTGCAATACGTCCTGCACCTTGAGAAATCTCTTCCTGTATACCACCGTCGGATATATAAGCATAAATGGTCTGATTCATAACCTCGCCAAAACGTGCTTTCAGGAATTTGGCTGCGATGGCTGCACCTACAGCAAAAGTATGTCCTTGACCGAGCGGGCCGGATGTGTTTTCAATTCCACGCATAACGTCACGTTCGGGATGTCCCGGAGTCGGGCTTCCCCATTGACGGAATTCTTTTAATTCATCCAATGTGAACTTGCCTGTTAATGCGAGCTGTGAGTAAAGCATCGGTGACATATGACCCGGGTCAAGGAAGAAGCGGTCGCGTCCTTCCCAAGTTGGGTTTTCAGGATCATATACCAGAAATTCAGAGAACAGTACATTGACAAAGTCGGCGCCACCCATTGCGCCACCCGGGTGTCCGGAATTAGCTTTCTCAACCATAGAAGCAGCAAGGATACGAATGTTGTTTGCTGCAAGGTTCATAAGTTTGTTGTCGTTCATATTGATAATAAATTAGTTTTTGTTAGCTTGATAGAGCAGAGTAACTAACGCTTGTTCATAAATGACAGGGACAAAGATAACTCTTTATGTGCAATTAGCAACAAGGAAAGTTACTCTTTTTTTCCAGATATTTTTGCCTTCTTCTTGTTTAAAGTACAATAAGTCTTTTGCTCTGATTTACTGTAACTCGACAGTAACAATCGACTTGGCCGGAAGTTTGATTTTCATAACGCCTTTATTGATTTTTACTTCTTTAAAGGGAGCTGGTTTGACTTTTTCCGGATTTTCGAATGAGTTATAGTCGGTAACATCCTTAGAAGTAAGTATTTCGCCTACAGCTTTCTTTGCTTCAATGCCGGGTAGGTTTACAATAACTTCCTGAGCATTTTCTACATCAACATTGGAGATTGAAAGGTGAACTTTACCGTTCTTGTCTTTCGAAGCTGTTGCACTGATCATAGGCAGTTTGCGGTTGTCGCGTACGTTCATTGTGTCGCAGTTCAGTTCGAGAGGCAGATAGGTAGCGTCCTGATGTACTTTATACATTTTGAATACGTAATACGTAGGGGTCAATACCATCTCTTTACCTTTGGTCAGAATCATAGACTGGAGTACATTGACAATTTGTGCAATGTTTGCCATTTTCAGACGATCGGTATATTTGTGGAAAATATCCAGTGACAGAGAAGCTACAAAAGCATCGCGCAGTGTGTTCTGCTGATAGAGGTGGCCTTTGATGGTACCCGGTTCTTCGTCCCACCATGTGCCCCATTCGTCCAGAATCAGTGCTACGTTTTTCTGAGGATCATATTGGTCCATAATGGCACAGTGCTTCTTGATGACATCTTCTATCTCGCGGCATTTGCCCATGGTCCAGTAATAATCTTCCGTATTAAACTGGGTAGCCGAACCTTTGCTTCCGCTCCATCCGGTTACTGTGTAATAGTGCAAAGACAATCCGTTCATGCGCGCTCCTACACGATCCATCAGGACTTTTGTCCAGTTGTAGTCGTAGTCGCTGGCACCACTGGCTATCTTGTACAGATTGTTTCCATCGTAATTGCGGCAGTAGGTAGAGTAACGGCGGTACAAATCGGCGTAATATTCAGGACGCATGCTACCACCGCATCCCCAGCTTTCATTTCCTACTCCCAGGTATTTTACCTTCCAAGCTTTGTCGCGGCCGTTTTTCCGGCGCAGATTAGCCATCGGAGAGTCGCCTTCCGAAGTCATATATTCTACCCATTTGGCCAGCTCTTCTACAGTACCGCTACCTACATTTCCGCTGATGTATGGCTCACAGCCCAACATCTCGCAAAGGTTCAGGAACTCGTGTGTTCCGAAGCTGTTGTCTTCGATGGTACCTCCCCAGTTGTTGTTTACCATTTTGGGGCGATTTTCTTTGGGACCGATACCGTCCATCCAATGGTATTCGTCGGCAAAGCACCCCCCCGGCCAGCGAAGCACAGGGACTTGCAGATCTTTGAGGGCATTGAATACGTCGGTGCGATAACCTTTGATATTGGGAATATCAGAGTTTTCGCCTACCCATAAACCTCCATAGATACAGGTGCCCAGATGTTCGGCAAACTGGCCATAGATTTCCTTGGGGATAATTTGTGTACCTTGTTCGGCCTGTACAGTGATAGTTGCATTCTTTTGTGCGGACAGTGACAGAGAAGCTGTCAAGAAAAGACCGCTGATGATTAATTTACTTTTCATAAAAGTAGTCTTTTTCTGTTGGGTTATTTTTTGAATTTTGCAGCAGCTTCTTCAATAGGTAAACTAGCTTTGTAGTTTTCGATATATGCGTTGAAGCCTGCAACGTCTTCTGCCGTCGGAGCAATCTCGACACCGGCATCTCCGGCAAATACTTTTTCGTCCAGGAAGTCGGCTAACGACTGTTTCTTGTCATTGTTTACCAGATACGATCCTAACAGAGCAATACCCCAGGCACCACCTTCACCGGCAGTTTCCATAACCGAGATAGGAGAGTTGATAGCAGCAGCCAATATTCTTTGACCTACTCCTTTGGTCTTGAACAAGCCACCATGGCCGGTAATTCGGTCTACTTTAATCTTTTCTTCGTTGAAGAGAATGTCGTTACCTATTTTAAGAACTCCTACAGATGCATGGAGGTGTGCACGCATGAAGTTGGCCAAATTGAACTTATCGTTGGCTGAACGTACAAACAAAGGTCTTCCTTCAGCAAGGCCAGTAACAGGCTCTCCTGAAATATAGTTGTATGAGATCAAGCCTCCGCAGTCGGTGTCGCCTGTCAGTGCGTGGTTGTAGAGCTTACCATAGATTTCGTTCATGTCTACAGGAATGCCCATGAGTTCCTGATATTCCTTGAACAGATTGACCCAGGCATTGAGGTCGGAAGTACAGTTGTTGCAATGTACCATAGCTACCAGGCTGCCGTCGGGGGTAGTAACCATATCGATCATCTCGTAAGGTTTCGACAGGTCCTTTTCAAGTACAATCATCGAGAATGAGGAAGTTCCGGCAGAAACGTTTCCTGTGCGTTGTTTTACAGCATTGGTAGCAACCATACCTGTACCAGCGTCGCCTTCTGGCGGACATACGGGGATACCGGCTTTCAGGTGTCCGGATACATCAAGTCTCTTGGCTCCTTCGGCTGTAAGGGTACCTGCATTTTCACCAGCCAATAATACTTTGGGAAGAATGTCGAGTAATGTCCATTTGAATCCTTGGGGAGCAATAAGATTATTGAATTTGGAAACCATTTCGGCTGAATAATCTTTCGTATTCGGATCGATGGGGAGCATACCGGATGCATCGCCGATGCCTAATACCTTCTGGCCTGTAATCTGCCAGTGTACGTAGCCGGCAAGAGTGGTCAGGAAATCGATGTCTTTTACATGCTCTTCTTTGTTTAAGATAGCTTGATACAAGTGTGAAATGCTCCATCTCAGAGGGATGTTGTAGACAAACAGCTCGGACAGGGTAGCAGCTGCTTCTCCTGTATTAGTATTTCTCCAAGTGCGGAAAGGAACAAGGATTTCTTGTTCTTTGTTGAACGCCATGTAACCATGCATCATGGCGCTGATACCGATGGCTGCCAGAGTCTCTATTTCGATGCCATATAACTCTTTTACATTGGAACGAAGATCTGAATAGCAGTCTTGCAATCCGTTCCAAATGGCATCAATACTATATGTCCAAAGGCCATCGACCAATTGGTTTTCCCATGTATGGCTGCCTTGCGCAATGGGTTTGTTTTCCTGGTCGATTAAAACTGCTTTGATTCTTGTGGATCCGAATTCTATACCAAGGATGGCTTTACCAGTTTCGATAGTTGATTTTGCATCTAATTTCATAATGGAACTAATGGTTTAAGGTACAACGTTAATGTAAAGTTAGAAATATCTGTAATTTGCAGCTTTTGCAACTTACTTAAAAGTATAAAAGTGCTGCAAACGATTGCTCGTTGAGCACTTTTATACATGGTTATGCTATTGGATGATTAGCAAAGAGCTTTGTTCAGCATATAGTACACTTCGTTCATGCGCAGTTCTTTCTTGAATTCGCTGATTGTAGTGTCTTTGTTGATATGTACCATTTCGATACCTGCGATTTCGGCATAGTCTTCCCAATATTCGGCAGTGAGGTCGTAAGAGAAGCATGAATGGTGAGTACCACCAGCCAGAATCCATGCACCTGCGCCAATTTCGAAATTAGGCATCGGTTTCCACAAAGCAGAAGCAACGGGCAACTTAGGCAGTGGCTTCGGCTCGATGCATTCTACATCGTTTACGATGAGGCGGAAGCGGTTACCAAGGTCAACAACTGTAGCTGTACATCCTTTGCCTACCTTTGAAGTAAATACCAGACGGGCAGTTTCGCTCTTGCGGATACCTATACCCAGGAAATGTACTTCCAAGCGTGGCTTTTTAGCGGCGATTAACGGACATACCTCCAACATGTGTGCCTGAAGGATAGAGCTGTTCTCTCCATTGAAGTTCAAAGTGTAGTCTTCGAGGAATGAGCAACCAGTAGGCAGACCTTGATTCATTACCCAAACAGTGCGGTAGAGTGCTGCTGATTTCCAGTCGCCTTCGGCACCAAAACCATAACCTTCGGCCATCAGACGTTGTGATGCCAAGCCAGGAATTTGGTCGAAATAGCTGCCGTCAGTTTGTCCGAGGTCGTCGAAGTTGGTTGTGAAACCTTTGGCGCCTTTGTCCTTCAATATAGCGCGCAATGCAAGCTCTGCTTTAGCAGAGTTCCATACCTTTTGATATGCTTCAGTAGACTTGTCTTCAAGGGCAGCGTCGTGATCGTACTCGTTGAAGTAAGTTTGTACCAAAGCGTCAACATCGGCATCTTTAATTTGTTTGTGATATTCCATCAGCTCGCTAACCGGGCAGTAGTCTACATGGTAGCCCATACGTTGTTCTGCTTCAACTTTATCACCATCGGTTACAGCTACGTTGTTCATCTGGTCGCCGAAACGGATGATGAGCATGTCTTGTGCATCGGCCCATCCGGCGCAAACACGCATCCAAACTGCGATCTTGTTTTGTGTTTCTTCTTCTTTCCAGTAGCCTACTACTACTTTGCGACGAATACGCATGCGTGTGCAAATGTGGCCAAATTCACGGTCGCCGTGTGCACTTTGGTTCAAGTTCATGAAGTCCATATCCATGGTATCCCAAGGAATTTCCTTGTTGTACTGTGTGTGTAAGTGGAGCAAAGGTTTCTTTAATTGCTGCAAACCATGAATCCACATTTTGGCAGGCGAGAAGGTGTGCATCCAAGTGATAACACCGATACACTTTTCTTCATTGTTGGCAGCTTTAAAAACTGCTTCTACTTCTTTTGAAGAATTGGCTGTTCCTTTATATACAACTTTTACAGGCAGTTTACCTGACTCATTCAGTCCTTTTACCATTTCATTGCTGTGTGCGTCTACTGCGATTACAGCGTCACCTCCGTACAGAAGCTGTGCTCCTGTTACGAACCATACTTCATATTGATCAAATGCGTTCATAATACTATTATTTTTAAGTGGTTGGTTAATTATTCTTGTTAGTTATTATTGTATGTCTTAAGCTTCTTGTTTAAAATAGGGGGCAGGGCATTACTATTTTATTTTTGCCCATAATAAGCATTAGGACCATGTTTGCGGTTGAAATGCTTCTCGATGAGCAATGGATTCATTGTCAAATTGGGATTGACAGCATAGGCTATTGAGGCCATTTTAGCTACTTGCTCCATAACGACGGCATTATGTACGGCATCATGTGCATCTTTTCCCCATGAGAATGGTCCGTGATTTTTTACCAATACTCCTGGTGTATGTACAGGATTCAGTCCTTCGAAACGTTTAACGATGACATTTCCTGTTTCCAATTCGTAAGCGCCTTTAACTTCGGCTTCAGTCATGTCGGCAGTGCAGGGGATAGCATCGTGGAAATAGTCGGCATGGGTTGTGCCGATATTCGGAATATCGCATCCTGCTTGTGCCCAAGCTGTGGCATATGTAGAGTGTGTGTGTACTACTCCGCCAATTTCAGGGAAAGCTTTGTATAATACTATATGGGTAGGAGTATCTGAAGACGGTTTAAGTTTGCCTTCAACGACTTTTCCGTCGAGGTCTACTACAACCATATCTTCAGCTTTCATTTCGTCATAACTTACGCCACTTGGTTTAATGACGACCAAGCCAGTTTCGCGGTCAATTCCGGAAACATTGCCCCAAGTAAAGATGACCAGGCCATGCTTTACTAAATCGAGGTTGGCACGAAATACTTTTTCTTTTAATTCTTCTAACATATGTTTTATGTTTAAATGTTACAGTTTAAATTTCGGAGCTTTGCGATAAACTTTTTCATTGAACTGATAGAGGGCAGCACCTCGTTTCGAACTTGTTTTGTCTATGAGGTCTGTTTTCTCTATATAATCCATTTCTGCTATCCGTTTGCGGAAGTTCCGTTTGTCTATGGCTTCTCCATAAATGGCTTCGTACAAGCTTTGCAGTTGTGATAAGGTGAATAATTTAGGCAGAAGATTGAAGCCGATAGGAGCAACCGATGCTTTTTGTTGCATGAGGGCACGTGCTTGCTCTACCATTGCTTGGTGATCGAATATCAATGGTGGAAGTTCATTTATATTAACCCAAAATGCATTGTGTCTTTGTACTAGTTCGCGGTCGTATTCGTTGATGTTGATAAGTGCATAATAGGCAATGGACACAACTCGTTCGCCTGGGTCACGGTCTATAGCTCC
>ENA-UOJS01001759-UOJS01001759.1-human-gut-metagenome-genome-assembly--contig:-C74-NODE-1759-length-16744-cov-7.480376_pt1 | contig 16744 bp, 13 predicted proteins | sample MGYA00242355_ERZ723902 | MGnify/ENA metagenome assembly ERZ723902 | reverse complement strand
GGGCGATCTGCCGTTGCATTATGAAAATGATTTTTTCAACATATTTATCCGCTTCATCATGATCTCCGAGCGATAAAAGCAACCGGGCTATCTCGCAGTAGTCGCAAATAAGTGGGATGTCGTAAAAGCCTGCATACCTGTCATCGTTTATTGTTTCAAACAGTGCGGCGGCTTTTTTAAAATAAAACAGTTTTTCTTCGTCAGTCATATCTCCGGTGATCAGTCCGCGTATGGCACACTCGGCAAGATCGACCGTGTATGTTATGTTTTTTCTTAGCTGAGCGGAATATTCGGCGGGTTCCATTACAAACTTGGCATACACCTCGCGGCTGTGCTTGAGCTGCGGTAATTTCTTGTAATATCCAACGGCTCTTTTTCTTATTTCGGCGCTGTCCGAAAAACTGCATATCTGAAGCATCAGCCGGCATATCTCATTGCGTATGTCATCGCATTTGCAGTATTCATTGGCGTATTCGGCAAGCTGTAGCATACGGCGGATATGTGTTTCGTCAAACATTTTTCGCTGCAAAACATAAAGCATAATGTTGCAGTAATCCTGGAATTTGTCGGGACGAAGCTCTATTTCGTCAAGCATGGTATCGTAGGCAAGCTCATATTTACCCGTTGCGTGGAATAGGCTTATTTTCTCACGCAGCTTTTTTTCGTGTTCCTCGTCCCACACGGATTCCATGCTGAATATCGAGTCGATAGATGTGTGATAAAGCACTGCTATGCGCGGTAGAAGCTTGATGTCCGGCGTGAGAAGCCCGCGTTCCCACTTTGAAACAGTCTGCGAGGATACGTACAGGCGTTTGGCGACCTCTTCCTGCGTGAGACCGGCGTTGGTTCTTAATTCTTTCAACTTGCTACTAAACTGCATTTTATTTCTCCGACGGATGCTTCCAGTGAATGTATTTTTTTCTTCTGTATGCGAGAACAAGGGCGATGTATGCCGTCTCTATCAATATTGCGCCGATGATGTATCCTATAATTTCGGCATTGAAACAGGTGCTGAAAAGGAACAGAGGAAAAAATATAAATGTAACGGCGGAAAAGGTTTTTTCGTGAAATATGAGAACATCAAGCTTGTTAATGGCAAAACAGGCGAGGGTCACTACGGCAAGCATGATCAGACAAATACGCTCATGACGCAGCATCGTAGGTATATCGTCGCGCAGCGAATATACACGGGTTTCACCGTAATCTTCAAGCAACTCCTTTTCGCCCCGGTCTTTTCTCACCTTTGTTATGCAGAACAAAATTACGGCGTAAACGATGCTTGTCATTGTTGAAAGCAATATAAGAAACAGTTTTTCGTTCTGCGATTCCCGGGCAATCGCACCCCAAATAAAGTAAAGACCAATATACAAGATAATTGTTATCAGCGATGCCGACAAAATGTCAAGAAAGGTCCTCATGCAGCTTCTTTTCATGCCACACCTCCATGCGTTCATATGATTTGATTATATTATATCACAATCTTAAAGGATCAGCAAGGGCAGTGATGGACAGTATAACCGTCCGCATCGGCTTAATTGGTCTCGCGGTACTAAGATATTTTTCTTGTTTTTTGTCCCGTATCTCTGATCGTATCCGATTCGAGCTTTCCTGTTATTTTATACCGACAGCCGCGGCGACGCGCTCATGATCCCAGGTCGCTTTTTACCATATTGATCCTTCGCATACGGTTTATCAGCGCCTTCAGCTCCTGCTTGCGCGGCAGGTCGAGAAAGCTTTTACATGTCGTAAAGAAGGTCGAATAGAGAAAGTCGATGCCTTCCTCATCGATACGCTTATACATATCGTTTATATTTTTTTCGATATCGATCCTTCTGTCGGCATTGGTCAGCTCCAGATATCTCAGCATAAACCCGAGCGTGTTGAGTTGATGCGGAGAAACGATATCGTGAAATCCGCGAACGTCTATCCTCTCGTCGCCGATGATTATGAATCCCATATCCGAGACCTCAAGCTTTTCAGTGCCGCTGCCCTCCGGATAAGAGGTGAAGCGGTCGGAATCTAGGGTCCTGCTTTGCTGCCAATCGGCGGGCGCGGGCAGTGCGGCGGTCACATTACATGAACGGCATATGTCTTTTGATCTTTCTGTCACATCGCGGATCAGATAATCCTCCATCATGTAGACCTTATCGGCAATGGAAAGATACTCTCCGCTTCCTCCTATAACAAGTATCGTTGAAACTCCGCGCGTCTTATAAAGCTCGTTCACCCGGTCTGTGAAGGGCGTGATGGGCTCTTTTTCGATCAGCGCCTTCATCATGCGGTCGCGTATCATGAAGTTCGTTGCGCTTCTGTCCTCATCGATAAGCAACAGCTTGGCATTGCATTCGACCGCCTCCATTATATTCGCCGCCTGCGAGGTCGAGCCGGAGGCATGGTCGGTGGAGAAATCACGGGTGTCGCCGCCTGGCAGCCACTTGATAAACGGCGAAATATTGACGTGCTTCACGCTTCGTCCGTCTTCGGCGGATATGGTAACGGCACTGTCGTCCGTAATGCAAAGCTCGCGGCCGTCGCCGAGGGCGTGGTCATAAATGCCTGCGGATATCGCATCGAGCAAGGTGGATTTTCCCGAATATCCGCCGCCCGTAATGACGGTAACGCCGCGCCTGATCCCCATGCCCCTCACGCCGAAGATCTCGATCTCATCGTCCGGCGCAGACCTGAACGGAACCGCGTCCGGCATCGGCAGATCGGTCCCCTTGGCACGGGGAAGGATGCTTCCGTTCGCCACAAAAGCACAATAATCGCTGTTTTTCAGCCATGCGCGGATCGCCGACTGCTTTTTTGCAAGCTCTGCGACCGCTCCCAGACCGTTGAAGTCCGAAATAAACCGGTCTACCGCATCGGGCAGGTCACGGCACAGCATCCGCAATGATTTCCGCAGCTTCTTTTTGGGCAGCTGGACCTGAATGCGGAGGCACAGACACATGACGGGCGGACGGGCGATACCGTCGGAGAACAGATAAACAGTCGATCCCGAACCGTATGTGTAATCCTTTTGCGGGCGCAGCTCAAAGTAGGCTGAATTTCTGCGTATCACCTCGCCGCCCGGAGCACAAATATAATATTTGCCGTTCTCGTTATCGGGGCGGCTTCTGTTGTACAGCTCGGCATTCAGCTCGTCGATATATTTTTTGAAGGCGCGGAGACAGAAGTCCGCCTCTGCGCTCTCGACCGACTTGTCGGGAATATCGATCCCAAGCGTGGTGCAGGGAATACCGATCACCACCGTCGGCTTGTCAAGCGCCAGCTTGTGTGTCGCGGTTATTTCGAATCCGACGCTTTCGTTGTAGTATATCGGACAGTGATCGACATATGGATCTATCGTCGGATGTGTTGGGTCCTGGATATATATACTCCCCTCATACATAGCATTGTATGCTGTCGTGTCAGACTCCATGGATAATAATTTGTTTTTTAATCTCTTCATGTGCATCTCCCGTTTCGTTGTAAAAAAGTGCTGTGGTCGCGCTTGTGTTCATAATAAAAATTCTCCTTTCCAAATGCTTAGTTTTTATATTCCGGGACATCCCGTGAAAAACAAAAAGCACCCCGACGGGTGCTTAAAAAAGCATGCTTGCCGCGAAAAAACGTTCGGGACAAACAAAAAACACACCCGGGATCGGATGTGCATAAAACAGTATAAGCCTTACGTTCAGCATACAGCAGGCGATACATCAGACATCCGATAAATATAGGTCTTCATCTTAACGATCGCCTCCTTTGACTGAACTTTTTTGTTACGGTAACAGTATAGCATTCCTTTCACCGTTTGTCAACCGCTTGCGGAAAAGCTTTCATCAACCATTGGTTTATATTTGCCCGCGCAGCCGCGGAATGTCGTGAAGGGACCCTCCGGCGGCTTTTTTTATTTATGCCCGTTAAGGCTTTGCATGACGCGCGTTGATGATATTTTTATCTTGTTTTTTGTCCGGTATTGTGGTATAATTCTTTCTGAAATATTCAAGCAAACAAAAAGGATCAAAAATGAGAAAAAGCAATATAACAAGGGACGAGGCGTTCGCGCTTCTCCGCAAATACAATAAAGAGCCGTTTCACATTCAGCACGCGCTGACCGTCGAGGGCGTTATGCGCTGGTATGCCGAAAAACTCGGCTGGGGTGACGAGGCTGACTACTGGGGCATCGTCGGGCTTCTGCACGACATCGATTTTGAGCTTTACCCCGACGAGCATTGCAAAAAAGCGCCCGAATTGCTTGCCGCCGGCGGTGTTGGCGAGGATATGATACACGCCGTCTGCTCACACGGCTATGGGATATGCTGTGATATCGAGCCGGAGCATGAAATGGAAAAGGTGCTTTTCGCGGCGGACGAGCTGACAGGGCTTATCTGGTCAACGGCGCTCATGCGCCCGTCAAAGAGCGTCATGGATATGGAGGTATCGAGCCTCAAAAAGAAATTCAAGGATAAAAAATTTGCCGCAGGCTGCTCGCGCGATGTGATACGCACCGGCGCCGAGCGTCTCGGCTGGGAGCTTGACCGGCTCTTCGGCGATACGATACTTGCCATGCGCTCCTGCGAGGCGGATATCGCGGAATATATGGCGCACTATGATGCCTGAAGCCGGAGCGATCGCACTGCGCCGCGCCGGGGAAAGCGATATAGACGAAATCGAGGCGCTCTACCGTTCGTGCATCGGGATTGAGGGCACAACATGGAACGAATATTACCCTCTCCACCGGGATGCCGAGCGCGACCTTGCGGTAAACGGACTGTATGTTGCGGAGATCGGCGGGGCGACCGTCGGATGTGTATCTGTCACAAGGAGCGAGCTTGAAGCGCTCGCCGGCTGGCGGATGAGCGGAGACGGCGTTCTTGAATTGTCGCGTCTGGCGGTCCGCCCGGACCGCCGGGGACACGGATACGCCGCGGATATTATTTCGGCTGTCACCCGGAGCCTGAAAAACGAAGGCTGTCCCGCCGTGCATCTGCTTGCCGCCCGCGCCAACCGCGCGGCGGTCAGGACCTATGAAAAGCTCGGATTTGAGCTTTGCGGCGAATGCCGGATGTATGACATCGATTTTTATATGTATGAAAAGCTGCTGTGAGAGCGGCATACGATCTTGACGAACTGAAAGGAAAATAATATGCCGCGCGTTCTTAACAGCGAGGAGCAGTACGGCCGTATGATAAATACGCCGATACCGCGCCTTGTGACATCATTGGCAATCCCCACAACCGTAAGCATGCTTGTAACGGTCGTTTACAATACAGCGGATACATATTTTGTGTCTCAGATAAACAAATCCGCGTCTGCGGCGGTCGGTATGGTATATACGCTCATGGCGGTGATACAGGCGGCCGGATACGGTATCGGAATGGGTGCGGGGAGTCTTATCAGCTTAAGACTCGGCGCCAAGGACGACCGGGCGGCGGAGATGTACGCGTCAAGCGCTTTTTTTGCCGCGCTCGTCTCCGGTGGACTTGTCGGTTGGGGCTTCCTCGCGGCGCTCGAGCCTATCCTTCGGGCTTTGAAATGCACCGATACCATGCTTCCGTATGCGCTTGACTATGCCGTGTGGATACTTGCCGTAGCTCCGCTTAGCTGCGCGTCCTTCGTTCTTAACAATACTCTGCGGGCGGAGGGCGAGTCCAATGTCGCAATGTGGGGGCTCGGGATCGGCGGCGTGCTCAATATGGTGCTCGATCCGCTGTTCATTTTCACGCTCGACATGGGGACAGGCGGCGCGGCTCTTGCAACTGCGCTTAGCCAGCTTATCAGCTTTTTGATACTTCTTCTTGTCTTTCTCACGGGAAAGTCGATAGTCAGGATACGTCTGCGGTCGGTCAGCCGCAACGTGCGCGATTATCTGCTTATACTTGCCACGGGACTTCCGACCATATTCCGTCAGGGACTTGGCAGCCTTGCCTCGGCGCTTATCAATATGCAGGCGGTCGTTTACGGCGACGCCGCCGTTTCCGCGATAACCATAGCGAATAAGATATACATATTCGTCAGAAATATCATTCTCGGTATCGGACAGGGCTTTCAGCCGGTAGCGGGATACAATTACAGTGCGGGCAAGCGCCGCCGCGCGTGGCAGGCGTTCAAATTTGCATCGCTTGTCGGAACTGTGATATGCGTTGTATGCGCTACGGTTATCGCGGCGTTTTCGGCGCCGCTCATGCGGTGGTTCTGCGATGATGCCGATGTGGCGCGGATAGGCGCGGAGACACTGCTGTTTGCGTGTGCGGTAATGCCGTTCATGGCGGTATCGACATACGTGAATCAGCTTTATCAATGCCTCGGCTTCAAATTGCCTGCCACAGTGCTGGCAAGCTGCCGGCAGGGAATATTCTTTGTCCCCGCGGTGTTTCTGCTCCCACTGCTTTTTAAATGCACAGGAGTTGAAATGAGCCAGCCCGCCGCCGATCTTGCCACGTTCGTTATTTCAGTGCCGTTCTTAATACACTTTTACCGCAAAAACATAAAAACATACCGAGACTGATCTTTGGGAGGAGAAAAGAAAATGTCCGTTATTTTTGACAGCGAAAAACGAGTTTTCAAGCTTGACACACCGTCGTCGAGCTATGCGATGAAGATAAGCCCCACGGGATATCTTCTTCACCTTTACTACGGTGCATACGTGCCGGATACCGACCTTGACTATCTGCGCATGAGACAGCGCAATGCGTCGTTCAGCGCGTGTGTCGCCTCGCCCGAGGAGGGCGCCTTGTCGCTTGACACCGCACAGCTTGAATACCCGGTAAACGGCTCGGGTGATTTCCGTTCCGTTGCATTTTCCGTGCGCGGCGTGAGCGGATCGAGCGTCACCGATATACGGTACAGATCGCACCGCATCTACGCCGGCAAGCCGCGCCTTGAGGGGCTTCCCGCCACATACACGAATGAAGACAGCGAGGCGGATACGCTTGAGATCGTATGCGAAGACGTGCTCACCGGAGCCGAGGTCACTTTGATCTATACCGCATTTACCGGGCTTGATGCCATAACGCGCAGCGTGAGAGTCAGAAATACGTCCGACAAGCCCTTTTCAGTTGAGCGTGTGCATTCGGCTGCGGTCGATTTCACCGAAATGGATTTTGATATGCTCCATCTTCAGGGTCGTTGGGCGAAGGAGCGCACTCTCGTCACGCGCCACCTTGATTTCGGACTTCAGGGGATACATTCCCGCCGTGGTTCGTCGAGCCATAATAACAATCCCTTCATCGCTCTTGCGCGTGACGGCTATACCGAGGAAAGCGGAGAGGTCTTCGGATTTTCGTTCGTGTATTCCGGCAACTTTGCGGCTGAGGTCGAGGTAGACTGTATGCGTTCCACCCGCGTGCTTATGGGCATCGATCCGGTGGACTTTGCGTGGAAGCTCGAGCCGGGCGAAAGTTTCCAGGCGCCGGAGGTCGTTATGGTGTATTCCGATCACGGCGTGGGCGGGATGAGCCGTACATATCATAAGCTGTACCGCTACAATCTCTGCCGCGGCGAATGGAAGACCAAAAAACGCCCGATCATCGTAAACAACTGGGAGGCGACTTATTTCAACTTCGATGCAGACAAGCTTGTCGCCATCGCAAAGGATGCCGCCGATCTCGGTATCGAAATGCTTGTTATGGATGACGGCTGGTTCGGCAGACGCAATAACGACAAGTCCTCTCTCGGAGACTGGTATGTCAATGAGGATAAGCTCAAGGGCGGACTTGGCGAGCTGGTGCGCCGTGTAAACGCGCTCGGCGTTAAATTCGGCATCTGGTTCGAGCCGGAGATGATCTCGCCCAACAGCGACCTTTACCGCGCGCACCCCGACTGGTGCCTGCACACCGAGGGACGCGAACGTTCCATCGGACGCAATCAGTATGTTCTCGATATGTCGCGCAAGGATGTGAGGGACAATATCTTTGACCAGATGTACAAAATACTTTCATCCGCCAATATCGAATACGTCAAATGGGACTTTAACCGCAACCTGACCGAGGTGGGCAGTACGCTGTTCCCGCCGGACCGTCAGAGCGAGGTCACCCACAGATATATGCTCGGCGTTTATGAGCTGCTTGAGCGCCTGCTCACGGCATTCCCGCACCTTTTGCTTGAAGGCTGCTCGGGCGGCGGCGGACGCTTTGATGCCGGAATGCTTTATTACAGCCCTCAGATATGGACGAGTGATGATACGGATGCGATCGAGAGGCTTGAAATTCAGTACGGGACCTCGCTCGTATATCCGCCGTCCTCTATGAGCGCTCATGTTTCGGCTTGCCCCAATCATCAGACAAGGCGCTCAACGCCGTTCAAGACCCGCGGTGATGTGGCGCTGGCGGGAGCCTTCGGATACGAGCTTGACCTTACCAAGCTGAACGACGAGGAGCGCGAGCTTGTGCGCCGCCAGGTAGCCGCTTATCATGAATACTATGATGTTATCCAGAACGGCGATTATTACCGCCTTATCGATCCCGCAAAGTCTAAGGGAGACATGACCTCTGCGGCGGCGTGGGAATCGGTATCGACAGACAAAAGGGAAGTGCTGCTCACCTATGTCGTGATACGCACACAGCCGTCTGTGTCGCGGTACATACGTCTTCGCGGACTGGATCCCGACGTAACATACACCGATACCGAAAGCGGAAGAAGCTATTCGGGCGCACTGCTCATGAATGCGGGACTTAACCTTACCGGTTCATGGCGCGACGGCGAAAGCCGCGTGTGGCATTTCGTCGCGGAATAAGAATAAAAGGGCTATCGCGCATTAGCGGGATAGCCCTTTGGTTATATATTTACTTATATTTTTTTCAACATTTCAAGTGACTCGCGGACGAGCGCGTCTCCGCCTTCACTGCCGAGAAAGCCGTTGTTCACGCCGGCACTGTATCCGCCGCATGATATCGCCTTGGCTGTGGGAAGATAGCCCTCGTATCCGTTTGTGAGCTGGACAACCATTGTATTGGGATTTCCGCTGCCCGCACGTATGCGATCCGCGTATGCGACAAAAAGCTCAAAGGGATCGGTGACTATCGAAACACCGCCCAGCTTCAGCGCGTGGATCTCGACAGGATGGGTGAATGTGGTGCCCTGATACGCAAGTCTGTTGCGTGTTGCGGCAAGACGAGAAAGTTCAGTGCATTCGCCCTCGGTGAATTCTCCTATCGTTTTGTATTTCGCACGCAGTGCATCGTATTCACAGGACGCGCGTTGCGCCTCCTCTTCGGTCACGCGGCGGAGCGGGAGACGGCTGAAATGTACGTCATGCCGCAGAGCGGCGTCTGACGTGTATACGGCTGAATCCGCAAAGCGGAAGAACGCCTCGCATATGCGCGACGCAACGCGCTCCATGCCGGGTGCATTGTACATCTCGGTGGCGTGCATCAGCGGCTCGTCCATCGCTGTGCGCACAAGATCACGGGGCGAAAGATCGCCCGCAGCTCCGCAAAGTGAGACGAGAGGGAAGCTTCCCATCCTTTCTGCGATCTTGTGCCTTACGACATCCCAATAATCGGAGCAGATGAAATCGTGATGCTCCATGACCTGAGAGGGGCAGGCTGCTTCAATGACGGAGGCGACTGTCTTTCCGTCGTCATCCTTCAGAATAATGAAGTGTATTCCGTTATCCACAGTTCCTTCGATCTCCATAAAGTCGGGGCGTGCGGTCGAGCCGTACATCTCGGTGTGTCCGTCGGCATACCTCGTGCGGCGGTTGTATGCTATCGAAATATGGTCAAATCCTGCGGCAAGCGACACGGGACGGCGCGCCTGCCATGCCTCGGCAATGGCATGTGCGATCTTCCCCGAAATTTCATCGGCATAGTCGGCAGGAAGCGTTTCGCTGTCCGGTTCGGGAGAAATGCGAAAATCATCTCCCCAGAAGTTTGCCATGGCATCGTCTGAAAGGTAAGGCGCGGTGTGCGTATGTATAGCGGAGAGCATAACGCATTCGGGGGCAGGTGAATCGGCGATCTCTGCGAGCTTCCGGCGCACGGCGGCGGTGAATTCACGGCTCACCGCCAGCAGATCGCAGGAAACAAAGACGGCGGCATCGCCGTCCTCATCCTCAAGCGCAAGCACGTTTGCCTCAAGTCTGCTGTATACCGATACGGCAAGCCGCGTATAGTATTGCCCGACCAGTCTTACAGGCAGGCGCGGGGTTATATCTGTTTTTGCAGCTCCGGCGAGGAGCTTTTTTTTATTTTCCGATCTCATTCTGAAATGTTTGACCTTTCGGTGTGAAATTGTTCCTTATTACTTTATCACAATCCCGGACGAATGTCAATAGACTTGATGAAATTTTCGAAAAATATTTTGCGCAGCGGAGCGCGATTCGAAAAAATATCTGTGAAAATTGATAAATATGCTTGACAACCGGTGCGCTGTGTGGTATCATTATGTGTGAAAATGGTACACGGCGCTTCGAAAGACGCACGTTTTCGAAACTTTTTATTCCATGTGAATGCGCCGGAGTCTGATCAAAGGAAGGAACCTAACCGGAAATGAAGAGAACATCCATTATCAGCCGCACGCTTTGTCTTGCGCTTGCGGCGGTCAGTCTTGCGCTGATGGCGTCATGTGTAAAGGATAACGGCGGAAACACCACTACGACCACCGCCCCCGTGAGCGGCGATGTGACCACCGGTGTGGCGGAAACGACCGCGGCATATGAAGCGCTTCCCATTGCGGATTTTGACAAATACGAATTCCGCATCCTCACAAGACCTACCACATGGTCTTATGACACGATGGCGCTTGAAGAAACGAGCGGCAACCTGCTCGATGATATCGTTTACAACCGTCAGCGGCTTGTGAGCGAGAGACTCAATATAGTAATGACCGAGATCAATTCGCAGAACATATCAAAGGAAATAGCAACGGCTGTCAGCACGCAAACGCACCTGTATGATATCTGCCAGCTGCCCACGGGTACCGCACTCCAGTCATATCTGCGCGGCGAGGTGCTTGATATCGCATCGATAGATACCATTGATCTTGAAAATCCGTGGTGGGCGTCGAGCATCAACAACAGCGTAAATATAGGAAGCAAGCGCTATGTTGTTTTCGGTCAGGGACACCTCAATTACTACTGCGGCTTTTATATTTATGCGTTCAATAAAGGACTTGTGACTGATAACGGGCTTGAAAACCCTTATGACTGTGTTGACGCCGGAACATGGACCTACGAAAAAATGTACACCATGATGAAGGCGGCTGCAAGAGACTATAACAACGATGGATTTTATGATGTTTCTGAGGATGTGCTCGGCTTTACGGGACACGTTAACCATATACGTAATCTCATGATAAGTTCAGGCGAGACGCTGACTCACAACGATGCCGACGGATATCCGGTCTACGACGGTTTCAGCGAACGGTACATTGATGTCTTTACCGATTTTATGAACAAGTTCGTTTCGGAGCCGTGTGCAGCGATAGCAGGCAGTCCGGCAAACAGATACGCAGGTTTCTCATCCGGAGCCGCAGCCGACAACTATGCTGCTGTATTCAACGAAGGACGCGCGCTTTTTCAGGCGACCGGATCATACTCTGTTCAGTCAGTTCGCAATCTTGACTTTGAGTACGGTCTTGTGATAGTTCCGAAGTACAATGCCGACCAGGAGGATTATGTTGCTCCCGTTTACAGCTATGTTGAGGGAATGACTATACCGTCCACAGCTCCCGATCCCGAGAATATCGGACTTATCCTTGAGACTATCTACGCAGCCACCGACGGCAAACTCGTTACAAACCTTGTAGGGAATATCCTTCATTATAAGTGCTCCAATAACCCGACCGATATAAAGATGATAAATATGGTCTTTGAGAAAGGTCAGCTTGACATAGCCCTTGCAAATAACTTCGGTAACTGTATCAATCTGCTCCATACCCTCCATACGAGCCAGAGCACGAGCATAAAGGCATCCTTTGACGTTTACAAGAAGAAATTTATTTCCGATATAAATGCCGCGATATCCGGCATGAAGAGCTGATATCCTGCAATGAACTCCGAAAAACAAAACATGAGTCTGAAGCATCTGCTGTGTGCGGTGCTGCTGTTGTCGGTCGTCCTTCTGCTTGCAGCATGTACGGACGGCAGCAGTGGCGGGGATGACAGCGGTACCTCCACCGTGGCGGCGGAGACTACCACCGTCGCCTTCCCGGCGCTGTGGGGGCAGGATAGCGTCAATTACCGGGTCATAAGACCGGATGTGTGCGCCGATAACGTGTCCGAAGCCGCCAAAGAGATAGCCGCGGCGCTCAAGGCTGCATCGGGCGGGGAGGTCACATTTACGACCGACTTTCTCATGCCCGGAGAGGAATATTCCACGGATTCCTTTGATATCCTCGTGGGAAATACCGCATACCCCGAATCCGATGAAGTCGCCGGGGCAACGCCTTACGGCGGCTACGCGATAAAGACTGTCGGACACAAGATAGTCGTGTTTGGCTGGAGCGACACGGCGACTGCAACCGCCGTGAAGCGCATGAAGGAGCTTATCTCCGCAGGCGGCGAGATCCCGGAAACGCTTGATATAAGCGGAAGCGTCAGCGAAATGCTTGACGCGATGCCGGTATATGACGGCGCGGTCCCCGCATTCTATGCGGCGGGGGATAAGGCGTATCAGGCTGTGATAGTCAAAAGTTCTGTCGATTCATACAGCGCATATCTCGGCAAGCTGGACGGCATTGGCTTTGAGCGTACCTTCACAAGGGAAGAAAACGGTAATCGCTTTGCTCAGTACCGTAAGGACGGCGTGGGACTTACCGCATACTTCACCGCGTTCAACAATACGGTCCGCATTATCGCGGAGCCGGACTCCAATATGAGCGACCGTGGGTCGGACGCCGCATCCGTAAATAAGGTGTGCGACGCGCGTCTGACTATGATAAGCCGTACCTTTTCGGTCGGCAATACCTTCCGCGGCGTTCCGGTAAACAGCGGACTCATGTGCTTTGTGATACGCCTTGAGGATGGCAGCTTTATTGTCATAGACGGCGGCGTTGCTACTTCCGGCTTTGCCGACGGCATAATGAAAACGCTGCGCACGCAGGCGCCCGATCCGCAGAATATAAGGATAGCAGCGTGGGTGATAACTCACACGCACAATGACCATACGGGCGGATTCAATAAGTTCAGCGAGTTATGGGGCAGACAGGTCACGCTTGACGAGCTTATCTGCAATTTCCCGTCAAACGATGCGTGCAAGGCTGACGGCGAACTGAACAACCGCAAAAGCACGGTCAATAATCTGAAGCTGTACTATCCGAATGCGAAGCTCACAAAGATACATACCGGCGAGACGCGCAATATCGGCGGCGCCGCGCTTGAGTTCTTCTATACCCAGGAGGACTATTATACAGACAAGCGGACGCTTTCCGACACAAAATACTGGAACAACACATCTATGATATTCCGCGTGACGGTCGCTGGGGAAAGGATAATGTTCCTCGGCGATTCACAGGTGGATTCAAACGGCATTGCCGTGAGGATGTGGGGCAACCTGCTCAAGTCAGATATCTGCCAGGTGGCGCATCACGGAGGGGAGGGCGGTACGTCAGAGGTCTACGACATGATAGATCCGGAGGTAGCGCTGTTCACCACATCCGATGAGGCGTTTGAACTTTATAAAAAGGATGCTCACAACGCGCATCTTATTGCGGATCTCCACCTGAAGGAGGCTGTAAACAGCGCGAACCGGATAACGGAATTCCCGCTTCCTTATACACCCGGAAGCTGTATCGTCACCGACAAGGGAAACGTCTTTCCCTGATACGAGGAAGGATGCTTTTGCGGGGCAAAAGCTGAGGTCATAAACATGGTACAAGATAAAATACTGTCGGTAATACCCGAATTGCCGTCCGGCGCGTTTGTGCACGCCGACGGCGACGGGGCTTATCAGATAATAAAAGAAAATTCATCGGCTGACGAATGGCGCGGCTGGTGCCGGCGACTTACCGGCGAGGGCTTTGCGCAGGTCGGCGGACGCGCGGCGGCGGGGAATCTGTTTGCGGTATACCGGAGCGGCGCTTACGGAGTCACTTCATATTACACGCCGTTCAATTCGACCTTCCGCGTTATCGTCGAGCCGGCGGAGAATATGAGCGATTCCGCGTCCGACGTCTGCGGTGAAAAAATATGCGCGCCGCTGCTCACTCAGATCGGCAGAACGTTCATGCAGAACAACTATTTCCGCGGCGTTCCCGTAAACTGCGGACTTATGTGCTACATTCTGCGGCTTGAGGACGGTAGGTTCATCGTTATCGACGGCGGAGTGGCAAACGACGCATTTGCGGACGGTATAATGAACGTGCTGAAAAAGCAGGCGCCGGACCCGGAGAATATAGTTATAGCGGCGTGGATCATCAGCCATACGCACAATGATCATACCGGAGGGCTGATAAAGTTCACCGAGAAATATTACGACTGCCCCGAGGTGCGTATAGACGAGCTGATATGCAACTATCCCGGAGAGCGCGACTGTATCGATTGGTTCGAAAAGAACGAATACTTTTTGCGTCAGCGGTCGATAGCGAATTTCCGCGCATTCAACCGCGGGGGAAAGGTAACAAAAATACACAGCGGCGAGGTCCGGGATATCGGCGGCGCGAAGATAGAGTTCCTTGCCACTCAGGAGGATTTCATAACCTCCTCCCGTTCATGGCGCGATACCCGCGACTGGAACAATACATCTGTGGTCTTCCGCGTTCGCATGGCAGGATACAGCATGATGTTCCTCGCCGATGCTTGCATCGCCGAAAATGATATCCTTACTGCGATGTACGGCTCGTATCTGAAGTCGGACCTCTGCCAGACGGCGCATCACGGCGGAAAGGGCGGGACTGTGGAGGTGTATACCGCCATCGATCCCGATGTCGCCACATACACGACATCCGATGAGGCGCTCACCGTTTATCTCGGAGACAAAGCGAACGCGCATCTTGCGAACGAGCTGCATGTCAAGGAGATACTCAATGCCGCAAACCGGATAACCGAATTTGATATTCCGTATATCCCCGGCACGTCGCGCGTGCTTGATAACGAAGCAGAAAGGATGCTGTGAGGTAAAAATGTTTACTCTTACTCTGAAGAGCGCTAATATCCCGGAAAAGGATATTGCGCGCATAAAAAAGACTGTCGGACGTATACTTGAACACCGTGGGTGTGCTCTCTGTGACGGCGGGTATTCCGTTACACTTGACCTCGTTCCGCGTGGAGTCGGTGAAGCCGAAAACAAAAAGGATCGCTATTCGATCATTGAAGACGGAAAAGGCGGCGCTCTTGTCACCGCAAGCGATCTTTGCACCGTATATGCGGCACTCGGACGTTTCTTTATGAGTGGAAGCTTTGACTTTCGCGGTGGCTTTGTGCCTCCGACATTGCCGATAGAGCATGAGCAGAAAAGCTCGGTGCGCGGTATGTATCTTGCGTCTCATTTCTACAACTTTTGGCATGTCGCTCCGATGGAGGATGTAATGCCGTTTATTGAGGATCTGGCGCTTTGGGGGTGCAATACCCTCATGCTCTGCCTTGCTCCTCAGCATTACAGATCGTTCAAATCTCCCGAGGCGATCGAAATGGCAGACAGGCTCAAGAAGATATTCGCCTGTGCCGCAGAGTTTGGGATAGCTCCCGCACTGATACTATTTTCAAATACCGGGTTTCTTGACCGTTCCGAGGATATAGCGGCACCGTGGGATATGCGCGGTGAGTATATAACCGCAAATTATGCCGAGCTTCACAAAGAGATATGTCCGAACATTCCGGGCGGCATGGAGGAGATACGCCGTTGTCACCGCGAGTTTTTTGAACTTTTTTCGGATGTTCCGGTAAAGTATTTTGCATACTGGGCGTATGACGAGGGCGGCTGCACCTGCGATGTATGCTCACGTTGGAGTGAGAACGGTTTTATCAAGGTGTACGAGGAATCGGTAAAGCCGCTGCTTTCCGAATATTTCCCCGATGCAAAGCTGATACTTTCGACCTGGCATTTCGACAGACATCTCCGCGATGAGGGAAAGCGCCTTTACGAAAAGATATCATCGGGAAAATATCCGTGGGCGGAATACGTCATGGCGGTGTACGGTGACGGTCAGTTCATGCCGCTTACTGCAGAACACGGAGCTCCCGGCGGACGTCCGGTGATAGATTTCCCCGAGATCAGTATGTCGGGCGGCAAGCCGTGGGGCGGATATGGTGCGAACCCGCTTACAATGAGGCTCGATAACTTTTTTTCATCGATCGGCGATGTTCTTGACGGTGGTTTCCCGTATTCCGAGGGCTTCTGGGAAAACATAAACGAATTCTGCTGCATGTCGCATTACAGCGGTACACATGCGGATACCGCAGATGCGGTAAGAGATTATGTGCGTTTTTATTTCGGAATAAGCGATACCGAGCCGCTTTTGCGCGCTGTTGAACTGCTTGAGATCACTCTTGGGCGCAAGGTAGAGACAATGCCGGACGGCAGACTGAGGGTAACACCGCATTTCCCGGCGGCGGTACGCGAGGCGTACAGGCTGGTCACCGAGGCTGACGCGGTAATGACCGATGCGGCAAAGCAGGATCCGCGTTGGAGGATAATATATCTGCGCGCCGTGATCGACTACGAGCTTTATACTCACGATTTCATTCCGATGAATTCAGTCACGGCACAAAAGTGTTTCCGGGAACTCTGGGCGCTTTATCACGCGTATGATACAAGGATCCAACCGGCGGTCTGTCCTCCGCTAGGAAGATGATATAAGGAGAAAACCATGACAACATTCAGAC
>ENA-UOJS01001758-UOJS01001758.1-human-gut-metagenome-genome-assembly--contig:-C74-NODE-1758-length-16760-cov-8.210177_pt1 | contig 16760 bp, 17 predicted proteins | sample MGYA00242355_ERZ723902 | MGnify/ENA metagenome assembly ERZ723902 | reverse complement strand
AACTCAAACCGAGTTTTTAACACCACCTTTTTTCAATGACATCGCGACCGACATAAAAGCCGGTGACATAGCCGCGATAAATGCTCAAAAAAGCACTTTTACGTCGGGTAAATAATTCTTACCTTTTATCCCTTCCGGACAGCCAACAAGCGCCCGCCGCAAGCACATCAAGTCATATTAGATGTTAATAGATAGTATACGCGTGTTGATGTGCGATATCGGTCTAATTAATTAGATATATATCATGTATAAAAGGGCTGTATAATCTAAATAATTGTCATGCAAGGCACTGGATTTACCCTCACAGTATTCCAAGATATTCAAGTATGCCGTTGTATATCGCCTCTGCGAAAAGCGTAGGATCGTCCCGCATGAGCCGCGCGTCGTTGGGGTTCGTTATAAAGCCAAGCTCCAAAAGCACCGCCGGCATCCGCGTTTTCCTCAGCACATAAAGCCCGCTGCGCGTCACCACGCCGCGGTTACGCAAGCCGGTGAGACGGTTCAGCCATCCGAGAATATCGGTCCCGAGGGCGGACGCCGCAGAGGGCTGCGAAAAGACCAGTGCCTCGCTGCCGCTTGGCGCACTGTCCCCCGCGGCGTTGGTATGAAGACTTATAAAGTAATCGGCGCCCCATGCGTTTGCGTCGTTGACGCGCGCGGCGAGACTCGTAGTATTGCTCGTTCCGAGCTGAGTTTCCGGCGTCGGACGAGAAAGTCTGACCTCAAAGTTACCATTTGCGCGCAAAAGTCTTGCAAGTTCCTGCCCGATGGTGTATACTATATCTTGTTCCCGCAGTCCGTTACCTTCGGAGCCCGCATTTGGATTCCGCGGATTGTGTCCCTGATCTATGTAGATCTTATATGCCATATTTCCCCCTTATCTGCAGCCGGCGCACGCACGGCTGTTACCGAGTTTTCATCTTTAATCATATGCGCCGCCGCGCACGGTTGTGACGCGGGCGGAAGAAACGGAAAAACAATGGAAAACGAATTCAACACGACACAGGCGGCAGCGTCCGAGCGCAACCGCGTTGTAGGCGGCACGCTTTACCTTGTAGCTACGCCGATAGGAAATCTGTCCGATATCACATACCGCGCCGTAAAGGTGCTCTCGGAGGTGGATTTTGTAGCCGCCGAGGATACGCGCAATTCGGGCAGGCTCCTTTCCCACCTCGGCATTTCAAAGCCGATGGTGTCATATCATGAGCACAACAAAGCGGCGCGCGGTCCCGAGATAGTGGCACGCCTCGCCGCCGGCGAGAGCTGTGCCCTTGTTACCGATGCCGGTACGCCCGGTATATCCGACCCCGGCGAGGACCTTGTGCGTCTGTGCGCGGAGAATGGCATCTCCGTGGTCTCCCTCCCCGGCGCATGCGCCGGGATCGTCGCACTGACCGTCTCCGGGCTTCCGACGGCGCATTTCTGCTTTGAGGGCTTTTTGCCGGTCTCCGGGCGCGAGCGCCGCGAGCGGATATCCGCCGTGTGCGCCGAAAAACGCACGGTCATCCTCCACGAAGCGCCGCACCGCCTGCGCGCAACGCTCGGCGATCTTGCCAAGGCGGCGGGCGGCGAACGCCGCATATCCCTTTGCCGCGAGCTTACAAAGCTCAACGAGGAGGTATTGCGAATGACGCTTGCCGGGGCGGTCGAATATTATAATAACAGCGAGCCGCGCGGCGAGTATGTTCTGATACTCGAAGGAGCTGCCGAGGTTGCCGACGCCGTATGCGAGCTTTCTCCGGCTGAGCACGTTGCCCGCTACATGAACGACGGGATGTCGGAGCGCGACGCGATAAAGGCGGCGGCGCGCGACCGCGGCGTACCGAAAAACGTCGTCTACAATGAATACGTAAAGCAAAAAGCGGAAGTCGAAAAATGAATTTCGCACAGCCGCAACTTGCATTTTTGCATTTTGGCTATTGATTTTTATTCGGCTTTATGGTATCATATAATCAAAAAAATATACTTATTATCCGGAGTCAGACATGAATAAATTATCCTGTTGTGTGGTCGGCGCCACCGGTATGGTGGGTCAGCGTTTTCTCACTCTGCTTGAGGATCACCCTTACTTTGAAGTCACGTGCCTTGCGGCGTCCGGCCGCTCGGCGGGCAAAAGCTATCGTGAGGCAGTCGGCGAGCGCTGGAAAATGGCGGTCCCGATGCCCGAAAAATTTGCCGGCATGACGGTGCTTGACGCCGCCGATGCGGACGCCATAGCCGCGCGCGCGCAGTTCGTTTTCTGCGCCGTAAACATGCCGAAGGACGAAACACGCGCGCTTGAAGAAAACCTTGCGCGGCACGAGCTGCCCGTTATTTCGAATAACTCTGCCAACCGCTGGACGCCCGACGTGCCCATGATAATGCCCGAGATAAACGCCGCGCACGCCGAAGTCATTGCGCATCAGCGCGCGCGGCTCGGCACGCGCCGCGGATTTATTGCGGTAAAGCCCAACTGCTCGATCCAGTCGTATGTTCCGATGCTTTCGCCATTGCGTGAATTCGGGATAAAAGCCGTTGTCGCAACTACATATCAGGCGATCTCCGGCGCGGGCAAGACCTTCCGCGAATGGCCCGAGATGACAGACAATGTTATTCCCTACATAGGCGGAGAGGAAGAAAAGAGCGAGCGCGAGCCGCTTCGCATATGGGGCGGCGTAAATGACGGCGTGATAGTTCCCGCAGAAGCGCCGCTCATCACAACGCAGTGCATACGCGTTCCCGTGACCGACGGTCATACCGCCGCCGTATTCGTAAGTTTTGAGCATGTCCCAACCAAAGAAGAGATACTCGACCGCTGGGCTTCATACCGCGGACTGCCGCAGGAGCTTGAACTGCCGAGTGCGCCGCGGCAGTTCATCACATACTTTGAGGAAGACGACCGCCCGCAGGCGGCGCGCGACCGTATGCTTTACGGCGGCATGGGCGTGTCCGCCGGCAGGCTCCGCCCCGACACGCTGTTTGACTGGAAGTTTGTCGGTCTTTCGCACAACACACTGCGCGGCGCGGCGGGCGGCGCTGTCCTTAATGCCGAGCTGCTTTACAGACTCGGTTACATGGACTGAACCGGGATATTTCAGTGACCGAAAGGACGTGCAAAAATGAGGCTCGACGATATTTTTGACAACGCAGCCGAAAAACCTCTCGACAACATACCGCCGGACGGCGGATACACGGCAATATTCCGCACTGTTGCGTGCATAGGCGACAGCCTGTCCTCCGGAGAGTTTGAAGCTGCCGCCGTAAACGGCAGCAGCTATCACGATATGTATGAATACTCATGGGGACAGTTTATGGCGCGCATGTGCGGCTGCCGTGTCTTCAATATGTCACGCGGCGGAATGACTGCCAAGGAGTACTGGGAGCGTTTTGCCGATGCGAACGGCTATTGGAACCCTTCGTATGCGGCTCAGTGCTATATCATAGCGCTTGGGGTGAACGATCTTTTCGGCAAAAAGCAGGAGATCGGGACCGCCGCCGACATTGATATGCCGACATCCGATACATTTGCATTCTACTACGCACATATAATCGAAAGGCTCAAAAGGATCCAGCCGCGCGCAAAATTCTTCATTATGACCATGCCTCGCGGAGACGATGATGACGGCAGGCAGGAGCTGCGGCGCGGACACCGCGAGCTGATGCATTCGTTTGCCGCAAAATATGACAACACATATGTGATCGACTTTTTCGAATACGCACCGCGTTACGGGGCTGAATTCAAGGAAAAATTCTATATGCGCGGGCACATGACACCAGCCGGGTATCTTCTTACCGCCAAAATGACGGCGGCATACATCGACTATATCGTCCGTCACAATATGCAGGATTTCAAGGAGATCGGTTTTATCGGGACCGATCTGCACTCCTGAGCGATTCCGGAGGCAGAAAATGAAAAAGACGTTCAAATTTCTTTTGCTTCTCGCCACAGCCGCCCTGCTCACCGCGTGCGGTGCCGGCAATAACGCGGCTGAAACGACCTCGCCGGAGACTGTTCCCGCAGCGCAACCGACCGACGCGGCAACCACTGCCGCTGCGTCTGCCGACACAACGACCGCCGATACGACCCAAGCGGCGGCAGTTCCCGACGGCGCCGAGGAAGCGGCGCGGGCATATTACAGAACGACCGTTTTTGAGGTCGTATCGCTTGAGGTCAGATCGGTTGACGCCGAACGGGTCATATTTACCGTCACCGCAAAGCGCGGAGGAGATTTGCTTGAACAGCCGCGCAGTATAGAGCTGACGCTCGTCGGCGGCGTATGGACGGTCACGAACGAAGGCTACTGAAGCCACAATAGGAGGAGAAAGACCATGACAGAGCTTAAAAAATGCTGCAAAGTCCCTTTCCCCGAAAAAATTTTCGAGCAGTACGAGGTCGGCGACCAAACGATCACCGCCAATGTGGGCACCGGAAAGGTTGCCGACATGATGAGGCGTTTTATTGAAATGCGGGACGAGCCTGTGTTCTTCATACTTGAGCTACCGACCGATCTCGGCAACGAGGAAAAGTTCTCCGACGGGATCGCCGACGGCTTTCACACCGATGTTTATTATTTGGACAACTGCTCGCAGGAAGCTGCGCTCTCCTTGCTCAACAGCCTCGCCCCTTTGCTCATAGACGACGGAATGAACGCATTCGGCTTCGGCGGTCACGTGAGCAATGACGAGATAATGTTCGGCAAGTATAACGTCATGACGGTATATGCCGCCGATATCGCGAAATACGAAAAATTATTCACCGATCTCGGGATAGAAAAGACGGCGGCTCTCGTAACCGCATGGGACACCTTTGACAGCACGCATCCCGGCGAATCCTCCCGATATGAGAAGGACGGAAAATCGGTATACGATATTCCCGAGCTTTTGCGCGACAGCGGGCTTTATCTCGCAGAGCGCCGCGGCGAGCAGCGCATAAGCCTTGACGAAATGGTAGGAAAGATCGCTCTTGTAGGACTCACGTTTTATTCCGGCAATGAGATCGTCGATCGCAAGCAGTTTTGGGGACGTGTCGTGTCAGCCGATGCTCATGGCATACTCATAGAACATCCCGACGGCAAGAGATTCAATTTACCGCCGGACACCACCCCGGTAAGCTATGCCGCGCCGGGCAACTATACACTGCATTCGACAGGAGAGACGGTGACCGATCCGGATTATCTGATCACATGGAACATAGATCAGGACTATGATAGCGAGAATGAATAAAAAATTCGCCGCATTCGTTCTGATCGCCGCCGCGGTTTTTCTTACAGCCTGCGGGCGCGGAGGCGTTGCCGGCGGCGGTCAGACTGACGTGCATACGCCTGCGTCATCCGCCCCCGACACACCGCGGGAAGAAACAGAAAATGACCTCACGGACAGCACATCGCTACCGGAGGACACAAAGGAAGCAGAAGCTATGGTCATTACAAAAGCAATAAAATTCAACAAGGGAACGGTCAAAAATTCCGTTCAGGGCATGTCGGTCTGGCATGGCAAGCTGTTTCAGCTTTATCACACCGGCGACTGCAATGTTTTTGATCTCGAAGCCGGCATAGCGGAGCCGATAGCGACCTTCAGGCTCGGGTCGGCATCCGACGGCAACCACGCCAACAACTGCAACTTCGGCACGATACATTATAACGGCAATCCCATTCCGTTGCTTTACGTGGTGGACGGCAATTCCGGCAACGTAATGAAATGCAGTGTTGAGAACATCGTGGAAAAGGACGGCACATATACATCCGAGTGCATACAGACGATACACCTCGATCAATCCGGCTTTGCCGCGGCGGGATATATGCCCTACTGGGGCTGGCCGTCATGGCTCGTCGGGACCGACGGAGAGCACATATGGCTTCACGGCGCACGCTACCGCACCAACCGCTCAATGGATGCATATTACGATGACAACCGATACATAATCACAAAATTCCGCCTGCCGTCGCCGGATAAAAAGCTCGCGGTGCTTACCGCCGACGATGTTGTTGAGCAGTTCACCACAGAGTACAATGTGAATTTCACGCAGGGCGGAACGGTATCCGGCAAATATCTTTTCTACACCTTCGGCACCGGAAAGGCAGACAATCCGTCGGCGATCCGCGCGTGGGACCTCGAGAAGCAAAAGCTGCTGTCTCCCATCGATGTATCCGAGGTGACAGAGGAGCTTGAGGACTGCACCGTGATCGGCGACCGACTGTACTTCATCACACAAAAGTCCAATCTCTATTACATACCCCTCTCGGCGGCTGTCGGGGAGTAAATGAACGTATGGTGCTGTTAAAAGCATTTGAGCTTTTAACAGCACCGTTTTTTATTTACCCAACATTGCAAGCAGCGCGGCTTCATCTATGACATTGACGCCGAGGTCGCGCGCCTTTGTCAGTTTTGAACCGGCTTCCTCGCCCGCCACGACGTACGTCGTCTTTTTTGAGACAGACCCCGACACCTTTCCGCCATGCTCCTTGATGAGCGCCGACGCCTCGTCACGCGTCATTGTGGGGAGAGTTCCCGTAAGCACGAACGTCATGCCACCGAGCGAATCGTCCGCTTTTTTTGCCGTTGCGGACGTGAGGAGTCCCGCCTCGGTCAAACGTCGGCAAAGCTCGATATTCTGCGGGTGTGAGAAGAAATTCAGCACGCACTGCGCGGTAACATCGCCAAAGTCCTCTATCCCGCACAGCTCGTCATATGTCGCCGTAAGGCAACGCTCAAGAGTGCCGAAGCGCGCAGCCATCGCCGCCGCCGCGACCTCACCGATATTTCGTATCCCGAGCGCGTATATAAGCCGCTCAAGCCCCGCCGATTTGGAGCGCTCGATCGCCGCGACAAGATTTTTTGCCGACAGCTCACCCATACGGTCGAGCGGCACGAGCTGTTCGGCGGTAAGACAGTAAAGGTCCGGCGCCGTGCGGACCAGCCCCGCCGACAGAAGAAGCTCCACCATCTGCGGTCCAAGACCTTCGATATTCATGGCATTTTTGGATGCAAAATGCTCAAGACTGCGCGAAAGCTGTGCAGGACAGGCGGAATTCGTGCAGCGGTACGCCGCGCCCTCAACGCCGCATGTCTCGTCACGCACGACAGGCTCGCCGCAGGACGGACAGCGCTCGGGCATAAGGAACGGGCGCTCGCTGCCGTCACGCTTATCCGGCAGTGCCTCAACTATTTCGGGGATTATATCGCCCGCCTTACGGACCGCAACGGTATCCCCTATCATAATGCCGCGCTCGCGGATGAAGTCAAGATTGTGCAGTGTGGCGCGGCTGACGGTCGTTCCGGCAAGGCGAACCGGCTCAAGCACCGCCGCAGGCGTAAGCACGCCCGTGCGCCCTACGGCGACCGTGATATCGGTCAGCTTCGTATATTTGGTCTCGGGCGGGAATTTGTAAGCCACAGCCCATTTGGGCGTTTTGGTCCCCTCGCCGAGCAGGCGGCGGCCGGAGAAAGCATCCAGCTTTATCACCACGCCGTCGATATCGTATTTCAGCCCGTCGCGCATCGCGCCGAGCTTTTCTATATGCGCAAAAATATCCTCGCGGCGACCGACCGTAACGCGCTCCGATATCACCGGGAAGCCAAGCTCCGCAAGACGGTCAAGCGACTCATTGTGCGACGTCGCCTCATGTCCGTCGCTCCAAAGACTGCCCTCCTGGAGATTGAATATGAACACATCCAACCGGCGCTCGGCGGCAACGCGCGGGTCAAGCTGGCGCAGGGAGCCTGCCGCCGCATTGCGCGGGTTTGCCATAAGGGTCTTCCCTTCAGCCTCACGCCGTGCATTTATAGCTTCAAAAACCGCGCGCGGCATATACACCTCGCCGCGCACGGTGATGTCCAGCGGCTCGGGAAGCGTCATGGGGAGCGAGAATATTGTGCGTATGTTCTGCGTCACGTCCTCACCGACATATCCGTCGCCGCGCGTGGCTCCGCGCACAAAAACACCGCGCTCGTAGGTCAGCGCCACGGATAGTCCGTCTATCTTCGGCTCCACCGACCACTCGGGCTTTATCCCCGCCTCGGCAAGCCTCGGCTCGGCGCCGTCAAGATATGCCGCAAGCTCCTCAAAGGAAAACACATCCGCAAGAGAGTTGAGCGGCACACGGTGCGTCACCTTTTCAAACCGTTCGAGCGGCGAGCCGCCTACCCGTTGTGTGGGCGAGGACGGATCGAAAAATTCCGGGTGCGCCGCCTCAAGCTCCTCAAGCCTGCGATAAAGCATGTCATAATCGTAGTCGGATATCTCCGGCGCGTCGTCCACATAATATTTTTTTGCGTGATACGCCACCTCGCGGCGCAAGCGCTCAAGTTCTTTTTTTACACTTATATCATTATTCATTTCTTACCTCTGCCGTTGAATACGGTCACAGCATTATTATATCATAAGACGGCGAAAAAATAAATTGCTTTTTTTCATTTCCGATGATATAATTTAAGAAACACCAAAGAAAAAAAGTTGTCTTAATGTGTGAGGGACCTCGATCACCCAACGAAAGGTTAGGCGTCATGGACAATAACGACAAACGTATGACCGATATGATATACGCCAGAGACGAAGACGGGCTTCGCGCCGCTGCCGAAATGTACGGCTCGCTCTGCCGCCGTGTTGCCGCAGGCATTCTTGCATCGCCCGAGGACGCCGAGGAATGCTTTAACGACGCGTTGCTTGCCGTGTGGAACTCCATACCGCCCAACCGCCCCGCGTCGCTCTCCGCGTATATATGCCGCATCACGCGCAACATTGCGATCAACCGCTTCAAGGCATCGACCTGCCAAAAGCGCGGCGGCGGGGACATCCCGCTTCCGCTTTCCGAGCTTGAGGAGTGTATGCCCGACTCCGGCGATGAGTCTCAGTCCGACTCCGCCGAGATAAGCGCGGTCATTGACCGCTGGCTCGCAAAGCAGCCGAAAACGGTAAGGCTTTTGTTCGTCGGCAGATATTTTGAAGGCGCGGACACAAAAGCGCTTGCAAAAAATTTCGGCATGAGCGACGCCGGCGTGAGGTCGGCGCTCCACCGCGCCCGCCTCAGCCTGCGCCGTGAGCTTGAAAATGCGGATATCCCGCTGTGATGCGGGAATGCAGACCGGCAGAAAAGCCGCCGTGTGCCGCCGGACCAAATATCACGGTCTGAAATTTCTTTACGAGCAAAGAAAAGCGGCACAAATACAAAGAAAGGAACGGTAATAAAATGAATAAAGAAACGCTTATCGATGCCGTAGGCGGTATATCAGACCGCTTTATCGACGAATATGCCGCAGCCACCGAACCGGCTCAAATAAAAAAGCGCCGCGTGCGTCGCGTGCTGAAGCTCGCCCTGATCCCCGCGGCATGCCTCTGCCTTGCTTTGTGCCTGACGCCGCTCATACAAACGGTCTTTGGCGGTGCGCACAAGGCTGATCCGGATTGGGACAATTATCACGCGAATTCCATCGCGCCGGAGGAATACAACGACCTGCTGATATCTCGTCTGCCGGACGGAAAGGTCGGCTCCGTGACATCGCTTTACTATGACAGGGACGGCAGATACGACCGCGCAAGGTGGAACGATTTTGAATACACCACCGCATACAGCGCGCCCGGTGTGTTTGACTTCGTGAGTGTATACGCATATTTCCCGAACCACCGTGTCCCTACCGACGACCCGGACAACAGATATAAATCTGGGATCGTGTACGACCACTTCTCGCAGAGCGGTATGACCATGGAGGTGAAGGGCGTCACCGTAAAGTACGCCGACCTGTCGGAGGACGAAGGATATTCGCGGGGATATCTCACCGGTGAGTATACAGACGCGGAGTTTGACGCGTTGGATGCACAGATATTAAAAAGGCTGAAGAAAAACGGCATTGCAGACCGCCTGAGCGAGGAGGAGCTTGCCGTGTCTGTCGCCCGCTCCAAAAGTGAATGGTGTAAATTCTATACCGCGGGCTTTGAATACAACGGCGTGTTTTACGTGCTGGAAGTCAGGACGCGCTACCGCGAGGCTCCGCTCGAATACTACCTTGACCTTCTGATACCGGAAGCATCCGGCGAAAAATGACCGTGGGAGGAACATCCATGAAAAAGACAGCGACCTTCATCATTTTCACGCTTATCGCAGTGATGCTCTGCACCGTCGGCGCGTCCGCCGACTGCGGACCGAAATCATCGGTCACGGTGACTTTTCCGGAGGTTGAAGCGGAATTTTACGTTACGCTGCTTGCGAAAAAAAAGTCTTACGGACCATACAACGGCGCATACCGCGATCTGTATCTTGATCCTGACGGAGAGCCCGATGCTTCAACGGCAGCATATTTGAAGCTCAACGCTTACAGGGACGCCGACGGATTTTATTTTCTCGGCATGGTCGGAGAGTGCAACGGTGAGACCGACAGCTTTGACTGGTGCTGGGGGTATTACCCGCCCGATGTTTTCAAGGTGCTGGTCTACTATCCCGCCACCGACAGCTTTGCCGTCAGCGGGATACTGAAATCATACGCGTTTTCAAGCTATTTCACGGTGCGCGACAACGGAGACGGGACACTTTCGGTAAAGCAAAGCTACAACTACCTCCGCGAGGCGGTGGGATTCGGCATTCGCGTATGCCTCACTCTTGCGGTCGAGCTGGCAATGGCATGGATGTTCGGGTATTTTACCCCCGATAAATATCGCGTTATCATCACCGTTAACATCATCACGCAGGTGCTTTTGAATCTCGGGCTGAACGCCGTAAACTTCAAACGCGGTTTTATCATGATGGCTGTCACGTATGTCCTGCTTGAAATTCTTGTTTTTGCGATCGAAGGAGTTGTCTACACCGTAAAATTCACGACGTTCGATGAGAACGGCAAACGGTGCGGCACCGCGAAAGTGTGGGTCTTCTCACTCGCCGCAAACGTGCTGTCATTTGCGGCAGGACTGTTCATTATACAGGGCGAGATGCTCGTAAATATTCTGATCGGGTAAATAACGGAGGTGTTAAAAAACTCAAATTGAGTTTTTTAACACCTCCGCCGCCTTGTTCTCGGCGGCTAAACGCCGCCGTTTTGCCGCCAAGAAAGCTCAAAAACAAAGACACAGGTCGGCAAAACCGACCAAGGTCGCATCAAAAATGCCGGGATCCCGACCGGCATTTTTGAAGGCGGTGTTAAAAACTCAATGTTTTTAACACCGCCTATAACAATGTCACGGCATATGACGTGCGGTCATATGATCCTTACCCGGTGCATTCCTTCAAGCGCACCAATCTTTTCCGTTATCGCCGCGGCAACGTCGGCGGCAAGTACGCCGGTCGTCTCAACAAGCGTGTATGCGTTATCGCCCTTGGATTTGTTCGTGAGGTTCTCGATATTGATCCCGTAACCGGACAGCACGCCCGAGATATTTGCGATGACCGCGGGAATATTGGCGTGCAGCGCGCAGATGCGTGTTCCATCACCCATGGGAATTTCCACAGACGGATAATTGACCGAGTTGCGGATATTGCCCGTGCGGAGGTAAGCGTCAAGCTGACGCGCCGCCATTACTGCGCAGTTATCCTCGGATTCCTCGGTAGACGCGCCAAGGTGCGGGATGTTGACTATCCCCTTTACGCCGACAGTCTCCGGCGTGGGGAAATCGGTGACATAGCTTGCCACCTTACCGGCGGCGAGCGCTTCCTTTACGTCGGCGGCGACCGCAAGATCGGCACGCGCGAGGTTGATGATGCGCACGCCGTCCTTCATTTTTGCAATGCTTTCACGGTTTATCATGCCGCGGTTCGCGGCTACTGCCGGAACATGCAGCGTGATATAATCGGAGGCGGCATATATTTCATCAAGCGATTTTGCATGACCGATACCGCCCGAAAGATTCCATGCGGCGTCAACGGTAAGGTACGGGTCAAAGCCCAGCACCTTCATGCCGAGCGCAAGCGCGGTGTTTGCGACCTGTCCTCCGATAGCACCGAGTCCTATAACGCCGAGCGTTTTACCGGCAAATTCAACGCCGCCGAAGGCGGATTTTCCCTTTTCGACCTGCGCGGCGACATCTCCGGTGAGCGATGAAGCCCATTCGATACCGCCTGCGATATCACGCGAGGCAAGCGCCAGCGCGCAGACGGTCAGCTCCTTTACGCCGTTGGCGTTTGCGCCCGGAGTATTGAAAACGACGATACCCTCCTCGGCGCATTTTTCAACAGGGATATTGTTCACCCCCGCTCCGCAGCGTGCTATGGCAAGCACGCCGGCGGGAAAAGCCGTATCGTGCAACGCCGCCGAGCGCACCATTATCGCATCGGCGCTCTCAAGCGGAAGGTCGGCTCCGACCTCGTATTCGGCACGGTCGAAAACATCCGTACCGACCGCGGCGATCTTATTCATCAGCTTTATTTTCTTCATTTCGGTCCCCTCTTATCAGCTCTTGGGATTCTCGGCGGCAAATTTCTTCATAAACTCAACAAGCGCTGCCACGCCCTCATAGGGCATCGCGTTGTAAATGGAGGCTCTCATACCGCCGACCGAGCGGTGCCCCTTGATGTTCTTAAGCCCCGCGGCAGTCGCCTCGGACGCAAATTTCTTGTCAAGCTCGGGATTCCCGGTGACGAACGTTACATTCATCATCGAACGGCAGTCATGCCGCACCGGTGCGATATAGTAGCTCTGCGAGTCAAGGTAATCATACAGCAAAGCCGCCTTGCGCTCGTTGCGGCACTTCATTTCCTCAAGGCCGCCCTCTGCAATGAGATAGTCGAACACAAGTCCCGCCATGTAAATATTGTAGCACGGCGGCGTGTTGTACATTGAATCGTTGTCAGCCATTATGCTCCAATCAAGCATGGTGGGGCAGATCGGGCGCGCATGACCGAGCAGATCGCGCCGTGCGATAACGATGGTAAGTCCCGCAGGCGCAACATTTTTCTGCGCGCCGGCATAGATAACGCCGAATTTTTTTACATCCACAGGCTCGGAGAGGATGCAGGAGGACATATCCGCCACCAGCGGGATATCCCCGGTATCCGGGATATAGTTGAACTTTGTGCCGTATATCGTATTGTTGAAGCAGATGTGGACATATGAAGCATCCGGGCGGAAGGACGCGCGCGTTGTGGCGGGAATGTATGTGAAGTTATCCGGCTTTGAGGTGGCTGCAAGCGCAACATCCCCATACTTCTGAGCCTCGGTGTACGCCTTGCCGGAGAACTGACCCGAAACTATATAATCTGCCTTTCCGCCCTCGGGCATGAGGTTGAGCGTGACTGCGGCAAACTGGGTCGATGCACCGCCCTGAAGAAAGAGAACGGCATAATCGTCCGGGATATCCATGAGCTTGCGCAGTGATGCCTCAGCCGCTTTGATTATTGGCTCATAGTCCGGAGAGCGGTGTGACATCTCCATGACAGACATTCCGCTGTTGCCGTATGACACCAGCTCGGACGCCGCGCGTTCAAGCACGGGAAGAGGAAGCATTGAGGGGCCTGCCGAAAAATTATATACACGATCCATTGTGATCACCTTACCTTTCAGACCTGAGATCGGAATTTTGCTATTTATAATATTATATTACGTTTGCAGCATTAAGTCAAGTGAACTTGCATTGGTAAATGACGCGGAAAATATTTTTTGTGACATTTGCACATATAATTTCTTATATCGCTTGCGATTTTTCATCACCATAAGCATACAAAAAGCCCCGCGGAAATATACTCCGCAAGGCTTTTTGCATTATTTCATTACAGTAATTTCATGCTTGTCCGAATCCGAGGCACATGAGAAACGACACGCCGCCGCCCGGCAGGACACCGCGCACCGCCGTGCCTCCCGGCGCCGGGGCGCGCTCGACACTGAAAACACAGCCCTCGCGCATCTCGGTAAAGAACCACACGTCCATGGCGGAAAGACTGCCTATGGCAGCGCGTTCGCTGTCGGTGAGCGCATCATAGACGAACTCGCCGTAGCGGGTGTTGTTAACATGTCCCATTCCGTCTGTCATCGAAGGGCGCGCGCGGCGCTCCTCAACAGGAACAAAGCCGTCGAGACGCGGCGCACGGCGCTGTGCGTCAATGACCTTTTCGCCCTCCGGAAGCCACAGGCTGCCAATGACCGCGCGGTCGGTGCAGAATTTACGCTCCGACGCCGAAAAGAGCGTGGAATATGTCGCGCCCGAGGCGACGAGCCTACCGTCCTCGCCGAAAAGTCTGAGATCGCGGCGGAAAACCGGCGGCATCACGCCGGAATTCCATGTTACGCCGGTAAGATGCTCACCGAGCTTCACACCGCGCTTGGGCCTCACATGCGTTGAAAGCAGTATCCACGACATACCGAGGCGGTCGAGCAGCTCCTGCTCGCCCATGCCGATATTTTCAAGGTGACGTTCTATCAGACCGACAATAAGCCTTTGCCAGCCGGACGGCGTTACACAGCCGCCGGCTCCGCACATGGTCATATCAACGTGTACATCGTAGTTGAAGCCACGCTCGTATTCGGTCGTAAGACCGCGGCGGCTCTCGGGTATATATTCGGAGTTATTCATTGGTAAAGATATTTCCTTCTATGAGCTTGCGGTATTTGGCGAACCTGCGGTCAAATTCCGGCATCGTATTGACAAACGACGGTGTATCGAGCAGACGCTCGACCTCAGCCGCATATTCGTCGGCGGTGATAACGCCCTGGTCCCGCAGCACGCCGAGTATCGCCTCGGCAAGCTCACGGCCGCGCGATTTCAGTATCACTGCATCATCGTCGCGGCGATCACCGAACGGTCCGCATTTTGCGGCGAGAGACAGAATATCGGCATCCGATACAGGCTCGCGCGCAGCCGCGCGCAGTGTCGGGCTGTAATATCCGAGGGTGGTTTTACCGTCGGATATCGGGGAGGTTGCGGAAAGATAGGTCGCGCCCGACAGCGCAAGCTGCCAGTATGCACGGCAAAGCTCCGCATCATTTATGCTTCCCGCGCGGTACTGCTTTATTACGGTGTCCGCAAAAAAGTCCTCAGGCGAGGCATCATGCCGCGCAAAGCGTGTTCCCGCCGGCGTTACGGCATACGCGCACCAGAAGCCGCCGATCCACACGCCCGTTTTTTCATAGGTGAGCTCGCCGTCCTCGTCGTCATCATCGTAGTTGTAGTTGATAAGATTTCCGAATACCTTATTGTCCTCGGCAGGTATGAACTCAAACCAGAGGTACAGCATTCCGTATTCATAATCGGGCAGTTCTTCGTTCTCTTTGCCCTCCGCGCCTCCGCGCAAAAGCGAAAGCGTTTCGCTGTCGGGGGCTTTTTTACCGTCAAACGCATGGACGTCGTAAAGGTAATTCTCTATCTTCAGCTCGTCCGAGAGCCTCATCCCGTCGCAGTTTATGTGAAGCACCAGGTCGCCCGCGCCGTAGCTTGCGTCGGTAAGACCGAAATCAAGCGTAAACTCCGGGACCTCGCCGGCTCCCCACGCAGTCTTATTCATTGTCAGAACAGCGCGGAAGGCGCCGTTTTTAAGTCCGGGGAGCGCTTTTGTCGTCTCCGCAGTGGTGACGACTTCCGCTTCCGTAGTTTCCGGCGCTGAGGTAGCAGCATGGCGGCGCGTTGTGACCGCCTTTGCCGTTGTTTCCTTGGGCGAATACACCTTGTTGCGGCGCGAAAACTCAGCGGTAAAGGTGCGTTCGTCGTTTTCACGCGTCACGGCAAAAACCGCCGCCGCTACCGCGAGCACGGCGACAAGAAGCACCGCCGATATTATTTTTACCGATCTTTTCATCATCCGGTCGTTCGCCGTCTCACTCTGCGGTCACGAAAGAGCAGACCGGGCAGTGGTCGGTGATATACAAGCCGTCGATCGGCTCGTTGGGAACGATAAAGGACTCGTCGGGGTCGCAGGGCATATCGGTGAAAATATAATCTATCTTTACCGGGACCTCAAGCTTACCGAAGCCGTGGAATGTACCGCCGAGCTTTTCCGTCGCATCGATCACAGCCGAGCCGCAGGGCGCGAAATCGGTAAAGGCTGCAATCTCACGTGCGTTGGGGCGTGCGTTCATATCGCCGGTGATAACAAAATGATATCCCTTTTCCGAAAGATACTGCATGATCTCAACAGCGCCGAGAAGACGCGCGACAGCGCCCTTGTGGTCAAGGTGTGTGTTGAGGAAAACAAAGGGCTTTTCCGCCTCGCGATGCTTGAGGAGCACCGCCGTGAACATGCGCGGGCAGCTGCTCTGGTCGCCGCCGAATGTGGAGCCGGGAATATCCGGAGTTGCAGAAAGCCAGCGGTTTTCAAGCAATATCATTTCGAACATATGCTTTTTGAACGCAAGAACGGTGGATTCGCCGCGCCAGTCGCCAAGTCTTCCGCATCCGACCACAAAGTAGTCGGAAAGCGAGTCGATGAGCCACTCGCGCATTTTATCATTGGCTTCCTGAAAGCCGATGACGTCGGGAGAATATTCGCGTATGGTATCAAGTATACGTCCGCGGCGGTTATCGAAGATATTGATACCGTCCACCTTTGCTTCAACGCGGAGGTTGAATGTAAACACCTTAATCTTTGCTGACATTTTTCTTCTCCTTATTTTTTGAGATCAACACTACGGCGACCACCGCTGCTGCAACAAGCAGAATGATACCCGCCGCGATCCCGATGAGGGCAGGAAGCGGCAATCCGCCGTTTTCCAGCTCATCAATCACACGGTGATATGATCCGTCCGGATCAACGATCGCATCAAGAAAGGGCATGAAGTGTGAAAAAAGATTCATTTTGCCTCATTCTCCCCGTTATTTTTGCTTTTTTTCTTGTTTCTGCGGGAGATAAGTACGATTCCTACCACCGCCGCCGCAA
>ENA-UOJS01001751-UOJS01001751.1-human-gut-metagenome-genome-assembly--contig:-C74-NODE-1751-length-16832-cov-10.287060_pt1 | contig 16832 bp, 14 predicted proteins | sample MGYA00242355_ERZ723902 | MGnify/ENA metagenome assembly ERZ723902 | reverse complement strand
TGATTATTAGTTAATAACAACTGTTTTAAAGAATTTTCTCCGGACAGCAATGAATTACATTATAACATTTCTTCAAAGGCTTTCTTGACAAATGCCTTGTAGCCGCCGTTGATATACTTTCTGATGACTTCTACTTCTTCGTCAGTAGCTTCAATCTCGCCTTCCTTATAGATTCTCTGTGCAAGGTCTAATTCTCCCAAGTCAGAAGTTTCACGATAGATATAGTTCCCCAGCTCTTTCGAAATGTCACGAGGTTCCAGGTTGCCTTCAATGTCCCTTGTAGGGACAGCTTTAAAATTCAGTTTTTTCATAATTAATTGATTTTTACAATATATATTAAATTAAAATGTTCCAAGTTTTGGAGATTCGTAATAAACGTTTACAAATGCCGCGCAGTCGGCGTCTGTAAATCCTCCGTTCACGTAATGAGCACAAGCATAAACAAAGTATGTTGAAGTTCTTTCTTTAACGCACATAATAGGGAAGTAACTTCCACGTATAGGTGTTATCTGAACTTTATATGAAGTATCTCCTATATTGTGAGTAACCTTATATGTTCCTTTAGCTGTCCTTGACGCAGAAAATGTAATAGGATTTCCTGAGCTGTTTGGAATATTAGTTCCTATTTTATTAATGACACTGCCGGAACTTGATATATAAGCAGAATATATACATTTAGCATAATGAACTGTATATTTTGTTGTAGTATTACTACTAACAACAGCATAATTTAAAGTTATTCCTGTCTTATTGATAAGAATACCAGCCTTGTTTTTATCAACCATGCTAAGTTCTCCCAGCGAAAATTTTGTTCGTTCATCATATTCATCAGAACTTTTATAAGAAACTAATTCTAGACCTCCTCTTGGGGTTATTGCAATAGCTTGGCTTTTATTGGAGGTTCCTTCGTCGTAGCTGAACATGTTGATATCTCCGTAAGTATCACCTCCGGAATTTCTGAGGAACATACTAAGAAGCAAATTATTATTATGTGAGATTCTCATTCCTTCCTTGTCTACAATCGTGTTTATTCCTTCATCATTGACAGCGTTCAGCGTTTTGGCTACAAGAGTATTTGTATCAATAAGACTTGTACGAATATATCCCCCGTTGATGATAGTATTTCCGGCTGCTGCTTTATTAGCCATATCGGTGTAGCTGGAATATCCTAATTTTTTAGCAATATCATCTTTTGAAGAAGTAACGTCGCTTGAATTAGCCTTGCCGTTAATAGTGCTTTGCAAACTACTATTAAGAGAACTGAAGGTAATCTTTCCTTGCAATGATATTGCTTTACCAAGTATGGTTATCGTATTTTCAGTAATACTTATTCCAGCTTTAATTTCTTCGGTTGTGGAATAGTCACCTTCTGAATAACACCAATCCGTTGCTCTTTCTCCTTCTTCGACTTTAACCCCGCTAACAGTCAAATTGATCCCGTTATCTGTTCCTAAGCTCGGGTCTAATTTGAAGTGCTCTGAATAAAAGGTAATTCCTTGATAATTGCTATTTGCTGTTACAGGTATTCCATTGCTAACACCTTGACGTGCCGATGATGCAGCGCCATTTGAGAAATACACAGCTAAATTGCCTGTTCCTGAACCTTTCCATGAAACAGTATAAATAGTTCCTGATTTTAGAGGCGCTACAAATGTAAGGTATGTCACTAACTGATACTTGTTAGCAGTCCATGGGCCTTTCGAATTTAAAGCTAAATTGTTTCTATTACTATCTACCTTATAAGCATATACCTTTGTAAAATAGGCTGAGCCAAAGTTTGAACTACCATTAATCTGAAACCATATAGCAGCTTTTATGTATCCAGCAGGTATCGTTATATATCCTGATACTTTTTGCCATCCTGTGGTTTTAGCACCTAAAAATGAAGCTCTTATCCAATTATTCCCTCCACTTGCTGTTTTTAATAGAAGACCAATCCCTACTTCGTAATTTGCCAATGAAGCATTTACATAAGCAGAAATGTAATACTTTTCTCCCTCCGTAACAGCTACATAATTTATCCCTTGTACATCACGTTGAGTAGACTTCATGCAATAACTTGTCGGACAGCTATTGTTTGCTGTTGCAGAACTAACACGTGAACCTCCAGTATAGAGCAAGCTGTAATTAGCATCATCGAAGCAACTGTCAGGAACAATGTTGGTTATCTTGCTCACACTTGTAACCTTAGAAGAAATACCAATCCAAATATTATCTGGCTGTAACGCGACTTCTGCTTTGCTTACACGTGTAGTCAGCGCTGACAAATTGTTATTAGTCTGATTAAGGTTGTTCTGAACGGCAGTTACTTCTGACTTTTCAGCTTTTAAGGACAAGCTATTGCTTAACTGCGTAATGGAAGTCTGCATAGATGATACGGTGGTAATCGTTGCATACTTCTTGTCTGCATTTTGTCCGGCTGTTGTTATAGCATCATTTTTAGCCTGATTTGCCTTGTTGGTAGCATCAGTAGCAGCAGTAGATATGGCGTCCTGCTTTGCCTTATTTGCCTTGGAAGTTGCATCAGCAGAGGCAGTACTTATTGCTGAAGTCTTTGCATCATTCGCCTTTTTGGTTGCATCGCTCGCTGCCGTATTAATTATTTCCTGCTTAATAGTAGTAATTTCAGTAGAAGAGACCTTACTATTAATTTCACCTTCTAATACACTGAATTGTGATGTTACCTCTTTTTTGTATTCAGTCAAAGAAGAATTAACTTCTCCTACAGCACTATCTGTATATTCCTTAGAAGAAGTAACGGCAGCAGTAATGCTGTTGTTGGTTTGTTCAAATTGCGAACTTACCGTTTTCTTATAAGAACTTAAATCGTTGGCTATACCTTGCGCATAGTCACGTGCCGCATTCGATATTGCCGTTAGAGCCGTCGTTCTCTGTGTATAATACGTTGTTTGCTTAGTCGAAAAGTCAGACGGAATAGCGATCGTTTCTGGAGAAGAAGCCGTAAGAGTTACCAGTTCAGCCCGGTAAGCTGTATAAGCATTGTTATAGGCAGTCGGAGTACCTAACGAATACTTATTATATCCGTTTGCTACCTGAGTCTTGTCTGCATCAATACGTGCAATTTCCTCTTTCAATGATTGCTTTTCTGTCGGGGAGATAGAGCCGTCAGAAGCCCAGCTATCCAATCTACTTTTAGCTTCATTAGCGTCACTTTGTGCATTGTCGGCTGCCACTTTTGCGTTGGCTGCATCTTTTATTGCCTGATTTGCTTGTTGTTGAGCTTTGTCCGCCGTCTGCTGAGCTGCATCTGCAAGGGATTTGGCTTTTGCAGATATAGCATTTAGCATATCAGTACGAGCATCGTAGTAGTCTTTAAATTTACTTCTGAATGTGGTTCCAGATATGTTGCTTGTAGTAGAAAGGCTCGAGAGCAGAGGAGTGATATAAGTACTTAATGCACTATAAGCTGTATCGTATGCAGTCTTGCTTACTCCATATTTATCAGCACTTGCATCATTTTTCGACTTTTCCGATACAATGATGTCCCATTCTTTTTTAGTTTCCTGTTTTTCCTGTGCAGTCAGCTTGTTGTCGTTTGCTATATCAGACAACAGGGAGTTAGCTGTAGCAGCACTTTGAACCGCATTGTTGGCTGTCTGTTGTGCACTATCAGCGGCTTGTTTGGCTGCATCTGCCGAAGCCTGGGCTTGATTAGCCTTAGTATCGTCTGTATATTTTGATGCAAGTTCCCAATGTCCTATTGAAAACTGAGCATTAGCTTGTTTGGCAGTTTTGCATCGTAACAAATCGTTATTGTAGCTTCCGTATGTGGCATTTACCCATAAGTCTCCAACATCGTATGCAGAAGAATTTGTCGGAGTACTAACAAACACTCTTCTTTTACCGTCTGCCGTATCTTGTGCCGCCTTAGCGTTTGCCAAAGCCTTAGTAATGTCTGAATCAGTTATTACCTGCCATACATAAGAAGCACCCGACATCTGGAAACGGTACGCCTTGCCGTTCCCATCATAATATAAGTCACCTAAGTGTCTGTCCTTGGCTTCATTTGTAGTCCAATTAACGGCAGGTTCGTTGCTTAACGTAGGAACTGGCTCATAGAACCATGTTTCAATAGCTCCGTCTACCTGATTCTTTACAGCCTCTAAATCCTTCGATAATTGATTAACAAATGATATATTTTCAGATAAATCAGATATAGCGTCGTCTACCTTAGAATTTACATCATCTATTGCACCATCTATGTAGTCTTTAAGGCTTTCCCCTGAACTGAATCTTATCGTATCAGCAATGATCATAACTTCTGAACGGGAAAAAGAAACAAATTCCTTACCGTCTAGTGAATAGGAATTGATACCACGATATAACTTGAAATAAGGTGCATCATTGCCGTAAGCAGACAAGATAATAGCTGCCTGACGTGTAGCGTCAGTTTTGTTGCCTAACTGCACAATATCATCGCCTGCTTTTGGTTCTGTAGAGCCTGCATCGCAATCGGTCTTAGACAAGTCTATATAATTGTCTCCAACGCCAACAACAGCACGCCAATAATAGGTGTTAGTTACATTCTCGTTCACACCTTCTTTAACATTAAAGGTCTGTGCTCTTGCTAAATCTCCGACAACAAATTCCTGTTCGATTGTCTTTTCTCCGTCTGTATTCTCAAAATAGCAGCGGTAATAATTTCCTTTATCTTCTACTTTAATGCACGACATCGAAGCCAGAGTAAGAATTATCTGTCCTCCTACATGCTTAATTTGCTGGATAAGCAACTGAATGAAAGTCGCAACCTTTCTGACAAGCATACGGTCTACCTCCAGATAACTGTCACCGTTTTCGTCTTTCTTCAGACAGAATCCAGCTCCCAAAGCACCCGTAGAGAAATTGGCCGACTCCATACCGTCCCTGACCAGAATGGAAAGCAAATCGGCAGCACCTTGTTCGTCAATATTGGCTCCTTTCAAGCCTTTTTTATATTCTCCTATCGTCAACGCACCACGCAATACCAGTGAGAGTAATTCTGCTGCGCCTTGCGCATCGATATTTGCTCCGGAAATTCCAGAAGCAAACACTCCAAACTCTGCTCCTCCCAGTAACTTTAGCAGAAAGCTGGTTCCGTCTGACTGGTCCTTACGAAGGAAGATTTTTAATGCCCGTAGTGCAGAAAACGTATTACTATCACTTGGAGCAGTTGAATCATTTACTTTGATAAGATATACTCCGCCTTTTCCAAAATATGTTTGTCCCTTGTAGGTTAAGGACTCGACATCACTTTCAATTTCACCGATGCGTGAATAAGGCATACTTTCCCCAATCGTGTAAACTGGAGAATCCCACGGAATATCAAGATTCATTTCCCATCCCAAGACACGTAAAATGCGCCCATTTTCAAAATATGTATCATCTACGAGATTGATACGTTGACCAAATTCGAAAGTTCGTGATATCAAATCCTCTTTAACCCATGAGCTTCTTAGGGTAGTCGGATAGGTACCGTCATCCTTTTTTACCTTGTCGGCATACTTCTGCGCCTTTCCCTTCAGTTCCTGCTCGGCTTCTGGAATATACTGGTCGGACACCAATTGGATATCAAAACCTGAAAGAATATATTCATCGCCGTTGGCAGGATACATCATATCATCCGGTAATGGTCGGCCATAATCTTCATTGCGGACAATCTCCCAAAGTTGATCTCCCCGACTTTCATCTTTCGGCTTGGGATTGAAGATTACGCCAAACTCCATACCATTCAGCTTCCCTGACTGAAACTGAATTTTCAATTCTTCACCTTCAAGAATATACTCTTCTTTGAACTCTAACCCAGCATCCTTGTAGCGATAGTACGTAATAGTTTCTTTCGTGCCGTCCTCATTCTCCACTTCTTCGGTTCGTGTGTGTACGTCTGATAAAGTGCCAACACGTCGGGGATAGACATCATCAAATACCACCACGTCCTCAATGGCTTCTTCCTGCGACATACCTTCGTATGCATCAATATAGGGAGTGTCAGCCGGAAGCATAAGCCGTTTCTGGACTACGCCGTTCACCACTACCTGCTCATCGGTCGGACGGTAGTTTGTGGGGATATTCTTTGTTGAACCAAACGCATAGATACGGGTGGCATAAGTACCCTGGCTTTCGCTGCGGGTGATAGACGACGCTTCGACACCACGCTCGATTTTAACGGCATCTCCGAATTCATTTCGCCCAAAATGTATCACGTTGTCCGTTATCCAGCAATCGCAGTTCCACTTATCCTCACCCGCCATTGAGAATAAGGCATCCAACAGGTTCATGTTGTCGTAGGTCATCGCCACGGCCTTATTCTCTACTGTATCGTCTATGCTGAAAATAAAGTCTGTTCCTTTATATGTATATCCCAATGCTTTCAGGTTACGAAGGAATACCCCGAGCTGCACATCAAGGGCTGCTGTAAGCGACCAGGATGCTTCATTTCCTGCATGTTCCGGAGTGTATTTAAATATTTTATTCTTCCACTTCCAGTAATAGGCGTTCATCTGGAGATTATAATCATAGCCGCCAGTTGAAGTGTTGTAAGTAGGCTTCTGAAGGTCAGTTATCTCATAGATTTTCGCCAGCTTTCCACCTAATGATTCATCAAGGACACCGGATAAATCTACATAATCACCAAGTTTAAACTGGACAGGCTTAGCAACCGAAAAAGGAAGAATTATATAGTCTTCCTTCATCAGAGTGAACTTTCCTTTAGCTCCCTTATTAATAGGGATGGAAAGTCTTGTTTTACCTGATATGTCTTTAATGTCTATCATATCCCCAAAGTTCATAAATAGAAAATAGAAGCCCTAAAAATCAGGACTCCCATTTGAAACAATAAGGTGAATGTTTGTTATTCGCTTCTTTCCATAGGATTAGGCTCTTCAAATTTGCTCGAAATTTTACCAAAACAGCGATCAGAACTCATCCCATAAGAAATGCTTTTTCCAAGATAAATCAACTTGTATATTTCATCTCCCAATGCTGGAACTTTGATATTTACGGCACCTTTCTCCAGTTCTGTCTGAAAAGCTTTTTTCTTTGATCGATAATCGTTCTCTGAATTTCCCTCGATCGTAAACTGTAGAGTGATTTCTCGTGAGTCTACTTTTGCGTTGTCAGTAATCACACGTTTGCCATGTTCCAGCCGGCTTTCATCCTCAATGTAGTCTTTCATCTCATTGAATCCGTCGATTGCATCGAGAAAACCGTCCCCCATGCGGACACCCCATGTTGTCAAGGCATCTCTATCGTTAATAATTAAATCCCCACTCATATTAATACCTTTCCTGTTCCATCGTTAATAATCTCATAATTACCACTAATATTCTCTATACGGACAACTGCATAATTACTTATTGTAATACGAACATTGCCACTGTGCATGATAATTACTTTATAAGCTTTATCCGTACCTTGAAAAGTCAATTCAGCAGTACCGCCGATTATTGCCTTATCCTCGTTTACTGCTTTCACATTTTCTTCTATATGTACTCCGAATGACTCTACATTCCCTTTCATTGAGCGAAACATCTCCAGTGAAGGGTAATTAATACTTTTACAGAACTCACATCCCTGAGGAGAGAAAAAAAGCTACACAAGACTTTTCCAATCTGTAGCCTTAGATGATTGAGAACATGCTCCTAATCCTATCGCTTTATTTAAAATATCCTTTACTTCTATCATAATCTTGATGTGTTACGTTTTACTTCTTCTATATCTTTTTGTATCTGTTTAATTGGCTTAATAATCTCACCTGTATTTTCTCTGATTTGCTGCAATTCTAAATAGGAGTTGGCTAATATAGTGCGTGTTTCATCAGCAATATTATACATACCCTGCGTCTGAGTAATTAAGCTGAAAATTGATCCGCGAAGTTCTGTAATAGCAATCGTCTGTTGTTGGGTAGCTGTTTCTATGCGAAGGTTTGATTCATATACAGCAGTAAATCTCCCACTTAATTCACCAGCATCCTCATGAGTCATTTCTGTACCGAAACCTCTACCGGAGGCAGATTGTTGCTCTTTGGAGTCATCCTTCATAAGGCTATCAGCCCAACCAAATTGTTTATCCAACTCTTTCTGGAGTTCTTCAGCCATATTGTAGATATAATTTTGCTCCCATCCTGAAAGGACATTATCAGCATAGAATTCCTGAAGTTTTTGCCTTATTTTCTCCATTGATCCAGAAGCTTGAATTGCAGATTTAATAGACTCTGTAACCATCTGGCGCATTATATTTTTCACCGCGTCTTTTGCTGACTCGGCTCTATCTTCTCCGTTAGACCAAGCCTCTGCATATGCAGAAGCGAAGTTTTCTATAGCAGTTTTTACATCTTCTCCAAAAATAGCGTCTACAGCTTTTTCTTTATTTTCTTCAATCAAATTATTGATTTCTTCAATTTGCTGTTGCCATTCTTTAATACGGTCATTATCTGTCTTTTTTTTATCTTGTTCTTCCCTAATCTGTTGTTGAATGAGAACCTTTTGCTGCTCTAAAAGTTTATTTTGCTGATCAATTAAATTAGAAGCATCTTTAGAATATGCCTTTTCAATGGAATTACCAAGTCTCTCATATGATTTCTCAAGAACTTCAATTTGATCTTGTAATTCTTGAATGCGTTTTTCATTCTTTTTATCATGGATTTTTGCTATAGAAGAAGCAAGTGAACTAACCAAACCTATAGCAGCACCTGCTGCTGCTCCCCAAGGGCCAAATGCAGATCCAGCTTGTGCTCCTTGCATTGCAGAATTAGCAGCATCCATAGCAACGTTAATACCTTCTGCAATATCTGTAAAAGTATCATTACCAAAGGCATCACCAAGAGAAGAAAATGTATCAGAAAGGAATGATCCTACCTGCATAATATCATTCAGACCATTCTTGATTCTTGCAAGAGCTTCTTCGAGCTTCTTACTGTCATTGCCGGCATTGAACGCATCTTTTATACCATCAGCAACTTTCTTATAAGCTGGCTGGAGATCATCTGCGGCTTTTCTGTTATTTACTAGGGCATCGGAAATAGCCTTTATCTTTTCCGGGTCATTACTCCAAGTCTCAAAATTCTCTTTGGTAATTCCAAGTTCCTTACCTTTCTGTTCGTTCCACTGCCCGGATTTCAGAAACTCTAATGCCTTTTGCCCAGCTACATTGATATCCTCAAGGTCCTTCAGAGTTTTGTCTTTCATATCTCCGAACAACTGGGAAACAGCAGAAGTTGTCTTGTTAGCTTGTTCATCTATACCGGATAAGATACGATCTCGTTGTTTGCCCAAGGTTAATTTTTCTCCTTCGGTAGTAGCCTTGTTGATCTTATCCTGATATTGCTCAATAATAGCCTGACGCTTCTGCATATAGGTGCCATACTCAGCTAAATAAGCATTCATAGCTTCCCGCTGTGCATTCAGATCTTCCTGAACTTGCCGCTTGTCTGTATTTTCTTTTAGGATGTCAAAAGAGGAACTGTCTACAGTAACAGTAGAAGAGTCAAAACCACGTTTTTTGTATTTAGGGTTTTTCTTTGCTTTCAGTTCCTCTGTTGCGTCAAAAATTTCCTTTTGTCTTTGGATTTCCTTCTGAATATACTCTTCTTTGGCTCGGTCAATGGCCTGCATTTCTTTCTTGTTATTCAGTTCACGTTGAGCAAGGATTTTATCCCCACCGTCGGCCATTGCATCTATACGGGCTTGCTCAATCTGATTTTCTAAGTCTACTGCTTCTTTTGCACGTTCTAATGCCTGTTTACGTTCCAAGTCTGAAAGTTTCCCTCCGGCTGATGTTGTTGCGTTTTCTCTTGATACATCCTTGTTCCTGACGCCGGTAAGTGTTTCCAACGTCTTTTCTGCACTCTGCAACTCTTTTTCCTTTGCCTTGATAGCAGATTCTACAGTCTTGCCAGCCTCTGCCTGCAATTTTCCGCTACGGAGATCGGCAATTTCTTGCTTGAGTGTCTTGATACGTTTGGTGGTATTCTCTACCTCTTTGGATATTGAAGACTGTGTAGCTTCTTTTTTATCAGATAAAGAAGATTTCTCGATCTCTTTTTCCAAAGCATTAATAGCAGAAATAGTTTCATCTAATGCTTCCTTTGCCTTATTTGCTTTCTTTTCTGCACTACTTCTCTCTTGTGCTGTATAAAGCTGTAATCTAGCTCCAGATTCACCATAAAACTCTCCAAGTGGATTTTCTTTCTTTACCTTCTCAAAATTTTCTTGACTTGATTTATAGTCTTTTTCTTGAACGCGCTTTTTTCTGTATAACTCTTCCAGCTCTTCCTGAGCAGCTTTCATCCGTATCTGCTTTTCCAGTTGCGTCAGATAGGATTTAATGGCCTCGGTGTTGTTGTTTATTAATTTACCCTCTTCATCAAGACTGGCATTGTAAGATGGGATGATGGCCTGCAAATCAGACAAGGCTTTCTTCTTCTGGTCAAGGGACGAAGTTTCACTTTTCAAGACGCTGGATAACCTATCAACCGTTGCCGCCTGCTTGGAAAATTCCTCATTGGCCTTCTTGTTCACCGAATTAAGTGTCTCCTGCGCTGCTGTGGCTTCATTGGTTCTCTTGGTGAACATATAAACTGCCGTACCTATTCCAACAAGCGTTGCCAATAGAGTGACATATACATTGGATTTCGAAGCGATATTGAAAGCCTGTTGTGCCGCGGTGGCCAGCCCCAATTCCTTTCTGTACATTCCAATCAGACGGATACTTTCAACGAATCCTACCGCCTTCTGCGCTACGGCTGCGGTAATCAACGCGGCCTTATACGTTCCATAAGCAGCAATCAGTCCGCCCATGACAGACAATACATCATCAAGGCTTTCCACCAAATCCTCGGCTGTACCAATACCGAATTCGAAAACTTCCTTGTACTTGTTCCCGAACTCATTCATTTTCTGAAAGAGGGTATCTTCAATGTTAGACAATCTCTGTGGCCATGTTCCGGCAGAGTTCTCCATAAGATTGGCAAACTTTCCTCCCTCAGATGTCATGTTCTTGAAAGCCTGTTCGACCTCCGTAAATCCGACCTTACCTTCCTTCACAAGTTCACCAACCTGGTCTTTTGAAACGCCTAAAACCTTAGCCAGTTCTTCATAGATTGGAATGCCTCGGCCAGCGAACTGACGGATGTCTACGGTCATGGCACGTCCTTGGGTACGTAGTGTTCCATAGAGATAAATAAGCTGACCGATAGGTATCTGCAATCCAGAAGCTACATCTCCAAGCATGGAAAGTTCTTTCACGACATTATCGGCAGAAGAACCATAAGCCAGAAGCTGCTTTGCTCCAGTCGCCACATCGTCAAGATTGAACGGTGTTTTGGCCGCAAATTGGACAATTTCAGCAATAAGCTGGTCTGCCTTTGACTTGTCCTGAAGGATAGTTGAAAGAGCTACCTGTAGTTGCTGCATCTTTCCTGTTGCTTCAATCACATCGGAGCCGAATTTCTTTATCGCCACCAGTCCACCGATTTCAGCGGCTGTACGCTTTAAAGAATCCGTCAAGGATTTTACTATCTCATCAGCGTTGTTTGTTCCACTGGCAAACTCCTTATACTCCCTTGTCAGTTTCCGTACTTCTAGCCTGTTTCTGGCCTGTTGGTCCTGTAACTCGCCAAGGGAATATCTCTGCTCGTTCAAGGCTGCTTTAGCCGTATTCAATTCAGCCAATTTAGCTTTTGAATTAGGAGAATACTTACCCATCTTTGAATATTCATCAGACAGCCGTCTGACATCATCCTGAGTATCACGGATAATTTTTCTCTGTTTGATGATTTCCTCTGTCAGTTCATCGGAAGCTTTTGACGCGGAATTAAGTTTCTTCTTCAAATCATTCTCCATCACCGCACCGGCTTTTGCCGCTTCGGTTACAAGCCCCATCATCTGTTGGCGAGCAGATGCCAGTTGAGTCTCCAACGCCTTGGCGGCTGCGGGGGATTTGTTTACGTCCATCTTTTTGAGTTGGGCTTCCAACTTCTCACATTCCTTCCTCAGACGGATAACCTCATCATAATCTGAACTGACTTTAAAGTATAGTGTAGCCATATCTATTTCTTGTTTCTTCTTCTGCGTGAAGCCATGTCCTTACCCTTCACCTTTGTAACCTTCATCCCGGTAACGGTATGGAGCTTGTCACGCTGCATTAATACTAAATTCCTGTATGGTATCTCATAAACCACTTCCCGGTATGACAGATGCAGATTTTCTATGAACGACGCTATCTGTCCCAAGAGAGTCTCATTTCCTACAACCTCGGCTTCGCTGCCAGCAGGCTTACGTTCCTCGCCAAGCTGACAGCTTTGAGAAAAACCTTTGAGTCAATCATGGAAAAGGCTTCATCTAATGCGTTCACATTTTCTTCATATGTTCCTTTTTCCAGTTCTTCGCTCAAACTTTCATCACCTGTAATCAGCCAGGATAATGCCTTGGAATAAGCCTCGCTTTCTCCCAAGGAGAGCAGAACTTCTTTCAAGTTTTCGGCCTCTTGTACGCCTGACAGATGAGAAATGGCTCCGGCAAGTTTGTGGATCGTTGGAGGATAAACCGTGTAGGCTTTACCGGCGACAAACACCGTCCTGAAATCACTGCCAATAATGGATTCTGATATGATTTTTGCTCCTTGATTCATTCTTATAAAAATTAAGGGGTGAAGCCATAAAGCCCACCCCTGTATGGAATTCAAATTCTACCTATTGGATAGGCATTACACGCCAGCTGTTACCTCTTCGGAATCAAACCAGTATTCCGGAGCGATAGCCGAGTCTTTCGGCTCCAGTTCTACAGCACTCACCGGTAGTCCAATGGCCTTATCGGTAGTAGCTTCGCGGGCACCGATGTCGGCACGGGGAATGACGCAATACTGGTCGTCGTCGGTCTGGGCAATAATCAACTTTTCGATGTTCACCTTACCTCTCGCACGCTTCCAGCCTTTATCAGTGTTGATAACATCACCACCCATAAGGTCTTTCTTAGTCGGGTAGTCGTACTCACCAATGGTAAAGTTGACTGTGACGTCACCCATTTCCTTGTCGCTGCGATAAGTCTGACCTGTGAGCTGGTTCTTGTAATTCGTTCGGCTCGCTTCCGCTTCTTCGAGCGTCCAAGTATCCTGATGGATATTCTTTACCTCTTTCAAGGTTTCACCCTGCAAAAGAGTGTACAAAGCCTTTCCGGTCAAATCTTCTGCTATAGCACTTGTCTCGCCATACCAAAGTTTCTTGATATTTACGGCTGTGATTTTCTTTGCTTCTGCCATATTATTTCACATTTAAAACTTCAAACAAAATTCTTACATTCACATAGTGACACTTTAAGGATGTGTCCTCCTCGGTTCCGATTGTGTCGATAGAATAATGATAGGTAGTACCATCATAGCGTCCGGTTACACCGTCAAATAGTCCTTGAGCCTGTTTCTCGAGTTCGTTCAGCCGAATGGTGTTGGCTTCACCTTCCTTCAGATCAGGAACGCAAAGGTTCACCTCAACAAAAGACTTCTTCCAGTACGTCTCCGGCTGTTGCTTCTTAGCGTGAATGACAATCCTTTCGGATTTCATCGCCCCAGTCATCTTCTTGCCATGGGGAACAATGTCAATTCCGAAAGGCTGGCAATCACGGTAAAGTATGTTCGCTATGTCGGTGGTTACTATCATTTGATTTCCTCCTTCAATCGTTTCTCAGCATATAAGGCTCCTCCGCTTCTCACTCTGAACCCCTTGCTTTCCACATTGGACGCATAATGATACCCTTTAGGGCTTGCAGCATCATTATACAATGTCAGACTACAATCATCTTCAACTTTATGCTTGTTTGACCTGCGGAGTGTTTTCGTCCTGTCTTGATAAGAACCATCTTTCACATCGTACTCGTCAGCTTCACGGCCAACCTTATCTACGATGCTACGAATTTCACTTATTCCTTGGTCGAAAAAGCCATCCACGTCCGAAAAATCAAACTTTACATCCATATCTCTGAGTAAACAAAATAATTCGTATTCTTTACCATGTAAACCTTGCCAGCTCCCCGGATATTCTCACCATCCATACATCTGACCTCATCGCCAGCCTTCAACGAGATTTTCTTCTCACAGACTACGTGATAGTTCGGTCTGTACACCTCGCCGTTCTCCGAGGTAAACTCCTTGGTGGAGTTATCGTCACACCGGCACTGACATACTTCCTGCCAGCTTTCTCCACCAGTTCCGGAAATAGGCCGGCCGAACTCGTCCGTGTCCATCTGAGTGATGACTTTAACCTGTAATGTATGTGGAGCGAATATCATAGGAATCTGACTTTAGGTTTATCTGACAGCGTGTCTTCAAGACCGTACTTCTTACACAAGAAAGAGTAATATTCCTTTAAGCCCTGAGTATTCCAGGACATAGAAAAACCGTTCTCGCTGATGGAAGTGGCACGGAGTAATAGAGAGGGGATGAACTTCGCTATAGCCACCGACACAAGACCGATGTTTGACGGGCTCATCTCATCCTCTCCGTTTATTCCTGAAGACAGACTTATCTCCAAAAGGTCAGCCTCCGACAAATTAATGCCGAAGGTCTGAAACTTCTGTGATATGTAGTCATTTACTGTCATGCGTTCATGGTGGTCAAATCAAAGTTCACAATCAGATTCGGGTTCGCAATCTGCGGAATCCACTCCGCGGTGTATTCCAGATAACGGCCGTTGCCATCCTTGTAACCGGAAATAAGCATATCACCATCAGCCTGAGTATAGTTGCGGCCCGGTACACCGTCAACAGCTTCGTAAGGAGTGTGGAAACGCATGTAACCGACCTTATCCTGTGGAAGCAGTGTAATATGGTCATCAGCGTAAATCTGTACGTTTTTTCCGGTCTGATCCATAACATAATCTTCCTTAATCTCAATGGCTGGAAGCCCAATGCCTGTAAAGATAGAAGAAGCCAGTTGGGATGTAATCAATCCGGTAGAGAGATACATTTCGTTACCTGAGAGCTGCATCTTGAACTTGTCACCGAACTCAGCAGAGCCGATAATGTTTTTCACGAATGTTCCCCGTGACATAATCATCTTCGGGAATGTACCGTAAACGGATTTCAGTTCGTTGATGGTTGTCTGCAAGTAAGTGATGAAATTCGCTTTCGCTCCGGTGTCCGGTTTGATAAACTTGAACGGAAGCGTGATTTCCAATAGGTTTACCCCTCCGGCATTGTCATCCTTATTCTTGACTATTGCCTCTCCGGTCATCAGCATAGAACCGAAAACCATATCCATACGCTTGTGGGGAGCTAAAAGCACCTGACGGTAGTCGTCATAAATGAAGTTCACGATGTCCTGCATGGCCGCTACCTGGTCAGCAGGTTTGGCAGCATTGTACTTGTCAATCAAGTCTTGAAGTTCAGACAGGCGGTCAATGGAAATCTGATAACGGTCTCCCAGGTAGGCAATCTCACCATATCCGGACCCGATGTTCCTACGCTCACGGATTGGTTTTTCTCCATAGTGTGAGTTTATAGAACCGGCCATCACGCCAGTAACCTGACCGATATAGTCTTTGAACACACGAGTTGTCGTTCTACGGAAGTCCAAGTACTGCTGCCAGTAGATAGTATCCTTACGTGTCTGAAGTACGCGTTGAATAACAGCGTTAACGATGTTGGGGTCGTTAAACAGAGTATAAATAGTTAGCATCATATATTAGTCCTCCTTTCTTTATTTGCTTGCGATAATACCAGCTGCTCTTAATGATGCGAGAAGAGCGTTGATTTTATCTTTTTCATCACCACCTGCTGCATCATCAACTTTTGTACCTTGCTTTACCAATCCTAAAGTGCTTGAGTTAGCTGCCTGATAGGTAGTGTTATTATCAGTCCAAGGAACTTCAACATAAGCTTTACCACCTTCCAATGCTACTGGATATTTCTTTCCGCTTTGAGAAAATCCTAATTGAATACCTCCCATTACAGAATCAGATGCTTCTGGCAGTTCATACGAAACACCAGCCGGTGATTGCACACCAGCAGCGTTGAACTGGAAATGCGGCATATTAGCTTTATCAATGTCAGAGAAAGGCATAACTAACTTTGTTGGCTCGATTTCAAAAGCTCGCATCAAAAGGGCAACTAATACGATTCCTTCTTCAACTTGTACTCTTTCGTACAAGGCTGAGTTGGCAATAACCTTCGGGGTAGTACCATCTACAGCTGTCGCTTCATAGAGTACAGTACCGGCTTCCAATGTTTCACCAAAGTCGGCGGCTAGCGTCAACTTATCGAAAGCTTTGTTTGATTTGTCAATACTGTTGATGGTTGCTCCATGAGAACCATTACCCAGGTGCATACCCACATAAGCCAAAGAGTTTTTCTTGATTTTCAATGTGGTATTGGATCCGGTAGTAAATTTCTCATAGACTTCTACACGGATAGCCACCTGAGCGGTTTTCTTTACCAAATCAGCGGCAATCGGTGTAAAAGATGGAAGGAACGAACCAACAACTAGGTTGGTCGTGTCCAACTTGTAAGGCCCTCTGCGTCTTACTCCGGTAGAAACGTCATAGCGTTCCTCGATGGACGGTTCAGGCTCAATGTTGTACTTAAATCCTGCTGACATAAATTACTTGTTTTGTTGTTCGACAATAGATTTTGTGTCCGCCTCAATCATTTTGGCGAACTCGCTCGCTTCCTTCTCCTGCTTCTGTTCGGCAGTTTCCGGAGCCTTAGCAAACTGGAAACCGCTGTTAGACATATCCTGCTTCATGTCCTTGAAATAGGTATCCAAGTCCGTGTTCTCAGGAATGTTGCGGTCTTTCAGTACATATTCCGGAGCATACCCGTTCACTTTCCGGCAGCCTATAAAGCATAAAA
>ENA-UOJS01001738-UOJS01001738.1-human-gut-metagenome-genome-assembly--contig:-C74-NODE-1738-length-16987-cov-5.037621_pt1 | contig 16987 bp, 6 predicted proteins | sample MGYA00242355_ERZ723902 | MGnify/ENA metagenome assembly ERZ723902 | reverse complement strand
CAAGCCGAAGCCCTGCGTCCCCAGCGGAAAACCTTCGCACGCACCCACGCAAAGAAACGCCCGAGCAGGTTCTTCCAGCGGGACAAACGCTCCCGGAACGGGATTCGCGCTTTAGGCGGAGCATCGCCCGCTTCCCGACGGCCTATCCCCATAAAGAGCGGCAGGAAGAAATAGATCCCCGCCAGCGACATGACCAGCCCCCCGATGGTTCCCATGGCCATCGGATACCAGAAGCCTTCCCGTGCACCGACCAAAAACGGCACAAACCCCAGCACGGTGGACAGCACGGTGAGCATGATGGAGGTTATCTTCGAGTTGAAGGCCTTCTTGTACGTGCCCATCTTGCTGCGGTGGCAGGACTTGGCTACGTTGTTGTAGTCGTTGATGATGTAAATGGAGGCATTGACCGTAATACCACTCAGCAGGATCATGGCCGCAAAGCACCCTTCGTCCACCCGCACCTCGAACAGATAATACGTCAGGAACAACCCGATGAGGGATATCGGAATCCCCATGATCACGGCAAAAGGCTGACGGAGCGAATTGAACAGAATGGAACAAAGGAAAAAGATGATCACCGCGATGATCCCCAGCACGAAATACAACTCTCCGGAGGAGCTTCCCCACCCCCAGCGGCGGTCGGTATCGATGGAATAACCCACAGGGATCGTCTCTTCGAACTCCTTCTTGAAGTTCTTGAGCACCTTTTCCGCCGAGACGGACGAACCGATGTAGTCGTACTGAAGCACCAGGGTGTACTGCTGATTGGACTTGCGCACCTCCTGCGGAGCCTGGGTCTTGACCACATCGCCGAACTGCGCCAAACGATACTGGGTGGAGTCTTCCTGCTCCGCCGTATTGCGCACATTCCACACGTCGTAGGCATCCCGCTGACGCGAGCGGAGTTTTACCTGCTCCATGTACCCGTCGCCCTGAACCCGGGCTACGGACGGTTCACCGAGGATGTCGTAAATGTTCGTATTGACCTGTCCGGGTGCAATACCCGAATTGGTCATTTGCTCACGGTCGTAGGAGAAAGTGTATTCGGTATAGTCCTGTTTCTGGTACGAATACTGGGAATTGATCGACACCTCGCGGATACGCTGGTTGGTGAGCAGGCGTTCTTTCATCGCCAGGGCGATGCCCCAGAGTTGGTCGTAGTTGTAACCCCGCACCGTGATGGAATTGTTCCCGGCCGACTCGTAGGTGCGGTTGGAGAAATAGTCGCCCACGCCCGAAACCGACCACTGCGCCCCTCCCAAGGCATTGGCTTTGGATTTGACCTCTTCATCCAACGAAAGGGGAAAGGAAGTCTTCAGTGCCTCCTTGGTAAAAAATACCCGGATGCTTGCACTGTTCTTATACACCGAGGTTTGGAACTGGCGGATCTCGGGAAACTCCGAAAGATAACTCTCCATCTCCATCACCACGGCATTCATCTGCTCGAGGGTCGTCCCGGTAGGCATGTAGCCCGACATGTACAGGACCGTCTCCTGCCGGTCGCTGCTGTAATACGTCCCGGTGGACACCTTGTCGGCAAACAGACGGAGCGTACCGCCCAAGGCCTTGTCCACGATGGGTTTTACCTTCTCCTTGTACGTGGACGAACCGAGGGTCTTGTTGTAGGCCGTCGCCCAGAAGCCCTCGCCCTCGACCTTCTCGGGGAGCTTGAATACCGGAAGGCCGAAAGCCAGAATGAGCACGAGGATCGCCCAAGCCCGATGCCGGTAGATAAAACGGATCTGCCGCTCGAAGAAACGGTTGAGGTACACCACCGAACGCTTGCCCCGAAAACGGGAACGGGTCCACCACCCGGGCAGAAAACGCGACACGGCGAATACGTTGCGCTTCTGGTCGTAGATCCCGAACTTGTCCATCAAGGCCGGCACCAGGAACAGCGCTACGAAGAGCGACACCGCCAGATTGATAATGATCACCATCGAAAAGTCCTCGAGGGTTACCTTCACGTCGTCCGGCAGGAAAAAGACCACCACAATGGCCGAGATGGTGGTCAATGTAGCCGCCAGGATGGCCAGGAAGGCCTTGAAATTGTGCCGGTGTTTCAACTGGTCGGCCATCACGATCGTATTGTCGATGATCAGGCACAAGGAGATGGTGATCCCCGCCAGCGAAGTGATGTGTATCTCCACCCCGGCCAGATAATAGAAAATCGCCGAGATGGCCAGCGTGGAGACCATCGAAAAAAAGATCATCGCCAGGTAGCGAAAACTCCGGCTTACCATCAGCACGAAAAGCAGCAGGATAGCCACCGTGAGTCCGCTGCGGAAATAGATCTTGTCCAGCTCGGCGCGGATATACTCGGTCGTATCGTTTGACAAGCTCACCTCGAACCCCGGAGGCATCGCCTCGGTAAGACGGTCCATCGTCTCCCGCACCTGTCGGCTCAGTTCCAGTTGGTTGGCACTCTTCTCGGCAAACAGGCGCATCGAAACGGTATTCAGTCCGTTGATGCGGTAATACGACGAAGGCTTTTGCTGCTGATGGCTCGCGCGCACCAGTTTGTCGAGGGTAATGATCGTCCCGTCCACCTTCTTGACCGGGATTTGCGAAAGGTTGTCCACATCGAACTCCCCTTGCGGCAGGATGGCCAGCCGCATCAGTGCCACGTTGCCCGACAGGTCGATCGTATGGGCCATCCCCAGGTAATTGGTCTGGACGTATTCGTTCACCGCCCCGGTAATGTCGGAGGTGGTGATGCCCAAGGCGCGGAGCTGTTCCAGGTCGTATTCCAGGATCCACTCCATGGGCGTAGCGCCGGAAATATCCACCTGACTGATCCCCTCGATGCGTGCCAACTCCAGCTGAAAGTTTTCCTCGGCATACTGCTGGATCTTGTAGGGCAGTTCCGGGGCATTGATCGTATAGACGATAAACGGCGTGCGGTCCGAGCCGCTGGTTTCGGCGCTGCGCGCCGAAACGGACGGATAAGAAAGCCCCTCGGGGAGTTGCGGCCATACCTGCCGCACGGCGGTGGACACCTCGAAGCGGGCGATGTCCATGTCGACCGACTTGTCGAACTCCAGGGAAATATAGCCGCTGCCCGAAGACGAAACCGACGAGATGTTTTTCACCCCCTGAATACGGGCCAGTACGGCTTCGAGTTTGGAGGTTACCTCGCTCTCGAGTACGACCCCCGAAGCATTGCGCAGGTTGTACGAAACCGTAATCTGGGGCAATACGCGCGACGAACTGAGCTTGACCGGCAGCAAGGGCACCAGAGCGATTCCCATGATCGACAGGGCCACGGCCAGGATGATGATGGTAAATGATGGAAAACGCTTGTTCATAGCACGGTCAAAGGGTAGAGGGATTCAAAGTCCGGGAGGCTTTCCCCGCGGGATCACCGCCGGGAAGTGAGCATCGAATACATGAGGTCGAAATTTTCGGAAAGGGACATCCCGTTCTCGAAGTCGAAGAGCGTCAGTTTCTTTATCTTGGCATAGCTGTTCCAGTAGTTTCGCAAGGCCGTGATGTAGTTGGTCTGCGCCGTATTCTGCCGGGAGAAGGCGGAGGTGAGGTCGGTTACGTTGGCCTTGCCGATGATAAAGCGCTCCATGGTGTTGCGATACACCTGCCGGGCCAGTTCGAGCGCCTCGAGGGAAGACTTGGCCAGATCGAGCTGGATGTTGAATTCGCTCACGGTCATGATCACGTCCTGCTCGAGCGAGATGCGATCCTGCTCGATGGAGACCATCTCCATGTCGTAGTTGCTCTTGGCGATATTGTACCGCCCTTTGGCAATGCCCCAATCGACAATGGGGATGCTCAAACCCACCGACACCTGATCCTGGCGCTGGAGGTTTCGGTACGCCGAACCGAGGGTTTCGGCCGCCTGGTTGAAGCCTACGCTGGCACGCAGGGTCGCCGAAAACCGGCTCTCCACCTTGGCTTTCTGCATGGCGGATTCCACTTCGAGTTCCCGGCGGCGGAATTCCATGATCTGAGGATTGTTGGTCGCGGCGTAGGAAAGCGCCTTTTCCGGATCGATAAAACTCTCGACCGGCAGATCGGGTATCTCCAGTTCGATGTCCACATCCTCGGGCAGATTCAGGTACGAAGTCAGGCTGAACTTGGCACGCTTGAGCTCCAGCCGGTAATTTTCCAGCGAATTGCGGGCATCGACCACATCGAGTTTGAGGGAAAGCAAGTCCGACTTGGAGATCGAGGCGATGTCGTACTTCTGTTGTCCGATGGCATACAGGGTATCGGCATTGGCCAGGTTGGCCTGCCCCATCTTGTAGTTTTCCTGGGCCATCACCAAGGCAAAGAACAAGTCGGTCACCTGCTGGGCGATGTCCTCCATGTTGTAGAGCAAGGTACGTTTGGCCGCTTCGTATTTGATCGGTTCGATGCGCTTGTCCCACCGGTACTGGTTGTAACCGAACAGTGGCTGGTAGTACCCGATGCGGAACGGGGTGGCGGAAAACTGCTGCTGGTCCGCGTCGCCATAGTTTCTGTAAAAGGCCAGGTCGCTCTCGATGTAAAACGTACCGCCCAGCGGCCCGACGTTCTGCTGGATGCTCAACCCGAGGGAAGAAGAAATGTTCTGCTGCGGACGGTATTCGTCGGTATTGGTATCCGAATTGTAACGCAGCACGAAATTCTGGTTGTAACTGATCGGGGTCGAAGTCAGGTTGAGCTGCGGCAAGTTTTGCGCCTTGTAGGTGCGGTACTGCCAATAGGAGGACAGATACGAATGCCGCGCCCGGAACGAGGCCAAGGAACTATCCGTAGCCAGCGAGATGGCCTGCCGAAGGGTAAGTTGACGGGGAGCTTCGGAGGACTCCTGCTGAGCCTCCACCGGGAGCGAACCAATAGCCAGCAGAAGGACGATTCCTATCCGGGAGACGGAAAAACGATGCTTTCTCATAAGTCCGTTGCTTTTTCGATGCTTTTACCAGAAATGAGGGCCGCCTCCGCTTCCTTTTCCTTGCGGTCGCCCTTGCTGTAAATGAACCAGTAGATCAGCGGAATGACATATAGGCTGATGGGCGTGCCCACCAACATGCCGCCGATGATGGAAAGGGACAAAGGCGCCTGGAGCTCACTACCCATATCCCGACTGAACAACAGCGGCACCATGGCCAGGATGGTCGTCAGGCTGGTCATGACGATGGCCCGCAAACGCCGGTGCCCGGCCACGTGGATGGCCTGGAGGATGGGCATCCCCCCTTTACGCAACTGGTTGATGATATCGATCTTGAGGATCGAGTCGTTGATCACGATACCGCAAGCCACCACCATGCCGATGACCGACATCACGTTGATCGAATTGCCGCACACCCACAGCATGAGCAGCGCAGCGGCGATATCGATCGGGATCTCGAGCAGGACGATCAGCGGCTGGGCCAGCGACTCGAACTGCGCCGCCAGGATAAAGTACAACAGCAGCAGCGAGATCCCCAGCACGATCGCCATCTCGAGAAACAGATCCCGGTTGGTAAACACGCTGCCCGTAAAATCGGCATCGTACTGGCCGCTCTGCAGGGTCTGTTCCCGGATCTGCGCCACCAGTCGGTCGGGATGTTCCACCCCGGTGTAGTTCACCGGGACGTACTCGCCGTTCTTGCCGGCATGGATCGTCTTGAAGTCCACCCCTTGGGTTACGCGGATAAAACTGGACAAAGGCACCTGCACCGGCAACCCTCCGTCCTGGGCCGAACCGGGGATCGCCACCATCGTGCGCGAGAAAACCTCCTCGAGGTCCCTCTCCCGGCTGGAAATGACGATGGGCAGGTACTGTTGGTTCGAACGCAGGGTGGAAACGGTATTTTCCCCGAAAAGGGTGCTGAGCGTCCCGGCGATCTGGTCGAACGACACCCCGTAAAGGATCAGTGCACGCGAATCCACCGTTACGTTGATCTGGTTGGACAGGGGCAGCTGCGCCTTCCCGCCCGTACGCAGAACCAGCGTGTCGATAAAAGCCAGCAGCGAATCCACATGGGGTTCCATTTCATTTTCCCGACGGAGGATCTGCGCGGTAAATTCGGCCTCTGAAGTATCGAATACCTTCTCGAACACGTTTTCCGGCGGAGAAACGCTCACTTTGGCTTTCGGGTATTTCCGCTCGATGTAGTCCACCACGCGGCCGGTAACCGCCTCGATGGCTTTCGTATCGAAACTCTTGAGATAGATGCTCGTCTCGGAGGCCATCAACTGCCCGTCGCCCTGCAGGAGGAACTGCTGTTCGCCCACCAAAGCCGAACTCTGCAATACCGAGTCGCTCTGCACCGCCGCCAACAGGTCGAGGGTGCGGGCCCGGTTTTCATCCACATGGATGTTCTCGTTCCATTCGACCGTTACGATGTTCTCGCTGTGGTCCAGGTACGGCATCTTGCGCTTTTCGATCACCTGGAACAAAAAGAAGATCAGCGGGAATACCAGCAGCAACGACGGGGTGATCCACCGCCGGTTGGAGAAAATCCAGACGAAGCCCTTGTCGTACCAGCGGAACAGGAAGTCGAGATTGACCCGGTCGAAAAAGCGTTTGACTATACCGGGAGTGCGGATGGATGCAATCTTTTTGCTCCCGTAGATGATCCGGTAAGCCACCGGCAGGAAGAAAATACCCACGATGTACGAAGCGGCCAGACCCAGACTGACCGAAACGGCCTGGTCGTAAAACAACGCGCCGGCTATGCCGCTGACAAAGACCAAGGGCACAAATACCGCAATGGTCGTCAGGATCGAGGACAAGAGCGGCGTGATGATCTCGTTGGTACCCCGAATGCAGGCCTGGTCGCGCAGTCCGTCCTTTTCCCGGTACTGGGAGATGTTGTCCGTAACGATGATCGAACTGTCTATCATCATACCCAGGGCCAGGATGAGTCCCGAGAGAGAAATGATGTTGAGCGAAAGCCCGCACAGGTAGTAAAACAACATGCTGATCACCAGCGCTACGACCAACCCCAGGGAGATGATCAGCGGGGTGCGCACATCCTTGAAGAACAGGACGGAAATGATGCAGATCAAGAGCAAGCCCTGCCAGAGGTTGCTTTGGAGGTTGCTCAGGGTAAAATCCAGCAGTTCCGTCTGGTTTTGCGACACGTCGAACGAGATGGTCGGGTATTGCTTTTCGAGCCGGGAGATGGCTTGGTTGACGGACTTCTTCAAACCCTCCATGCTGGCGTCGGACTGCTTGATCACCGAAAAGACGATGGAACGCTTGCCGTTGAAATACGAATAGCCTACCACCTTTTCCGGAGAAATGACCACCTGCGCCACGTCGGAGAGGCGGTACATCCGGCCGTTTTTCTCGAAATAGATATTCTCGACATCCTCCCGGGTGCGCAACACCGAGGAAAACTTGACGTTGTACTCGTAATACCCGTCCTGGATGGTCATCGGGCTGGGTTCGGCGTTGTTGCGGACGAGGATTTGCTCCAGTTCGTCGATCGTGAGCCCGATCGAGGTCATGCGGGATTCGTCCGGTATGACCGACAACTGGCGGGATTCGGTACCGGTAACGTCCACCATCGCCACTTCGGGCAACTGCTCCAGGCGGCGTTTGATCACGTTGGTGGCAAAATCCGACAGTTCGAGGAATTTCTCGCTGTCCGTATCCTCAAAGGGAAGGTCTTCCTTGAGCGTGAGGTTGAGATTGAACACCGGCAGGTCGGTGGCCGAAGCCTTGATCACGCGGGGACGCTCCAGGTCCTTGGGCAGGGAATTCATCGCCGCGTCGATCTTTTCGTTCACCTCGATGAACGTGTAGTCGGTATCGGTGCCGTAGCCGAAGCGCATCCGGATCACCGCCTGTCCGACGCGGGTGCGGCTTTCGATGCTACTCAAGTGGGCCACCTGCAAGAGTTGGGAACGGATGCGGCGCACGACGTTGTTTTCGAGCTGGCGCGCCGAAGTGCTGGGCGAAGATATCTGCACGGTGATCTCCGGGATGGAGATGTCGGGCAGGAGCGATACCGGCAGGGTAAAATACGTGATCACCCCGAGTATCACGGCCGCCAGGAACGACATCATCACCGCCACCGGCTTGTGGATGAGAAACTTTATCACGCTTTTGTTGGATTTTTCGGTTCAACGGATCCCTGAAAGCACCCTCAGGACGAGCGTGCGGACGGTCATTCGATCACGCGGTCTATCTTGACCGGGACATCGTGCGCCAGGTTCATGTTGCCGCTCACGATGACCGTATCGCCCTCGTGAAGGCCGTCCTCGACCACCATCTGGCGGCTGTTTTCCTCGCCGGCCTCGATGTAGTTCCAGTACGAGCGCCCTTTTTTATATGTGAAGATCACGCTGCGCCCACCCGAACGCAATACCATGGACGTCTTGGGCACGACCAGCTTGTCGGGCACCGGGTCTTCGATGGCCACCCGGACATTCATCCCGTCGTAAAGTTCGCCCCGGCTGTCGGGTACCGTGGCCGACACCTTGACCAGCCCCGTTTTGTCCACGATAGGGTTCACTTGGGTGATCCGGCCTTTGAACGTCTTGCTCATGTCGGCAAAAGGCGACACGGAGACCTCCCGACCTTTTTCGACCATCGGCAGTTCGCCTTCCAGGACGGAAAAATCGACGGACATCGCCCCGTCGCCCACGATGGTGCAGAAAGCCTCGGAGGTGGACGCCGTGTTGTGTACCTTGGAAAACAGGTTGGCTACCGTCCCGTCGAAAGGCGCATAGAGCGTAGCATCGCGGTAGGCGCGCAAAGCCAGTTGGTAGCTGCTCTCGGCCGTATCGTAGCCGCTCTTGACCCGCAAGAGCTGCATCTCCTGCTGCGGTACGGAAGCCGTATCGCGGATGTTGTACCCCCGGCCGATCAACTCGTCCTGAAGGTCGAGGTAGGCCCTGTCCAAAGCCGACTTTTTGGCCAGAAGATCGGCTTCCAACTTGTAGGTATCGATCCGGGCCAATTTCTGGCCTTTCTTCACCCGGTCGCCGTTGGAGACATAGATATCGGTAATGGGCTCGGCGGACGAGAAGCGCAGGTCGGCCTTGCGGGCAGCCACCACGTTGCCGTTGGCGATCAACTCCCGCAGAAAATCGCCCCGGTGCAACACCATCACATCGACCGTGGGGTCTTCGGATTTAAGCACCTGGGAGACATTCTGTTCCTTTTCATCTTTCTCTCCGCCGCAGGCAACCAGAAAAAGCAGAAGGGCAAAGCCCGGCAAAAACGAGTGCGCTTTCATGGTCAAAAATCGTATTTAGTGAGTTTCAGTCGTGATAATGGCAATAAATGTATAAAAAATTGTCCGAAATGACGACTTCCCTCTGTTTTTAACATTGTATTTTCCTTCTCCCGCTATCACTCCCGCCATGACGACGAAGTTCCTTACAGGATCCGGACAGAACTCGCGCTATTTGTCAGTCTTTTATCCCAAACCGACCTGCCCGATCTGTCCCATCTCTCTACTGCATTAGACCACCGAAGCCGGGAAAAAGTTTCACACCCCCCTTCAAAATTTCCTCGGCCTTTGGCTTACCCTGCGGCCTCCCTGTCGAAAAAAAACGGAATGTTGCCGGGATGTCGCGAGCGGGAGAAGGGGAAAAGTCTTGTTTATTTCCTTTTTGATTATTATATTTGTAGGAGACCCTTCCTCCCCGCGCGGCAGAGGGACAGGCGAAAACGTAATATTTCCGAAAAGATGACCGAGATAACCCTTGTAAAGGCGGATGGAAGCCTCCTCCCCTTGAACAGCAAAGAACCCTTGCGGCAGGTCAAAAGTGCCGTGATGAAAGAAGAACGGATGGGCGAAGACACCCTGACCCTGGTGGTGGAGGCGACCTTGCCCATCGATTTCACGGTGGGTGATACCCTCCAAGCCTTGGGAAAGACCTACTACCTCAACACCTTGCCCGGAGTGCAACGCTCCGCGCGAAGGCATCTGACCTATACCGTGGTGCTGGAAAGTGCCAAATACGACCTCTCGAAAACGATCCTGGTCAATGAATTTGCCGGGGGAAAGGAGACGGTCAACGAAACGGAATTCAGCTACACCGGCGAGTTCGACCAGCTGATGGACTTGGCTGTAATCAACCTCAACCGCACCCACGGGGCGGACAGTTGGCAATGGAGAAAGGTAGATACCGGCGCCGATCCGGATTTCGACCCGCAGTACCAGGAATGCAAAACGCTGACCTTCTCCTGCGAGAATGTCCTTTCAGCACTCAACACCATCTGCACCGAATGGGGAGTGGAATACCGCATCGAGACGGTGGACGGACGGCGGACCATCAGCGTGGGGCAGATCGGCCGGCAAGTATACGAATACCGTTTCGCCTATGGGAAAGGCCGGGGGCTCTACTCCCTGACCCGCAGCAACGTAAGCGAATCCTCCGCTCCCACCCGGCTCTACGCCTACGGGTCGAGCCAAAACCTGGGAACGGCCTACCGCGAACGCAGGCGGCGGCTGGCACTGCCGCTGGAACACCCTTCGCCGCTGATCCGCGAAGGGCTCTACGTGCAGGACGACGCCCTGGTCGAACGTTTCGGCCTGATCGAAGGGGCGGTGATCTTCGACCAGGTGTACCCTTCCCGCGAAGGGACGGTCAGCTCGGTCGATCCGCAGGACGAACTGAAATTCACCGATCTGGAGATGTTCGACCTCAACGAAACGGACGAGCAGGGCGACTCCAAATACCTGCTGGGGACGTCTTCGCCGGTGGTGCATTTCAACACGGGCAATCTGGGAGGATACGAATTTTCCATTGCCGGGTACAATTCCACCACCAAGACCTTTACCCTGGTCCCGTTTACCGACGAGAACGAATACCGCTACCCGTCGGCCGACGACGCGGCTTTTCGCATCGCCCCCGGCGACCGCTACGTGCTGCTGGGCATTGCCCTGCCCGAGACGTACGTGGCTCAGGCCGAAGAGCGTCTGGCAGAAAAGGCCCTCGAGAAATACACCCGCCTCGCGCAAGGACGGTATGCCTATTCGCTGGAAATCGACCCGTTTTTCATGAAAGAGTACTTCCCCAACGCCCGGTTTGCGCCGGCTTTCTCGGCCGGGGACTACCTCTACATCGAGGATGCGGACCTGGTGGACGGCACGGACGCCACTACGGGCCAGGCAGGTACAGCGGCCGTGAAGATCTCCTCGGTGTCGATCGACCTGTACCAACCGTACCACTACACGGTGGAGTTGTCCGAGAGCGCTGCCGCATCGGTCATTACGCAGATCGTACGGAGCGAAAAAGAGATCGAAAAGATCGTCCAGATCAACGACCTGGCCGACCCGGCCCGGGCCCGGCGCAACCTGCGCACCACCGCCCAGCTGCTGGAGATGACCTTCGACACCGACGGGTATTTCCGCGACGGCCGTATCCGCCCCGAAACGATCGAAACCAAGATGATCGCCGTGGGCGCCCTCTCCCAGCAATTCCTGTTGGAGGGTGTCGTCTTTTCGCCCAATTGGAATGCAGACCCTTCGCAGATCGCTTTCTCGCAAGGGGTACTGACCCACCTGGGACTGGATCGGGAACAGATACGGCGGTGGACGCTCTTGCCCGGGCAGGTAAACGGACTGGAGGACCAAACGGCCTATTACCTGTATGCGCGCTGTGAAAAGGAGGGGACCTCCGGAACCATCGTGCTGGATACGCAGGCGCTGCGTTACGACCAGCAGGAGGGGTTCTACTATTTCTCCATCGGCATCCTTTCGCGTGTCGAGGAGGGTTTTCGCCGTATCTGCCTGACCTATGGATCGAGTACGATCAACGGGCGGGAGATCACCACGGGCCGTATTGCCTCGAGCGACGGGGCGACGTATTTCGACCTGGACCGCGGGCAGATCGGCGGGCGGATCGTCTTCTCGGACCACTCGAGCACCGAAGCTGGAGAGACGATCCTCGAAGGCGGGAAGCTCAACACCCGCCTTATCGACACCGACCGTCTGGTCGCCCGCCACATCGAAGCCTCAGACGGGCACATCGCCGACTTCACCATCCAAGGGAAGGAAATTGTAGGCCGCGACGGAACGATCGTCCTGCAAAACGACATCCTCTCGTCCCTCTCCGCCTTGCTCTCGGGGGAAGAAGACACCTACTCCATCCCCATCGGCAGTGGAGCCACCGCCTCGGCAGAAAAAACCTCCGACGGTCAGAGCAACATCCTCACGGTGGACACCATCACCGCCACTACCGACGTGCCGCTGTCCGACTACACCACCCACGCCGGAGTATTGCGCTTTGCGGTGGATTTCCAAGTGGATACCCAACTTCCCGAAATGGGTATCATCACCGGAGAATCGCCCACCGCCACGTGCGAAGTCTTACAGGTGGAAGCCTCGGGACAGGAAACGGTCATCGACCGCTTTTCCCTTTTGGCAGGTCGTAACAACCACCTTACCTTCATCAACTCCCCCTCCTCCTACCGCATCCGCACGAGCTACGGGGCTACGTTTACCGTAGATTGGTTGGAGCGTCCCGAAGGGGAAACGCAGTTCCCCATCCTCGAAGTATCGGCGAGCGTAGCCATCGTCGGATACGAAGGAGCGGACACCCTTTCCTATCAGGCCAACACCCCCTCCACCCGCATCGGTACGGACGGGCTGTTTTCCTTCTGGTCGCCCCAGCAATACCTGTACTTCTCCAAGGACGAGGGATTCAGCCTGCGCAGCGGCATCACCCTCACTTCGCCCAATGGGGAATACTCCCTGACTATTAACGACCAAGGGATCAGCATCAAGGGCGAAGCCGGAACGGATGCCTCGAACAACACCGTATCCTTCACGATGGCCGGTACCCGGGTGAATATCTCTACCGGGGAGAAACTGTCGGTCGCCTTCGGGAAGATCGCCCGGTGGCTTGCGGACTTGAAAACGGTGGCCTTCACCGGGAAGTACTCCGACTTGGACGGTCGCCCCTCCAGCCTCCCGGCCAACGGGGGAAACGCAGACACGGTGGACGGCAAGCACGCCTCGGACTTTCTCCCCACCAGTGCAAGGGGCGCAGTTTCGGGTGTTGCCTCGCTCGACGAGAGCGGGCGCGTCCCCGCCGCACAGCTTCCCTCCTACGTGGACGACGTATTGGAATACACCACCGTGAGTGCCTTCCCTGCGCAAGGAGAAGCCGGGAAGATATATGTCGCCACACAGACCAACCTCACCTACCGCTGGAGCGGCACGGGCTATGTGGAGATAAGTCCCTCGCTTGCCTTAGGCGGAACGTCTTCTACGGCCTTCCCCGGCGACCGGGGCGTAACGCTGGAAACGAAAGTGTCCGGCATCCTCGACGGGGGATTGAAGGTAGCCAAGGCCACGAGTGCCGATACCGCCTTGGAAGCCAACCATGCTTCCGCCGCTGACAACGCCATTCATGCCGACTATGCAGACTCTGCCAGCTCCGCTACCAATGCGGGGGATGCTATCCGCGCACAACAGGCAGTAAAAGCCGAACAGGATGCAGACGGGAATAATATATCCTCAACGTATCTGAAAAAATCCGGCGGGGTAATGACCGGCACACTGGTACAGAAAAAAAGCAACTGCTCCATCCACACCGACGTGGCCTCCTACCGGATGCCGGACAACCATACCGGGTGGGTGCGGATAGACTTCGGATTGCTTGGAGCCGAACTGCTCGGGGTGATCGACCTGATCGTCTATGGGAAAGGCGGTATCTCCATCGACTTTTCCGGTTACACCTACGTCAGCTCATCCAACCCTACGGCGAATAACTGGTACGGTCCGAAATACGGCATTCGAGGGAGCCTCGACGCACCTATACCCATTGTGCGCTTTGCCAAAGACAACACCACCGGGCGACGTTATATCATGATCGGAGGCGATGGCTTTGCTTGGGGACCTTATGGCTTTATCTCCCTTTCCAAGATAGTCCTCGGCTCGCTGGGCAATACCACCGGGGATTTGAGCGTATCTATCAAGGCCGTATCGGGCAATTATGTCGACCTCGGACTTACCAATGCCTCGGTGTCGAACCCTTCGGTGAGCATCGAGGTGGAGCGCGCACGGAAGGATGGGAACGGAAAGGACATCCCCTCAACCTACGCCACGAAAGAGGAACTCCCGGACGTGTACGTGGACACCGTACCCACCAACCCCAAAGACGGGGACATCCTGATCACCACCACCGACTAAAAAAACCGCCCGGAGCGGGGAGATTACCGGGCGGATGGAAAAAAATTAACAATAGCTACAAAAACATGAAAAGACTGAAACTACTACTACTTGTCGAAAATAGAAAGAACTCTCTTAAAAACTACCTAAAAACTATGATGAAACATGAAAAGCTATAGCATAGTACCATAAGAAGGTAAATACATCACTTGTAACCGACCCAAATGTAAGCAATATAAATCGAAAAGTCAATCTCTCGGATAAAAACATGGCACGAGCAACCGACCTCAAAGTATTCGCCTCAGGCGCATCTCATAGCCTTATCGGGCAAAAGATGTATGCCTCCGGAACCTATCGTACCCTCAAGGGAGGGACTGCCGTGTACAAGAACGGACAGTGGTACATTTACTATGAAGCCCTCAACGCGCAGGTATCCCTCGCGGTAGCCTCCGCCACGCAGATCGACTTCACCTTCCGGAGCCTTCCCAGCGTACCGTTCCGCCCCGAAGGGCTGTACTTGATCAATAAAAATACCCTTGAGGTACGGCTGCGCTTCTCGGGGCAGATGCACTTTACCGACGACAGCGCGGACGCCTACCAGTACACCACCGATCCGCTCCCCTGCGACGGGGTGCAGCATTCTTTCTCGGACACCGCCTCCGTTACATCCGGTAAAGAACTCTACCAGGTGGACATCTATGACGTGGAAGTACTCTTTTCCTCCGAAGGCATGGACGGCTGGGCATACATCCAAGGAGACGTTCCGGTGGAAACGACCCCGCGCCGTTTCAAAGCCTATGCCGCTGTCAGCCCCATTGGTTCGGGTTACGCCTCGGCCACGCCGTCCGATCCTCTCTACGGGCAGGTGGTAACGTTTCTGGCTACGGACGGGAACGGGTACAAGTTCACCCGCTGGGCTTCGGGGCGCACCTCGCGTTCCTACGCCATCCAAGCCTTCGGCGACCTGTCCGATACGGCGGTGTTCGCCAGCCTGGAGAAGGTCATCGACTTCTCGCTCATCTTCTACATCGACGCTTCGTCCCAGGTGTGCATCGAGGCGCGCAGTCTGCAAAACAAGTCCGCAGAAGCCTTTGCCACGCTATCCCTCGACCTTACCTATCTGGACGGGACGGGAGCGGAGCATACCCTTACCGGCTACACCTTTGAGGTGGTGGTGGACGGGCAGGATCACCTCTTTGTCCTCGACCAGACCTCGGGCGCGGCGCAGATCCTTGCCCCGAGTGCGGAAGACGTGGAGGTAACGCCTCCGGGGGATTTCGTAGCCGGGGAGGTAAGCATTCAGATCGACGACACCCAGTACGCCATTTCCGTCTCCTCCGCCGACCCCGCACAAGGCTCGGCTTCGGCTACGCCCGACCTCGTCCCGAGAAACGGCACGAGCCTCGTCCAGGCTACCCCTGCGAGCGGCTACGTCTTCTCCCGTTGGGCGGTACATACTCCTGCGGAGGCCTCCTTTACCCTCTCCGGTATCCGGGAGAACTACTCCGATACGGCTTACTTCACCCCGCTCACCTTTACTCTCAAAGCCCTCGTCGCTTCCGGGCAAGGGGCGATGGGTACGGCGAAGGTCTCCCCGACGAGCGTACAGACGGGCGGCTCGGCTACCTGGACGGCCACGCCGAACGCAGGGTACAAATTCGTGCGCTGGTCGTTCTCCGACGGGACGACTTCCGCACAGGCTTCGACGGTCAAGAGCGGCATTTCCCAAAACCTCACGGGTACGGCTTCCTTCGCCGTAGCGACCGTTATGGTGGATATGACCTATTCCATCGTCTTTGACCCCGAAAGCGGCTGCTACCGGGCGGATGTGGTGATGAACCCCAACCCTTCCGGAGCTGCGCAGTTCTCCTTCCAGTTCGAGCTTCACTTCTCCGACGGGGACTTCGAGGCTTTCGAGGGGACGCTCTCGGGCAGCGGGCGCATCGTCTCGTCCATCCCTTACCGCGAGGACAAGCCGCTGGATAGCGCTTCGGCCAGTGTGCAGAGCCTTACCGCAGGGTATCTGGTGGGAAATGTTTCCGGAGGGGCTTCCTACAAGACGGAATCCGAATAGTTCACTTTAATAAAAACCTTAAAAACAAACAAAAAGATGGCAAACGAAACGGTAAAACACAAAGATGCAAAGATGCTGGGACTGATGGTACTGCTCATGGCTACGGTAGTGGCCGTAGGAGCGGGATTCTCGGCGATGCTTCCCGGCGGTGGGGCTGGTGTGGACTGGTTCCACGGTATCCCGGCCATAGCTTGTTCGGGCTACTGCGCGTTCCTTGTGGCGCGGGCGATGATCCGCCTGCACAACAAGGATTGATTCACACCCCCTTCCCTTTCTTTTACTGGCAAGGGAGGATAGAACCTTTCACAAAAGGAATGCAAATAAAACGCGCCCCACAGGATTGTGGGGCGCGCTGTTTTTCCTTTCCTCCCGGAGAACCACCTCCGGGGGTATCGGGTGAAAGATTACTTTTCGATCTCCATGATCTTGTCGTCCTGCTGCAAGCTCTGGCCGACTTCGACAAAGATGCGTTTTACACGGCCGCTTACCGGGCTTTCGATGCTGTTTTCCATCTTCATGGCTTCCAGCACCATCACCTGCTGACCGCTGGTTACGCTGTCACCCACCTTGACATCGATGCTCAACACACGACCGGGCATCGGGCATTCAACCACCTCGCCGGTGATCTTCTCCTCGACTTTCTTCTCCTCGACCTTCTTTTCCTCGGCTTTCACCTCGGCTGCCGTCTCTTTCGGACGGGCTTCCCATTCGGCCTTGCGTACTTTGGTCAGGAAGTCTTTGGCTACCAGCGGGAAGAGTTCGAGCAGGAGCACTTCTTTTTCATTGGCAGCCAAGTGAACTCCGCCGAATTCCTCCAGCGTAGGATTGGGCTGCATCTGATATATGGACG
>ENA-UOJS01001734-UOJS01001734.1-human-gut-metagenome-genome-assembly--contig:-C74-NODE-1734-length-17021-cov-17.423553_pt1 | contig 17021 bp, 13 predicted proteins | sample MGYA00242355_ERZ723902 | MGnify/ENA metagenome assembly ERZ723902 | reverse complement strand
ACATATTCTGTACTTGCTGCGAATAGGTCATAATCATACTCTCCTTTTGACAAATGTCGCTTGGCGGGAACACGGCTGCGCCCTGCCGGCACAGCTCGTCCTCCCGTTTTGCATCGGCTGCGCGGGCCGCTCTCTCTTTCGGCCGCACAGCACTACCACGCATGATTTTATTATAGAGAATGCGCGCGCATTTTGCAAGACATTTCCGCCAAAAATCCGCAATTCTCTTTCTGGTCATTTACATCTAACCGTCAATTCGTCCGCTTTCTGCCGGGCATTTGTCATTTTTCTGTCAATTCTGTCAGCAGGTCCGGTCCATGCCCCGCTGTCCGCGCCCAGCAGACGGTTCCACCGGCCGCAAGGCCCGGATGCAGGCAAATCCGGCCCCGGCGGCTGCCACGGCCATCCAGTGCCGACCGACTTCCAGCCCGAAGAAATTGGCTGCAAACGGAAAGGCAAGGCTGCCCACGCTCTGCCCCAGCGCCAGAAAGCCATAGTTGACCCCCGCATGGGGGAAGCCGAACAGGTCGGTGGAAAGGGCCGGCAGAACCGCCGCCAGCGCCGAGTAGCAGAAGGTGAGGCCCGCATAGCAGGCCACCACGCCCCAGCCCTGTGCAAAGGCAAACCCCGCCGACAGCCCGGCAGACACCGCAAACAGCAGCATGTCAGTGGGGCGGCGGCCGATTCGGTCACTGAGCAGAGGCATCAGCAGGCGGCCTGCCGCACTGCCCACGCTGCCCAGTACCACGCTCCATAGCGCCGCCTGCTCCTCCAACCCGCGCTCCATGCCCAGCTTTAAAATAATGGGGCTGAACAGCAGCACTGCGGGGGTAGAAAAGCACACCGCTCCGGCGCACAGCCAGTACTGCTTTGTGCGCAGCATCTGCTGCGGGGCAAGGTCAATGGTGTTTTTGCCGTTCTCCTGCGGTTTTTGGGTCTGCCCGGTCTGCGGCGGGTCCTGCAAAAGCAGACTGCCCACAAGGCATACCGGCAGGGTGACCGCCCCCAGTGCCCAGAAGGCCCCCCGGATGCCCTGCACGACCCAAAATCCCCGCACTGCCGTGCGCACGAATACGGTGAGGAAGGCACCGCTCAGGCCCACCGCCCCGCCGATGACGCCGGTGGCCAGCCCCTTGCGGTCGGCGTACCACTTCTGGGCGCAGGACTGGATGGACGGATACAAAAACGCCGTGCCCAGCCCCGCCGGGATGCTGAACGCCAGAAAGAACGCCTCTGCGCTGCCCGGCGGCAGCAGGCCCGCCGCAAAAAAGCCGCCGCAGAGCAGGGCGGTGCCCCACAGGCCCGCGCAGCGGGGGCCGTGCCGGTCCTGCAAAAAACCGCCGATCACGCACCCCACACCGAAGGCCGCGATGAGGATGCCAAACGCATACCCCGCCCCCTGCTCCGACAGGCCGTATTCCTCCATGACCGGCTGCTGGAACACGCCCCACGCCGCCGGAAGCCCCGTGAGCACCTGAATGGCGGCCCCGGCGGCAAGGATCGTCCACGGGTGTTTTGCTGCAAACTGCTGTTTCATCGTTTCACCTCAAAATCCGTGCAATTTGCGATAGTGTGCCCATTCGGATTGACAATCCGGCAGTTTCCTTTATAATATGATGTACTGGAAACAATTCAATTGACATATAGAGAGGTATTGCAACCATGAAAACACAGGCATTGAAGGGCATGCGCGACCTGCTGCCCGCCGAGCAGACCCTGCGCGACTACATTCAGGGCAAGATCCTGGAGACCTACCGTGCGTCCGGCTTTGAGCGCATCTCCACCCCTATGTTGGAGGACATGGAAAATCTGGACAAGTCCGACGGCGGCGACAACCTGAACCTGATCTTCAAGGTGCTCAAGCGCGGCGACAAGCTCACCGCCGCCCTGAACACCGGCGACCCCAAGCAGCTCTCCGACATGGGCCTGCGCTACGACCTGACCCTGCCCCTGAGCCGCTACTACGCTGCCAACAAGGACAAGCTGCCCAACCCCTTCAAGGTGATCCAGACCGACCGCGTGTTCCGTGCCGAGCGCCCCCAGAAGGGCCGTCTGCGCGAGTTCGTGCAGTGCGATATCGACATTCTGGGCGACAGCTCCCCCAACGCCGAGGTGGAGCTGATCGACGTGACCACCCGCGCTTTGCTGAACATCGGCTTCACCGGCTTCACGGTGAACATCAACGACCGCCGCATCCTGCGCGGCATGCTGGAGAGCATGGGATTTGCCGCCGATACGCTGGATTCCGTCTGCATCACCTTTGACAAAATGGACAAGATCGGTGCTGACGGCGTGAAGGCCGAGCTGACCGAAAAGCAGCTGCCGGAAGCCGCCATCAACGCACTGGCCGATTTCATCGCCGCCGGTGAGGTGACGCTGGACGCCGTGGCTGCCCGCTGCGCCGACCCTGCCATCGCCGATGACCTGAAGTACGTTCTGGCCACCGCCAATGCGCTGGCTGCCGGCCGCTATCAGGTGGCCTACTGCCCCAGCCTGGTGCGCGGCCAGGGCTACTACACCGGCATGGTGTTTGAGATCACCTGCCCGCAGTTCAGCGGTGCCGTGGCCGGCGGCGGCCGCTACGACAACATGGTGGGCAAGTTCCTGGGCACCCAGGTGCCTGCCGTGGGCTTCTCCATCGGTTTCGAGCGCGTGTGCGGCATCCTGCTGGAACAGGGGTATCAGATCCCCGGTGCCAAGCAGAAGATCGCCCTGCTGTACGGCAAGGACGCCGACTTCCCCGCCGTACTGAGCAAGGCCGCCGCCCTGCGTGACACCTACAACGTCACCGTGCTGCAGCAGGCCAAGAAGCTGGGCAAGCAGCTGGGCCAGCTGGAGGCCGCCGGGTTTGCCGGTGCCGCCTTCATGGACAAAGACGAAGTCAAAATTTTTGCACAGCAGTAACCACAAAACGCAGACAGGCCCCCGCACAAAACCGTGCGGGGGCCTGTTTTTTACTTCGTCATCAAATGGTGAACTGCACCACGCAGAAGGCGGCATAGATGCACAGCAGCGCAATGCCCTGCGGGCGGCTGAGCTTGCCCTTGAGCAGGGCGGGCACCGTCAGCAGCAGCATGACCGCAAACATCACCGGAATATCCATCACCAGCGAGGCGTTCATGCCAGCAATGGTGGAGTTCTGCGGGATGGTAAAGGGGGCCAGCGTCACGCTGACGCCGCTCACCAGCACCAGATTGAACACGTTGGCACCGATGACGTTGCCCAGCGACAGCGCCCCGTGGCCCTTGGCCAGCGAGGTGATGGCCGTGACCAGCTCCGGCAGCGAGGTACCCAGTGCCACAAAGGTCAGAGCAATGACCGACTCCGGCACGCCCAGTGCCTGTGCAATGAGGGTGCCGTTGTCCACCAGCAGGTCCGCGCCCACCGCGATGAGCACCGCGCCCACCGCCAGCAGGCCCAGTTCCTTGGCAAAGGAAGCGTTTTCTTCCGGCTCTTCCTCTTCTTCCGGGGCGGAGGCATTCTTCATGGCCATCACGTTGCAGACGATGTAGGCCACGAACATAGCCAGCAGGATGATGCCCACCGGCCGGGTGAAGGAGCCGGTGGTGTAGGCTACACCGGCGTAGAAGGCTGCCGCCACAAAGAAGAACAGCACCGGGGTGCGCAGGCTCTTGGGGTCCACCTTGCCCGGCTTGGCCACAATGGGAATGGCCGCAATGAGGGCGGAATTGCAGATGACCGAACCAATGGCGTTGCCGTAGGCGATCTCGCCGTGACCGGTGAGAGCCGAGGTGGTAGACACCATCACCTCCGGCAGGGTGGTGCCGATGGACACCACCGTGGCACCGATGAGCAGCTCCGGCACATGGAAGCGGCGGGCAATGCCGGTGGCACCGTCCACAAACCAGTCACCGCCCTTGATCAGGCACAACAGGCCCACGATGAACAGCAAAACAGGTATAAGCATGTTTTTTCTCCTTTTTGATCGTTCCTTGGCCCGGCTCCGGGAACGGGAGTCTCTCAGCCGGGCAAAAAAGAAAAGACTCCTATTACAGGGTACGCATACTACGTCCTTGTAATAAAAGTCTCAAGCATCCGGTACTGCATCGGGCATTTCTGCCGGGTTGTCGCTGCAGCACAGCGTATCATCTCTTGCGGGATATACGCCCTTTACTCCCTTTTATCTTTGCATATTATACCTATTTCAACGGCAAAGCGCAAGGGGAAACCTGCAAATTTCACCCTGCCTTTTCCACTTTTTTCGCATTGGGATAGATGCGTTCCATGCGGGCATTGTCGAAATGGGCGTCCAGATAGGTCTCCACGGCATTGGCAGCTGGCACCCCGCTGGTGCGGGCGTCGTAACGGGCCAGCGCCAGCGAGCTGGTGACCATGTTCACCGCCATGAACACCGCCAGCAGCACGGTCATCCACGGCCGCACCCGGCTGCGCAGATGGGTCATGCACTTCATGACCACCGGGTAGCCGTAGCGCATCCACACCACGGCCGCCATGCCCCAGAAGAAGCAGTACAGCAGGTTGATGCGCCCGCCCAGATTGAATTTGAATTTGCTGTAATCCCAGAACACCGTGCCAAACAACAGCTCGGTCACGGCGCTGCATACATACTCGTACACGCCGCCCATCACCGTGCCGAACACAAACAGGTAGCGGTCGCTCTTGTCCTGATTCTGGCGCAGCAGCACGGTGGTCAGGGCCAGAGCCAGGCCCCACACCACGCTGAACGGCCCCCACACCAGACTGGAACGGCTCATCCAGACGCCTGCCGTCAGGCGGCAGAACACTGTTTCCACCAGGTCACCCAGAAACGCGCCCACCACGAACAGCCACAGCAGGTCGGCGGCGCTCAGGGGCGTTTCGCCGTTCTGAGCAATGGTCGGTTCCTGCCGGGCCGCCGCCGGGTAGGCCCGCTGGATGCGCTTTTCCACATACAGGGCAATGCGGCGGCGCAGGCCGTCGGAGCTTTCACCCAGCCGCTGGTTCAGCTGTTCCAGCACCGGGTGTTTGGCCGCATAGTGCCCCACCAGCACGGCCGAACCGATCTGGTCCAGCGCTGCCACGATGACCGCCGCCCACACCAGCGGGTGCAGCAGCCAGCTCGGGATGGCCTGGCACAGCCGCAGCAGCAGGCCATTGAGCCACAGCACGCTGGCAGTGCCCAGCACGCCCCACAGCAGCGAATACTGCAGGCAGACATAGCCGTTCAGGTTGAAGCGCTTACCGGAGTAGTCCCACCATTTGCGGCGGTGCAGCCGTTCCAGCAGCTTAGCCGTCAGCCACTCCATGACCGTGGAGGCCAGCGTACAGGCAAAGAAGAGGTACACCGGGTCGCTGCGCAGGTCCGTGAAGCCCACGGCCAGCAGTACCGCCGTGGAGCCGTACACAAAGCAGAAGGGCCCGGCTGCTGCGCCGCGGTTGGCAAAATGCTTGCCCCGCACCGTAGCTACTACCGTCTCCCCTACCCAGCCCGCAAACGAGTAGACCAGGTAAAGGACGCCCAGCGTATAAAAATCGTATTCCATAGCAGTCCTTTCTACCAAAAGCGTTGGTTTTCCAGCAGTTGTATTGTACCCTTTTTGCCTGCAGAACGCAAGCATGGCAAAGGGGCCGCCCGCAGCGGGTGGCCCCTTTTAGATTTCGTTGTACGATCAGAATTTGCGCCAGGTGTCGGGCAGGAACAGCACCAGCATGGGGAAGATCTCCAACCGGCCTGCCAGCATGTCAAAGATCAGCACCAGCTTGGCCGGGTCTGCAAAACCGCTAAAGTTCCGCATGGGGCCCACCAGCTCCAGGCCCGGGCCGATGTTGTTCAGGGTAGCCGCCACAGCGGTAAAGTTTGTCACCATGTCAAAGCCGTCGAGGCTGATGAGCAGGAAGGACCCCACAAAGATGAAGCTATAGGCCGCCATGAATACGTTGGTGGTACGGATGGTCTCATGGTTCAGCAGCTTGCCGTCCATCCGGGCCGGAGCCACCACCTGCGGGTGCAGAGCCTGCTTGAGCTCCTTGCCCAGCGTCTTGCCCAAAATGAGGATGCGGCTCACCTTGATACCGCCGCCGGTGCTTCCGGCACAGGCACCAATGAACATCAGCACCACTAGCACTTCCTTGGACAGGGTGGGCCACAGGTCAAAATCGCAGCTGGAAAAGCCCGTGGTGGTGATGATGGAACCCACCTGGAACGCCGCTTGCCGCAGCGCCTCGCCAAAGCTGTTGTAGAGGCTGTAGATGTTGGCCGTGATGATGGCAATGGCGGCTGCAATGACCACAAAGTAGCCGCGCACCTCTTCGCTGGCTGCAGCACGGCGGAACCGGCGCATCAGCAGCAGGAAGTAGGCGTTGAAGTTGACGCCGAACAGGATCATAAAGACGGTGACCACCCACTGGATGTAAGGGGAAAAGCTGCCAAAGCTGTCATTCCGGAAGCCGAAGCCGCCGGTGCCTGCGGTGCCAAAGGACGTAAGCATGGCCTCGAACAGGGGCATCCCACCTGCCAGCAGGAACACCAGCTCCAGCAGGGTCAAGGCCAGGTAGATGCCGTAAAGGATCTTGGCGGTGGACTGCACCTTGGGCACCAGCTTGTCCACCTGGGGGCCGGGGCTCTCGGCCTTCATCAGGTTGACGTGGGAGCCGCCGGTCAGCGGCAGCAGCGAAAGCAGGAACACCAGCACGCCCATGCCGCCGATCCAGTGGGTGAAGCTGCGCCAGAACAAAATGCCCTTGGGCAGGCTCTCCACCTCCGGCAGGATGCTGGCACCGGTGGTGGTAAAGCCGGATACCGTCTCAAACAGCGCATCCACGGGGTTGGGGATGCAGCCCGTAAGCACAAAGGGCACCGCACCCACCACCGAGATGACGATCCAGCTCAGGGCGGTGGCGGCAAAGCCCTCCCGCATATAGAATACCTTGCTGCGGGGCTTGATGGCCCGCAGCGCAAAGCCGATGCCTGCGCTCACGGCAGCTGTGAGCAGGAACACTGCCAGTACCATCCACTCGCCGTAGATCAGGCTGGCAGCGGCGGGCAGAAGCAGCAGGGTGCCCTCAATCATCAGGATATAGCCCAGCAGACGGAAAACGATTGCATAATTCATAGCCCGCCTCCGTCAGCTCTCCACGATGTCCCGCAGGTCATGCAGGCCATGCTCCAGAGTCACTACGATCACGTTGTCGCCCACCTGGATCTGGTCGCCGCCGCGGGGGATCAGGATGCGGTCACCGCGGGTGATGCAGCACAGCAGCAGGTTCTTTTTCAGATGCAGCTGGCTCAGGGGCACACCGGTGGCCCGGCTCTCCTCGTGCACCGTGAATTCCAACGCTTCCACGCGGTCGTCCAGGATGCGGTACAGGGTCTTGATGTTGCTGCCCGCCTCATTCTGCAGGGCACGCACATACTGCACAATGTAATCGCAGGTCATGTACTTGGGGTACACCACGCTGCCCAGGTCCAGTCCTGCCAGGATGTCGTCAAACTCCAGACGGTTCACCTTGGTCACCAGCTTGCCGTGGGAATGCTTTTTGGCAAACAGGGTCAGCAGCACGTTTTCTTCGTCGATGTTGGTCAGGGCCACAAAGGACTCTGCGGACTCCAGGCCCTCCGACAGCAGGAAGTCCCGGTTGGAGCCGTCCTCGTTCAGGACCTGGGCACCGGGCAGCTGCTCGGCCAGCTCCTGGGCACGGGCGGCATCCCGCTCCACGATGCGGACCCGCACATGGTTGTCCAGCAGCTCCTGGCTCAGGTAGAACGCGATGGCGCCGCCGCCCACGATCAGGGCGTTGCGCACCGGCCGCACCGGCATGTGGATCTGCCGGAAGAAGGCATGTGCGTTTTCCTGGGTGGCCAGGAAGGTGACCTGATCGCCGTTCTGCAGCACAAAGTTGCCGTTGGGGATGATCACCCCGCCGTCACGCTCCACGGCACACACCAGAATGTCGCTCTTGAGCCGACTGGGGATCTCGCGGATGGCTACGCCGTCCAGCCCCTGTGCCTCGGTGAGCGCAAACTTGATCAGCCGCACGCGGCCGCCCGCAAAGGTGTCGATCTTGCTGGCCCCCGGGAACCGCAGCAGATGGGAGATCTCCTTGGCTGCCGCCATTTCCGGGTTGATGATGGCCGAAATGCCGATCTGTTTTTTGATAAAGTCCAGCTCGTGGCTGTAGGACGGGTTGCGCACGCGGGCAATGGCGTGGCAGTGGCCCGCCTTTTTGGCAAACATACAGCACAGCAGGTTCAGCTCGTCCGAACCGGTCACGGCAATGAACACGTCCGCATCCTCAATGCCGGCTTCGGACAGGGTGGTGATGGAGGAGCCGTTGCCCACGATGCCCAGCACGTCGTACGTCTCGATCAGGTGTTCCACCCGCGCCTTGTTCGTGTCCACAACGGTCACGTTGTGGCCCTCCTCGCTGAGCTGCCGCGCAAGGGCGGTACCGACCTTGCCGCTGCCCACCAGAATGATCTTCATAACAAGTCCTTTCTCCTTTGGCAGCCCCTTTCCCGGGGCATACAAATATAGTTTAATATATCATATCCAGCCGCAAAGTTCCACTGTTTGCCCCACAAATACATCGAATTGCTTAAAAAGCGACGGTTCTTTTGTGCAGGATTACCTGTTTTCAGCGTGAAAGCGCAAAAAAGGGGCTGCCGCACAGCTTTTGTGCAGCAGCCTCCTTGGGTCAAAATGATTCAGAATGCCCTCCGCGTGCGCTTTGGGCGTCATCAGTGGAAAAGTATCGTTATAAGAGCAAGGTCTCCCCTGCTGTCAGGTCTCAGTACCGCTCTACGCCGTCCTTGGTGACAAGGGCGTATACCAGCGGGGCTTCCTCCGGCTTTTCCGCGCCGTACACAAGGCCGCTGCGGTACTCGGCGGCAGCGGCTTCAAACTTGTCCGCTGCACCGTAGAAGGTTGCCAGGCTCTCGCCCTTGTGGACGTAGTCGCCGCGCTTTTTGTGCAGGGTGATGCCGGCGGCAAAGTCCAGCGGGTCGCCCTTTTTCTGGCGGCCGGCACCCAGCAGCACACTGGCCGAGCCGATCTTTTCGGCATCATTGGCCACGATGTACCCATCCTGCTCGGCCAGCAGCTCATAGCGGGCAGCAGGCTGCTCAAACAAGCTGTAGTCATCCAGCACGCGGGTATCACCGCCCTGGGCGGCAAACATCTCCTTGCACTTGGCAAAGGCAGAGCCGTCCGCGATCACCGCCTGTGCCATGGCGCGGCATTCGGCGGGGGTGCCCTTCCCTGCCAGCACCAGCATATTGGCGGCCAGCTGCAGGCACACCTCGGTCAGGTCGGCGGGGCCGTGGCCCTTGAGCACATCCATACTCTCCATGACCTCCAGGCTGTTGCCGATGTTGTGGCCCAGCGGGGTGTCCATGTCGGTGATCATGGCGGCCACCCGGCGGCCATGGTGGGTGCCGATGGACACCATGAGCTTTGCCAGCTCGATGCTCTGGTCCACGGTTTTCATAAAGGCACCGGTGCCGGTGGTCACATCCAGCAGAATGGCGTCCGAGCCGGAAGCCAGCTTCTTGGACATGATGCTGGACGCAATGAGCGGGATGCAGCTCACGGTGGCGGTCACATCCCGCAGGGCGTACATCTTTTTGTCTGCCACGGCGATGCCCTCGCTCTGGCCGATGACCGACAGACCGATGCGGTTGACCTGTGCAAAGAACTCTTCCTGCGTCAGGGCCGTCTTGGTGCCAGGCACGCTCTCCATCTTGTCGATGGTGCCGCCGGTGTGGCCCAGACCGCGGCCGCTCATTTTGGCGATCTTGACCCCGCAGGCTGCCACGATGGGGGCGATCACCAGCGTGGTCTTGTCGCCCACGCCGCCGGTGGAATGCTTGTCCACCTTGATGCCCGGAATGGGCGAAAGGTCCACCATGACGCCGCTGTGGGCCATCACGTCGGTAAGCTCTGCCGTCTCTTCGTCGGTCATGCCGCGCAGGTACACAGCCATCATCCAGGCAGCCATCTGATAATCGGCCACCTCACCGGACACATAACCGTTGACGATGCTCTCCAGCTCTTCACGGCTGTGGGTGCCGCCGTCGCGTTTTTTGGCGATCAGATCATAAATGCGCATAACTTCACGCTCCTGTCGAAATAGTATGACATTGTAGTCTCAGTATAGCAAAATTCCAGTCAAAAGCAAGGTTTTTTCTGTAACTTTTGCCCATTTTTTAAGCAAAAAGGCGCAGCTGCCCGAAAAAGCAGCTGCGCCTGTGAGGTTTGCGGAGAAACGCCCCGGATCAGCGGGAACCCTTGTCGTAGGGGATGCCCTCTGCCTTGGGGGCCATGCTGTTCTTGGACGTGAAGGCCAGGATGACCATGGACGCCACAAACGGCATCATGTTGTAGATGTTGCTGGACCAGTGCAGCTGTGCCAGGAAGGTGGAGTCCGCAATGTTGGCCAGGCTCTTGAACACGGCAAAGAACATGGCAGCCCCAAAGATGTGGAAGGGTTTCCACTGGCCAAAGATCATAACGGCCAGGGCCAGGAAGCCTGCACCAGCCACGCCCACCTCAAAGTTCCAGGTCTGCACCGGGGGCACGATGTAAGCCATGCCGCCAATGGCACCCAGGGCACCGGACAACAGCACACCGGCGTAGCGCATCTTGTAGACGTTGATGCCCACCGAGTCGGCTGCCTGGGGGTGCTCACCGCAGGCCCGCAGACGCAGGCCGAAGCGAGTCTTGTACAGCACCACATAGCTGATGATCAGCAGGATGATGCCCAGCGGAACAAAGACGCTGAGCTCCAGCCCGCCGATGCTGAACAGGAAGGGCTTATTGGTATAGTTCAGCTTGGCGCTGCCGCTGTCGCTGAAGTATTTGGCGATGACCACGGCAATGGCGGTGGCCAGCAGGTTCAGGGCTGTGCCGCCGATGGTCTGGTCCGCCTTCAGGTTGATGGAGGCAAAGGCCAGCAGCAGGCTGTACACCATGCCAGCCAGGGCCGCCGCCAGAATGGTGAGCAGCACCACCAGGAAGGGAGACATGTCGGCGGGCAGCAGGGTCAGGGTAAGCACACCTGCCACACCGCCGATGACCATGATGCCTTCCAGCGCAATGTTGATGATGCCGGAGTGCTCACTGAACATACCGCCCAGAGCCACCAGCATCAGCACGATGCCATACAGCAGCGTATATTTAATCAGAAGCAGCATATCACTTGCCCTCCTTCTTGGTTTCGGTCTTGGCCGGAGCGGGCTCTGCGTTCACATTGGTCTTGTCGGCATTCTTGAACAGCAGGCCGTGGATCTTGCCGCGGAACAGCATGGAGAATGCGCACAGATAGATGATGATGCCGCTGATCAGGTCCGAGATCTCCGTGGGGTAATACTTGGTGGACAGGAACGAGCCGCCCACCGAGATGTGCGAGATGAACAGTGCCGAGAAAATGGTGCCGATGGGGTTGGAGCTTGCCAGCAGAGCAACGGAAATGCCGTTGAAGCCCATGGTCGGCAGGCTGGTGGAGTTCAGCGGGTTCCACTGGGACACGTTGGACAGGTAGTACAGGCCCGCACCAAAACCGGCCAGTGCACCGGCAATGGCCATGGAGAGGATGATGTTCTTCTTCTCGTTGATGCCGGCATAGCGGGCAGCGCTCTTGTTCAGGCCGACGGCCTTGAGCTCATAGCCGAAGGTGGTCTTGTTCAGCACCACCCAGATCAGGATGGCCACCGCCGCTGCCAGGAAGATGGCAATGGTGGTGCTGTTGGTCTGGAACATCTTGTTCAGGCCGAAATCCGGGATGATGGACTGGGCAAAGGCCGGGTTCTTGCTCAGGTTCAGGGTACGGGTGTTCCGCACGTCGTACATGGGGCCGGTGCCGTTCTGGTAGACCAGTTCGTTTACCAGATACAGGCCGATCCAGTTGAACATAATGGAGGTGATGACCTCGTTGATGTTGAAGTAGGCCTTGAAGAAGCCGGGGATCGCGCCCCAGATGCCGCCCAGCAGGGTGGCTGCCAGCAGGCAGACGAACCAGGGCATCTTGAGCATAATGGCGCAGTACAGGGCACCGTAGGCACCCAGCGTGTACTGACCGGCGGCACCGATGTTGAACAGGCCGGTCTTGAAGGCAAATGCCACCGACAGGCCGGTCATGACCAGGGGTGCTGCGTTGGCCAGCTCCTTGCCGACGCCGTAGGGAGCGTCGTGGAAGCCGCCTTTCAGGATGCGCACAAAGCCGTCGCCCCAGGCGTGTGCCGGGTTGATGGCCAGCAGCACCAGAAAGCCCACGATCAGACCGATGAGGATGCACAGCAGAGCTGCCAGCACACTGGTGACCGAGCTTTGCAGACCGCTGTGGGAAAGTTTTTTCTTGTCCATTTGTTACTTAGTCTCCTTTCCCTGCTTGCGTGCACCGGCCATATACAGGCCCAGTTCCTGCACGGTGGTGGTCTTGGGGTCAAACTCGCCCACGATCTCGCCCTCGTACATGACCAGGATGCGGTCGGACAGGTTCATGACCTCGTCCAGCTCCAGGCTCACCAGCAGCACGGCAGTGCCCTTGTCACGCTCTGCCACGATCTGCTTGTGGATATACTCAATGGCACCCACGTCCAGGCCGCGGGTGGGCTGCACGGCAATGAGCAGCTTGGGATCCCTGTCGATCTCACGGGCAATGATCGCCTTCTGCTGGTTGCCGCCGGACATGCTGCGCACGATGGTGGAGCTGCCCTGGCCGCTGCGCACGTCGTACTGTGCGATCAGCCGGTCGGAGTACTCACGCACTTTATCCGAACGGATGAAGCCGCCCTTCTGGAACTCCGGCTGCCAGTAGCGCTGCAGCACCATGTTGTTTTCCAGGCTGTAATCCAGCACCAGACCGTGCTTGTGGCGGTCCTCCGGGATATGGCTCATGCCGTCCTTGGAGCGCTGGCGGATGGTGGCATGGGTGATGTCCTTGCCATCCAGCGTGATCTTGCCGTTGGTCAGCTTTTCCAGACCGGTCAGGCCGTAGACAAACTCGGTCTGGCCGTTGCCCTCAATGCCCGCCAGGCAGACGATCTCACCGGCGTGCACCTGGAAGGTGACATCCTTCACCGAGTCTTTCTTGCGCTGGTCGTTGTGCATGGTCACGTTCTGCACGTCCAGCACCACGGCACCGGGCTTTGCAGGCTGCTTTTCCACCTGCAGCTGCACATCACGGCCCACCATCATGCGGGAAAGTTCTTCCTTGGTGGTGTCCTTGATGTCCACGGTGCCCATGTACTTGCCCTTGCGCAGCACGGTGCAGCGGTCGGCCACGGCCATGATCTCGTTCAGCTTGTGGGTAATGAACAGGATGGACTTGCCTTCCTTCTTGAACCCGCGCATGATCTCCATCAGCTCGTCGATCTCCTGCGGGGTCAGCACAGCGGTGGGCTCATCGAAGATCAGGATCTCGTTGTCGCGGTACAGCATCTTCAGGATCTCCACGCGCTGCTGCATGCCCACCGAGATATCGCTGACAAGGGCATCCGGGTCCACGCGCAGGCCGTACTTTTCGCTCAGGGCCATGACCTTCTTGCGGGCCTCGGCTTTCTGCAAAAAGCCCATTTTATTGGGCTCCACGCCCAGAATGATGTTGTCCAGAACGCTGAAGCATTCCACCAGCTTGAAGTGCTGGTGCACCATGCCGATGCCCAGTGCATTTGCATCGTTGGGGTTGCGGATGGCGACCTCCTTGCCGTTCTTGCGGATCTGACCAGCCTCCGGCTGGTACAGGCCGAACAGCACGCTCATCAGCGTACTTTTGCCGGCGCCATTTTCGCCCAGCAGGGCGTGTACCTCGCCTTTGCGCAGCTGCAGGGTGATATCATCGTTTGCCTTGATCCCAGGGAATTCCTTGGTGATGTGGAGCATCTCGATCACAAAATCCTCTGCCAATCTGCTCACTCTCCTTTCGTGCCGTATCGACACCTACACTATTCTATCTTTCATTATACCTGATTTCCGACAATTTGCACACGGCTTTTTTCGTTTTTGGCAGAAAGTACAGATAAAAGTATTACTTTTGAAGCATCCTGCACAGTTTCCGCCGGGTCTGCCCTGCCCGGACACACAAAAACAGGGTGCCCGCCTGCAATGGGCACCCTGTTTTTGCATTGAGTAATTCATAAAAGCGGCCTGCCGGTTTGCGGCCCGCAGGCTGCGGGAAACGCCGGGTTACTGGATATAGTTGACGGTGGTGAACTCGCTGACGGTGGGCTTGACCCCCATCATCCGAGCTGTTGTCCACGGTGGTCTCGCCGGAAGCGGTCACGGTCAGGAATTTGCGGCGGGAAATTTTTATCTTGAGTTCTCCTTGAAATAGTATGACTTTTTGTTTTTGATACAGCAAAAGACGGGGTGTCCCTTTCGGAACATCCCGCCTGGGGAAGCGCTTTACTGGATGTAGTTGACGGTAGTGAACTCGCTGACGGTGGGCTTGGTAGCATCGTCGGAGTTGTTGTCCACAGTGATCTCGCCGCTCTTGATCTTTTCCTTGACGGTCTCGTACTCGTCCTTGGTGAAGGTCTCGAAGTTCCAGCTGTCGTCTGCGGTGGGCAGGCCGATGTAATCGCCATCCTCCAGACCGAAGTTGCCGTTGGAAGCAGCGATCTCGCTCCAGTCACCGGCCTCAATGTCGGACAGAGCGGTGTTGACAGCCTCAGACAGACCCTTCATGGCAGAGGTGATGAACGGGTTGTAGGCATAGGTGCCGTCAGCCACGCCATTTGCGCCGATGTAGTTCTGGTCAACGTCCACGCCGATGACGTAGCCGTTGTTCTTCAGAGCAGCCTCCACAGCGGAGGTGTAGATGCCGCCGCCGCAGGCAAACACGACCTGAGTGCCGTTGGAGTACCAGCCCTCCATACGGGAGGTGATGTTGGCATCGCCGTAGAACTGGCCGCCGTAGAAGTAGTTGATCTCGATGTTCTGGCCCAGCTCCTGTGCGGCAGCATCAGCGCCCTGCACGAAGCCGTAGCCGTAACGGATGACAGCGGGCACAGCCATGCCGCCCAGGAAGCCCAACTTGGTCTTGCCGTCCTTGGCGATCGCGTAACCGGCCAGGTAACCTGCCTGCTCTTCCTTGAAGGTGATGCAGTAGCAGTTTGCGGGGATGGTATCGGTGCCGATATCGCCCTGGGTCACGTCAACAGCGATGAACTTGACATTCGGGTACTGATCAGCAGCCCAAGCCAGAGAAGCACCGTACAGGTAGCCGACGCAGACGATCACGTCAGCACCCTCGTTGACAGCCAGACGGATCATGGTCTCACGATCCTCATCCGAAGCGTCAGCCTCGGGGATGTAGTACTGGCAGTCAGCGCCCATGTAGCCGGAAACAGCCGTCCAGCATGCCTGGTTGAAGCTCTCATCGTCGATCGTGCCGGTGTCGCAGGTCAGAGCGACCTTGACGATCTTCTCGCCGCCCTCAGCAGCGGAGGAAGCGGTGGAAGCAGCAGCGGAAGAAGCGGTGCTGGTGGAAGAAGCGGAAGAACCGCCACAAGCGGTCAGAGCAGCGGCGGCGGCAGCAGCACCAGCCACAGCCAGGAAGTTACGACGAGAAATCTTCATAAGAAAGTCTCCTTTATTTTCAATCCATCGCGTGCCGGCCTGCAAATGCAGGCACTTGCACATTTACTGGTTCAAGTATAGCGGGAAGATGTGTGAGATGCAAGCACTTTTCGATTACAAAATATTTACAAAATCTTTGTAAATATATCCAAAAAGTATCACTTCTGCACAACTCCCTGCCGTTCCGGTTTTGTGCCGGGAAGCGATTTATTTTTCCACAGCGGCATTTCCGGCCACATTGGAAGGCCCGAACCCAAAGGGCAGCAGTTCGTCCATGCTGCGCTCGATGAAATCCTCCGGCGTTTTGGCCATGATCACGTTCAGCTCCGGCCCGCCGAACTCGAACAGTGCCTGACGGCACACACCGCAGGGCGAGGTGATCTGTTCGTTCACCTCGCCGCGGCGGCTGCCCACCACTGCAATATCCGTGAACTCGGTCACGCCGTCGGCCACGGCCTTGAACAGGGCCGTGCGCTCTGCGCAGCTGGTGGGGGTAAAGGACGCATTTTCCACGTTGCAGCCGGTGTAGACGCGTCCGTCCTTTGCGCGCAGGGCAGCACCCACCATAAAATTGGAATACGGTGCATAAGCCTTTTCGCGGGCAGCCAGTGCCATGCGGATCAGTTCCTGCTTTTCTTCCAGGGTCAGGTTCGTCATAAAATGTTCCTCCTTTTGGGGGCGAAAACAGCGCGGCCGGCCTTTTTGCAGGCAGACCGCGCTGGATCTTCGGTTGGGTTTCTCAGTACTCTGCGCCCAGAGCCACCTTCATCATGTTGGTAAAGCTCGTCTGGCGCTGCTCGGCCGTGGTGATCTCCGGTGCCACAAAGCTGTCGGAAATGGTCAGCAGGCAGGCCGCATGCTTGCCCAGCACCTGTGCGTTGGCAAACAGGGCAAAGCTCTCCATCTCCACGCACAGGCAGCCGCGCTCATCCCGCAGCTTTTCCCAGTAGGTGGGCTTTTCGTCGGAGGGCTGGCGGTAGAACACATCCGAAGAGTGGATGTTGCCCTCAATGAGGGGAATGCCCTGCTTGGCGGCAGAAGCGCGCAGCTTGTCGTTCAGGCTCTGGCTGGGCAGGGTGATGTCCCCCTCGAAGCCGCTCTGTACCCGGGCGTAGTTGGACTCGCTCACCGCACCGGTGGACAGCACCACGTCGAACAGCTTGGCCTTTTCGGTGTAGCTGCCGGCAGAGCCGATGCGGATGATGTTGTCCACATCGTAGAACTTGAACAGCTCATAGGAATAGATGCCGATGGACGGCATGCCCATGCCGCTGCCCATCACGCTGATGGGGCGGCCCTGATAGGTGCCGGTAAAGCCCAGCATGCCGCGCACACCGGTCACCTGACGCACATCCTGCAGGAAGGTGTCGGCAATGAACTTGGCGCGCAGGGGGTCGCCGGGCATGAGGACGGTCTTGGCGAAATCGCCCTTTTCTGCGCTGATGTGAGGGGTAGACATAAGATCATCTCTCCTTTTTTCCTATT
>ENA-UOJS01001728-UOJS01001728.1-human-gut-metagenome-genome-assembly--contig:-C74-NODE-1728-length-17072-cov-8.222483_pt1 | contig 17072 bp, 13 predicted proteins | sample MGYA00242355_ERZ723902 | MGnify/ENA metagenome assembly ERZ723902 | reverse complement strand
AAAAATATCCGGCGAGAGGGAAACGGCGGAGCGCGAGCCGGTGTCATGGATCATCGCGGGACTGGGCAATCCCGGACGAGATTACGAGATAACCCGTCACAATGCGGGCTTTCTTTGCATGGATGTGCTGGCGGACAGATACGGTGCCCATGTCGATCGCGCAAAATTCCATGCGCTTTGCGGCGAGGCGACGATATCGGGCAGACGCGTTCTGCTGATGAAGCCGATGACCATGATGAACGCCTCGGGCGAGGCGATACGCGAGGCGGCGGCGTTCTATAAGATCGACCCCGCGCACATACTGGTGCTCGTGGACGACACAAATCTTGCCGTGGGTCAGCTCCGCATACGCCTTCGCGGCAGTGCGGGCGGTCACAACGGGCTCAAAAACATCATATATCAACTGAATTCCGAGGATTTTCCCCGTCTGCGGATAGGCGTGGGTGCAAAGCCGCACCCGGATATGGATATAGCGGACTGGGTGCTCTCACGGTTCGATTCCGAGGCGCGCGCCGCGCTGCTCCCCGCCTTTGACGTTGCGGCGGAAGGCTGCGGTATATTTGTGGGCGGCGATACCGACCGCGCAATGCAGCTCTGCAATACACACAGGTAAGAAGGGGCGATGTCGAACATGGAAACCACCGTACAGCGCAGTATATTCACAGGCGCGGTGCGCGCCGATTCGGAATACCGCCAGCTCCTTGCCTCTGTCGGCGTACAGCGCCGCGCCAATCCCAAGCCCGTGCTCGTTACGGGACTTTGCGAGGGCGCGTGCGATGCGCTCTCCGCGGCGCTGTGCGAGGATATGCCCGGCGGAAGGCCCGCCGTTATAATCTGCCCCGAGGAAAAGGAATGCCTGCGGCTTGCGTCTATCGCGACCTCACTCGGACTTCGCGCCGCGTTTTACCCGGTGCGCGATCTCAACTTTTATAACATAACCGCTTCGCGCGAGTTCGAACACAACCGTCTCGGTGTGCTGTTCGGCATCAGCGGCGGGCTTTTTGACGTTATACTCACCACGCCGGACGCCGCTCTCGGCTATACGATGCCCCCGTCGTCTCTCGCGAATAACCTTATTTCGGTCTCGCTCGACGACGGCGAGTGCGGCGGCATTTCCGCGCTTGTGGACAGTCTTACGGCTGCGGGCTATATTCGCGCCGATGCGCCCGGCGCGGAAACGCTCGGTTCCTCCGGCCTTGTTGAGGGCGCGGGACAGTTCGCGGTGCGCGGCGGGATCGTAGATGTTGCCGCGCCGTCGATGCGTATAGTCCGCGCCGACGGCAGTCGTGACGGCGGCGCATTTGCGCTGCGTATCGAATTTTTCGGCGACGAGATAGACCGCATGGGACTGTTCGACACAGCCACACAGCGCGTGACCGAGCAGATAAAGTCGGCGGTGCTTGCCCCGGCGAGGGAGCTTCTCGCGGGCAGGGATGAGCTGGCGGCGATAAGTGCGGCGGTCAGGTCGCTGCGCAAAAAAACAAAGGATCCGCGCGTCGGCGATGAGCTTGACGGCGAGCTTGCCGCGCTCGATACTGCGATAGCGGCGGGTGGCGAGGTCCGCTTCCTCGATAAATACATTTCGCTCATATATTCCGAAAAGTCCTGCCTTCTCGATTATTTTTCGCCGATGTCGCTCTGCCTCATACGCGGCAATGCCGCGGTGTCCGACCGCCTCAAGGCGGCTGAGTGGCATGCGGCAAAGGAGGCTGAGGAGATGGTCGCCTCCGGCGTGATAGCGGGGAAATATGCCGAGTACAGCGCGCCCGCGTCGCGGCTCACCGGCTTCATATCAAAGCACACGACCGTTCTGCTCGATTCGCTCATGCAGGGTATGTCCGGCGCGGAGCTTGGCGGGCTTTACGGCTTTCGCACAAAGCATTCGCTCAGCTGTGCCGGCAACGATGCGCTGCTGCGCGAGGAGCTTGAGGGCTATGTAAATGGCGGATACCGCGTCGTCCTTATGGCGGGCAGCGAGTCCGCGGCGGCGAATTACGCCGGGCTCCTCCGCGAGTGGGGCTTCAACGCGCGTGATGCCGGGGACGGCAACGCGCTCGACCCGGATACCGTTGACCGCGGAGAGGTCGCGGTGATATCCTCGGCGCCCATCTCGCCGTTTGAGATGACGGTCCCGCGCATTGCCGTTATAACCGTGCTGGCAGATTCACGCGCCGGCTCGGTGTCGGCATCGTCGCGCGCTCGCAAGCGCAAAAAGCGCGAGTCGGCAACAGAGCAGATAATGTCGTATGCCGATCTTTCGGTTGGCGACTATGTTGTTCACGAAACGCACGGTATCGGACGCTATCTCGGCATCACCACCATGGAGTCGGGCGGCGTCACGCGTGATTACATCACCATACAGTACGCCGGTTCGGACAGACTTTTTATGCCGGTGGAAAAGCTGGATAAGGTATCTAAATATATCGGCGCACGCGCCGACGACGATACGCTGCGCCTTTCAAAATTCGGCGGCGCGGAGTGGGGCAAAACCAAGGCGCGCGCAAAGGCTGCGCTGAAGGATATCGCCAAGGAGCTGATAAAGCTCTATGCCGAGCGCAGCCGCCGTCCCGGCTTTGCATTCCCGAAGGACGATCAGTTCCAGCGCGATTTCGAATCCGCATTTGAGTACGAGGAGACCTCGGCTCAGCTTGACGCCGCAGAGGACATAAAGGAAGACATGGAAAAGCCGCGCCCGATGGACCGCCTGCTTTGCGGCGACGTCGGCTACGGCAAGACCGAGGTGGCTCTGCGCGCGGCATACAAGGCGATAGTCGCGGGCAAGCAGGTAGCGCTTCTCGTTCCCACGACGATACTTGCGCTCCAGCATTACCAGACTGCAACGAGCCGTATGCGCGCGTTTGCGGTAAACGTTGAAATGCTCTCGCGCTTCCGCACCGACAAGCAGCAGAAAAAGATAATCGCCGACATTGAACGCGGCGACATCGACCTTATCATCGGTACTCACCGACTGCTGTCGGGCGATATAAAGTTCAACAATCTCGGACTGCTCATAGTTGACGAGGAACAGCGCTTCGGCGTGGCGCAGAAGGAAAAGATAAAGCAGGCGTCCGGGAATGTCGATGTGCTGTCACTCAGTGCAACGCCCATCCCGCGCACGCTCAATATGGCAATGACGGGCATACGCGATATTTCGGTGCTGGACGAGGCTCCGGGCGACCGTCTGCCTGTCCAGACATACGTGCTCGAGCATGACGATATAATCATAACAGACGCCATAAAGCGCGAGTTGCGGCGCGGCGGGCAGGTCTTTTACCTGCACAATACCGTTGAGACGATAGACGGTATCGCGGCGCAGATAGCGCGCGAGGTGCCCGACGCTACCATCGTCACGGCGCACGGCAAGATGGAGAAGGAACGCCTTGAGGAGATATGGGCGGACATGACGGCGGGGAAGATAGATGTTCTCGTATGCACCACGATAATCGAGACCGGCGTTGACGTTCCGAATGCGAACACGCTCATAGTTGACAGCGCGCACCGCATGGGGCTTTCGCAGCTCCATCAGCTCCGCGGACGTGTCGGACGTTCGTCGCGCCGCGCGTATGCGTATTTCACCTATCCGCGCGGCAGGGCGCTGACCGAGATAGCGGAAAAGCGGCTTGAGGCGATACGCGAGTACGCCGAGTTCGGCGCTGGCTTCCGCATCGCGCTGCGCGACCTTGAGATACGCGGCGCGGGAAGCATCCTCGGCGCCGAGCAGCACGGTCATCTCGACGATGTGGGATATGATATGTATGTAAAGCTGCTCAACGAAGCCGTGCTTGAGGAAAAAGGCGAAAAGCCTGTTGAAAAGGCCGAATGCACCGTCACGCTTGCAGAGGACGCATATCTGCCGGCATCCTACGTGCCGTCCGGCGCACAGCGCATGGCGCTTTACAAGCGCATAGCGCATATCACCTCGCAGGATGACGCCGACGAGCTTTACGATGAGCTTACCGACCGTTACGGCGAGCCGCCGGCGGCGACCGGCGCGCTGCTCGATATCGCGCTGCTGCGTCACCGCGCTGAGCTTTGCGGCATCACTGCGGTAACGCAGATCGGGAATGATATACGCATGGTGCCCTCCGAGTTCGACCCCGTGGTGTGGCAGGAGCTTTCGGCTTCCATGCCGTCGCGCCTGCGCGCTTCTCTCGGCTCGACCACATTCGTGACCCTGCGTCTGCGCGGCGGAGAGGACCCCATAGGCATAATTAACAGATTGTTTGAAAAATATATTGAGATTCGGGACAAAGCGGAGTAGACAAAAAAACTGCCCGGTGATATAATTATCTTATACGGAATGTTGGACGGACACCCGCAGCGCCGAATGGAAGGATGGATCACATATGAAGAAAAAATCCGCAAGGATAGCCGCATTATTGCTTGCACTCGTTATGCTTTCATGCTCGCTTGCCTCCTGCGCGTCGCGCGGAACGACCGTTATGACGCTCGGTAAGACCGATATAACCGGAAGCATGATAGAGTTCTGGATGTCGCGCTATAAAGCTCAGTTCGAATATTCATACGGGCAGTCGCTCAAAAGTCTGTACGGACTTTCGTCGATAGACAAGATATGGACCGTGCGCGTCAAGGACGATTCCGCCGAGACATATGACGATCTTTTCAGCTCGTATATCTACGATAATGCAAAGACGTATCTCTGCGCGCTTTATCTGTTTGACCAGTACGATCTCAAACTGCCGGACGCAACGGTGAAAAGCGTTGACAAGACGATAAGCGAATATGTCACGAATCTGGCTGACGGAAGCAAATCCGAGTTCAACGCGATTCTTGCCGCATACGGCATCAATTCAAAGCTGCTTCGCGAACTTTACCTTGCCGATGAAAAGGTCAGCTATCTCAAGGAATATCTTTTCGGTTCAAACGGCATACAGCCTGTCACCACTCAGCAACTTGAGGACTACTACGAGAAGAATTATGTCCGCATGAAGCAGGTGTGCGTCTTTATAAACAAAACGCCAAAGCTGTCGGAGGACGGTACCTATGCCACCGATAAGGACGGCAACACCGTGTATACCGAAATGACGGCGGAGGAAAACGCCGCTGCGCGCGCAAAGATAGAAGAAGCCATGAAAAAGCTCGAGGGCGGCGAGGACTTTGAAAAGGTGCTTGCCGACTATGATGAAAACAAGGCTGACGACGGCTACAAGAACGGCATTTATATGAGCGCGGAATCTGCGTTCGGGAACGATTCTGACCTTCAGAAGATATATGAAGCGCTCGTGGAAATGAAGGACGGCGAGGTAAAGCAGCTTGAGCTTTCCAACAGCCTGCATATCATAAAGAAATATGCGCTCGACAGCGGGGCATATTCAAAGGATGAAAACTCCGACTTTTTCCTTTTTTACGATTCCGGAACACAGAAATATCAGCCGTTTGCGCAGTATGTCAAAACGCCGATATTCATTGATTACATCAAGGAGCGCCTGGACCAGTATTCTGCCGATATAAAGATAGACGAAGAGGCGCTGGCGGAGTACAAGATAAGTAAGGTAAAAGCAAACTACAATTTCTGATGATAGTGCATCCGCAAGAAGAAAAACGGATGCCGTATAGTCCCATAGGAGCTGTAAAAACTCAATTTGAGTTTTTACAGCTCCTTTTCTGACGCGACGGGGGGCGGCGTTTTATAAATGGCTTATAGATGCCCGATAGTCGGGCATTTTCCTATCGATATGTATTGACAAAGCATCTGTGCTGTGATATAATAACACCGCAATCGCATAGAAAATCGGGGGTGCTGGCATTTGCCGGCTGAGATGCCTTTGGGCGAACCCTTAACCTGATACGGATAATACCGGCGTAGGTAGCATTTTCACAGGATCACGCATCCGAAAGAAACTGACCACCGGAGGTTTTCCGTGCGGTCAGTCTTTTTATTTTCGGAGGTTCTTTTTATGAGTCGTACAATGAAAAAAGAACAGATTCATGCCATGACCGAGGCAGCCGTTATGGTGGCTATGGCAACAGTCCTCAGCCTCATCAAATTCAACCAGCTCCCGTTCGGCGGATCGACCACATTGCTTTCAATGTTTCCGATCATAGTTTACAGCATCCGCCGCGGGGTCGGCAAGGGCGTCTTTGCCGGGTTCGTTTATTCCGTCCTCCAGCTCATTCTGGACATCGGCCAGATAATGACATGGGGACTTACGCCCGGCGTGCTCGTTGCGTGCTTCTTTATGGATTATTTCATTCCGTTTACCGTCATCGGACTTGCAGGACTTTTCCGCCGTCACGGTTATGCCGGATGGCTCGGAGGAACGGCGCTTGTCATTATGATGCGCTATGCCTCTCACTATCTCTCCGGCGTGTTTCTTTGGAAATCGGTCGGCGAGATCCTCGGTCGCAACATTGACAACACATACCTTTACAGCCTGCTCTACAATGGAACCTTTATGGTCCCCGAGCTCATCTTAACGATGATCGCGGCGGCGGTGCTTTTTGCTCTCCCGCAGACCAAAAAGGTGCTGTTTGAGATGGGACTCGACAAAAAAGTCGCCTGATCCCCGCAGCAAACGAAGCACAAAGCACCCCCGACTCTTTGAGTCGGGGGTGCTTTGTGCCACTTTGCCTGTAAGCCGGGTTCTGTCGTGGACGACCATCTGTCTTTGCGGCGCGTCGCCGCGCCGCTCCGCGGCTTTCGCCGCGTGCCACCCGGGGATATGTGTCGGGCAAACGATCCCCATGCGGTGTTGCTTCGGATAGGGTTTACAGCGGATCCATGTTACCATGGAAACTGGTGAGCTCTTACCTCGCCTTTCCATCCTTACCCGCCGTAAAGCGGGCGGTCTATTTCTGTTGCACTTTCCCGGCAGTCGCCTGCGGCTGACGTTATCAGCTATCCTGCCCTGTGAAGCCCGGACTTTCCTCACGGTATGACCTTTCGGCATGATACCGCGCGGCCGTCCGACAAAGTAGCAGTGACATTATACCACCCCAAAGCCGTTTTGTCAAGCGCGGAGGCTTATCTTACAACGCCTTTGGTGCAAAGCCAGAGCGACCACTCGCGGTAGTATTTACCGTAAACGTGCACGCCGTCGCCGCTGTACGGGGCGGTAAGCGCATGGTCGGCATCGTCAAAGCGCTCGTTTATATCAATGTAAAACGATGTCTTGTTGTCCGCAAGCGCGGCTATGCCGGCGTTTACTTCGTTTATTTTGGCGTTGGTTATATATTTGCTCACGCCGCCGTCCGAGTATGCCTTTGTGACGTGCATATTGGCGCACAGGAATATTATCGCATCGGGTTGGGCGCGTCTTATCTGTTCGCTCAGCAGACGTATGTTGAGCACGATGTTGTTCACCGTGTCGCCCATCTCGTTTATTCCGACCATGATATATATCTTGCCGAATTTGCGATCGGCAAGCAGACCGTCAAGCGTGGACTTGCCGTATTTTGTTTTGACGCCGGAGGCGTCAACACCGGAGGTGTACTCGTATTCATCGCGCCGCGCGTGTCCCGCGCTCATGCCGATGCTGCAGAAGAAGGTGGCGTTTTTCAGATTTCCCACGCTGTAATCGCGCAATCCTACGGTGCGCGAGTCGCCTATGAAGAGAGCATCGTCAAAATATGAGAGATCGACATTTGTAAAGCCTTCGAAAACAGGGATCGACGGCTCTGTTTCGGGCGGATCGGTCACCGGCGGTGTTGTGACCGGCGGCTCGGTATCGCTTCCCGGCGTCGGAGCCTCGGTGGTCTCATCGGTGACAGTGTCCGACGATCCGCCTGTGGTATCCGGAGCCGGAGGCTCGGTCACGGGAGGCTCGGTTGGAGCATCTGTTTCGGGCATCGGCTGCTCGGTGCTGTCGGCGGGTCTGAAAAGCCCGTGGCTTTCCCCCATCGCCTTTATCGCAAAGGGCAGACACACGATAAGCCCGACCGCAAAAATTATAAGAGTGATAACAGGTTTTGATTTTTTCATTTTATTACCATACCGTATTGTCCCATCTCAGAAATTGCCGTACATGAACGGGTCGCCTGCGCTTTGGCAAAGGAATATCACCGAAAGGATGAGCAACGCAGTCAATATTATGTCGCCGACGATGGTTTTATTCAGCTTTGCGGCAAGGCGCTTGGGGAAGGGCGTTATTAGCGCAACGCCTATGAGAATATAGAGCCCGTATTTTATGCCGTATTCCACAAAGTCGCCGCGCACGGCAAATACATCGTCGTGCGGCAGGAACGGGAAGAGACGTGTGAAGAATATCCCGAGCTTTTCGGTGTCCGTAATGGCAAATACGGTCCAGCTTAGCGGTATCACCGCCGCCATATAGATGTGACCCGCGACCGGATGATCGTTCAGGTGCTTCCCGTACAGGAATTTTTCGGCTGCGATAATGACGAAAAGCAAAAGTCCCCAAAGCAGGAAGTTGAGCGTTGCGCCGTGCCACATTCCGGTAAATGCCCATACTGCAAGCAGATTCAGCAGCGTGCGCGCCGTCCCGAACCGGCTGCCGCCGAGAGGAATGTAAATGTATCGCTTGAACCACTCGCCGAGGGTGATATGCCAGCGGCGCCAGAAGTCCGACATTGTGAGCGAAAGATAGGGATCGCGGAAGTTTTCCGGGATCGTAAAGCCGAGCATCCTGCCGGCGCCGATCGCCATCAGCGAATAGCCGTAAAAGTCAAAGTAGATGTAAAGGGTATAGGATATCAGTGCGATCCACGCAAGCGGCGATGATATGCTGTCATAGCCGAGTCCTCCGACACGCGACCAACACGCCGAAAGCCGGTTGGCAATGAGAGCCTTGAGCGCCAGACCGATGATGAAGGAGCGGGCGCCGTCGGCAAATGCGTCTGCGGAATAGCGGCGGCTGTGAAGCTCATCGCGCATATCGCGGTATGAGGTTATGGGACCGGCGACCATGCACGGGAACATCCACATGAACACCGCAAATTCAAGCGGCGAGCGCTCGGCAGGACATTCCCCACTGCTGACATCGGCAAGATACGCCACGGCGCGGAAGGCGAAAAAGCTGAGTCCGAGCGGGAGCACGAGCGAGGAGATATCAAAGCTCACCTCGGCACGGATAATGGCGGAGAGAAGTCCCGCTACCCCGCCGAACAAAGGCTTTGCGTATTTGAAGAGAAAGAGCGAGCCGATGTTCCATATCGCACCGAGCGTGACAAACAGCCTGCCGCGGCGCGGGAAAAAGTCGATAAGGAGCCCAAGCGCGTAGTTTATTACAGTCGATACAGCTATTATTATCAGAAATGCGGGCGTTTTGTAGGTTCCCACGGCATAGAAAATAAGACTGCCTATGAAGATTGCCGCATTCCGCAGACGCGGCGGGATCAGATAGTAGACCGCGTAAAACAGCGGAAAAAATAAAAATATAAATTCAAGACTGCTGAAATTCAATGTGTGTACCTCGGCTGCGCGGCAAAAAGACTGTACCGCAGACAAAAAAATCGTGGTTTGCGAACATTTTTTATGTTCGGGTTATTGACAAACGGAAAAAAACGTGTTATAATAACAAAGTCATTGATGATACGGCAGTAAATGCGGGTATGGCGGAATTGGCAGACGCGCTAGATTCAGGTTCTAGTGAGGGTTCCCTCATGAAGGTTCAAGTCCTTTTACCCGCACCAATAATGTAAGGGCTATGTCCGCAAGGGCATAGCCCTTACATTATTAATGTGGATAATACCTTGAACCTTCCAGGATCCGCCTTGCGGATCCGTGGATCGCGCCGGGAGAAGAAAGAGATTTACAATTTCTTTATGCGCGATCCGAGGTTCAAAGTCCGATACTACGGAGCTTGGGGACCTTCACCGCGTGCGCCTTGAACCTTCTTGAATCGCGTAAAATGAAGAATTAAATCTGCATATTTTTACGCGCGATCCGAGGTTCAAAGTCCGTTATTCTATGAATATCAAAAGTGTTTCGTGGCTGCCGCGTGTTGCGCGGCGGTCATTTTTTATTTGCGCTCCGCCGCATCCGCAATGTCGCCCACTCCGTCAAGTATCAGACGCGGGCGGTAAGGGAAGTTGAGGCAGTCGCTGCGGGTGGTGACGCCGGACAGCACGAGCACGGTGTCAAGTCCGGATTCGATCCCCGCAACTATATCGGTGTCCATACGGTCGCCGATGATCGCAGCCTCCTCCGAATGAACGCCGAGGAGCTTGAGTCCCGTGCGCATCATGAGAGGGTTGGGCTTGCCGACGTAGTACGCCTGCTTTCCGGTAGCAAGCTCTATCGGCGCGAGGAGCGCACGGCAGGCGGGGGCTATGCCGTCCTCTGTGGGACCTGTCAGGTCATAGTTCGTACCTATCAACTTGGCGCCGGCGTTTACAAGACGTATTGCCTTTGTTATCGAGTCAAGACTGTACCCGCGATCCTCACCCACGACAACATAGTCGGGATTTACATCGTTATAGGTGATGCCGACATCGTAAAGCGCATTCTGTATGCCGTGCTCGCCCATAACGAACGCCGAGCATCCGGGCGCCTGACTGTTGAGAAAACGCGCGGTCGCAAGCGCACTGGTGTAGAAGTGCGATTCATCGACGTCAAGCCCCATGCGTCCCAGCTTCTGCTGTAGTTCGCGCGGAGTATACTGACTTGAGTTGGTCAGAAACAGAAATTTCTTTCCGTTCGACTTGAGCCACTCAAGAAACCTGCCGACACCGGGCAAAAGACGGTTCCCGTGGTATATCACGCCGTCCATGTCACATATAAAGCCTTTTTTGCCGAGAAGCTGTTCCAATGCGTTATCTCCTTGATATCATATCGTTTTTAGGTATGCATTAAGACATTCATTATACATCCCGCGTGTGGTAATGTCAAGTCGTTTTTTGTAAAATCGGAGCGAAAAAAAGCCGGACTCGGGCGCGCTTGACACACAGCCTCCGTTCATGTATAATGAAGATGCGGAATGATGTATTCCGATATGCCGGGCGCGTACCCGGCGTTTTCATACTTATGATTATATCATACGGTCCTTTATTATTCAAAGCGGCGACCGGAAAAGTTTTTTAGCAAAAAAATATCGCACGGATGAAATATTGCCGTGCAAAACCGTACATACGTGGTGAAGGATATCCTTGCTTTAACAATTTACAGCGTGTGCGGTATGCGGGAAGGAGGCGGACATTTGAACGACAAAGCAATAACAGAGCTTTTTCTTGCACGCGATGAGGCGGCACTTGACGAGGTGGCGCGCCGCTACGGCAGAATGCTCATGTCTGTCGCGCTCGGCATAACCGGCAACGAGCAGGATGCCGAGGAATGTGTGAACGACACATACCTCGCGGTATGGAATTCGATACCGCCGACAAAGCCGGAAAATTTTCAGGCGTATATCTGCCGCATAACGCACAATCTTGCGTGCCGTGTGCTTGAGCGGCGCACGGCGCAGAAAAGGCAGGCGGACGTATTGCCGCTTACCGATGAGCTGGCTGAGGTCATACCGGCGGGCGACGGCGCTTCCGAATGCGATGCAGACGGGCTGTCCCGCGCGATAGACGGCTTTTTGCGTACATTGCCGCGCACGGCGCGGGTGATGTTCGTGCGCCGCTACTTTTATGCCGACGGCATAGGGGAGATCGCAAGGCTCACCGGAACGGGGGAGGCAAATGTTTCACAGATACTGTTCCGCACACGAAAAAAGCTGAAGGCTTTTCTCGAAAAGGAGGGTTTTTACCTTTGAACCACAACGCTAACGAAAAAAATATAAAAGCCGTCGGGCTGCTTGGGGCGGTCGGCGGTATAGGAGACGATCTTATCGCAGAGGCGGCGGAGGACAGTCCGGCGCTGCACGCGGGCAAGGTGCGCACATGGAGCAGACTGCGTGTCGCGGTGTCTGCCGCCGCGGCGTGCCTTGTGCTTGCAGTCGGTATCTTTGCGGTAACGATCTTTACCCGCACGAATACGGGACCGGGACCTGACGCATGGTCGCCGGGTAATAAATACGGAGGGAAAAATAACGAAAGCATGGCGTGCCCTTCAGGGGAAATCGTAACGGATGGAGCGCTTGACGATTGGGGAGGTATGTTCGGCAGATACCACTACGGCGTCGGCAGTCGCATTATAAACGACACGGGGTCGATCGCGTTCAGCGGCTACGACAATACAAATCGGCGGACCGTCTCGTTCACATTACAGCTTGATCGGAGCGCCCCGGAACTGCGCTTCGTTTTTGCCCGCGTGAAGGATAGCGACGCCACGGTGAGCGACCTCGCGGTCACGAAAGGGATAGTGCTCACCGTGAACGGCAAAAAAGTCAACAGACTGCCGACCGAGCCGGGAACCTACACCATCGATATAGACTATTCCGAATTTGACAGTGAGTGCGTCGCAGAGTGCGGACTTTCGCAGACGTGGGTGTATTTTTACGGCTTTGACAGTCAGGAGCTTGCGTTCTCGCTCGGTAAACATAAAACATATGGCAACCCCGAGCTGCCCGATAGTATGTATACCGACGAATTCCGTAATATCGATCTGCGGGACCGGAAGGACCAAAAAACAAAATAACATCACAGCTCAAGGAGGAAAAACGGTATGAAAAAAATCAAGCTAAGATCAATGCTCGCGGTATTTACGGCGCTTGTCATCGGCATATCGCTGTGCTTCTGCGCGGCGCCGTCCGGCACCGCGCAGTCGGATACGAAAGCGGCGTTCCGCGCCTCCGCGCTTTCGGACGGATATGTGCGCGGGTTCTTCGGTGACCGCACGGTCGATGCCGACTTTGCGGACATTTATTCCGAATTCTCTTTTGCCTTGTTTGATAAATTGCTGACCGGAGAGGGCGAAAATCTGTTCATCTCGCCGTTTTCGGTCATGACCTGCCTCGGCATGATCGCCAACGGCGCACGCGGCGAGACGAAGGCTCAATTGGAGGCGATGCTCGGCGCGGATATCGATACGCTGAACCGCTCACTGGCGGGTGTGTACGACCGCCTTTGCGCCGGCGGTGTTTTTACCTCGGCGAATTCAATGTGGCTGCGCCGCGATATCACGCTGAAACCCGGATTTTTGCAGGCAAATGCCGATCACTACGGTGCGGATATCTTTGCGACGGATTTTGACAAGTCAACCCTTGCCGATATAGACAGATGGGTGTCGGAAAAGACCGACGGGATGATAGAAAAATTCTCCGATGGGTTGGACCCCGACTATATGATAGCCCTGTTTCTGAACGCCGTGTGCTTTGACGCGGAATGGGCAGAGGAATACGTGGAGGATGATATCTCAGACGGTAGTTTCCGCAATCGCGATGGCTCGAAGACGGCTGTTAAAATGCTTTCCTCGACCGAGTACACATACATGGCATCGCGCACCGCGGCGGGCTTCGCAAAGAAGTACCGGGGCGCCGACGGAGCGCCCGGTTTCAGCTTTGTCGGTATTATGCCGAAGAACCGGAACGCCGATATATACAAATTTGCGCGTTCGCTTGACGCATCAAGCTGGGCGGAGCTGTGGGGAAATCGCGGAGGCAAGGTAGAAGTCAAACTGCCGGAATTCAGCTTCGACTGTCGGGAAGAGCTCAATGATGCGCTGAAGGCGCTCGGCGCGGTCGATATGTTTGATCGCACACTGGCTGATTTCGGCGATGCGTCAGAGCTGCTGGGAGCGTGCAACAGTGTGTTGCATAAGACGCATATCGAAGTGGATCGCGACGGCACTCGCGCCGCCGCGGTGACCGGAGCTACTTACTGCGGCGGTATGAATGACACACCGGTGCACAGGCTCGTGTTTGACCGTCCGTTCGTTTTCATGATAGTGGACGATGCCACGGGTATCCCGATGTTCATCGGAGTGGTGACAAATATATGATATACGATTCCAAAGGAGGAACACAACAATGAAAAAAAGAATGGCGGTCGCCGCCGTTGCGGTGATGATGGCGGTAGCAATGTGTTTTTCGCTTACCTCATGCGTCGGCGTTGCCGCCGCAGAGCTGTCGGCGGGATATTCGCGCACTGCGACAGAGCAGGGAAGTGAGAGCGATGAGCTTTACCGGGCGTTGGCAGAGTTTTCCTTCCGGCTGTTCGGCGAGACTTTTGATAAGGACGGCGGAAATTCGCTTATCTCGCCGTATTCGGTAGCTATGTGCCTCGGGATGTTCACCGAGGGGGCGGCGGGCAACACGCGCGCCGAGCTTGAAGCGCTCCTCGGCATGGACAGCGATGCGCTCGCGCGCGGGCTTTACGCTATGAACTCCCGCATATGCGGAAAGGATACCCCTCTTTCGATCGCGGATTCCGTATGGGTGCGCGAGGGCTTCCCGGTCAATGCGGACTTTCTGCAAAGGAACGCCGACTGGTACGGAGCAGATGTGTTTGCCGCTCCGTTCGATAGTGCGACCGTAAAGGATATAAATTCGTGGTGCGGAAAAAACACCGACGGGATGATAAAAAACATCATCGATTCCATACCTGCCGATGCCGTGACGTATCTCATAAACGCCGTCTGCTTTGATGCCGAGTGGGATGAAAAATATGAAAAAAACAATATCCGCGACGACAGTTTCCGTAATCGCGACGGAAGCATGAGCGCGGTCAAAATGCTGCGCTCCAAGGGTGAGAGCTTCCTTTCGTCCGATTCTTTCCGCGGCTTTGCCAAGAAATACAAGGGCGGAAAGTTCAGCTTTGTCGGTCTTCTGCCGAAGGATGAAAATGCCGATATCTTTGAAACGGCGGGACAGCTTGACGGCTCCGCATGGCTCGATATTTGGAACAGCCGCACCGGAGGCGCCGACGCGGGGGTCCCGGAGTTCAGCTTTGAATATTCGGTGCGCCTTGAATATGCGCTGAAGACTCTCGGCGTCGGTGATATGTTCGATGCGGGAAAAGCCGATCTCAGCAGACTTTCCGCCACGCCGACCTTCTGCTCGTCGGTCGGGCACAAGACCTTCATCGAGCTTGACCGCCACGGCACCCGCGCCGCGGCGATAACATGGGCAGAAAACGATGCCACGGCTGCTATGCCCGTGGAGGACCGCACGGTCATTCTTGACCGCCCGTTCATATGCATGATAGTGGACAGCGAAAGCGGAATACCGCTGTTCCTCGGCGTTGTTTCTCACCTCGGCTGAAAGAAAGGTCAAAAGGGTGCTGTTAAGAACTCAATTTGAGTTTTTTACACACCCTTTTAACAAATATACACAAATAAGCCTTGAAACGATCACCGTATTATGTCATAATAATGATACAATACGATTCAAGGAGACCGGAATATGCTTAAAACCAATGACCTTCAGTATCATATAAACTGCCGTCCCGGAGATGTCGGCGGCTACTGCATCCTGCCCGGAGATCCCGGAAGATGCGAAAAGATAGCAAAGTATTTTGACGATCCTCATCACGTTACGCAGAACCGCGAGTACAACATATACACCGGAACTATCGCCGGAGAGCGCGTTTCGGTGTGCTCCACCGGTATAGGCGGACCCTCCGCAGCCATTGCGGTGGAGGAGCTTGCCGCCTGCGGCGTCCATACATTCATACGCATAGGCACCTGCGGCGGGATATCCACCAAGGTGTGCTCGGGTGACTGCGTTATCGCCACCGGCGCGGTGCGCCAGGAGGGGACCTCGCGCGAATATGCACCCATTGAATTCCCGGCTGTGCCGGACACGGATGTGCTTTTCGCCCTTATAGCCTCCGCTAAAAAGCTCGGCTACACCTACCATGCCGGTGTGGTGCAGTGCAAGGACTCGTTTTACGGTCAGCACAGCCCCGCGCGTATGCCGGTAGCGGGTGAGCTTATGGCAAAGTGGGAGGCGTGGAAGCGCCTTGGCGTGCTTGCAAGCGAAATGGAGTCGGCTGCGATATTCACGGTCGGCGCGGCGCTCGGAGTCAGATGCGGCTCGGTGTTCCTCACCGTCTGGAATCAGGAACGCGCCAATCTCGGACTTGATACCGATGCCGCCGAGACGCATGATACCGATAAGGCGATAAGAGTGGCTGTCGGCGCGATAGCGGAGCTTATCGCAAGCGAAAACAAGTGACATAGATCATCACGCACAGGCGGTGCGGGAGCCGATACGGGCTTTCCGCACCGCCGATTTGCGTCAGCTACCGGTTCTCAGTCGCTTTATACCGTCCCGCAACGTGCCGATGAGTCCGCGCGCGCCGGTGACGGTCAGCATGATGCCGAAAAGCATGCGCAGAACGCGCGGCTTTGCCACCGCCGCTATCGCCGAGCCTGCTATTGCGCCTACGGCTCCCCCAAGCCCGAGCAGGATCACACACCCCCACGCGATGTTGCGCCGGCGGATGTTCACCGCAGTCGATGCGCTTGCGGCAAAGAGGAAAAAGAAAAGATTCAGCGCCTGCGCGGGCGCTTGACTCATGCCCGCGGCAAGCGTCAGATATACTACGAGCAGTCCGCCGCTGCCGACGCCCATTCCGGAAAGCACCGCAACGGCGGTGCCGACGATAATATCAAGCATTCACCCAAGGCTCCTCATAAGCATGGTCAGTCCGGAATATACCGCAACCGCGGAGAATATCAGCCGCAAAAGCCCCGTGTTCAGACGGTCGAGCAGTAAGGCTCCGGCTATCCCACCTGCCACGGCGGGCAGTATAAAGACCGCGGCACCCTCTCCGTGCCATACGCCGAGGCGTGCGTACGATATCGCCGACACCGCCGATATCGGTAGCATGACCGCAAGCGCCGTTGCGTATATGTCGCGCGGCGTTGTTTTTTCGTCACGCGGCAGCAGCTTTGCCGCCGAGCGGACAATAAACACTCCGCCGCCAGCCCCGATAAGCCCGTTTATGAATCCCGCGATAAGCCCCGCCGCCGCAAGCATCCACGGATTTTTTCCTTCTGCGGCGGTCATGACAAAGCGCCAAAGCGCGCCGCGCCGCAAAAGCGTACCCGTTTTTTGTGACCTCATTTTTTCCTCCCGCTCCTTTTTTCTGTTGCAAAAAGACCAAAACAGTGGTATACTATATAATACATGATTATTATTTCGGCTTGAGCGCGGAAAAATACATTTCGCGCGCCGGAGGACCGAAAGGACAGACATAAATGCCAAACGATAAGAAAAACAAAAAAACAACAGCGGTACAGAAGAAAAACGTCCGCGAAAAGGAAAACC
>ENA-UOJS01001724-UOJS01001724.1-human-gut-metagenome-genome-assembly--contig:-C74-NODE-1724-length-17083-cov-8.409502_pt1 | contig 17083 bp, 13 predicted proteins | sample MGYA00242355_ERZ723902 | MGnify/ENA metagenome assembly ERZ723902 | reverse complement strand
GTGCGGCGGCAAAGCTCGCCGACGGCGGGAAGCGGGTGCTTCTGATCAATCCCGCGGGTTTGCCGGGAAGTGAATTTGCTCTGTCATACCTCGGCTGCCGTACCTGCGGCGGGGCTGAGAGCGAGCTTTCGCGGGAGCTTCGCGCGCGCGGGGCGCTGACCGGGGAAGGTATCATCGAGCCTGCGGCGCTGGCGCCTGTCCTCAGCCACATCCTGCGCCGCCGCGAGGGGATATCCTATTTTCCGCAGTCGGTCCTCACGGCGGCGGAAAAAACAGCGGATGGCTGGCGCGTTGAATTTGTTACCAACGGCGTGAATCATTCCGCGGAGGCTGCGCGCCTTGTCAGCGCCGATCTTTACGATACGGTAGGGGGCTGTGCGAACAGCCATATAAAAAAGAAATATCTTATAGGACTTGCCGTGGGTGAGTCGGGCGGGATCGCCGAGTGCGATCTCGGCGGATGCCGCGTGCGGCGGGGCGCATCGGACGGAGATGCAATGCTTGAATTTGAATTCGCACCCGAAACCGATATGCGCACTGCGCGGCGCGAGGTTCGCCGCCGCATAGCCGGCGGGGTGCTTGACGGAACGAGCTTGCGCATGGCGGCGCTCGGCGAGGAATTTGCCGTAATATCCGACGAGGAAAGCGCGGTGTATTCAAACGGTTATGCGCGGCTCGCGCCGGTCACGTGCGGCGACGCTGTGTCGGCATACGGGCACGGTGCATTGTTTGCGGAACAGCTTGACGGTGCCGTCACGGACAGCAGTCTGCCCACGTGCGGCGGCTGTGACGCATCGGGAGAATATGACCTTATCGTTGCCGGACTCGGCGCCGCCGGGAGCATAGCGGCGATAACCGCCGCGCGGCTCGGCTTGCGCGTCATAGGACTTGAAAAAGGAAGTCAGCCGGGCGGTGTCGGCACCTCCGGAGGCATACATTCGTATTACCTCGGATACAGCGGCGGCTTGTACTGCGAGGCGGATGAGATAGCATCACGCCTTCAGGAGCGCGGCTTTATCCGCGAGCGCGGGTGCGGTCTGCTTACAAAGGGAATGGCGCTTGATATGCTGCTTGAGAAAAGCGGCGCGGACGTGATATACGGCGCGTCGGTCTGCGGTGTTCTGCGCGATGAGAACGATCCCGCGCGTATCATCGGCGTGGTATACCGCGACAGTTCCGGAATGCATTCCGTGCGTGCGCCGCTGACGGTGGATGCGACCGCCGATGCGACGGTGAGCCTGCTTGCGGGCTGTGCTATGCAGGGCGGACGCGAAAGTGACGGCGGCTTACAGCTTTTTTCAAGCGTTTCCCGCTTTCTTAACCGCGAGACCGGCTGTACCGTGTCCAAAAATCAGGATGATGGACTTGTGGATCAGTACGATCCGGTCGATCTCGGCAAAAAAACACTTGAGTCGGCGGCATCAACGCTCAATCTCAAAGGCGATTATCGCGGCGGCAGGTATCGCAGACTGGGCACGGTGTCTTACCTCGGCGTGAGAGAGGGGCGGCGCATCGTGGGCATGGACACCATGACCATGGCGCGCGCCGCGGAGTGCCGACCGGAGAGCGCGGTGTTCTGGGAGCTTGCCAACCTTGACAGCCACGCAAAGGACCTTCCGTTTGAATCCCGCGCGTACCGCGACGTTGTGGAGCTTTGCTCGCTTTGGGATTGCCGTATATCGATACCGGTCACAAAGGAATGTCTGATCCCCGCCGGGGTGCGCGGGCTTATCGCGGCGGGACGGAATATATCCATGGATCACGATATCGCGCTTGCCTGCCGCATGATGCGCGCCATGCAGAAGTGCGGTGAGGCAGTAGGCGTTATTGCGTATCTTGCGCACCGTGACGGCGCAGAGCCGTGTGCGCTGTCCGACAGCGAGCTTCATGCGATGCTTGAGGAGCGCGGCGTCATATCTCCGGGGACGCATTTCGGAATGTATTTTTACACCGACGATCCGGAAACGAGATATAAAAAGGATCTTTTGGAGCTGAACGCCGGCGAGCTGGCTGAAATGCTCGCCTCCGATGCGCCGGGGGCAGCCGTCTATGCCTGCTCGGTGAACCGCAAGCTCGGAAATAAAGAGCTTGTGCGTATGCTCGATGAGCCGGCTTCGCGGCGCGGCGCGGCGCTTGCGCTTGCCGTGCGCGGCGAAAACGCCGCCGCACGTGACGCGCTTATCGGAATGATACGCGACAGGAGCGGCGAGATGCCGCGCTCGTCGCATACCTTCTGCGTGCCGTATGCGGTAAGCGCCATGTCTGCGGCGGGAAGGTGCGGAATGACCGAGGCGCTGCCCGCGCTGCTCGATATCGTGTGCGATCCCGACTATGCCTGCGATATACCGAATCTCGATACGGTCGATGACAAGACAAAGCTGCTTTGCGACGACGACGATGTAAAATATATTTACTTTGCCGCGGCGCTCGGGGCGCTCGGCGACATTTTCCGCCTGCATCCGGACGAGGTGCGTCGTGCCGTGCGCGGACGCGAAAAGCCGGACCTTTCCCGCTATGTAACGGGCGCATCGATGATAGGACGCACCGACGGAGTGCGCAACAGCTCCGAAAAAAATATGCGCCGTGTGATAGATGAGGTCTGGGGCTGATATTTCATTGCCGTGACCATGCTTGAGGTGTGCTGAAAAACTCTGACGGGTTTTTCAGCACACCTTGTTTGATTAAAATTCACAATTTTTTCAGACATACATTCAAACACCGTCACTGCGGGAATATATAATGTAATTGATAAAATGCGAAAGGACAGCAAAGCTCATGAATGAAGTCAAAAAACCGAAAAGACCGCTGATATTTTATTATTCCATAGTTCTGCTTGTGATTATGCTGATAAACATTTTCGTAATGCCGGAGATCGCCCAGCACCAGATTAAAGAGGTTGATTACAACACTTTCTGGAAAATGGTGGAGAGCGGAGATATCGGTCAGGTCGAGATACAGGATAACCGTATACTGTTCACATCAAAGGATGAAAAAAAGATCTATAAAACAGGCAAGGTCGGCGATGATAACGATCTGCGTAACAGCCTTATCGAGAAAAATATCAACTTCCGCGGCGAGATAATCGAAGAGACCTCGCCCATAATGTCGTTTATCATTTCATGGGTGCTGCCGATAGCGATATTTGCCGCCCTCGGTCAGTTCGTTACACGCCAGATGATGAAAAAAGCCGGCGGCGGAAACTCCATGATGTTCAACATGGGCAAGAGCAACGCCAAGGTGTATGTAAAGTCCTCAAACGGCATCAAATTCTCGGATGTTGCGGGTGAGGACGAGGCAAAGGAAAATCTTGCCGAGATCGTTCACTATCTGCACGACCCGAAGCAGTATGAAGAGATAGGTGCGTCAATGCCCAAGGGCATACTGCTCGTAGGCCCTCCCGGAACAGGTAAGACGATGCTCGCCAAAGCCGTTGCAGGCGAGGCGAATGTTCCGTTCTTCTCAATGTCCGGCTCCGAGTTCGTTGAAATGTTCGTCGGTATGGGCGCGTCAAAGGTGCGCGACCTGTTCAGCCAGGCAAAGGAAAAAGCCCCCTGCATCGTCTTCATAGACGAGATAGATGCTATCGGTCAGAAGCGCGAGGGCAGGATCGGCGGCAATGATGAGCGCGAGCAGACGCTCAACCAGCTCCTTACTGAGATGGACGGCTTTGAGGGCAACGCGGGCGTTGTCATTCTTGCAGCGACCAACCGCCCCGAGGTGCTTGATCCCGCTCTTACACGTCCCGGCCGCTTTGACCGCCGCGTTCCGGTAGAGCTTCCCGACCTGAAGGGCAGAGAAGAAATACTCCGCGTTCACGCCAAGAAGATAAAAACCGAGCCGAATATCGATTATTCGCACATCGCGCGCATGGCGTCCGGTGCATCCGGAGCCGAGCTTGCCAATATAGTAAACGAGGCGGCGCTCCGTGCGATCCGCTCGGGCAGAAAAGCCGCGTCGCAGGAGGACATGGAGGAGAGCATCGAGGTCGTTATCGCAGGCTATCAGAAGAAGAATGCGATACTTACCGACAAGGAAAAGATGATAGTTTCCTACCATGAGATCGGTCATGCGCTTGTGGCGGCAAAGCAGACAAATTCCGCCCCGGTGCAGAAGATAACCATAGTCCCGCGCACCTCGGGCGCTCTCGGCTACACCATGCAGGTTGAGGAGGGCAACCACTACCTCATGAGCAAGGAGGAGATCGAAAACAAGATCGCGACACTCACCGGCGGCAGAGCCGCAGAGGCGATAGCGGTCGGTTCGATATCCACCGGTGCGTCCAATGATATCGAGCAGGCGACCCGCCTCGCGCGCGCCATGATAACACGCTACGGCATGAGCGATGACTTTGGCATGGTAGCGCTTGAGACGGTCACGAATCAGTACCTCGGCGGCGATTCAACGCTTGCGTGCTCTCCGGAGACGCAGACCGAGATCGACCGCAAGGTAGTCGAGCTTGTAAAGAAGGAATATGCGCGCGCCGAGGAGATACTCCGCGCCAACCGCGCAAAGCTTGAAGAGCTTGCAAAGTACCTTTATGAAAACGAGACGATCACCGGCGAGGAATTCATGAAGATACTGAACGCCGGCGAAGAGGCGTAAGCGGACGGGAAAGGTCCCGGACGGTCGAAAATTTTACAGATAAGTACATCCGGCGCTTGACATTCGGCGCCGGATGATTTATAATATAACTAATTGTTTATTCTTATTCCGATAGGATCATACTTCAACATGGCAGACAAGAACAAAAAAATGGTAGAGCAGATCACATCTATGGATGTTGATTTTGCGCAGTGGTATACCGATGTCGTTAAAAAGGCGGAGCTTGCCGATTATTCCGGCGTAAAGGGATGCATGGTCATACGTCCCTACGGCTACGCCATTTGGGAGAACATACAGCGCATTATGGACGCCGAGTTCAAAAAGCTCGGTCATGAGAATGTCTATATGCCCATGTTCATCCCGGAATCTCTTCTTCAGCGCGAAAAGGATCACGTGGCTGGCTTTGCGCCCGAGTGCGCATGGGTCACGGTCGGCGGTCAGAACACGCTGCCCGAGCGTCTTTGCGTCCGTCCCACATCCGAAACGCTTTTCTGCGAGCATTACCGCAATGTGATACATTCTTACCGCGACCTGCCCAAGCTCTATAACCAGTGGTGCAACGTTGTCCGTTGGGAAAAAACGACCCGCCCCTTCCTGCGCACCTCCGAGTTCCTCTGGCAGGAGGGTCACACCATGCACGAGACCGAGGAGGAGGCGCGCGAGGAGACCCGCCGTATGCTCCAGGTCTATGTTGACTTTTACGAGAAGGCACTTGCGATCCCGGTAGTCAGCGGACGCAAGACCGAAAAGGAAAAATTCGCGGGCGCGGAGGAGACATATACCGTTGAGCCGATGATGCACAACGGCTTTGCGCTTCAGGGCGGTACATCGCATTACTTCGGCGATGGCTTTGCCCGTGCGTTCGATATCACCTACACCGCGCGCGATAACACCGTAAAATACCCGCACCAGACCTCATGGGGCGCTTCCACACGTATGATAGGCGCGATCATCATGTGCCACGGCGACGATAACGGACTTATTCTTCCGCCCGCTGTTGCTCCGATACAGGTCGCCATCATCCCCGTAGCACAGCACAAGGAAGGCGTTCTTGAGGCGGCATCTGCTCTGCGCGACCGCCTTGCGGATAAATTCCGCGTAAAGCTCGACGACAGCGATAACTCCGCCGGCTGGAAATATTCCCAGTACGAGATGAAGGGCGTTCCGCTCCGTCTTGAGCTTGGTCCGCGCGATATAGAGGCAGGCACCTGCGTGCTCGTTTCCCGCGTGAGCCGTGAAAAGACCGTTGTGTCGCTCGACAATATCGAAGAGGCTGTCGCCGATGCGCTCCGCAATGTTCATGACGAGCTTTACCGCCGTGCCGCCGACAACCTTGCCGCGCGCACATCGGTCGCTCATAACTATGAAGAGTTCCTTGACATCGCCGCGAACAAGTCCGGCTTCATCAAAGCCATGTGGTGCGGTGACTCCGAGTGCGAGGACAAGATAAAGAACGATACCGGCGGAGTGAAGTCCCGCTGCATACCCTTTGACGAGGAGCATATCTCCGACGTTTGCGTGTGCTGCGGCAAGCCCGCCAAGCATATGGTGGTCTGGGGCAGACAGTACTGATACCCGCAGATCGTATATTGAAAAAGGAGGCTGACGGCGGAGTATGAAGGCATTTTCGACACCGTATACCGAAAAACTGAAGCGCATCGATCCTGTTGTACTGATATGTGCGCTGGTGCTTTCGACCGTCAGCTGCCTTATGCTGTTCGGCGGCAGGCACTATCTCAAAAACGGCGCAAGGCTTTTTGTCATGCAGGTCGGCGCGACCGTTATCGGGCTTATCGCCATGGTCGTGATCTCAATGATAGACTATGAGACTGTGCTAAAAAGGTTTTGGATACCGTGCGCGATCTTTTCGGTCGGTATATTGGCGTATACGCTTAAATTCGGTATCGCCGTGGGCGAGAACCGAAGCTGGATCGACCTCAAATTCATGACGATACAGCCGTCGGAGTTTGTAAAAACAACGTTTATCGTTACCTTTGCCAAGCATCTCGACCTTGTAAAAAAGGATATCAACAAGATATGGGTGCTTGCCGGACTCGGCGCGCATGCCGGTGTGATACTGCTTCTGCTGCTGAAGTCGGGCGACCTCGGCGTTACGCTCGTTTTCTGCGGCGCGGTAGCCGTTATGCTTTTCTGCGCGGGACTCAGCTCATTTTACTTTCTCGGCGTGCTGGGAGCGGCGTTCATTGCAATCCCGTATGTCTGGCCCAAGCTGCATCCGTATCAGCAGGAGCGCATAATTTACGGCTTTAACCCGGAGGGCGACCCGCTCGGTAAAGGTATGCAGCCGCTTCAGGGCAAAAAATGCGTGGCAAGCGGCGGATTTTTCGGGCGCGGCTTTTCCGGCGCGGAGAACTACCGCACGCTTTATTCGGCGGAGAGCGACTTTTCATTTTCCACCGTTTGCGAAATGTTCGGGCTTCTCGGCGGCGCGATAGTACTTATTACACTTGCGGTGCTTGTCGTTCGCATTTTCATGATCGCCAAGACGGCGCGCAAGGATGCAGGCTCGTTCATATGCGTGGGCGTTGCCGCGTTCATTTTGGTACAGACCATGGAGAACGTGGGGATGTGCCTTGCCATGCTGCCGGTCGTAGGCATCACACTGCCGCTCATAAGCGGCGGAGGCTCGTCAACACTTGCGGTATATCTGCTGCTCGGAATGGTGCAGAGCGTTGCATCGCACAGGGTCAAATACTTCTTCGAACGCGAGGGCGTGGGCATGTCCCGCGCGGGAGCGGATGCGGAGATCGTTTGAACGAATAAATACATAACTGGGAGTGTAAAAAACTCAATTTGAGTTTTTTACACTCCCATCGTTATATTGCATAGTTATTGCATCTTTATCGCGCCCTCAAAGCCGTGAACAAAGCCCTGCGGGTCGGCTGAGCATACGTCGCCGCCGATAACGCGTCCGCGGTAGACTATCACATTGGCAAGCACCTTGCCGCCGTTGTAGCCGTCGTAATTCTTCACCTCATACGTGTAACGCATTACCGTCTTGCGGCGATACTTTGAGAGATCGAGCCCCTGTGCTTTCTGAAGCTCGTTGTACCCGGCGTATACCTTGTCAAACTTCTCGGGCAGAGTGATCTCAACCGTTTCGATGGGATCTTCCGATACCTCATACCCGAACTGCGACAAAAACTTTACTCTGTCCTCATTTGTTTTGATCCTGTCATAGCTTATCCTGACAGCCTCATCGCTGCTGCCGGCTCCTGCCGATACCGGCTGGTAAGCCGGTACAAATATCACAAGTGCGGCAAGCGCCGCGACCGCAAGCACTATGACTGCAAAAAACCGTATCGTTCCCGCGCGGCAAGTGTAAACAAACATTATCCCCGACCGTCCTTTTCATCCGTTTGGTAGATTATATGGTCGGTCGGGGATAAATATTACCGTATCAGCCTATATCGGCGGGAGTTATGCGGTTTGTGGGGATGTAATCCAGTCCCATGGCGGTCATTCGGCGAACCTTTTCGACTGTGTCGCCGGCGCGCAGGCAAAGACGAACGCCAGCGGCGTGCGTTTTTTCTATAAGTCCTTCGGGCACCTCGTCAAGTTCGGGGTAATTGTAGGACACGCCGCCGTTGCCCAGCTCCGCCACGCGCAGCATCTGCTCATCGGTGGTGAAAATGTGGTGTATGAACACACGGTCGCTCACGCGGCGTGCTTCCTCGATGTGGTCAAAATTGATCGATGAGAGCACCGAGCTGTCGATGAGACCAAAACTGTCTACCATGCGCAGGGTCTGCTCCACAACGTCGCCCTTCGTCTCGATGAATGGGACGCAGCCGCCGCGCAGACATATCGAAAGATACTCGGAAAACAGCGGCAGGTGCAGCTCCTCGTCGGAGTAGCAGCCGACATTGTTGCCGCACGTGACGCGCAGATTTTTTAGCTCGGCAAAGGTCTGATCCTCGATTTTTATATTCGCGCCGTACATTTTTTTGAGCGAAAAGTTGTGACAGCAAACAAGCACGCCGTCAAGTGTGCGTTGGACGTCGGTCTCTATCGCCCAAAAGCCGCGTGCGGCGGCGGCACGGAAGGACGCAAGCGTATTTTCGGGGGCTACCGGTGTAAAGCCGCGGTGCGCCAGAAGCAGCGGTTTTTTACGGTCAAAGAGCTTATTGTATACTATCTCCATGGCGGTCATCTTACCTCAAATGAGAATATGTGCGCCTGTGCGCTTCCGTAGGTTGTCCAAAGCGATTCGGAGAAGTAGGTCCCGAGCGGGATGAGGCGGACCGCCTTTGCGTCAACATCAAGACGCTCGCGTATCATTCTCTGATAGTTCTCATGTGTTTCGTAAACGGTGCGCCACTCGCCGGAGCCGTCATCGATCTCGATCTTAAAGGATCTCAGCATGCATTTCGGGAAGCCGAAGGTGGTGTGATCGTGGTCGGCGCGGCGGAAGAGCGGAATGGAAATGTTCAGCACGTCGGGGTTGCCCTCGGTGTATTCGCGGTCAAGGTCGCTGTCAACGATGAGGCGGAAGTCGGAGAGGTGTGTCACCTCGTCAAAGGTGTAGGTGACGGCGCGGTCAACTATGCCCCAGTAGCCGTTGTCGTGTCCCCATATCTTGCGGTCGATACCGTTGAGAAGGTTGGAGGCGTCGCCCCATACGGCGGAAAGCGTTTTTTCGTTGCAGAGCGGGGATATTTTGCGCTTCATTCCGGGCAGGAAGCAGTCGTCCTCCATGAGCGCGTCCTGAAGCTCGCCTATCTTTTCGCGGCAGAACTCACGGGGCAGCATACCGCAGGCGGTCGCCATAGCCGCGGCGGTGCCGACAGCCTGACCCATCACGCCGCAGGTGCCCATAACGCGAACGGTCGAGAACGCGATGTGAGTGGCGCTTATATTGCGTCCGGCAAACATGAGGTTTTCAACATTTTTGGAGTAGAGCGAGCGCAGCGGGATGCCGTAAGGCTCGGTCAGGCGCTTTTTCTGAAGATGTGCGCCGTCCTTGCCGCTCATTGCAAAGCCGCCGGGGAGGTGGTTGTCTATCTGCCAGCCGCCGTATGCGACCTCGTCGGGGAACTGTCTGCCGTTTTCAACATCGTTTTGCGTGAGTATGTAATCGCCTACGTAGCGGCGGCTCTCGCGCTTGCCGGGCAGGAAGCCGATAAAGTCAAGCTCCCAATTTTCGGCGCCGTGGTCGCCGCGGTTTTTCATGTGATCCCAGACGCCGAAGGCGATCTTCAGCAGCTCGTCGCGCGTCGTTTCGGTGTCGTGAATGGAATCCGCCTCGCCTCCAAGCTCTATCCAGTAGAAGTTGGTGTTGATCTTGTCAAGGCACTCGTGAGGCTTGAATTTCATCTCCTCATCGGTATTGTAGCGGTATGCCCAGTCGGGAGCGGTAAAGGGGCAGGGGTGATCGGTCTCGTGCGCCTGTATCATAAGGCTCATGCCCATTGTTTTGCGGTCGGCTCCGGGAAGTCCGAATTCCTCGCCGAACTGTGACTTTGCCTCGCGCCCCACCATGTATTCAGCATCGGCAAGCTCGGCAAGTATGCTGTCGCCAGAGCAGTCGATAAATATTTTTGCCTTGACCGTGCGCCAGGTGTAGGTGGTGAGCTGAAAGCCCGTCACGCTTTCTATTTTTCCGTCATGGCATTCGGCGGCACAGCAGGCGCAGTTGAGCATAAGCTCAATATTTTTTTCGGCTTTGACCTTGCCGAAGAATATCGAATCCCATACCGAAAAATTGCGGGAGGGGTTTATGTGCATATTTTCAAGCAGGAATTCCTCCATGATGCCTGTCTCCTGGAGGTTGCGCACGCGCGTTCCCGCGCCGGATACCCACATTCTTATCTCGCTTGAAGCATTGCCGCCGAGAACCGGGCGGTCCTGCATAAGCACCACGTGCGCGCCGTGGCGTGCGGCGGCTATCGCCGCAAACGTGCCGGCAAGTCCGCCGCCTATAACGCAGACGTCTGCCGTATGGAAGGTCTTTTTAAGCTCGCTCATTATAAACTCCTTTTTGCGGACTTGACTTTTGCCGTCCGTTGTGATATCATAAGTATAAACCACATAAAACATAAAAACTACCGCTTGTGTGACGGGTGATTTTAATGTTTGTGATATTATCGGAAAGATAAAAGGATAGAATGGAGCAATACGTAAGGATACGCGAGAGCCGCGGCGACTACCGCGGCGGTAGCGGGACGGGGCATATCAGCCGCTACGGATGGACCGACACCGAGATCGGCAGCGCAATGATATTTTCGCACCGTACAACGTCATATACGCGCGAGAGCTTTCGCGAAGGAATGCACAGCCACGACTACGGGGAGTTGATAATTTATGTCGGCGGCGATGTCGAATATATCGTCGGCGACGCCGTTTGCGCACCGCATTCCGGATGCGTGGTGTTTGTGCCGCCCGGGACCATGCACACGGCGCGCCTTCGTGCGCCGTCGGTGTACGAGAGATATGTGCTGTATTTCTTCCCGGAATTTTTTGAATACATGGGCAAAGCAGTGCCTTTTCCGGCGCCGGTGTCTGTCTTTTTACCGCCCGACGGAAGATACACGAGGATACTTGCCGCCGCCGAGGAGGCACTCGGCGGCGGTGAATGCGGCGCGCTGCTGGCACAGGCATATATCACAACTCTTTTCGGTCTGCTTGCCGCGGCGGATGCCCCCGCGGATGATGCCGGAACGCTCACCGGCGAGCTTGCCGAGGTGAAGCGGTATATTGACGAGAACTATGCATCGATCGGCTCGGTGTCGGAGGTGGCTGCTCGCTTTTTTTACAGCCGCGAGCATCTTTCACGTCGGTTCCGTGCGCATTTCAACGTTACGCCGTCAGAGTATCTTGCAAAGCGGCGTGTTTCGGCAAGTCTGGCGCTTCTTGAGAGCATGAGCGTTGCCGATGTCTGCTATGCGGTCGGCTTTGGAAATCAGACGTCGTTTATTGCAGCGTTCCGCCGCATAATTGGATGTCTGCCGTCGGAATATCAAAAGCACCACCGCAGGTCGTAAGACGTGCGGCGGTGCTTTTTTGTGGCGATTATCTCTCCGGCGCGGTGAGAAGCGGCAGGAGCTCGTAAACGCTTTTTATCGGTATCAGCTTGATCCGGCAGTCGATTGGGCGCTTTTCAATGTTGCGGTAGGGAACGACCGCGCGTGAAAAACCGAGGCGTTCCACCTCGCGCACGCGGTTTTCAAGCGAAGCCACGGCGCGGCATTCTCCCGCCAGTCCGACCTCGCCTATTGCCACAAGATCGTCCGGGATCAGCTTGTCGGTAATCGAGGATATCATAGCGAGCGCCGTTGCAAGGTCCGCGGCTGGCTCGTCCAGCCGCAGACCGCCGATGACATTCAGGTAAACGTCATTTGCCGAAAAGCGAAGCCCGAGGCGCTTTTCAAGCACCGCAAGCAGCAGACACATGCGGTTGTAGTCCACACCGTTTCCGGTACGGCGCGGGGCGGGGAAGGTAGTGGGGCTGACGAGAGCCTGTATTTCGGCGATTATCGGGCGTGTTCCTTCTATCGTACACGCGGCGCAGTTGCCGGAGACCTTTTTCGGCCTGCCCGCAAGCAGTATCTCGGAGGGATTGGGGACCTCCTCAAGCCCGCGGTCGGTCATTTCAAAAACGCCTATCTCGTTGGTAGAGCCGTAGCGGTTTTTGCCTGCGCGGATTATGCGGTACGCCTGCTGGTGCTCGCCCTCAAAGCAAAGCACGGCATCCACCATATGCTCAAGTATTTTCGGACCCGCAATGGAGCCTTCTTTGTTCACATGCCCCACGAGGATCACCGATACGCCGTCGTTTTTGGCTTTGCCGATAAACGCCATTGCGGATTCACGCACCTGCGAGACACTGCCGGGGGAAGAGGAGGAGTACGGCGTGTATATCGTCTGTATCGAGTCGATTATCATAACGTCCGGCTTTACCCGCGAAGCCTCGGAGAGGATGCGGTCTATGTTTGTTTCGGTAAGCAGGTAAAGACCGTCCGAGCGGACGCCGAGACGCGTGGCGCGCAGTTTTATCTGGTCGCCGGATTCCTCGCCGGATACGTAAAGCACGCGGCGCGTGGCGCCGAGTATGCCGCATATCTGCAAAAGCAGAGTTGATTTGCCTATTCCCGGCTCGCCGGTCAGCAGTACCACCGAGCCGCGCACAAGCCCGCCGCCAAGCACGCGGTCAAGCTCGCCAAGACCCGTAGCAGAGCGTATGCAGTCGCCCGAGGTCACCTCGTCAAGCCGTGTGGCGCGACTGCTGCCGCTGCCGCCGACGGTAAATGACCGGCGCGCCTCGTTTGCCGCCGTTTTTGCTTCCTCGGCGGGCGAGAGCTTTTCCACCGCGTCTTCAACAAAAGAGTTCCATGCTCCGCACTGCGGGCATTTGCCGAGCCACTTGGGGCTTTCGTATCCGCAGGAGGTGCAAACGTATATCGTCTTTATGCCCTTCATTTCAAAAATCCTCAGCTTCCGGTATGTTACTGCTTATATTATAACACGACACGCCCCCGTCAGTCAATAGGCGAGGGCGTGTCGGCGGACTGTTTGAGGCATGCATACGCTATTACGAGAGCGAGCTTTTTCTGATATTCCGACGAGGAAAGCGCAGCGCATTCCTCAGGATTCGAAAGAAAGCCGCACTCTATCAGCACAGCGGGCGTTACGGCGCGGTCAAGCAGGAATATCCCGCTCCCCGCCGCCTTGACACGCCGCTCGTTGCCCGGCTGAAGATAATTTTTTGCCGCCTCCTGTATGTCGCGCGCAAGCGGCAGACTCATTGGGTCATTTTTTGAATACCACACCTGAAGCCCGCGCCACTTTTCCGCCGGGAAAGCGTTCATGTGTATGCTCACAAAAACCGCATCTGGATGAGCCTTGGCGCAATCGAGCCGCGCCTTGAGGTCAAGCACCTTTTTTCTGCCGTGAAAATCGACATTGCGGTCGTAAAGCAGAATGTCCTCGGTGCGTGTCATCACAGCCTCGGCACCGGATGCGCGCAGTATGTCCGCAAGCGACGCGGAAAGCGCAAGGTTTATGTCCTTTTCGGTGGTGCCGTCCTTGCCCGAGCATCCGCCGTCCTCTCCGCCGTGTCCGGGGTCGATCACAAATGCACGCCGCTCCGCGGCGCTTCCCGCTGCCGGGCGGTCACTGTCGCACGCCGCGCGGAACGCCGCAGCCATTCCGAAGCACAAAAGACAGAACACCGCCGAAAGCAGGATATAGATCATCACGGTTTTTCCGAGGTCGTTTTTATATGTTTTCATACCGCACCTCCAGTTAGATTTTATATGGCTTGGGCGTAGTTTATGTATTGCGGAGGGCAGAGAATAAAAAAACAAGGTCGGACCCAACGGTCTGACCTTGTTTTTTTTAATTTGCGATCTGCATTTTGTCAGGATGCCGTCAGCCGGCGTCCGTAATGCTCTCAGTTGTTGCTCTGAAGACCCTCAAGGTACTTAACAACATCGCCGACAGTGACGAAGTTGTGAATGTCGTCATCCTGGATGTCAACACCGAAGGTTTCCTCGCAACGCATGACGAGCTCCGCAAGCTCGATGGAGTTGATGCCGAGGTCGTTTGAAAGTTCAGCCTCGGGGGTTATCTTATCCTCTTCTACCTGCAGTTCATCAACAAGCAGTGCTTTGAATTGTTCAAACATCAAAAACAGCCTCCGAAATGATAGTGCTTTGCAACACCTTTAATTATACCTCCAAATCCGCGGCGTGTCAATAGTTTTCGGTACATTATTGAAAAAAACGGTGCGCCGCGGGCTTGGGTGGTATGAATTTTTCTATCAATAATAGTATCTGCCGCCGTGCTTGCGCTGGTGGGAAGCGCGAATGAACGCGCGTATTGCGTAATAAAGTACCGTGATGACAAGCGCGCTGACGATCGTAGCGATAAAAACACGGCTCTGCGAGAATTCGCGTATCTCCTCCATCTGCTTGAGCAGGCGGTTGCCGGCAACTGCGGTCTTGGTGACAAGCGGTACGGTGCGCAGGTCCTTGCCGTCATACGAGATAGTGATATACCCGCACGAAACTCCGGCGCTGACCGGCGCTTCTAGCGATTCCACGGTAATACGGGTGGTAAAGGTCACATCCGTGCCTATCACGGCGGAAGTGGGCAGGTAGCAGTAAAAGGACTCGGCGGGGACGAGAAGCACCGTGTCGGCGTCGGATGAGAGTGTGACCGGGATCTCGGATATCACCGTGGCGGTGGAGAGCACCTCGCGGTAGCCGAAGCTGCGGAATGCCCATTCGATAAGCGAATTTGCGGTAAGATAGGCGGTGTTTTTGCCGTCCTCGGTCTCCTTGCCGCCCATAACTACGCATATATATGTTGTGCTGTCCTTCACCGCGACCGTCGTGAGCGAATAGCCCGATTCCTCGGTCATTCCGACGTTCATGCCGCGGCACAGCTGATTGTAATATTTCCCGCTCTGGAGCTTTGAGACAAGCTCATTGCGGTTGCTTACGGTATAGTTTTTGTCGCTTCCCTCAAGCGTATACTTCGGCTCGGAGGTCAGGCGCATATAAAAATCGTTTTCCGCAAGCGCGGCGGCAAGGCGGCACACATCCGCAACCGTTGTACGCATAAGTCTGTCGTGCATACCGGTGGGATTGGTGTAGTGCGTGTTAGTCATGCCAAGCTCGGCGGCGGTGGAATTCATAAGGGCGATAAAGGATGTAAGATCGCCCGCCGCCAGCTTTGCCAGCACCGTTACCGCATCATTGTAGCACCCGGTAAAGGCGATGTAAAAGAGGTCGCGTATCGTGACCGTTTCACCGTCCGAAAGTCCGTAGCGCGTGCCGCTTACACCGGAGATCATATCGGTGGTTATCGTCACCTTTTCGGACAGCCGGTCCGACAGCCGCCCCAGCGCCACATAAGCCGACATCAGCTTGGCTGTCGAGGCGGGATATATCAGCTTTTCGGGGTCCTTGGTGCAGACAACGGTCCCGCTTTCAAGATTGTACACATAAGCCGCGTCAACGCCGTCGAGCGACGGTGCGGCTTCCGGTGCGCCATCGGCGGCGTATACCGCGGCGGTGAGCTGTAACGCCAGAAGAACGGCAAATACCGCCGCAAAAAAGCGCGGCAGTCTGCCAAAGATCGTTTTATTGTTTTTCATGATCGGTTTCCGTATATATTTGATCGGTGGATAGGCGGTCCTCGGCAGATGCAAAGTACCTGCGCGCCGCGTCGGCGTCGCGGGCGACCTGAGCCACAAGCGCCTCGGGAGATTCAAACTTCAGCTCGCCGCGCAGACGGCGAAAAAGAAATACCCGCGGCGACGTGCCGTAAAGGGATGTATCGGGAGAGTCGAGCAGATGCGTTTCATAACGGAACACGCCCGTTTGGTCCATCGTCGGGGCAACGCCCGCGTCTGTCACTGCGGGCAGCAGCGCCCCGCCCTCGTAAAGGCTGACAGCGCTCACATAAACGCCCGCGAGCGGACGAAGCACCCCCGGAGCGGGCGTCTGATTTATAGTCGGAAAGCCGAGGCGTTTTCCGTCGCCTCTGCCGTGTATGACACTGCCGCCGATGGAGAAGGGGTGCCCGAGAAGCCGGTTGCCCTCTTCTATCCTCCCGTCGGCGATCAGCGCGCGAATGCGGCTCGAACTCACCGGCACGCCGTCCGCATTGAGCGGCGGCAAGACGCTGACACGGTCTGCGCCGAGAAAGCCGCAAAGGTCGTCGGGCGTTCCGGCGGCATTTTTGCCGAAGGAAAAATTGAACCCGCACGCGGCGGCGCGGCAATGGCAATGTCCGCCGAGGATATTGCGCATAAAATCGCCGGGGGAAAGCTCGCGCACCGCCGCAAAGTCGGCTACAAAGGCGAATTTAAGGCCGGCGGATGCAAAAAGACGGCATTTTTCAGCCGTGTCTGTTATTATCGGAATGTCCCTGCCGAAAAACGCCGCCGGAGGCTCGCGAAAGCAGAACGCCCCGGCAACGGTCCCGCTGTGCGCGGCAAGGCTAACGGCGGCATCCGCTATCAGTCTGTGCGCGGTGTGAAAGCCGTCAAAGCAGCCGAGAGCCAGCGCGCAGTCAAAACTGCCCTCCGGCGGACAGTCCGTCGAGAGGGGAATAAACTCAATACCGTGCATACGGCGCCTTATACTCCGAGGTAATATTTGACCAGCGCCTCAAGCAGCTCGTCGCGGTCAAAGCGTGTAATGAGCGTGCGTGCGTTTTTGTGGTTGGTGATATATGTGGGATCCTCCGAGAGGATATAGCCCACTATCTGGCTTATCGGGTTGTAGCCTTTTTCTACAAGCGCTGTATATACCGCAAGCAGCGTCTCGCGTATTATGTTGTCGTTGTCGCCGAGACGTGTGAATTCACGTGTTTCGCGGTTAAGCTCTTTTCCTATTTCTTTGCTTATCATTCGTTGCGCCTTTCCTGCCCGCATCGGCGGGCAAATTATATTCCATATTAATTATAACCCATCCCGGCTCGGTTTGCAATACCTTTGTGCGGGTTTAAT
>ENA-UOJS01001714-UOJS01001714.1-human-gut-metagenome-genome-assembly--contig:-C74-NODE-1714-length-17179-cov-6.803083_pt1 | contig 17179 bp, 16 predicted proteins | sample MGYA00242355_ERZ723902 | MGnify/ENA metagenome assembly ERZ723902 | reverse complement strand
CTGAAGGCTAAGATTGAGAGCACGGCACAGGCCAAGGCACTCGAACTGGCCGGGGAGATGAACAAAAAGAATCAGGAGATATCCGAACTGAAGGCTAAGATTGAGAGCATGGTACAGACTAATGCGCTCGAGCTGGCCGGTGAGTTGGCAAAGAAGGACAAGGAGATTTCGGAACTGAAATCCACAATTTCACAGAGTAAGGATGCCTGTCATATAGCCGTACTTGAGGAACAGCAAAAGGCGCAGGACGCTCTGAAGGAGAAAGAAAACAAAATTGTTGAGCTTACGGGCATGGTGAACCAGCAGAAGAATGAGGCCGCACTGCGTGAGAACAACATAAAGGAAACTTATGAGATACAGCTGAAAAAGAAGCAGGAAGAGGTTGACTACTATAAAGACCTGAAGACAAGGATGTCGACAAAAATGGTCGGCGAGACGCTCGAAATACACTGCAGCACAGAGTTCAACCGCATGCGTCCGCTATTCCCCAACGCCTACTTTGAGAAAGACAACGACGCATCGGGCGGCAGCAAGGGCGACTTCATCTTCCGCGACTACGAAGACGGCTTTGAATATATCTCCATTATGTTTGATATGAAGAACGAGATGGACCAGACTGCGACAAAGCATAAGAACGAGGACTTCCTGAAGAAACTCGACGAAGACCGCAGAGCCAAGAAATGCGAGTTTGCCGTACTTGTGTCGCTGCTCGAACCTGAAAGTGAGCTTTACAACACGGGCATCGTAGACATGTCGCACCGCTATCCGAAGATGTACGTCATCCGTCCGCAGTTCTTCATTCCGCTGATAACGCTGCTTGTACAGACGTCAAAGAAGAGCATAGAGTATCAGCGCCAACTGGCCATTGCGCGCAGCCAGTCGGTAGACGTAACCAACTTTGAGAGCCGCCTCAACGACTTCAAGGAGAAGTTTGCCAACACCTACCGCCTTGCGAGCTAGAAGTTCAAGACGGCAATCGACGAGATAGACAAGTCGATAACTCACCTGCAAAAGATAAAAGAGGCCCTCGTAGGCTCTGAGCGCAACCTCCGCCTTGCCAACGACAAGGCAGACGGCCTGACGATAAAGAAACTTACATACAACAACCCGACTATGAAAGAGAAATTTAAGGAAGCACGGGCTGTTGAGGAGGATGAGGACGAATAATACTCCTGAATGACACACATCAGGCAAAAAAAACAATAAGCCCCGAAACATCATTATTTGAGCACATAAAAAGTCGTGACAATGATGTTTCGGGGCTTATTATTATGTCTAATACAGCCACCTAAAAAGCAGCTTAATATAAAAACGTCCGGCACAATTTATTTCAGCAAATTTACAAAATCCAATGCGTCGTCAGGCAAAAGATAAGTCAACTTACCATTGTCCCTTAATTCCATAAGCAGACGTCCCTGAAGATTTGGACCAACATATTTGTCATCAACCAATTTTACGCCCCAAGTATCTGCATACTTTTTACGGAATGTTGTCTGATCCTCAACTATATATCTGTTGCCGGTATCTTTAAGTTTTTCCCTGAAATCTGCATTTTGATCATACTTACATTGAAGACAGAACTTTATTGCGTCAACAATCATCTGTCCCCAATCGCTGCGCCTGTAAACTCTCTCCCATTTCTTTGCTTTCATCTTCGGATTGCCGGCACCATATATATCCAACAAAACATCCTTATCCTTAAACTTCATCATCTGGAAGAGCTGCTCAGCAGACTTAAATTCAACACCGTTGACTACTATTGGAGTCCGTCCGAAGTTACTTAATATGCCCCACTCTTCTTTAACTTTATGTATGGTTACACATTGCTCTTTCGGATAATCTTTGATAGAATAATACTGTGGATAGTATTTTTCTATGAATGGCGCTATGCTATAAAAACTCATATCTGCTATACTTCGTTGTTTAATTGAAAAACCGGGACGACAGTGTCTTGTATAAGATGTTTACTTGCATCCAGACAAACCCGGTCAATCCTTATTATCTCTATTTTGTTGACATTAAAAATCGCACGATTTGTACCAAGAGAAGGATTTCGCCACGAATATGGCCACACAATACAGTCGACACCGATTTTGTTATCCAAAAACTCGGCAGCGGCTTTCTCTCCGATAAAGTCATCATTCCCAGTAAGTGTGTTTGCCAGATATTTACGGAATAATTTCCCGTCAGCCTTAACCTTGTCAGGAATTTTCTCACCAAGCACATTTTCTGTACGCATAACAATCTTAGCATTAACAGGCTGCTTAAACATTATGTAATTATCATCCGTCAATGAAGGCACTGCCACGGTATAGACAAAGTTTTCACCTCCTGACTGTGCTTTTTGACCTGAATAATGGGCAGCAGAACTATATTTTGAAGTGACATACACACCATAACCGAACTTAATCTTTCCGCTTCCCTCCAAGACATGCTTCAAGTCAAACTCAGTAAAATAGTTATGTGAGCCATGATACATAATATCTGTGTTTTGCATATTATTTGTTCCAGCCAATTTCAATTCATAAATATTAATTAGAAGCAAATATATAAATTTTTCAGGCAATATAAAAACAGTCTATCTGAATGTTGGATATTTTAAATCCCAGAACTTTCATATGTTGTCCTCATGACGCACCACAATACGCCATGAGGAAACAAACAACAATAATAACCGGCAGAAGCAACATATAAATAAAGAACAAAAAACATTGTTGCTTACCAACCGGTTATGACACGAAGCAAAAAGCTAAAATCCTATTCTTACCTTATTTGATTTTCCTATAACCTCGTTTTTACAATATTCCTCAATCTTAGCAAGATTGACATTATCTTCGCCATACAGGATTGAATCGACTACAGCTTTACGCGCCACATTTTCGATCTGACCTCCAGAGAACTGATACTTACCTGCAAGAAACGCAGCAGAACTGTCATCAATAGTTGTCATTATAGTCTGCCATAATTTCTTTCTGGCCTTTTCTGTTGGCTTTGTAAACTCTATTTTATACAAGAAACGTCGTTCAAAAGCCTTGTCGAAATTTTTAACAAGGTTAGTAGTAGCAATGAGTATGCCGTCGAAATTCTCCATTTCCTGAAGTATGATGTTCTGAATAGAATTTTCCATTTTGTCAACAGAGTTTTTTGCATTGTCAATTCGAGAACTGATAATGGCATCTGCTTCGTTGAAAAGCAAAATCGGAATACGCTCAGAACGCTTGCACATCTCTTTGTAATTGTCAAAAACAGCCTTTATGTTTTTTTCACTTTGCCCAACCCACATAGAGCGCATCCGTGAGATATTAATCTGCATAATCTCTCTCCTGGTACATCTGGCTATCTGCTTAACGGCTTCAGTCTTTCCGGTTCCCGGCGCACCATAGAAAAGTATAGAAAATCCTCTGCTCATATTCTTCTCCTCAAGCCTTTGGCGAACAGTATTCAGATTCTTATCACTAAGCAGTCCGCACAGTCTGTCATATTGCTCAGAGACGGTATTATCGAATATCATCTGCTTTTCATTAATCGCGTCAGGCTTCAATATGTCCGTATGTTCGTCATTCACCTCGTCATAACATGCAATCTTTACGTTGTCAAGAAGAATTTTACGTGCCTTGTCGGTAAGCATGAACGTTCCGCGGTCTTTAAAGCCATTGCTCATTGAAAAATCTATCAGTCCAAGCTTCATCAGTTCATGACTTCCGTTCTGCAATGCCCTTAACTGACGGGCGCGTACAGACTCCTCGTCAAACAAATAAATAAAATTATCCAGCGCAACATTTTTTATGTTGCTGTTCATAAGACATCTTCCCATCTGTGACAATAAGAGGACAGATTCATCCTCCAAGATTAGCTTACGGAGCCCATCGACAAAACATATTTCTTTATTTTCATCATACAACTCGTTTATTTCAACAACAAGTTCTTCCGTGTCAATTTCTTCCATCTTGCGTAAACTGAGCAAATTATATACAAACGAAAACAGTTCATACAAATCAGAAGCCTTACGCGGTTTACATACATACGGCTCATTTGCCACCAAAGCGTCCATCACGCCGTCGTTTATCTTATAACCGTCAAACGGGCCATGTGCGCCGGATTTACGCAAGATACGTTTTTTCTCCAGTTCGTCAATCTCCTTCTGATAGCACAATATCTTCAGATTTTTACATTTAAGTTCACTTGCGATATCGGCAAGAGTTATGCACGGATCATTGCTGAAGTTAATATAAAGAGCCATTAGCACAGTCTGCATACTGTTTAGTTTCTGACGTTCGGCAACATATTGAATATACCTTTGTGCTCTCTTTATTGACGCCGCACTTAACGACTCACCTGCAACAATCTCCAATATTCTTTCAAGACAATTCATCATTGTCATATCTTTCTTTGGTATCGGCTTCAAGCGGGTTGCCTTACCCTTGCTCTTTGATGCTAATTCGGTTTCTGAATTGTATGTATGTCTCATTTTCTCAATATTTTTTGTTTGTAAATAGTACCTGTATGTTTTTGCTGAAGAAGACACGAGAACATATCTTGACGAGAAAAGATATGTAGATATAACGCCTTCGCACCGATGTATGCGAAAACGTTATATCTAAATTTAATCTTTATACGGGATCACTCTGAACACCGAGCAATAAGTGTTCGCTGTCTTCTGCATCATCGTAGACATTACCTTCCGTGTCTATATAGAATGTCTTTCCGTCACGGATAAATTTAATCGGCTCATCTATGTCGTCATGCTTTATGTCATCATATTCAGGACTTACATATACATCATTCTCAAAGGCATAAAGTCCTTTCTTATCATCTTTTCTAAACACAGCAAACTGATCTTCAAGTATCTGAATGTCATCATGCTCAACAGGGGCCACAATCTGTCCATTGGAATTTATCAAGCCCCAATAGTCGTCAGCCATTACAATAAAGCAGCCATAATATATCAACGGTGCAATCTCATGATACTCGCATGGAGCAAGCATTTCTCCGGAGCCGTCAGATTTTACCATTCCGAAGTTGCCATGATTAATAACAATATAAGGCATATTTTTCACGAAATAGCAATATGTGAATGCTATTTTGTCAAACTTAGCCGGAACAAGAATTTCTCCCAATACATTTTTTACTCCTGCCTTACCATCCTCATAAAAGATAACATCTGACCAGTCGAAACCGTTTTTGTATTTTTCTGCTTCAGCCAGTGCTTCGTCTCTCAATTTCTCGTCTGTCTGTTTATCAGCCTTAGCCATCATGTTGTTATACACGCTCAGATTCTCCGATGTTGCTTTAATATTTTTCATAACTTTTTGTTTTTATAGTTAATAATAATTTATAATCAATTTGTTTATTCTTTGTGTATGCCATTCTGTCATAACCTGATGATTACAACGTCATGCTTTCCGTTTTGAGAATAGTCTGGAAAAGAAAGATTCTTTCTGAATCATTTCCATGTTTGAGGTATCAGTATACTTATCTATATTCAGTCCATAAACAACATTCATGTATTTTGCAATAGTCCTGAATTCCTTACCATGACTCCACGTCGGGTTTACATTATTATAGTATAAGAAATAATGTATCATCTCGTGGGTCATTAGCGTCCGTAGTTGAGCATCTGTATATTTATACCTGTCGCTTATCATGATACAGGCAGATAGAATTACGTCATTATAATAGTCACATGTAAAAGAACCTACAGGATCTTTCTTATGCATAAAATCCAGCTGAGGACACGGCAAAGTTCCACCGAAGAATCTGAAATTACATTCATCATACATGTCATACAGGTCAGGCAATGTCAGCACCTTTGCTGTTGCAGCCTTTGTCTTTGTAGTTTTTTGTCTATGTTTCATTGGCAATGCTTTTTAAGTTAAACATATTTATGTCAAAATAGGGGTGTTTCAAGTTTCAGTTTTTATTGTCGGATCTTTGTTGGCACCATTTTCATCACCAGCAAAAAGTAAGCCAATAGTTTCTCATACTTGATTTTTGTGCTACTACAGACAACGTCCCTTAGAAATTATCTGCTTTTTCATTCTTTAATGCATATCCTGAGGTCAAAATGTCATCTGGTTTCCTATAGCATCCTATCGAAACATTATCTCGTTTATTTTGTAAATATTGTTCCGCCATATCTTGTTCGTTTTGTTTTCATATTGCAAATTATACGGCAGTTATTTTTACTATCCAAAATAGGCTTAATAAATTTAACAACATTTTCAAGATTTCTCTGCCAAATTAAAATATGTTTACCATTTTCCAACTTATTATATGGAATATCTGTCCCATATCATTTTTCTCGTTTTTCATGCAAATGTGGTGTACTAAACAAATTGTCAATTCTCTCCAATAAAAGAAAATATGTCAAGTACACCGCTATTGACTAAAATTAGTGGCCCAGCAACGAATAAAAAACGGGCCACTTTCGGTTAAAAAGTGGCCCACTTACGATGAGTAAACGATAGGTTAATGATTTAAAACCTAAACACTATTATTTGCTTGCATATTTGTTAATAAAAACATTTTTTCTGCTTATTTTTAACCATAAACACATGTTTTCCTTTCAATTTTCAGCACTTAAAATCTTATATGCCAAAGACGGTGCAGAAATTAAACAACCAGATAACGTCAAGACGGCCGGGAGTATAGATAAAAGCTGATAACAACACGACAAAATGAGGAGCAAAGAAACAGGTATGCCAGAAGACAAATGACAGACTGAAGCACAATAATTTTTTAATCTTTTGGGGCATGATTAAAAAAATCTTATTAATTTTGGGGCATAAAACATTAATGACAGATGCCTATGGTATAAAAAAACGGAATAAAAAGACATATTATAGATAAAAGAAGCGTTAGCTTAGATTCTTGCTATCTGAAATCGCCAAATTTTAAGAAGCACACAAGAGTTTAGGAGTTAATGCTCGCGTCTCATGGCGTGGGCTTGTTGCTCGTATATGCGTGTGCATGGTGTTTGGCGATACCTAGATAGGGCGTAGACGAAGTTAATGGTCCACGTTTTTTTTATTGTCTAAACACCTACGGCCCCGGACCTTTTCATATCATTGTTTCTTCCTTCTGAAGTTACAGAAAATAACCTATTATTTATCTAAATTACATATAATAAGACATGAAAACATGCATTGCCGCCGCAAGACGCAAACTTATTTCACGCGAGACGCTGAACAGAATAACACTGCTATGCGCACTATTAGGACTGGCTGTCTGCTCTGAAGCGCAGGACATAGCAGGAACCGTGACCGACAATCAGCAAAGACCCGTAGAATTTGCAACGATAGTGCTCCTCGACGCCAAGGATTCTACGTATATCACAGGAGCCATAACAGACATTGACGGACGATTTGCAATTAAAGCCGAACAACCCGGACTGCTGAAGGTGAGCTGTCTGGGATATGGCGACACTTATGTTGACGCTGCACCGGGCAACATAGGCACAATAAGGCTTACACCATCGAGCGTAGCACTGGGTGAGGTGGTGGTGTCGGCCACAAGACCGAGAACAAAGATTAAAGACGACGCACTGGTTACAACGATAGAAAACAGCGCACTGGCGCATGCAGGAACGGCCAACGATGTGCTAGGGCGCGTGCCAGGCGTAATAAAAAACGGCGAGAGCATAGAGGTGCTGGGCAAGGGCACACCGCTGATATACATCAACGGACGACAGATGCGCAACGCCTCGGAACTGGACCAGCTGTCATCGGAGACGATAAAAGACATCGAGGTGGTAACGTCGCCGGGAGCACGCTACGACGCTTCGGTAAATGCCGTGATACGCATTAAGACATTGAAGCCTGCAGGCGAAGGCTTCGGACTTGAAAGCCGCACGATGGCCGGCGCAGCTCACTATGTGTACGGACTTGAGGAAGTGAACGTGAACTACCGCAACGGCGGTTTCGACCTTTTCGGCATGCTTGAATACGACAACAACCGCGACAGACAGAACAACACAATGGCGCAAAACACCTACGCAAGCAGCACGATACAGCAGTCGACAGCCACAAGACGATTCAACATTTCACAAATGTATGCCGGAAGGCTGGGCATGAACTACACCTTCAACGAACGCCACTCGGCAGGACTTATATACGACTTTTCGTTCCGTCCTACAGAGACACGCAACGGCTCTTATACATCAATGTCGGTAAACGAAATTCTGGAGAACGAACTTAACAACGCCGACACTACCGATGTATACAATAGGCAGCACCTGCTTTCGGGATATTATAACGGAAAGTTTGACAAATGGCAACTGGACATTAACGCTGATGCCATGTGGAGCAATCAGGACAAATATCAGCAGGTGAACGAAACGGCAACAAACGCTGACAACCGCATGTTTGCAACCGACAACAGAGTGGACAGCCGCCTCTATGCAGCCAAAGCATCGCTGTCGCGTCCATTATGGAACGGCTCGCTGACGGTGGGCACAGAATGGAGTTTCGTAAGGCGCACCGACATTTATGCCAGTCAGGAATCGTTCATTGACAACAGCAACACAAAGATACACGAAGACAACGGAGCCGGATTTGCCGAACTCTCGCAGCGCTTCGGAAAAGTGACGGCCATGATAGGCCTGCGCTACGAGCACATGGACAGCCGCTACTACGACAACGGAAAGAAAATGAGCGAACAGAGCCGCATATACAACAACATATTCCCATCGGCCATGGTGTCGTTCCCGCTAAGCAACGTAAGGGTAAGGCTCAACTATGCGCGCAAGATTTCGCGTCCGGCCTTCAGCCAGCTCAACAGCAACGTGCAGTATATCAACCGATATACTTATCAGTCGGGTAACCCTTATCTGAAGCCTGTGTATCGCGACTACGTGTCGCTGCTTGCCAATTACCGCTGGCTGACGGTGATGCTTGACTATGCGCACGTGTCAGACTACATCATGTCGGTATATACTCAATACGGCAACAATCCCGAGATTGCATTGCTGCAGAAACAGAACGCAAAATCGTATAACGAACTGACAGGAATGATCAACGCCGCCCCCGTGTTCGGCATATATCATCCAGTGCTGATGGCCGGCATCAGGGCACAGTTTTTCGACATAAAATTCTGCGGACAGACCGTAAAACTGAACAACCCGATAGGAATAATACGCTTTAACAACGCCATAAACCTGCCGCTGGACACATGGCTCAACGTTGACTTTTCATGGCGCACGGAGGGTAATGCCGAGAATATGTATCTGGAAGACACATGGCAGTGTGACCTCGGACTGTATAAATCGTTCTGTAAAGACCGCTGGAGCGTCAAGCTGCAATGCAACGACCTGTTCAGTACGGCCAACAGCGGCATGGTGCTGAGAAGCGACGTAAGGGAAATAAGAATGAAAAAGAAGCTCGACACACGCAACATATCAGTAACCGTGCGCTATAAATTCAACGCCACAAAAAGCAAATACAAAGGAACTGGAGCCGGAAAAGACCAGAAGAGTCGTCTGTAGGTTTCATTACATATCATAAACACAACAGACACCATAAATTTTCAAACATAAAGATGACGGTCTGACACAGACAGGTTAAGTATGCGCCTGCATGACCTAACAAAAAACTTTACATGCCGATATGCCAAACGTGCCGCATCAGACATGTAAAGTTTTTCATTTTTATCAAGCCACAACCGCCTCACTCAGCAAACATAAAGGTCGGCAGGCTGCATATAGTCTTATCTATTTTGTATATATACAGCCAAAACCATAACGCTATTTAGGCTAAAGCATCAACAAATATCCTTCCCTACCTTCTATGTTTCTGCTTGAACAACTGAAGAGGTTTGCCGTAGTTGAGCATGCGCCAAATCCACTCTAAGGGGCCGAAAAGGCAGTAATGGAGCCACAGACGGCTTAGCAACATCTGAAGGACAAATACGGCAAGGGCTATAATCTCTGTAAGCGAAAGGCCCACGCCGGCACCAAGACCGAAGCCTATGCCGTAGAAAAGGAACATGCCTGCTATAGACTGACAGATATAATTGGTCAAAGCCATGCGGCCGGGAGCAGCAAGGGTGCGCCATACCGCCGAACGGCTGCTGCGGAGATAAAGCAGGCAGAGGGACGACATATAGGCGAAGCCTAGCGGATAGACGCTGACGGCGTAAAGCAATGAGTGGGCAGCGTTGCCAAAAGGATGACCGCCAACGGCGCTCCATGCATAGACAACAGACAAAGGAATACCGACACTGAAGCCTATAACCGACACGCGGCGCAGCAAGTGCCTGTGGGCTGAAAGGTCGGCATATATCTTCTGACGCCCGATGTAATAGCCTATCAGAAACAGGCCAAGGACCTTAAAGTAGCGGTTGCCGTCGACAAACTCCTGCACTCTCACCAACGCTCCCTGAATAAGAAACTGAAACACCTGAGCATAACTGTCAGCATCGCGCAGCCAATAGCCGAAGTTTTCTTCTGTTATGCCGTACTTGCGGCAGTACTGCCACTGAGCCTCAACGGCAGGAGCCGAAAGACTGACGCCGAAGATCTGTGTCAGTGTGTCGACAGCCACGGGCAACACAAGGAAGAAGGCTGCCCACGAAAGCATCTTCCGGTTGCTCACGTTTCTGAACAACGGCAGCACCATGCCCATAAGGGCATAAAGCATAAGTATGTCGCCGCTCCAGATGAACATAAGATGCAGGAATCCTATAGCGAGCAACACGGCCATGCGTCTGTAGAACAGTCTGAAAGCCCCGTTGCCTTTCTGTTCGGCATGACTTATTATTATCGAGAAGCCCATGCCGAAGAGCAGCGAGAACAGGGTGTAGAACTTGCCGTCGATGAACACATACTGCAAGAATCGCACAATCCTGTCCACACCGGCTGAAGACATTGACGCGGCAACGTCGGCCGGCTGAAACGTATAGAGCGAGAACTCGGGATAGTTGGCAAGGCAGATGCCAAGCAAGGCGAAGCCTCTAAGTGCGTCGAGAATGACATAGCGTTCCGACGGCTTTACTGGGGAATAGTTGGTTTTGGACATGGATATATTTTTTAGGAGTTAAGGAGTTATGAAGTTAAGGAGAAGTTCCTTGAGCATAGCGAAAAAAGACGTATCCTTGAGGGGTATTGTCATTTGGAGTTAAAGTAGTTAAAGGAGTTATCGCCAACAAGTTGGCTAGGAGTTAAAGCCATATGCTTTGTGAATCCTTATCCAAAGATAGACACAAGACATTTGGATTTTTCACTCTTCACTTTCGTAAGGCGCTGTTTAATTTTTACTTTTTAATTTTTAACTGCGCTTGCGCTCCCCGTCTGCTCTTCACATTCACAAGGCAAATCATAATTAGCTAACGCTGAACTTTGTTTCTCCATTCTCAACTCTCAATTCTCAATTTACTTTCTATTCACCATCATCACGCTTATCAGTATCACGGCAAGACCGGCGAGCTGTATCAGCGTTACGTCCTCATGACCAAGGCCGGCACCGATGACTACAGCAACAACGGGATTGACGTAAGCATGAGTGGCAACTTCGGTGGCAGGACGCACACGCAGTAGCCAGATGTATGCCGTGTATGCCATCATTGAACCGAATACTATAAGATATGCCAACGAAAGCCATGATACGGCTGATACTGCGGAAAGCTGCAAACTGCTGAAATCGCCCGACAATCCTGCGCACAAGGCAAACACGACGCCCGCACCAAGCATCTGCCAAGCCGACGACGACAGTCCGCCGTCATCGCCATTGTCGCGGATATGATATTTTGAATACAGCGTGCCGCATGCCCACGATATGCATCCGCCTATAAGCAGAAGCACACCATACTCATAATGACTGCCGCCGGGACGCTGCATGTTGAGCTGTTCGAGATAGAGCATGGCCACACCAAGAAAGCCAAGCACGATGCCTGCCACGGTGGAGACACTTCTGAAATTGCGACGCCACTGCGGAACATCAAGCAGCATTATCCACAAAGCCGTAGACGAAGCCATTATTGCGACAAGACTGCTGCTGACATAGCGCTGGGCAAACATGATGACGCCCTGATCGACAAACAGAAGAATGATGCCGCACACGGCCAACTTAAAGATAAGTCCACGACGCAACAGCCGCTCGCCACGTAACCGGCATACAGCAAGCAAGGCCAGACCGGCCACAGCGAAACGCACCGTGCCGAGCACGAACGGCGGAAAGTCGTGAAGACAAACCCCGATGAAATAATATGTAGAGCCCCATACAACGTATATGAGGAAATAGGCTGCAGCTACCGCAAGGCGGCCGGGTGGCTGTGGCATAGGCAGTTTGTTTTGTAAATAGTAATAATTGTCAGACCGAAAGCAGCGCACCAGCCCTTTGGCCGGCACGTTGCCCGATATGCGTCAGCACCATAAACAATGATGTCAGCCTCTGGTCTTTATCTCGCAGTTGGCTGGTGCCTTGATATTCTCGTCGATAGTTACCGAACCTATTGAGTCGGCCACAATAACGCCCGATGTCGGATTCTTGATGTTGGTGATGGCTCCGCGTATGTCGGCGTTGAGCGTTGAATACTCGAAGGCCCTGTCGCACTCACTGTCGAACGTGCAGTTTTCCAACACCAGGTCGTGAGCATAGCACAGCGGCTGCTCGCCTGAGATATGGCAGTTTACAAGGCGCAGGTTGCGCGAGTGCCATCCAAGATACTCGCCGTTAAGCTCTGAGTCGTAGATAGTAACGTTCTCCACCTCCCAGAAGGCGTCCTTCGTGGTTATCTTGGCGTTGTGTATCTCTACGTTCTTTACATACTGGAACACGTATTTACTGTCGCTCTCAAAGCCGTCTATGCGTATGTCGTTGCTGAACATGAAGGGATAAGTGCCGCCGTGCAACTTCAGGTTCTTAACGTTGATGCGGTTACAGCGCCAGAATATCTCGTCGGCGTCGTTTATCTCAACGTTCTCGATGTCGATGTCGTTCATCTCGCGGAACATCTTCGGCGCGTCTATCACGGTGTTCTTCATCGTCAGATGGTCTGAATACCACAATGCAGAACGTCCGCCTACGGCAAAATAGCAGTTGTCTATCGTGAATCCGTGGACATGCCAGAACGGATAGTTACCTTCAAAGCGGCAGTTGGTGGCCACAATGTTGCTGCATTCCTTTATGGCCGACTCGCCTTCGCGTATGGTTACGTTGTTGATGTGCAGGTCGTGCGACGCGAACAACGGGCGTTCGCCGCCAAATTCGGTGTTCTCAATCAGTTTCATAATATGTAATCTTTTATAATTTATTTTTTCGTTGTCAGTAGAGTTGCGGAGCGTTTCTTACGCGTCCGGCTTTAACAGACTATCGTCAGCAACGATATTTCTGTTGTTTTTTCTTTTGCAAAAATACGTATAATCAGATAAAAAAGCTGTATCTAATTTACTGATTAGATGAAACAATTCACAGAAAATATGATTTGCTCAAATTAATTAACCGCCAATATCGGGCTTTTCGGCACAAAATGATGACACAGAAACATTGGGCGGAGTTACCTGATTACCCCGAAACAACAGTTTATACTTACACCTGAAAGCAGCTGAATAATAACAAAAAAGGTTGGCAGCAACGGCAAAACGGCCGACAGAATCAATGGCTTTTCAGTGCAAATCTGACTCTTCAATACATCTAACCACCGCAAGATCAGCCTCAGCCCAGTCGACTGAGCGCAGCTCTTTAGCGCCGAGCCACACATAGTCTACATGCTCCGAGAGAACGAACCCGTCTGACAGCGGCTCGCAGAGATATGCGTTGAGCGTTATCGAAAAGTCGGGATAATCATGACGGGCAGCCACAAGCAGGCAGCCTACAGATATGTCATAATCAAGTTCCTCGGCAAGTTCGCGTCTCAAAGCCTCCTGCGGCGTTTCGCCGGGCTCAATCTTTCCGCCCGGAAACTCGTATTTGTAGCTTGTATAACTGTATTTTGTGCGGCCCTTTTTCACGCAGAAATATTTTCCGTCCTTGCGTATTACAGCTGCCACCACATTATAATGTTTAGTGTTCATATTCAGCCTTTCTCCTTTTCTTGTTTTTTTATGTACTGCCGCAAACGGTCATTCGCCCTGCCCTTCTGCCGCTTTGCGTCTCTTTGCCAGTTCGGCCTGCATCTTCTCGTTGAAACGCTTTGTTATGGGATAAAACACTACCGACGCCAAAGCTATGCCGAACACCACTGCCGGCACTATGCTCGACACGAGGCGTATGCCCTCAACAGCCCCGCTGCTCTGCATGGCTGTGCCGCCCGACACGTAGCCGAATGCCGACAGCAGTATGCCAGACAAGGCTCCGCCGAAGCCGAGCCCCATCTTCAGTGCAAACATTATGCCCGAGAAGCAGAAGCCTGTTGCGCGCCGGTGGTTGAGATATTCCATATAGTCGGCCACATCTGCCACCATTGCCCACATAAGAGGTATCGTCGGGGCATAGGCCAGACTCTTCAATACGCACAGCAGATAAACAAGCACAACATCGTCGGGCGAAGGCAGATAGAACAGAGCCTGAAACAATACGGTGAGCGACAGGCACACTATATATACGGTCTTCTTGCCCAACTTGCCGGCAAGCCATCCCGAAAGGAACACCACACCGACAAACTGCATTATGGCGTTGAGTATGTTGAACAGCGAGAAGCCTGCCGAATAAGCCTCACGCTCCGTATCGGCAAGTCCGAAGTTATGCAGAAACTCATAGAGCGAGCGCTGGTCGAGATAGCTCTGAAAATAAAAGTTCATCGACGAGCCGAACATCGCCAGTGAGGTATATACGGCAAGACACAGCACAAACATTACGCGCCACGACACGTTGCCGAAGGTTTCCTTTACGTCTTCCTTAACGCTTGCCTTCTGTTGCGGCGGCTGGGCTATGCGCTCTCTGGTGGTGAAGAATGTTATGAGCAGACAGATAAAGGCGATGAAGGCAAACAGCAGAATGGTGCGGCTCCATCCGTGACTCGCATCCGACCCGCCAAGGCGGTCAATCAGCGGCAGCGTAAAGCCCTGCACGGCAAACTGGGCTATGGTGCTTGCCACAAACCTCACAGTGTTGATGCTTGTGCGCTCCTTTATGTTGGCCGTCATCACTCCGCCGAGCGAGGCGTAAGGCGTGTTGTTGAACGAATACATCATCAGCAGAAGCACATACGACACGGCGGCATAAACGGCCAGCAGCGTCTTGTCCTGTATGTCGGGCCTGTGGAAGGCAAGGATGTAGAACAGGCAGAACGGCAAAGCAGACGCCAGTATCCACGGACGATATTTGCCCCAGCGCGTGCTGGTGCGGTCGGTAAGTATGCCCACTATCGGGTCGGCAAATGCACTCACCATAGGCGCCACAAGCAGCACCGAGCCTGCAATGGCTCCGTTGAGTCCGAACACGTCGGTGTAAAACTTCAGCTGATATATCATTATCATCTGAAACACCAGATTGGCAGCCAGGTCGCCCAACGAATAGCCTACCTTCTCGCCGAAAGAAATCTTACCGTTATATGAATTATCTGCTGACATCGTTCTTATCTAGCTTTTCGTTTACATGGCGTATACCTCTGCCAGGCTCACGCCCATTGCTCCGGCTCATAACCATGAGGCCGGCACACCGCCCCTCTCAGGGCCATGTTATTAGCAGGAACAAAAGTAATAAAAATTCCTGACAGGAATAACAAAACAGCGAAATAATACAATATTAGCTTATATGTAAATCTCCGCTTTACTCAATTATATTAATGCCGACAGCATCCCTAGTGCCTACATATTTATATAGGCCACAGGATTTTGTTTGCGATAAAACAGTTTTCCTACATTCTGGCCTAAATAAGGTGAATCTGTAAGTTCTTCTCCGTCAAATTCCCAACGGCCTTCATACATCTTACAGTCTGTAATATACCAACGCAATGGTTTGTATACACCAATAATCTGTCCGTCACTGACAGCAAGTACATAGTCAGCTTCCTTAACACGCCGACCATTCACACGCCAATATTTTTTTGCACATTCATATATGCTGTCTCTTTCTTTGTTTCGGTAAGTCTTGGTTATATTAAAACAAACTACCCTTTCTTTTATCTTACTGATAAAGTCTTCATTTATAATCTTTTCCATTTCATCTGAATGTTTAATCTTGATTGTCTCCCAATCCGCAAGCTGTCGTTTGCCGTCAGCAATTCAAATTCCGTCCGTTATATCTTTATCCCTTTCTTTCGTCCATTTTCAGTGCCACGTTCAAAATTCTGTCGTAGCCATTCATATAGTCTGTGGCATAAACTGGAATTGTGATGTCGGGCTTAATGCCTTTTGCGTGATGCTGTTCCCCGTCCATGCAACGCATTAGCATCCCTGTCATTGAGAAAGGAAACAGGGGCAATCCAAACATCGTCATGTCACCCGTTGTGCCGGCAGTGGCCTGCCCAACAATCTTCCCCAACTTATAATTACGCACCATCATCAATATTGTCTCGCCCCAGCTTACAGTTGCTCCATCGCACAAGAATGTTGCAGGCAGGGCTATATACGGCTGTTTCGCCTTTAGCGTTTCGCTATTTACACGCCATGTAACATTTTGCTGATATGGAAAATTGTTTATCGGAACTTCAGTGGCCGGAGCCGTTACGTCGGATGCAATCAGATGAGCCAGAATGTCTTCAAACTGATAAGTAGGAAGTCCGCGCAGGTCGAAACACAACCCTCTGACATCGGGCGTCAATGCCGACATAAAAAGTTTCTCGTTCAGCTCGCGTGAAGTGGCGTCTACATACAGTATTCCGTTCTCTAATTTCCTTATAGGCTGTTTTTCCTTCTCCAGCTTCGGAATATTCTGGCTCCGTGCATATAGAGTGTCCTCATATGCCTTTCCCGAAGCATTGACAGTCTGAATAACAAAAGGCTTACCGTATTCGGCTGAAGACAGCATCTTTTCCACAGCCATTTTGTCGCGATGGGCTTCTGTGGCGGCATTGGTTATCTGCCTGCAATACAGCAAACGCTCAGATGCCTGTTGACCGTTGACAGCATGGAGTATGCGCCACGGTTGCTTGCCGTCTGTCCCTATCCTTACAAGCAGCGTGTCGTTCACCGCTTTTGTCTCGGCTTCAGCGTAAAATTCGGGCAGATATGTTGACATGATACCTGAAACATTCATTGTATAATAATTTATCGTTATAACTTTGCATAAACATTCAATATCAAAGT
>ENA-UOJS01001711-UOJS01001711.1-human-gut-metagenome-genome-assembly--contig:-C74-NODE-1711-length-17195-cov-5.581447_pt1 | contig 17195 bp, 14 predicted proteins | sample MGYA00242355_ERZ723902 | MGnify/ENA metagenome assembly ERZ723902 | reverse complement strand
GCCATAGTTCACTGCGAACGGGCATACTCCGCCGATCGCGTGTCCGATAAACTGAACTACTTCGTCAGGAGTCAGCATTTTTGCCTTCTTGCCGAATTTAGCCTTGTATTTTGCGTTGTCGACCTTCGCGTCGCCAGCCGTTACGACAAGTATCGGCTCCTCGCCTAGCATAAACGAGAGGCTCTTAGCGATGCGGCGCGGCTCACAGCTGAGCGCCTGGGCGGCAAGCTCCACCGTTGCGCTGGAGCTGTCAAATTCAAGTATGCGGTCTGCCATTCCGCAGCCTGCGAAGTATTCTCTTACCTTTTCTATAGCCATTTTGTTCCACCTTCTGTTATCATTCCGCGTTTGGGCGGCCAAGTTGATTTTAGCACTTTACAGCGGTTTTGTCAATATGTTTTTAATTGACAAAGTACGGGAGCTGTGTTATTATATAATCTGGAAGGGGGTGGCATTATGAAAAATCGTTCATTAGCGAGGTTCGTAGTTTTTGCGCTGATACAGGTCGTGCTGTGCGTACTGGCGTTCGTATTTGCGGCTGGGATATCGTCAGCAGAACCGGAGTTCCAGACCGATGGAAGCATATACGTTGACGGAACAGATTTCACACCGCTGTCACAGCTGGGCGGCGAGATATTAAACGGAGCTTTATCGATGCTGGCGCTCGGAGCGTCTTTCCTTGTTACTGCGGTAATTTCTGCTGTTTTACTGGTGCCGTTCCGATTTATTGCTGTTCGAAAGGACAGTATTCCCACCCGCATTGAAGCGCGCGGTACTCTGATAGTGATTTTAGTCTGCACGGCTGTTTCGCTGATCTCAGCGGCGATATTCGGCGGGGCTGGCTGTATGGTTGTCGCTCTGGTGCTGATGATCCCTCAGCTTCTTCTCAGTGTGCTGATGTACTGGCTTTGTATTTTCCTGCGCTCACGCCGGCAGGATTCTGTTTGCCGTGATTGTGGCGCTTAATAAAAAAATCACAACGAAAGCAAAATGCAAGTATACTGTGGGAAAAACTATTATTTAGCGGTGTATTGTGCTCCCGAAACAGTCCACCGGACTGTTTCGGAGGATATGTACAACTAGATTTTATATGTTGCTTGTGGGGGAAAACTCTTGTTTTCCCCCACACCCCTTTAGCGCTTTTTGGACGTTTAACTGCGCGCCGGCGCGCAGAGTAGCCGCACTCCGTGCGGAGGTTTCGCCTGACGGCGACAAGGGCTCCGCCCTTGACCTGCAAGGGGGACGCGTCCCCCTTGACTCCCGATTAGGGGTTGCAATAAGCGGAACATTCACCGCTAAATTCTAATTTTCAACAACTTGACCCCTTGCGTTCAAACGCAAGAGACTTCTTTATTTCCCAGAATGTATATCCCGCTGTGCAACTGCCAGCCTGTCGCAGCGTTCGTTTTCTTCATGACCCGCATGTCCCTTTATCCACGCGAACTCCACATCGTGTATCGCCAACAGTTCAAGCAGGCGCTCCCATAATTCAGGATTCAGCGCGGGTTTGCCGTCGGACTTCTTCCAGCCGCGTTTCTTCCAGCCCTGCGCCCACCCCTTTGTAATTCCGTCTACAACGTACCTGCTGTCTGTGGTGACTCTCACCTTGCACGGGTACTTCAGCGCAGACAGCGCCTGTATCACCCCGGTAAGCTCCATGCGGTTGTTCGTTGTGTGCGCTTCCCCGCCGCTTATCTCCTTCTCGTAGCCGTCGCAGCGGAGTATCGCTCCCCAGCCGCCAGGTCCGGGATTTCCGCTGCATGCACCGTCCGAGAAAATCTCAACAAATTTCATACTGCCTCTTTCGTGTCAAATGAATACTTTCCGTAAGCTCCGCAAATAGTATTCCCCGCAAATGAAAATAAACAGCCCCGAGTGTCCCCGGGGCTGAATCTTTTGCCGTGGAATTAGTTTGCGAGACCCGCTCTTGCGATACCTTCGGTGAAGTACTTCTGTAAGAAGATGTACATGATAACGATAGGTGTGATAGCAAGCAGGCAGGCTGCCTCCATCCATACGATGTAGTCAGAGGCAACGCCGACCTCACCGGTCAGGTACATGGAGATGATGTTCGCGATACCGTCGATCTTCAGCGAAATCGTGTTCGCCTTTGTGAAGTACATCGAGGATACATAGTAGTCGTTCCAGTACCAAACGATGGAGAAGATGAATACCGTCAGGAATGAACTTGCTGCATTCGGTACCATAACGCTGATGAAGGTCTTGAACGGACCGCAGCCGTCAAGGTACGCAGCGTCCTCCAGCTCCTTCGGGAGTCCGCGGAAGAACTGCCTGAACAGGTAGATGAACAATCCCGCACGGATACCGTTACACATGAGCGCCGGTATGTACATCGAAAGGTTCGTATCAACCAGGTTGATGGAGTCGCCCATCAGCGCGTTGAACAGTCCGAAGATATCGAAATATCTGAACTGAGAGAACTGCGGGATAAGAATGATCTGTACAGGAACGATGATCTGGAGCAGAACAAGTGCAAAGAAGAAATTCTTGCCCTTGAACTTAAATCTCGCGAAGCCGTAGCCGGTCAGCGCGCAGGTACCTACCTGGAGGACAGAGGACACGATGTTCAGTATCAGCGTGTTCCACAGAGTGCCCGGGTAGTCGATCGCGTTCCATACCTCGACGAAGTTCTCCATGCGGATCGTCTTGGGGATCCACATTACGGAGGGGTCGTTCATTTCCGCCTGGGGACGGATAGAGGTGGAGATCATGTAAAGGATAGGATACAGGATTACGAAGCTCAGACCGAAGATGATGACTGCTCTGAAGAACGGCCATACATATGCGGCGATACGATGCCAGAACAGGTATCTGTAGTGCTTCTTCTCCTTTGCCGTGTACCTGTGATAATTCTTAATGATGTCAAAATTAGACACACGGTACTCGTCCTTCTTTTTCTTTTCCTTCTTGGGTGCCTTGGTCGGCATTGCAGTTACTGCAACCGCTGCGTCAGAGTTGATGTCAGCGATGGTCTCTGCGATTGCTTCGGCTGTAGGCTCAACAACCGTCTTTTCGTCCTGCTTGAAGCTGTCCGCGATCGCTGCGGCGCTGCTCTCAAGGGACTCGTTAGATGTTACGTTTTCAGCAGGCTGATCAGCAACATTATTTCCCTCTGTGGGGAGCTCAAATTCTTTATCTGTCACTTCTCTAACCTCCTTAATCATTCTCGTAGTAAACGAACCGGTTGATTATCACGCAGATAATACCGAGGCACGCACCTACTATTGCGAAGTAGATCCACGCAAGCGCTGCGGAATAGCCGTACTCCCAGTTCCTAGACTGTGCCAGAACGTATTCCATTACGACGTTATCGGTGGATACGAACGCGTCGATAACGGTATATACGAGGTTAGACAGGATCATCGGCGAGATGTACGGGAAAGTGATTTTCCAGAAGAACTCCCATGCGGTTGCACCCTCGATGCTTGCCGCTTCCTTTGCGGAAGGCGGAATGGTCTGGAGTGCGGAGAGGAAGATCAGTATCTGGATACCGGAGTTCCATACGAGGTTCAGTACGCCGGACGTGATGTCCTTAATGATGTCTGTAAACGTCTGGTTCAGATTATAGATACCCAGGAACTCCATCAGCTCTGTAACAAGGTCTGTCTTGAACAGTGTGGAGAACTGTGCTGCGTCAGATACGCCCTGGGAGGTCATATCACCGTTGATAACGCTGATTACAGGACCTGTCGCGATAAGAACCGGCAGGAAGAAAATCGCTCTTGCAAGCGTTCTTCCTCTGAACTTCTGGTTCAGTATAACCGCGATGAACAGGGAGAATATCATGATTACAATGGTGTTCGGAAGGATCTCGCCGAGCGCCGTACCCAGCTTCGGAAGGAAGGTGGTATCTATCGTAAACGCCTTTGTGAAGTTGTAGAAGCCGTTCCACTCGGTGTAGATACCTGCGGAGGTCATGCCGACCTCAAGCGCGCCTGCCTTGTCAAGCAGCTTGGTGTTACACAGCGAGTACCACAGGGAGGTCAGTACCGGCATGATGAACAGCCACAGTGTTCCGATGAACCAGAGCGCTATGAAGCCCTAGCCGTAAAGACCCTTTTTCTTCTCGTAGGGGATCTTTGTGGTCTTGATCTTGACCTGAGCCTTTTCACCGCCCTTGCGGCGAATGTCGACCTCCTCATTTGCTGCATTGAGCGCAGCAGCGGCGGCCGTATTGTGAGCAGACACTCTCTGAACCGGTGCGGGAGCCGGTGACGGCTCTGCGGCGGGTTCAGCGGCTGACTCTGCGGGAGCGGTGTTCTCGCTCTTTCCGCTTAATTCAAGTTCTTCACTCATCAGTCAGTTGTCGCTCCTTTCTGTTCAAAATCGGAAAGCTTTACCTCGGTACCGTTGACCCAGATCTGGAGGGTGCTTACGTCCGCCTCAACGACTGTGCCGTCGGAGAAGGTGGTCTTGTAATGAGTTCCATCGGTGATCTCAAAATCCTCGATGGTCTCGTCGGTGAGAGGAAGCACATACTGCTGCATGAGCTTATATTCAGCCGTCATGTCGTTCAGCCAGCCGCTGTAGTGAGTGTAGAACAGCTCATCATAAGAGCAGTCGGTGAACTCGTTAGGATCCTGATACATCACCTCGTAGTGCAGCGGAGTGCCTGTAGCCACAGAGTAAACGAACAGCTCGTCTGCGCTGGAACTTGCGTTCTTCGCCTTGGTGGTGTACGGAATATAACCGTGAATTACGATCTCGTAGAACGGGATATCGTAGTCGTAAACGTCGAAGTTGCTGCTGTAGAGCGGAACGTCCTTCAGGTAGTCAACATACGGCAGAGCGTAGTCGTTAGCCGCGCCGGATACGAACGTCATACCGCTCTGGTTGATCATTTCGTAGCCCTTGACGAGGTTATTGACAGCCTGCTGTCTGGAGGTGTATCTGGAAGTGTTCGCGGTGTAGTCGCTGTAAAGCATATTGGTGCCTTCTGCAACGGACATCGCTGTGATGCCGTCCTTCTGGCAACTTGAAACTACCTCGCCGTAAACTCTCTCATAGAAAGACGGTGAGAGAATGTACCAGCTTGAGCGTGTGTCGTGCGGAGTACCGAAGGCCAGTTCGTAAACGCCCTGTGTAGCGTAAGCCTTGGTGATCGCGATTGATGAAGCGCCGGTCTTGGTGTAGCCGTTGCCGCTGCGCTCGTAGTTCATCAGGTCAAAGCTCGGAGCCAGCATGATGCCGCTTGCGTCGCAGTAGCTCTTGAGTTCGTTCCACTTGTTCTTGCCGCCCAGCGTGCCGGAATAATCCACCTTGCTGGAGATTCGGCTCGTGATACCAGCCGCGTTGAAGTCCTCATAGGAAACGACGATGTTGCTTACACCGTTTGCTGTAAGCTCCTGGAGGATCTGCTTTGCCTGCTCGTAAGTGGTAGCCGCTGTCTCAAGCTTCACGGGGAAACCGAGTATCGACTGCTCCTTTACGGTGCCGCCCCAGATGTCGAGGTAGAGGGGAGCCTCTTCCTTATCGTTCTTGGTGAGACCCTTCTCTTCAACGAGGTACTGCTGATAGCGCTTAGCCACGTCAACGTAGCTTACGTCGTCCTTAACTATAGGATAGTAGCGGACTGTCAGTCTGTCCTCGGGGATTATGTCCTCCTGGTAAGCATTCAGCGCGGAAGCATTCTGACCGCCCATGAAGTAGGTGTCAGTAGCGCGGAGCTGGAAGTTGAACCATGCGGAATTGTAGCTTGTGGACTTCTGTCCGGAAACCGCTGCTCTCGCAGTAGCATACGCGGAGCCTTCGGTAACGACCTCAAGCAGGGCGTTGTCATTTCTGACGATACCCATTACCGGCAGGTAAGCCTGCTCGGTCTTTGCGGGAGCCATATCCTGGCTCTTTGCGAGGTCTCTTCCGTAGATACGCTGTGTGTACTCGTTTGCCTTGTTCTTTCCGTTGTTGAAGTTGATCACCGCGCCGGAGCCGTCCGGTGTGATGATGTAGCCTTCCTCATCAGAGAAAGCGGCGCCGAGATCCTGAAGCAGGTTCACGTCAACAACGGAACGTGAGCTTTCCTGGATCAGAGCGGGATCGCTCTCGGTCTCGGTGATCTCGTCCACGGCGATGGAAGCCTGAATGTAGTCACCCTCGAGAGTGATGTAATAAGGGATCGTGATACCCTCGTTCGGGAATGTGTACTCGGCACGGAAGCCGTTGTCCACCATTGTAACGGTAAGACCCGGTCTGATATCGTCTGCGGTCTCAACGATCGCATTTACGCTGTCTTTCCAGGAACGCACCGTTGTCGACGGGGACTCGGTATCTGTTACCTTAACTGCGTTGATCACGAGAGAGGACTTGAGATCCTCCTTCTTGGAGTTGTTCGCAACAGGATCGTCGTCTGCATTGTAAGGATTGCTCCACCAGATGTGCTCGCCGTCCTTTGTGCGGAATGCGAACAGGCCGGTCTTTGTGTTCACCAGCAGCTCGAAATTCTCATTTGAAGCTGCAAGCTCGCACTCAGCAAGAACGTCATCTTCCTGGATAGGCTGCTTCTCGTCCTCCACAGGCTCTGCCTCGGAAGTGGAAGCCTCCGCAGTGGAGGTCTCTGCCTCCGCGGTATCAGCGGCGGATTCTTCCGAACCTGCCTCTGCGCTGCCCGCTTCTGCCGTCATGCTGTTGCTCTCAGACCATGCAACGCTCTGGCTTGCCGAAAGCACCATGCTCGCGCAGAGTGCGCCGACAAGTATTTTCTTGCGGATATGTAGCATTTTTACACCACCATTTACTATATTTACGCCTTTTCCCCGTCCCGGGGAGCAGGCTCGCTAATGTTCTTGTTCGTCAGGACTTCAGCTTCTTGCGCTCCTTAGCGATCTGATGCTTCTCGAAAGCGGTGTACGCTGCGACAATGATCGCGATGACAGCAGCGATAACGCCGATAAAGATGAAGATCAGGGCTGTAGGCTCAAGGTTGGAGAATCTGTACAGCAGCTCTGTGTAGATCGAGTAGATGAACACGTAAACCTGCTGGAACAGGGAAACCAGAAGTACCAGAAGAATAAGGATAACAACCATTGCAAGAATGGTGATAAGCATGAACAGCAGGGTCTTGGGAATGGAATACTGGTGAACTGTCTTCATGCCGGAGATCAGCAGTACCACAGTCCAGAGGATCGTTACGTAAGAAACGAATGTGATGAAAGCTGACTCAGTTCTGAGCAGGCAGTTGGAGAGGATAATGTTGATAACCTGACCGATGATGTAGGGAACGAGAGCATATGCGGTGTTAACGCAGATGTTCTTCATGGTACCCTCGCCGTCGAACAGTGTGCACAGCGCCCAGTTGCCTATTACCCATGTGAAGAATATTACGATTGTGCGGATTATGATCGGAACGATGTTGAAGATCTTTACCGCTGCGGTATTGAACAGGAAGCCTGTCATGAGCTCGCTGCACACGCTCACGATAAAGAGCAGCGCAACGATGACGAGAGCCACCTTCATGTTGTAGGCTTTCTTCCAGCGGAGATCCTCAAAGCCTTCGAACGGATGACGCATGATGTAGAACGGCCATTTCCATGCCGGCATATCAAGATTGAATCTCATAAATCAGACGTCCTCCTTTCCTTTATTGCGTTCCTTGAACAATTTTTCCTGTTCTGTGCGCTTCCTTGCACGTACCTTGTTCCTCCAGGTGGAGAGCACGTAGATACCTACCAGAAGCACCAGAATGACTATAGCGAATACGGTGAAGTTGTCTCTGATGAAGTTCATACGCCAGCTCTTGAACGCGTCGTTGTAGCCGGACTTGGAGTTGTAGTAGAAGTACTTCATCGCGGTATCGTAATCGCCTTCGTTCAGGTAAGCGTTACCGAGACCGATGTATGCCAGCCAGTAGTTGCTGTCGCGGCGGAGCGCTTCCTCCCACGGCTGTCTTGCTTCCTCGTACTTGCCCTTGTTGAACAGCGCGATAGCGTTGTGAACTATGGAACCGAACTCGGTCTGCTTGAATACCGTGATGGAGCACTTACGTCCATCGAGTACATACACATTGCTTCCGCGGCTCTCAACTGCGTTTACGATGTTGAACGTACCCTTCTGCTGACCGATGCCGCCGAAGATGAACAGGAGCTGGCACTCGTCGTCGTACTGGAACACACGTCCGGTCTTGAGGTCGAGCAGATTGATCGTTCCGTCTGCGGAAACGTCGATATCAGTTATCTGTGAGGAGTAGGTCTGGCCTCTGTAGTACTTGGTCAGCGCGTCGCCGAATGTGTAATCAGAGTAGCCCAGGTTTGTGTAGATGTTCGTACCTGCGGAGTTCAGCTTCTTTAAGATATCTGTATCCGCAGACTTGGACTCGGTAACTGTATAAATAAAGTTATCGGAGTCGATGTCGAAGTTGGAGATCTCGACAGGAACGCTTCTTCTCATCCTCTTTGCCTGTTCACGGCTGAATATGAGCTTCCAGAATGCGTTCATCAGAACCTCGCCGGTAGCCTCTACTCGGTTCGCACCGAAATATCCGTTGAAGTCACCTTCCTTGGAGAACACTGCCGCGCCCTTTGTGATGGACTTGATGCAGACGTACACGTTCTTCGCAGCATCAACCAGAACCTTGCTGGGGTTGAACGTTACGGAGGAATCGTACATCGAAGCGTCAGGTCTTGTATAAACTACCTTTACCTTGCCGACGGAGGTCTTGTACTCGTCGGTGCCGATCTCGTCGACTGTGAATGCAACAACGCGGTCGTTGGAATTGTCCGCAACGTAGATTGTGGACTCTCCCTCGTCAACGTCAACATAAACGCCGGTAGGACCGTTGAAGCTGAGGTTTGTAATCTTATTGAAATCCGCCTGGGAGATCGCGCCGGTGTTCAGCTCGCTGTTCTTCGTGTCGAGCCAGTCCTGGACTCCGGAGAAATCGAGGGATTCAACAGTAAACTTGAGCTGGAAGTTCTCATCGGTGGCGATGATCCTTCCCTTTGCGCTATCAGAACCGCTTGTTGGCTTGTATGCCGAATCGGCAAGATACAGGTCGCCGAGGTCGGAAAAGAACATGTCGCTCGGCTCGGAGAGGGTGCCAACACCGATGTCCGCACCGGTGATGACCTTATCTACAACGTAGCCGTTCTGTGAGGGAACCGGGTCGCCCCACCAGTCGTAGTTATATCCGTCATATGGCTCATCTGCATACGCAACGCTTGTCATGAGCGTGACCGCAGCCATAGCCGCAGCCGTCACGCGCGCTGCAATGCGCTTGATTGATGGCACTAAAATCATCCTTTCGTAAATAGAATCGCTGTTCTGTACAGCAGGTCAATCCTTCAGACCGGAGTGAGCCATCGTTTCAACGACGTTACTCTGGAGAATGAGGAAGAGTATCATAGGTGGCAGCATCAGCACAACAACTGTCGCTGACGATACGCCCTGTCGCGCAATACCTGCCGCTGCGATCTGCTGCATTACGATAGGAATAGGCTTGAGCTGCTCGGAATAAACGAACAGATAGCCGGTGATCTGCCAAGCGCCCTGGAATGCGAATATCATCAGGGTGAGCCATGCAGGCTTAACGTTCGGCATTACGATCTGCCAGCAAACTCTGAGGTGGCTCGCACCGTCGAGCTTTGCGGCTTCGATCATGCTTTCGGGGATCTGACCCATGAACTGCTTCATAAGGAACAGACCCATAGGAGTTGCGATGTACGGCAGCGTGATAGCCCAGTATGTATCGATCATGCCCATACCGGCCATAACGATGTACTGTACGATGTAGGTTACAGAGGAAGTGAACAGAAGGGCAATTTCAATGACCTTGTTCATAGCCTTTACGCCCGGAGCCTTGACCTTCGACAGCACGTAAGCTGCGGAAGATGAAAGGAAGAGCTGGGCTACTGTAACGACTACAGAAACGAATACGGAGTTGAAAACGTATCTTGAGAACGGTACGTCAAGGGAGCCTGCAACCTTCAGCATGTCCTCGAAGTTCTGCGAGGTGGGTCGCTGAACGTAGAGCTTAGGCGGGAACACGAACAGTTCCTCGACTGGCTTGATCGACTGGATTACCGACAGATAGATCGGGAAGAGCATGAACAGACCGATAAGCACGAGCAGAATAAAGATCGCGATATCACCGCCGCGGGAGCCTCCCCACTTTTTTCTTTTCTTAATAATGCGCATCTTCCGTCCTCCTTAAGTATCGAGTATTCCTGCCATCGCCTTGCGGATAACGTTGTTAACGAGTATCATCACGATGAACAGCAGGAAGCAGATAGCGCAGGCGTAACCCATTTCGTAACGGACTGAACCGTAGTCGAATGCGTGGGTCATGATCGTGTGCGCTGCGTAGTCAGTAGACGGGAATGCGGTCAGGAATCTGCCGATATCACCAGCGGTGAAAGAAGATGTGATCTGCATTACAGCCGCGAACAGAAGCTGCGGGCCCATAGCGGGGATCGTGATATAGAGCAGTTCCTGGAAGCGGTTCTTGATACCCTCAATAGCGCCAGCCTCGTAGCCGGACTTATCAATGCCCTGGAAGCCTGCACGCAGAGAAAGGAAGCCTGCGCCAAGCGACATCCACATCTGTACGATGATTACGCACATGAGAATGTATCTTGCGTCGGTCAGCCACTGCTGAGGGCCGTTGATGAGACCAAGGCTGATGAGAACGGAGTTCAGGAAGCCGTAGGTATCGCCGGAGAAGATGAGCTGCCATGTTGCGTAGATGTTACCAGCAAGGGTCGGAGCATAGAAAATGTATGTAAATACAGTTTTCAGCGGGCCGGGCATCTCATTGATGAGCCAAGCCAGCAGGAAGCACGCTATGTAGCTGACCGGGCCGGTGATGATAGCGAATACAAGCGTATTCTGGATAGCAATAAGGAAAACGTCGTCCTGAAGGAACAGAGTATAGAAGTTGCTGAGTCCTACCCACTGCGGGAACTGAACCATGTTGAAGTTCGTGAAGCCTACAGGGAGGGAGATAACGACCGGTATACCTGTGAATATCAGGAACAAAAGGAAGTACGGGAGAGCGAGGATATATGCGCTGCCGTTCTTCTTCATTTCACGCATCGTATAACGGAACTTGCTGTCCTCGATATACTGCGATTTCTCTTTACCGAACAAGCTGATTCCTCCTATTTTTCTTATGGTACGGTATCCCTCCCGCTTTCGCGGGAAGGGTATTGACCTTAACCATTGTAGTAGCCGAGATCCTTCAGCTTTCTTACGATCTCAGAGTTGATGTCTCTGTTGTAGGAGCTGAGCTGATATCTCGGATTCTTCTGGTTGTTTACTACCGCTCTGAATGCGTTGTAAACGTTACGTGTAACTGCGTAGGAAGCCGGAATGATCGGAACTTCTCTCAGATTGTTCATCTGGTCGCTGATCTTAGCGTACTCAGAAGTAGACCAGTTCAGTCTGGAAAGCGCCTCGACGTTTGCGGTGTCGTAACGACCCATCGGACCCATGATAGCCTCGATCGTCTTACCGTACTCTACCTGTACGTCGGTGGTGGTGAACCAGTCGATGAAGTTCCAAGCTGCGCCTACGTCCTTGCAGCTTGTGAAGATAACTGCACCGGAGGAACCGGAGTTTGCCGTGTAGTTGATCTTGTAGTTGCCGTTTTCGTCCTTGACCTTGTTGCCGTTCTCGTCGGTCACATAGGAACCCGGAACGTGTGCGAATGACCACAGACCCTTGATCTCAGGAGCCGCAACGCTGAGCTGGTTGTAGAACGCGTAGTTCTGGAGCAGCATCGGCATCTCACCGGTTCTGAATCGTGTGAATGCGTCGTAGGTCTGGTCGAAGTCGTAAACCGTGTAGAACTTAGTCCACTTGGTGAACGCCTCAACGGCAGCCTCTGTATCGAATGTTGTGGAAACGTACTGACCGCTTGCTTCGTCGAAGTTATAGAAATCCTGACCTGTCTGGAGCATCAGCAGTACGAACGTGTTACCTGCGTCGAATACCTGAGAAGAGATGTTGGACGGAAGGATCAGACCAACCTCAAGGTACTTTCTCTGGATATCAGGCAGCATGTTGATGAGGTCGTCCCATGTTGCGGGAGGCTCGGTGTAGCCCAGTTCCTCCAGTACGTCGGTACGGTAGAAGAGCATCGGGAAGTTCTCGGTGAGCGGGAGTCCGTAAACGCCGCCGTTGAACTCATAAAGAGTTGTAACGTCAGGTGTGAATCTGCTTACGACGGAATCGTATCCGGGCTGTTCCTTGAGGTTGACAAGCAGACCTCTGGAAGCGCAGACTACAGGGAAGTCGCCGCCGATGAACAGTGCGACCTCAGGACCCTTGCCGGCGAGAGTTGCCTCAAGAACGGCGCCCTGTACCAGCGAGATGCTTACCTTGGTATCGCTGTTGGGGTTGTACTCGGAGCTTACCAGCTCATTAACAACAGTAGCCTGGTCACGGCCGAGGGAAACCCATACGTTCATCGTCTTTTCAACACCTGTGGAGTCAGACACGGAGGTGTAATCCTCGAAGAAGGAGCCGATGAACGCCTGGAAGCCGAACGCGAGAGCTGAGAAGAAGTTCGTGGAGCTGTCGCGGAAATTATCGTGCGTGGACTTTACCTCGATATAGTCGATCTCAAGCGGCTGGTCACGATAGTCTCTCATCCATGCGGAAACAGCGGAGATCTGATCCTTGATGGAAGAAAGCATCTGCGGGAGATCCTCGGGGTGGTCAATAGCCATCTGCAGGATAACCGCCATAGTCTGAAGCGTGGAAGCCTCGGAGCCCTGACCAGTGAGTGACTCGATACCTGCCTTCTCTGCGTAGAGGGTATCTACAGCAGTCTGGAGGAAGTCAAACAGACCGTCGATCTGATCCTCGAGGTAGTAGTCGTTGTACTCGTCGGGGGAGGGACCGGTGATCATGAGGATACGTCTGTAGTAGTAGTTCATCTGGAAGATGAGGTCGTCAAGGCGCTCCATTACCGGACCGATGTCGCCCGGAATAGCCTCGAGTGCGATCTCGTTAGTACCCTTGTGGAGGTACAGATAGATGTACTCGCCGTTTTCGTCCTTGAGTTCAACAGTCTGCCAGTTAGGGTTGTACTGGATCCTGATATCGTCAAGCTCCTTGCAGGGAACAACGCCGTTAACGTAGACGCGGCGGTTGGAGAAGAATCCGCGCATCGTGCTCTGACGGCATCTGATCTGCATTTTGTAGTAACCGTCCTCAGGGATCTCTACCTGCCATGCGATGGTCTGGGTAGCCTGATCCCAGGTATCAGCGCCGACCGTGTTGTAGCGCTTGTTTACCGGGTGAGACGGGCTGACGGAGTAGTCAGTTCTGTCGTATGTAGGATACAGGGTCGAGGAAGTTGTGTAGTAAGTGTTCTCTGCCTCGATGTGACCTATATCCTCGCTGCTGCCGAATGCCGGAGTAGCGTCGATCTGCTCCTGTGTGGGTTTGATGTCCGCATAGCTGGGCAGCTCCTCGGTGTTGTAGAACTTCATGCTCTTGAGGTAGAAGTTTGTCTTTACACCTGTGAGCGAGATTTCATGCTCGCCCTCGGAAAGGTAGAAGAAGTACGGAGTATTGATAAGTCCGTCTTTATCCTTGATCGGGTATGTTACCCAGGTGTTGTACTCAACCTGGGGAGGACGCTTCTGGTTCTTCTTGCGTGCGTCCCAGCCGATCTGAGTTTCGTTCTGCCAGTAGCGGTCAAGCTCTACCAGCTTCACCTCGTCGAACGGATACTCTCCGTCGATCTTCATCTCGACCTCGATAGTGGTGTTGGTCGCGGTGATGGGGTGATAGAACATCTCGAGGTTGTACAGACCAGCGGTCTTAACATCGAACTTCCATGTCAGGGTGCCTTCGCAGTCCACCCAGGCTACACACTTCTTTTCGCCGTCGTAGTCCTCGAGCTCAACATTGATGTCGTCGCTCTGCTCGAACTTTGTAACGTCAATGTTTACCTCTTCCATCGGCTTTGCAGCGTCCGGATATCTTGCTATGTACTTTCTGTACGCGTTTTTGTTGCTGACAATGCTCAGGCTGTCCGCGTTAACGGTCGTGGAGGACGATGAGTCTGCACTCTCCTCCGCAGCAGCGCCGGGCGCCAGCTGGACCTGTACGAGAGTCGCCGCCATTACGGCTGACATGAACAATGAAGTGACTCTCTTCAGTCTGGCTTTTCGCTCTTTTGCCACAGTGAAATCCACCTTTCCTAAATACTGCTTTGCAGCAAATCGGGTTCTCCCTCCCGATTATTTACTAGCCTTGTCCGCGATGCCGCGCGGGTAAATGGATATCTTGCCTTCCTCAAGTTCGACGCGGACTTTGTCGCCGCCCCGCAGCCCGAGTTCCTCAAGGTACTCCTTGGGGATCTGAAGCCGCCCTGCCCTGTCAAGCACGGTAAGTTCCTCGTGTGAGGTCTCCTCCTGCTCGTTCAGCTCGCCGAACGACTTTGCAATGCCCGACTTCCGCACAAGTTCGGTAGATGTCTTTCCGTCCCGGATCGCCACCACGCGGTCTATCTGTGCTGAAAGCTTTGTATCGTGCGTTACAATTATAATAGTAACGCCCATTGCCCTGTTAAGTTCTCTGAACACGTCCAGTATCAGTTTCGACGTCGCCGTGTCGACTGAACCGGTCGGTTCGTCCGCAAGCAGAAGCTTCGGGTTATTCGAAAGCGCTATCGCTATCGCAACCCTCTGCTGCTCACCGCCGGACATCTGATCCAGCCGGCTGTTCTTGCGGTGTGAAAGTCCGACCATGTCGAGCAGCTCGTCTGCCCGCTGGCTCCTTCCGCTGAACCCGGAGAGCAGCATCGGCATTTCGACGTTCTGCTTGGCGGTCAGGTATGGAATAAGGTTTCGTGCGTTGTTCTGCCACACAAACCCTACGGTCTTTCGCTTATATTCTATGAAATCCTTCTCTGTGAATTTCAGCATATCAACGCCGTCTACGTAAAGGCTTCCCGCTGATGGCCTGTCGAGTCCGCCGAGCATGTTCAGCAATGTAGACTTGCCGCTTCCGCTGGCCCCGACGATCCCCATCAGCTCCCCACGCTCGACCGTGAGGTCAAGACCCTGGAGCGCCATTACTTCGACATCGCGCGATTTGTAGATCTTCACAAGATTCTCAGCCTGCACCATGATGTTTTCAGGCGGGGCTAGAAGCACCTTTTTAGGCATCTGCGCCCTCCTCCGGCTGATTCTCCTTAACATCAGAAATCACGCCGTCTTCCAGCGTGTAAACGATATCAGCCAAATCCATCATTGTGGTGTCATGCGTTGTCATTACTATTGTCAGATCATTCTGCCTTACAAGGTCTCTGAAGAGCTTCATTACCGCCATTGCTGTCGGGGAGTCAAGCTCCGCTGTAGGCTCATCGGCAAAAATGATCTTTGGCGAGTGCGATATCGCTCGGGCGATCGCAACTCTCTGCTGTTCACCGCCTGACATCTCGCCGGGACGGTGATTCATTCTTTTCTCCAAACCCACCTGGATCAGGCTCTGCCGGGCACGCTCGACGCGCTCCTTATATGGAAGCTTGGTTAGCCGAAGCGCAAATTCGACATTTTCAAACGCTGTCATGGTGGAGATCAGCGCAACTGACTGGAACACAAACGCCATATCGACCCGCCTTAGCCGGTCACGCTCCTTATCCGGGAGTTTTGTGATATCGCGTCCGTCCTCCAGGAACATGACCTCCCCCGATGTTGGTCGATCAAGTGCGCCGAGGATATTTATTAGAGTAGTTTTGCCCGAACCGGAACGTCCGCGCAGTACAGACAACCGGTTAGGCGGTATCTGTAGGTTTATTCCTTTTAGTGCATGTACGATGCTTCCGTCCCCGATTGCGAAGTCCATGCAGACATTCCGGGCTTCAATTATGCTGTTCATATAAACCTCTCATGTCCGCGGAATTCTGACGGAATACACACGATTCCATAACACCGCCATCATATATACCGTATTAATTATATCAAATTTAACCGCTAATGTCAATAACCCACGCCTTTTTTTAGTCAAGTTATATAAATTGCACTTCACAACCTTTCTCTGAGCCAACTTTTAGTTGCAAAACCCTTCCATTCTATATATTGTGTTAGGTTGCGTTTTTGCTCACATCTTATTCTATATTTTGTGCCACGGCAAACTTACATTTTTTCGCAATTAACTTATTTTCTTAAATACTTTTGACTTTAGCCTTTCTCCGTCATTGTGCACAAACAATTTTGCAAAAGTTTATTAAATCTGACTATACACCCGAAACTTCGATTCAGACATCCGGAAACACAAAAATCCCGCCCCTTGCGGGACGGGATCTTGTTAACCTTTAGAAGCGAGGTTCATTCAGTTGTTACTGAATTACTTTCTCTTCTTAGCAACTACGATTGCAGCGCCAGCCAGAACAGCAGGAACTACAGCCAGAGCTACACCAGTACCAGGGTTGCCCTTGCCATCATCAGCAGGCTTGGTGTCAACGGTCTCGGTGGTCTCATCAGTCTCAGCTGTCTCGATTACAGTGGGCTGCTCGGTGGACTCAACAGTCTCAACAGTCTCAGTGGTCTCAACAGTTACGTTAGGAACGTCGGTGGAAGCACCAGCAACAACTACAGCTGCAACAGCGTCAGCAGAGATGTCTGTGAAGCCAGCGTCAGGAGTCAGAGATACGGAAACCTCGGAATCAGCAGCAGCGTCAACAGTGTAGGTGAGGGTCAGGAGAACAGTGCCGTCAGCGGGAACTGCAGTGCCAGCCCAAGCGAACTTGTTGGTCTCAGTGCTGAAGATACCACCGGTAACAGCCTCGTTAGCGGTAAGGGTCAGACCCTCAGAAGCGTTAACAGTGAAAGTAGTAGCTTCCTGTGTCATGCCGTTAGCAACGACCTGAACAGTTAAAGTTTCGCCTGCAACAGGAGCATCTGTGTCAAATGCAGGAGCGATAGCAGCAGAAGCAGCAACAGCGGTCAGAGATACAACTGCAGCAGCAACGCCGAGAGAAAGAATCTTCTTCATATAGTTTTCCTCCATATTTTTTTATAGCTTATTAATTAAGTTCCGCCTCGGGGCTTACGCCCCGGGGTGAAACCAATTAAGCGTTAGTATCAGTCTAAGCTGAAATTAAGCCTGGGATACAACGAACTTCAGGATTGCAGCAGCATCAAGAGCGTTAACTGCGCCGTCAGCGTTGTAGTCGCCAACTGCTAAGTCGATAGCAGTCTTGTTTAAAACAGCCTTCAGGATAG
>ENA-UOJS01001697-UOJS01001697.1-human-gut-metagenome-genome-assembly--contig:-C74-NODE-1697-length-17306-cov-6.196105_pt1 | contig 17306 bp, 18 predicted proteins | sample MGYA00242355_ERZ723902 | MGnify/ENA metagenome assembly ERZ723902 | reverse complement strand
AGAGAATAGGCGGACGGTTTGTGCGCATCAGCAGCGCCGGCCGGAAGCAGAAGGAGCAGCGCCGGAAGCAGGAACTTTTTTTTCATCGAGTCAGTTTCCCTTGATTGAAAATTAGTGAAATCAGTTCAGAGTGCCCACAATTTGGTCCAGAAGCCGTCATTCGGATGGGCATCTGCAGCATCGGGCATGAACGCGATATTGCCCGGGTTGGAGGGAAAGTTGCAGCTGACCGCGTGTCCATCCACCAGGCCGAAATTGACGCCGTTGCCGCCGTGATCGCGCACACTGGTATTTTTCGAGGCGAAACGGCTCAGAATTCCCCCGAAAGCCTTGGTCCCATCGCCAATCATCGGAACGGAGTATTCCGTAATCATAATCATTCGACTCGGCTGCCTGACCGAGCTGATCTTGCCGGCAGGCATCCGGATTTCGGAGGCCCAGTTGTGTTTTGCGAGCAGCAGAAACTGATTGAATGTATAATTGACCCGGCCGCCGTCTTCGCCCCAGCCAACCACCTTTCCGTCGATCGGCTGGCCGATGCCGGCCACATAATTCTCTACGGCATCCTTATCGGTCAGGCGCGGATTTGAGCAGACAAAGGTTTTCTGGCCGACGCCGTAACGGTGGTACAGATGCCACATCCAGCCATTGTCCGCCCAGCTCGGCGTTTCCGAGGCGGGTTTCTGGGTCGGAAGTTGACCGTTGTAATCATCGGCGTAAAGCTGGACTCCCGTCGTCAGTTGTTTGATATTGCTCAGGCAGCTTGCCTTTTGTGCGGCCCCCCGGGCCTTCTGCAATGCAGGCAGTAACATCCCGGCCAATATCGCAATAATGGCGATTACAATGAGAAGCTCGATTAAGGTAAAATTCCGTTTTTTCATCATCCATGATCTCCTGTAGTTAAAATTCCGCGCCGACGACCCAGATCGGTTCTCCGGAGAGATTGACTTCCGCATACCCGTTTTTTGCGGGAATTCGCCGAAGCTGACCGATCGGGTTGATGACCTTGATTTCCGTGCCGGTACATTTCAGCCGCACCGGAGTCCGGGTTTTCCAGAAGGCAATCCACGGCTCCTGTCCGGCGAACTCCGTTTTTTTCTGATTCAAGCCGTATCCGTCCGTTCGATCCCAGAGCAGGGCGACCCGGCTGCCGTCAGGCTTCGTGAAAATATATCCTTTTGAACAATTCCCGGATTTCCACTTTTTCTCGAATTTCGCTGCATCCAGCATTTTTGCCGCAGTTTGATAGGCGAGAAGCGTCGGTTTGACATTTCCGTTGCGGTAGAGCATACCGAACGAGTATTCCCGATCATTGGAATTCACGCCGCCGATGTCGAACCAGACTGAATCGTTCAATTGATAGTAATGGGCGATTTTCACATCATGAGCAAGCGCGATCGCATAAGAAAGCGGCACATTCTCCGTTGCGTTGCGTAAGCTGTCGTCCCAGAAGGTATTCGGGAAGGTCGGCGTATAGATCTCCGTCAGATAGACCGGCTTGACACCGTGTTTCTTCATCAGTTTCTCCAGCTCCTGCAGGCTGCTCAGGTAGAACCAGCCGTCTCCGACATTTTCGAGATCGGGTACAGTGTTGCCACGCCCGAGGTGGTAAGCGATGCCGTCCAGCAGCGGCCAGCCTCCCGCCTGAGCGACCAGATCGAGCGACTTAATACCGCCGAAGCCGTGCGCAAGACCGATGCTCAGCAACTTCACGCCCGGGGCTTCCGCATCGAGGATGGGGCGGATCCGCCTCAACAGCTCAACGTAGGCAGCCGCCTCCTCCGGTTTTTTGAAGTCATTCTCATTGCCGAACTCCCAGTGAGTCGCACCATTCGCCTTGATTTTCGCAATGTGTTCGCGAATCCGTTTCTCCTGCTCTTCCGGAGATTTTCCTGCCCACTCCTTCGGAGTGTAGGCGCTGTGATAACCGGCGTCCATACCGTATGTGCGCAACTCATTGCCGTTTTCACTGCGCAGATGGCGGACACCGATACGACGCAGTAATTCGAGCGCGCTCTTCCGGTCGGGAATCGGGAAGAAAGCGGAGATGCCGAAAACGCCTTGGGGAGCCCCCTGAAACTCATGCCGGTCCATCGCCGCTACCATCGAACGCAGGAATGTCTCTTTGCCATCAACCGTCCCGACGGCCTCAATGAACCAGATGTCCGGCTGTTCTGCTTTCGGCAGTGTGAAACTCAGTTCGGTTTTCCCCTGCGGCGCAAGCATGCAGCGGCGGTTTTCACGGATCGTTTCGGTGCCGTCATAGGCGGTGGCATTCACCCGCAGTTCCGCTTCTGCCGGCCGGAGGGAGGGATTGAAAACGGTCAGCTTAAATTCCGGCGTCTCGCCGACATCGAACAAATGAAACGGCTTTGCCGTCGTCACATTCAATGCCAGTACCTGCCGATTGAATACCGCCGCCGCCGTCGACGCTTCAAATCCGTTCGGCAGAACCATGAACTCCACCCGGGCGTGCCGAATCGTTGGATCCTTTTCATCCTTGCGGAACACGATGTGTTGCTGATATTCGCCTCCCCAGGCCGGATTGCCGTCCACCTTTTCCCAGACGGTCAACCGTTTGCCCGGGAACGGCCGCAAAACCGCTCCCTTCGCTTCATACGGAACGCCGCCATTGGCATGACGAAACCAGATGCCGGATTTAAAAAGAGGCTTCAGTTGCCCGCCCGGGATGAACCGTTCGAAAATGACACCATCAGTCGTAACCTCCTCCGGAATGTTCAGCGTATAATCGACCACAATCCGATTGCCATCCGGATGGACCTCATAATTTCCGCGACATTTTCCGGTCACGTCATTCTGAAATTCCAATTCCACCCGATAACCATTCCTGTCCAGGGGAGTAATCCGTCCTGCCGTTGCATTTTGAGGCGCCCACTGAAAACTCAGATTTCCAAACCGGAATACCTTTTCTCCGGTGGCGGCATCAGTGAGCCACAAAGAACGTTCTCCTTCGCCGAAATCAAACAATGGTGCATCCGCCCATGCGGCCATCGCCAGCGATGCAGCCGCAACAATCAGTCCGATTCGCATCATCATCATCCTTTCTCCCGTCCTGCGGGAATTCATGTTCCGGAAATTACCGGTTCTCCTCCAGAGTCCGCACACTGTTTCCCTCTTGAAATTCGAGCGGAATCAACGTCTTGCAAACCTTGTCGCCCGGGTGGGAAGCGGTCATAAGCTGATAGAGCTGCTGCGCCCCCCGGCGGCCGAGTTCGCGCGGAAACGTGCGGAAGTAGGAGATCCGCACCCCGGAGTAGAGGCGAACTTCCGAGTCGAATGTGATGAGACTCAAATCCCGGGGACAGGTCATTCCCCGCGCCTCAAGCACCCGGCAGATCACCTCCGCTACCGCCGCATGGGATGTTACCAACGCCGGAGGACAGGTGCCGGACTCAAGCCAGTCGATGAAACACCGCTCAATATCCGCATTGTCCGAAGAATGGGCGGTTCGGGCTTCGAACGCTTCAATTCCGAGATGCTCCACCGTCGAGGCCATCGCCCCATATTTGCGCATCGTATGCGACAGAGCAAGCGAGGAGCCGCACAGAAAGCCGATTTTCCGAAACCCCTTCTGGATCAGATATTCCGCCGCCCGAAAGCCACCCGAAAAGTCATCGGAGCTGATCGAATTGGCGGACTCATTCGGCAACTCGTTCGGCAGGAGTACATATCGGATCGCATTGCGCCGCAAAAAACTCATGAGTTTTTCATCCGGGGAACCCATGAGAATGATCCCGCCAACGGAATTCAATCTTCTCAACAAAGGCCGATTGTCTTCGCTCCTGTCGTCCGGTTCCCAAGTCGATATATTCATCGTAACATTGCGGTGCCGGTTGAAATAATTCTGAATTCCCCGCAGAATCTCCGCCATAAAATCAAGTTGCAGAAGGTTCTTCTGCTCCGGCATCGGGCAGAGCAGAAGCTCAGTCTTGAGTTCGCCCCAGGACGAGGGGGCCTTTTCTGAGATTTTTCGGGCGATTGCCGAATCGTCATATCCCAGCTTCTTCACCGCCTTGAACACCTTTTCCTGCGTCAATGCGTCCGCCCGCGCCTTCCGATTCAATACCCGCGACACGGTTGCCACCGAAACGTTTGCCTCCCGGGCAACATCGTTCAATGTGACAGATTGTTTTGCACTCATCCTCTTGATCTCCGTGTAAGATTACATAAATAATCATGTAAGATTACGTAATTTTTCTCTATTAATTATGAACGATCATAATAGTAAAGTCAATACCTCAATCGAAAAAAAGCGAAAAAAAAAGGAATTTGACCGAGAACTCGATTGACCCGTTGTCCCGGAACCTTGTTAAATTCTTTTTGACAACCGGCGATCGGAAAAAGTCAAACTCTCCGGACTTGATATGCCTCGGTAAAGAGTGTTTGCATTGGTTGTGTACGTTATGACCGGGAAGGTTGCAAAAGCAGGGGAAAAGATAAAAAATCATTTTCAACACCATGTGCAAGTTTCGCGAAATGGGGCTTGTACATGGCGTTTCTTTATGATCGGGAAACAAAAGAATAAAGCTGTTCGGGGCCGTTGAAGCGGAAACCCGAGTATTCCACGGTTATTGCTGTTCGCGGATGCGCTGAAGCTGGTCGAGCAGCCGTTCGCGCACGTGGCTGAGCATTTCGACATGCAGCAGTGCCTGCACTTTGATCGAACGCTGTTCGCGGCCGAGCCGTTCCAGCTCGCCGGTGAGTTCGTTGAGGTCGGACAAGGCGCGCTTGCCGAGGCTGAGCTTCAAAGCCCGGTCGTCCTTGTCATCCAGATTGATGAAGTCGGCGGTGCGCGCGAGCAATTTGCCGTAGGCGCAGCTGATGCCGAGCCCGGGCAATTCAAAGTCGGCGCGCAGCCGGGTCACGGAGAGTACGTTCCACTCCACCGCAAGCCGGTCCAGCTGGTCGATGATTTCCGAGCCGGTCCGCGCCGGGGCCCCGGCGTCGAACTCGTCGTCGTCCTCCTCCTCGTTTTCGCTGTGCCAGACCCGCAGTGAATCGGCGTTGCCGCCGATGGGCACGAGATCCGGCTGCGACAGCAGCGACGAAAAGATCATATCCTCTTCGCCGGGCAGGTCGAGGCAGGCGGGAAGTTCCCGGTAATAACAGCTGATGCGGCGTTCATCGCGCCGGATTTCCTGCTCCCACCGGTATTCGTTCCAGTTATCCTGAGGTCGGGGTATGTCACCCATGAATACCTCCTGTTCCGTGGTCAGGCACGGTTTCCTGCGAGTTTATGCAAGGCTTCTTCCGCGGGCTTTTCTCCCCACAATCCTTCCAGATTGTAGCGGTCGCGCGTCTCCGGGGTCATGAAGTGCACGATCACGTTGCCGAAATCGAGCACCATCCAGCCGGAGACGCTTTCGCCGGTCTGTGAGAGCGGGCGCAGCTGGAACTTCTCACGGAGCTCACGCTCGGTGAAGCTGACCAGCGCGCGCAACTGCGGCTCGGAGTTCGCGGTCGAGATCACGAACCAGTCCGCGACCGACGAGGCCGGGCCGACGTGAATCTTCAACACGTTTTCCGCTTTCTTCTCCAATGCGCAGGCCGCGCAGAAATCGGCGAGTTCCGCCGAAGAAATCTTCTTTTTTTCCGTCATGTTTTCCATTTCCTGACTCCTCCTGTAAAGGTTGTGCTGCCGGATATACTCCTCAATACTCTCCGGTACTCCACTATTAATATGAACCGTTCCGGTCAACTTTGCCATCGAATTTCTGACATTCGTGGAAGATATTTCAAAAAAACTCCCGTCCAGAATGCCGGAACGCAGCTTTCGGGCCAATTCCGGCGGCCAGTGGCGGTCCAGCTCTCCGGCTTCCGGCATTTCTCCCCGGCGCGGATAGGTCAGAATCTCGTGGCGGCGCACCAGCTCTTCCGCCCGGTGCCACAGATGCAGGTCGCGCAGGCTGTCGCCGCCGATCAGCAGCTGGACCGGCTGCTTCAATTCATGCTCCGCCGCGGCCAGCACATCGATGGTGTAGGACGGCGTCAGCTTCAGCCGTCCCTCGATGTCGCAGAGCGCGAACCCCGGTTCGCCGCCGATCAGCAGCTTCACCATATTGCAGCGGTCCCGGAACGAGGCGCGCTCTGAATTCACCTTGTGCGGCGGCACGAAAGCCGGAGCGAAGAGCACCCGGTCGGTGCGCCCGGAGGCCACCGTCGCCCGGGCCACTCCGAGATGGCCGGAGTGGGGCGGGTCGAAGCTGCCTCCGTAGTATGCGATTCGTTTTGGTGCTCTGCTGTTCATTTTTGATAATTTATCGCAAAAATATGAATTTTCAATCCCATAATCGGTAAAATATCCGGCCGCCGGATTGACGCGGAGGGGATTCGGCAGTATAGTTTATAGACAAATCATGTACTATTGACGGAGAGGTAAGCGGTAAGTTATGCGTGAAATCAGCATTCGGCGATTCGGAGTCACGTTCGCGGCCCTGCTGGCGGCGGTGTCGTTTTTCGGCTGCAGGTCCGACCAGTACACCCAGGAGAAAGCGGTGGAGCGGGCCCGGGCTTTCCTGCTGGAGGAATCGCCGGAGCTGACTGTGGAACAGATTTATTTCGTGAAGTTCACCGAACCGGTGCTGCTGGTCGGCGAAGTGATCGGCTCCAGCGGCATGGCGCTGGGGAACCGGCTGGAATCCAGCCAGCGCCAGATCTGCCCGACCTGGATGATCCCGGGACGGGACAAACTCTATATGGTGTTCGGCGTTTCCTCGGGGCGGATGTCGAGCTGGGAGCCGATCCGCCTGATCCGCAAGAATTTTGAACGGGATGCGTACAAGGCGCTCAACTCCGCGTGGACCGCCGCGCAGCAGTTCGCGGTCGACAATTTCTACCGGGAGCTGGACGTCACGCAGCTGAACCGGATCCGGCTCTATCTGCCCTATATCCTCGAGACCGATTTCGAGTATATGATCGACCCGTCGTTCAAGCTGAACCCGGAGGCGCCGAAGGTCGGCGACGCCCAGCGGCTGAAAAACAAGGCGCAGCGCTCCCTCGTCTGGTATCTGGACGGAAATGAGGAGGATGCGATCGTCTTCTGCGGTTTCAGCGCGCCCGACCTGACCGGCTGGACGATCAACTGGGCCGGAAGAATGAAAAAAGAGGAGCTTAAAAAGCATATCCTCAAAGTGATCAAAACTCCGGCGGACGCGAATACGCCGATTGTGATCGAGCCGGAAAGCAAGCCGGAAACGGCCAGAAAATAAGGAGTATCTGACTTTATGCTCAGCATGACCGGATTCGGCAAAGGCTCGGCGGTGTTCGACGGGCGGCAGCGTTTCATTGCGGAGGTCAGCTCCGTGAACCGTAAGCAGTTGGAGGCGCGGATTTCGCTGCCTTCGGAGTTCTCCGGTTTTGAGGTGAATGCCCGGAAGCTGATCGGCGAATATGTCAGCCGGGGTTCCGTGCAGCTGCGCGTGAGCTTTGACGGCGGCGGCGCGGCGGAGGAGGTGACGATCGACCGGGGATTGCTTGCCTCGCTGGTGAAGGTCTGTCTCGAAGTGCGGCATGATATCGGCCTTGACGGCAATGTGGCGGTTGAGGAGTTGATGCGCGTGCCGGGCGTGGTGGGCGGTTCGACGCCGGATATGGATCGGCCCGGGCTGGCGGCCGCATTCGAACAGGCGGTCCGGGAGGCATTGACGCACCATCGTGAAATGCGCGAACGTGAAGGCGAGGCGCTGAAGAAGGATTTTCAGGAACGGCTTGCGACACTGGAAGGGCTGCTGAAAAAGATTGAACCCCTGGTGGGCAATATTGCCGACTCGATCAAACAGCGGCTGATGGAGAAGCTGGCGGCGGAGAATATTCCGGTCGGCGCGGATGACGACCGGCTGTTGAAAGAGGTGCTGTTCTACGCGGATAAATCGGATGTGACCGAGGAGATCACCCGGCTGCACAGCCATTTTGCGCAGTTCCGGCGTTTTCTGGAGGAGACGCAGCCGGTGGGACGCAATATGGATTTCCTGATGCAGGAGTTTTTCCGGGAGATCACCACATTGGGAAACAAGGCCGGGGTTCCGGCTGTATCTCCGTTGGTGGTGGCGTTCAAGAGCGAGCTGGAGAAGCTGCGCGAACAAATTCAGAATGTGGAGTAGCATCAGGCTATGGATGATTTCAAACACGATTTCAGCGATGAAGAAGCGGCAAGTTCGGTGCGGCTGGCCGAACTCGCCGGCCGGATCGGGGAAACCTATTCGGACGGTTTCGGGGTGAATCACCTCGACGGCGACAACCTGCCGCGCCGCAGTGAGGTGATCGCGATCACCGAAAAGCTGCTGGAGGTGATTTTCCCCGGCTTCGACGGGCGCAAGCAATATCGGAAGGACGCCGTTGCGCAGGATGTGGCGGGATTGCTCAAGGAGATTTATTCGGACCTGTTCGACCAGATCTGCCGGGCGATCCGTTACAGCTGCAAGAATGAGGTCTGCCGGGGATGCGGCGGCCAGAAGCGGACCAACCGGGCCGTGTTCAGCCTGATCGCCAAGCTGCCGGAAATCCGGGAGGTGATGAAGGAGGACGTGAAGGCCGCCTACGCGGGCGATCCCGCGGCGACCTCCTATGACGAAATCATCCTGAGCTATCCCGGCATCAAGGCGATCATGATCCAGCGTCTTGCTCATGTGCTTTATCATGAACGGATTCCGTTGATACCGCGCATGATGACCGAATATGCCCACAGCCAGACCGGCATCGACATCCACCCCGGCGCCCACCTCGGGCGGGGCGTGTTCATCGATCACGGCACCGGCGTGGTGGTCGGGGAGACCGCGGTGATCGGCGACAACGTCCGCATCTACCAGGGGGTCACCCTCGGCGCGGGCAATTTCCCGAAGGACGCCTGCGGAATGCTGATCAAGGGAAACAAGCGGCATCCGACGATCGGGAGCAACGTGACGATTTATTCGGGTGCTTCGGTGCTCGGCGACATCACCATCGGCGACAATTCGGTGATCGGCGGCAACGTGTGGCTGACAGAAAGCCTGCCTGCCGGAACCAAGATCACCGCCCGGCCGCCGGAACACAATATGAAATTCGCAAGTGAACGGCGCAAATGAGTGAGTTGACGCTTCATTACGACGAGGTTGCCGCCCGGCTGGCCCGCGCGGCGGCGGAGGACGGGCGTTCCGCCGACGAGGTGCGGCTGCTGGCGGTCAGCAAGACGTTCCCGGCGGAGATGATCCGGGAGCTGTATGAACATGGCGTGCGCCTGTTCGGCGAGAGCCGCGCGCCGGAACTGGCGGAGAAGGCCGCCGCGCTGCCGGCGGATATCGAATGGCACTTCATCGGGCGGCTGCAGGCGAACAAGGTGCGCAAGGTCGTGCAGCTCGCCGGGGTGATTCATTCCGTGGATACGCCGGAGCTGCTGACGCGGATCGACCGGATCGCGGGCGAGGAGGGCAGACGTCCGGTTGTGCTGCTTGAAGCGAATGTTTCGGGGGAGGAGAGCAAGGCCGGCGTGCCGGTCGGGGAACTGGAGGCGTTCGCCCGTCAGGCGGCGTCATTGCCGAATGTCGATTTTCAGGGATTCATGACGATGGCTCCCTTTGATGCGGAACCGTTCAGGATCGCGGCGATTTTCGAGCTGCTGAAATTGACGCGGGACGAATTGGAGGGCAAGCTGAACCGTCAGCTTCCGATCCTGTCGATGGGGATGAGTGGGGATTTCGAAATTGCGGCGCGGCACGGTTCCACATTGGTGCGCGTCGGCAGCCTGATTTTCGGCGCGCGGTAAGATGACGGTTTTGAATGTCGGGAATGGAGGAGAGGTGATGATGAATGTTCTTTTGATCGGTGCCGGTGCAGTCGGCACTTACTTCTGCGGCCGGCTCGCACAGGGCGGCGCGAAGGTGGCGGTGGTGGCGCGCGGCGATTATGAAGTCGTGAAGGAGCGCGGTTACCATATCCGGAGTGTCGCCGGGGATTTCGACTTTCATCCGGCCGCCGTGCTGAAGGACAGTGCGGATTATCAGGAGACGCCCGATTACGTGATCGCGGCGACCAAGGTACTGCCGGAACTGGATCTGGTCGGTATGCTCCGGCCGGTGATCCGCTCTCCGAAAACGGTGATCGTATTGATCCAGAACGGGATCGATATCGAGAAAACGGTGCGGGCGGCATTCCCGGACAACGAACTTTTGAGCACGATCGCCTATATCGGCGTATCGCGCCCCGCGCGCGGCGAAGTGCTGCATCAGGGCAGCGGCAACCTGAAGACAGGCGTTTATCCTTCCGGGATTTCGGAAAGCGCGAAGCGGCTGGCCGCCGCATTCGGAGCAGGGGGCGTGAAGTGCGAACTATGCGAAGACATCCGGTTCGTGCGGTGGTACAAGTTGTTGTGGAATCTGCCGTTCAATCCGGTGTCGGTGCTGGCGGGGCGGGTGGACACGCGCACGATGACCGACCGCGCCGAACTGGAGAAACTCTGCTGGTCGCTGATGCTCGAAACGATCGCGGTGGCGAACGCCTGCGGAGTGGCGCTGTCGGAAAAGGATGCGCGCAGCCAGATGGAATACACCCGCGAATTTCCGGCCTACAAAACCAGCATGCTGCAGGATTTCGAAGCGGGCCGGGAACTGGAAGTCGAGGCGATCCTCGGCAACGCCGTCCGTCTGGCGCATCAAAACAACGTGCCCGTGCCGAAGATGGAGGCCTGTTACGCACTGCTGAAGTCGGTCAATCTCCACCGGTCCTGAGAAAATGATTGATTTTCGGAGTTGGGGATATTGCCCCATCCTGTAATTTCATAACAGTAAGGAGTGAATGATGAAATTATTCTCGGTAATGGCGGCGGCGGTTTTCGCCTGCTCCATGCTGGCGGCTTCGGAGCTGCTGGTGAAGGACGGCGACAAAATCGCGTTCCTCGGCGATTCGATCACGGCGCAGGGCAACGGCAATAAGACGAGCGGTTACGTCCATCTGGTGATGGAAGGGCTCAAGGCGCAGGGACTGAAGGATATCAGCGCGGTTCCGGCCGGCGTCAGCGGCCACAAGTCGACGCAGATGCTCGCCCGGCTGGAAAAGGACGTGATCGCTAAAAAGCCGCAATGGATGCTTTTGAGCTGCGGCGTCAACGACGTCTGGCACCAGTTCTATAAAAAGCCGAACGGCGTCAGCCTTGAAGATTATAAAAAGAACATCACCGAAATCGTGGACAAGGCGCAGGCCGCCGGTATCAAGGTGATGCTGCTGACCTCCACCATGATCACTGAAAACTCCCGTGACAAAAAGAACGTGGCGCTCAAGCCGTACAACGACTTCCTGCTGGAGCTGGCGAAGGAACGCAATCTGCCGGTTGCCGATCTGAATGCGCGGATGCTCCGGGAACTGCGCGCGATGGGGCCGCTGCCGGGCAACCGGCTCACCGGCGACGGCGTGCATATGAATGCGATGGGCAACGTGATGATGGCGTCGGGCATTCTCGAAGCGTTCGGCGTGTCGCCGGAAGCGGTGGCCAAACTGCGTGACGAGTGGTTCGCACGTCCCCGCATGATGCCGATCGGCAGCACGCAGGTCAGGGTTTCGGTCAATGAATATATGAAATTGCGCCGCAAGGCCGCGAAGGACAAGCAGCGGCTCGATGATATTGTGACCAAGGTGGTTCGCGATTATATCGGTACGATCGACGCGAATTGACCGCTTTTCCGAAGAGGCGGCGGGACCCCGTAGCGGGAACCGCCGCTTTTTTCATTTGCTTTGAGGGGGGATCATTTGTTTTTTCGGGGGTTGAGGTATATATTACTCGAAATCCGAATATAGGCAGGTAATTTTTTAAGGTTTTTTCAACTCATGGCTGATTCTGTTTCTTCCGTGGAGGGCGGCGAATGCAATCTGGCCGGATATCTGACCGGCGACCGTGCCCTCCTGCTCGATGTACACAGTAAACACGAAGTGCTGGACCGTCTGATCGACTGTCTGGCCGGTTCGCCGAAGGTCGCTTCCCGGGAGGAACTGGCGGCCGGAGTCTATGAACGTGAAAAACTTATGAGCACTGGAATCGGGCTGGGAATCGCGATTCCCCATGTCCGGCTCGCGTCGGTCTCCGATCTGGCGGTCGCCGCCGCGCTGGTCCCGGAGGGAATCGACGATTATGAGAGCCTCGACTCCATGCCGGTCCGGCTGGTGCTGCTGATTGCGGCGCGGAGCGACCAGCATGCCGAATATCTGCGGCTGCTTTCCAGGCTCAGTTCGAAACTGAAGGACGACTGTTTCCGGGAGCGCTTGTTCGCGTGCGGCAGTTCCGCCGAATTTTATGCTCAGCTGATTGAAAAATAATGACAGGGAGACGAATCGTATGAACAGTTCCGCTTATCCGCCGATCGACTGGGCGCGGGTCGACCTTCTGATCGATCTGGCGCTGCAGGAAGATCTCGACACCACCGGCGATGTGACCACCAATTCCGTGGTGCCGGAGGAGGCCGTCGCCCGCGCCGTCTTGCTTTGCAAGGAGCCGGGCATGGTGATCGCCGGGCTCGGCGTGGCCGAACGGGTGTTCAAAAAGGTGGAACCGAGGCTGGAATTCACCGCTTTGAAACATGACGGCGACAGTTGCGGGGGCGGAGAGGTTTTCGCGGAGATCAAAGGCCCCGCCCGCGGCATCCTGATCGCGGAGCGGACGGCGTTGAATTTTCTGCAGCGGCTCTGCGGCGTGGCGACCACTTCCGCGAAGTACGCGAAGGCGCTGGCCGGCTTCAAAACCGTGGTGCTCGACACGCGCAAGACCACTCCCGGCTACCGGAATCTGGAGAAATACGCGGTCGCGGTCGGCGGCGCCACCAACCACCGCGTCGGACTGTTCGACCGGGTGATGATCAAGGACAATCACCGCGAAATGGCCGCGATGGAAGGCACCGGCGGCATCGCCCGCTCGGTCGAACGCGCCCGGAAGATGTATCCGGGGCTGGAGATTGAAGTGGAGGCCGATTCGCTTGAGGAAGTGAAAGAGGCCGCCGGAACCGGCGCCGAATACATCATGCTTGACAATATGTCCGACGAGATGATGGCTGAGGCGGTGAAGCTGGTCGCCGGGCGCGCGAAGCTGGAGGCCTCCGGCGGCATCACGCTGGAACGACTGCCGCGCATCGGAAAGATCGGCGTGGATTTCGTCTCCTCCGGCGCATTGACCCATTCGGTGAAGTCGGCGGATATTTCACTGGACATCCGGGTGGAAAAATGATCGCCCGGCTGACCGGCATCCTGGCCGAGAGCAGTTTCTCCGGCTGCATCATCGACGTGGGCGGAGTCGGATATGAAGCATTGATCCCGCTGTCGACGTTCGACAAGCTGCCGCAGCCCGGCAACAAGGTCGAGCTGCACATCTTCACGCAGGTGCGCGAGGACGCGATCACGCTCTTCGGCTTTGCGACGCCGGAGGAGAAAAAGCTCTTCCAGCAGTTGATCAACGTCAGCGGGATCGGCGGAAAGATCGCGTTGAGCGTACTGAGTTCGATGCCGGTCTCCGGCTTCTGCTCGGCGATCGCCTCCGGGGACATCAAGTCGCTGTCGCGGATCAGCGGAGTCGGCAAGCGGACCGCCGAACGGATGGTGGTCGAACTGCGCGACAAGCTTGGTTCGGTGACCGGCGGCAGCGTTTTTGTGCCGGATGCGGAGCAGGGCGGCGAACTGACGGCCGCGGCGGAAGCGGCGCTGGCGCTGGAGCAGCTCGGCTTCAAACGCGATGCGATCGACAAGGTGCTGAAAACTTTGCTGGCCGAGCTGCCGAAATCGGAGCATACCACCGACAAGCTGCTGCGGCAGGGGATCATCAAACTGAATTTCGGATGAAAAAGCTGCGCAACAAGCTGATGTGGGCAGGGATCGCCATTCTGGCGGTCTTTGCCCTTGTTTATTCCAAAGCCGATGTGACGCTGATCGGTCTGGAAGCCGCCCGTTTTTCCGTGGTGCAGGCGGTGGGGGAGCAGAATGTGTTTCACATCGAGAACACCGTGTTCAAATCGGTGGACCGGATTGTACGGGACGGCCATGTTTACTCTGACAAGCCCCTGCCGCTCGGCTGGACGCTGGGAATGTTTTATAAAATTCCGCACCGGCTGTTCGGATTGAATTTCACCGATCATTATTACCTCTCCGTCTATCTGGTGAACCTGCTGTTTTCTGGGACGGTCAACATCCTGATTTTCGTGTGGATGTTCCGGATGTTCTGCCGGGTGCGCCGGGGAAGTCCGTATCTGAAGTTTTTTCTGGCGCTGGGCGTTTCGCTCGGAACCTGGCTGCTGAGCTATTCGGTTACCCTGAACAACCACACGCCTGCCGCGCTGGGTGTGCTCGGACTGTATATCGTGCTGGAGAAATTCCGGCGCGTCCCCTCCCGCGTACCGGCCGTCATGGCCGGATTGGCGGCCGGAGGAGTCGCCGCCTGCGATCTGCCGGCCGGCGCGGTGTTTGCGGTCGCCGCCGTTACCGGCGTTTTCCTGACTGCCCCGGTGGAGACGCGGTGGAAACTGACCGGCTGCTGCGTGGCGGCCGGAATGGCGGTCGAGGCCGGATTGCTGCTGCTGAATTTCATTGCCTACGGCACGGTGGTGCCGCTTTATGTGGCCGGAACTGCCGGCACCTACAGTCTGGCCGCCCATGAAAATCTCGGCAGATATCTGGCGGACTGTTTGATCGGCCCCCGGGGGCTTTTCAGTTATCAGCCGTTCCTGCTGCTGGTTTTTCCCGCCGTGTTCACCTTGTGGAAGAAGAGCCGGATTGCGGATTGGGTGATGCTGGGCGCTTCGGCAGTGCTGATGTTGCTTTATTTGCTGATTACCGTGGAATACGGCGGCGGCGCATACGGTTTCCGTTACCTGATCCCGGTGATCCCGGTGCTGTGGTACTGGGCCGGGCGCTGGGTGTTGGCCGCGCCGCAAAACGGAGGGCGGCTTACGCTGGCCGGGATATTGGCGGCAGTCGGAGTAGTGACGGCGGTGGTTGGAAGTTATGTGCCGTTCTGCGTGGCGTATGAAGGCCCCCGGTCGCCCCGGGGACACTTCACGTGCCGGATTCAAAGCACTTTCTGGGGAAATCTATTCAATTGGAGCTTTGAGAACAACCCGGATTCGGCGTTGACCCGGGCTTTGTTCAACTATTACGGAGCGGAAGACAGCTGGCGTTTTCTGTACCACTCCGCCTTCAACCGGAAGCGTCCCGATCTGATTCGGCAGGTGCTGGAACGGATGCCGCGGAACGGTCAGTAGAACGGCACGTTTTCGAGCTTGAATCCGGCACGTTCCTCCGGTGTGTAGAACACCTTCATCAGGAAAAGCCCGTTGGGAGGCGCGGTTTCGGGCGCTACGGTGCGGTCGCACGCTTCGAGAATCCGCCTGACCGCCTCCGGTGAAAGTTTGCCTGCCCCGGCGGCCTCAAGCGTCCCCATCAGGCAGCGGATCATCTTGTACAGGAAACCGTTGCCGACGAAAGTCACGCAGCAGAACTGGCCGAACTCCTGCACGTCGATCCGGTAGATGGTGCGGACGGCTTCGTCGATCAGGCTGCGCTCCACCACGAAGCTCGAATAGTCGTGCGTGCCGGTCAGCACCTGCGAGGCGGCGCGGATTTTCTCCACATCCATGCGGTGGATCGGCCGCCAGGTGTAGCGGTCGGTGAAAGGCGAGGGATCGCCGAGGTTCAGCACATAGGTGTAGGCCTTGCCGAGCGCGTCGTAGCGGGCGTGGAACTCCAGCGGAACCTCTCGGACGGTACGCAGTTTGATGTCGCCCGGCAACTGGCGGTTCACCGCGCGCAGGATTTTATCCGTCGGAATATCCGGCCTCACCGGCGTCAGGTAGCTGGCCGCGAACCGCTGGGCGTGGACTCCCGCGTCGGTGCGGCTGCTGCCGATCAGGTGGATCGGCTGGCCGTTGTACATTTTGGTCAGGATCTCCTGCACGCGCTGCTGCACGGCGACGCGGTGGGGCTGGATCTGCCAGCCGCTGTAATTGGTGCCGTCGTAGGCGATTTCCAGCAGATAACGTTTATACGGTTCGTAAGGGGTCTCTTCGATGCTCATAGTAAAACTTCCGCAATGGTGTTCCAGAATAACAGGCCCGAGCTGCTTAATGTAATGCGTCCGGGCGAAATGTCAAAGAATTCCGGCGAAGTTTCTTTCGCCGCGCTGCGGACAAGCCGCAGCCGCGCCTCCCAGCCGTCCGCGCCGGGAACGCGGCTCCAAAGGTGCGGCGTCCAGCCGGAGGCGGTGCGCAGATTGACCGCGAAGATTTCATTGAGCCGGGCCGCGCCGGGAATTTCGTCAAGCTCCGGCGGCGCTCCGGCGAGCCATTCCGTCAGCGATGCGGCCTGCGCGTACCGGAGCGCGCCGTCGAAGGAGGCCGCCGCCGGGCCGAAACCGCGCAGCAACCCGCCGCGCCAGATGTTCACATTGTGGCGGCACTCGTGGCCGGGGAGGGCGTAGTTGCTGATCTCGTAGCGGCGGAACTCCCACGGGGCGAGCTGTTGCGGAATTTCTTCCCAGAGGGCGGCAGCCTCGTCGTCGTCGGGCTGAAGCCGGTCGCAGAGCCGCGCCCCTTCCTCCGGGGTCAGGCTGTAACAGGAGATGTGGGGAGCGCCTGCGCGCGCGGCGGTGGCGAGGTCGTTGAAGAAGTCCCGGCGCGTTGCTCCGGGAATCGCATAGATCAGGTCGATATTCCACTCCGGGAATTTTGCCTCCCGGATCAGGTCGATCGCGTATTGGAGCGCCCGCTGCGTGCAGTCGCGCCCGAGCGTGCGGCGGTGTTCGGCGGAAAATGACTGCACGCCGAGGCTGATCCGGTTCGCGAAACCGCGGATCAGCCGGATTTTACCGCGGTCGAGGGTTTCCGGGTTGGCTTCGATGGAAATCTCGGTTCCGGCTTTCGGGGCCAGTTTCTGCCGGATCAGCCGGAAGAGCCGTTCCAGCCGGGCCGGATCGAAAAGGGTCGGGGTGCCGCCGCCGAGATAGACAGTGTCGGGCGGGGGGAGGGGGGCGGGATCCAGTTCCCGTTCGAGTTTATCCAGATAGGCGTCGAACATGCCGGGCTCCGGCGACGGCTCCGAATAGAACGCGCAGTAACCGCATTTGCTGCGGCAGAACGGAATGTGAAAATAGTAGTTCATCAAAAGCATCCGGTATCTTGGAAAATGACGGCTCGCGGCTAATATAGCATCTCCTTCGGCGCTTTTACAGGAAAACACATCCGATTTCGGCATTTATCGGTGGAAAAAATAAAATTTCTAAACAGTTTAACTAAACTAAGCTAAACTTGATTGCTAAAATAATTTAAAAATATTCATAAACACTATTGACA
>ENA-UOJS01001695-UOJS01001695.1-human-gut-metagenome-genome-assembly--contig:-C74-NODE-1695-length-17318-cov-10.736199_pt1 | contig 17318 bp, 24 predicted proteins | sample MGYA00242355_ERZ723902 | MGnify/ENA metagenome assembly ERZ723902 | reverse complement strand
ACCAAGGATTCTTTGGTATAATTGCCTATAGTTTACTTATAATAAACTTTATATACTATATATATATTCACAAACAAAAAAAGTTAATCTTTTTCGTCGTAGGTTTTGTAGTTTTCAACTCAATGTCTTCTATACCTTGTGTATCAATTATATCAATTTCTATATATCTAATTGCAATAATCGAATTACTTTCCAAATATACAAAACATGAAACTTTCAATCATACTTCCAATCTACAACGTTGAACAATATATAGGAGATACATTAAAAAGTATTTATAACCAAAAAATAAATGAAACATTATTTGAATTAATTGCTGTAAATGATGGTACTCCTGATGATTCAATGAAAATAGTTAATGAATTTGCGAATGTTCATAGCAATCTTCACATCATCAACCAAGAAAATCAAGGCTTAAGTTGTGCACGTAATGCTGGACTAAAAATAGCAAAAGGTGATTATATATGGTTTGTGGATAGCGATGATACGTTAGAAGCTCAAAGCATATCTAAAGTTATCCACTATATTCAATCAGATCCAAAAACAGAAATATGGGGGTTTAATATAGTTCGTGTACAAGAAGATAACAAAAAAGAAAAAATAGAGCATATCATTTTAAGACATAAAAATTTTAATCTATACGATATCCCTTTACAAAGGGAAAAAATTGTTCATAAGACTCACATAGCCCCTGTTCAACGCTTTATCTTTAAACATTCTTTTTTAACAAAAAACAATATCACATTTTATCCTAAGATTTATCATGAAGATATAGAGTTTATGTCAAGGGCCTTTTTTCTTAGCGAACAAATTAAATTTATCAACTACACACCATATCGTTATTTGGTAAGAACTACTGGAAGTATTATGTCCTCTATCAATATGAAATCAATAAAAGATAGAATGACTATAGCACTAGAATTAAATAAATATAAACAGAAATATGCCCTTAACAATTTTGAGAGAGCCTATTTTAATGATATTGCATTATTTTTAATTCGTAGTATATTAAAGTATCCTCACTCATATGAAACCGAATTTAAAGAATTTATCAATTTAAATCACAAAAACATAAGAATGATATTAATAAATGGATTATGGGCAAACTGTTATTTTAAAGACATAAAAAAATGTATAGCTGCCATTATCTTATTAATAAAAATTTAAACAATAAATCTCCTTTTTTGAGACTTAATAGCAACTTAACCTATCAAAATTGGAAAAATCTGATAGATTTTCATTGTATGTCTAAGTCAGTAAATAATATGAAATCCATGGAAAAATCAATGCTGTTTGACGAGTTTTCCCGCTTTATGTAAGGCAGATAAAGAAAAACAGCTCTTTACCTATATGTATAATGGACATTATAACATAGACAATTCGATAGCGAAACCTTTTATTCGCGCGCTGGAGGGTGAGCACAAGAACTCGCTGTTCTTTGTGAGCAGCCGCATGGCAAATATATCGGCGGCCTACCATACGTTGCTGTCAACATGCCGAATGAACGGGCTGTCTGCTTTGGAATATCTCAAGAAATTCTTCCACGAAATTGTCAAAGGAAGAAAGGATTATGAAAATCTCCTGCCTATGAGAATCGGAATCAATACTAACAAACGTTAATAACCACGTTTAATTTTTGTTTTTTAACGAAAAACCGCTAAAAAGCGGCTTTTCTTATATCACACGTCAAAATTGAACGCTAATGAATTATATGTCTAATTAAATTCTTATACCTGAAATGAAAAATGAGTATTACCAATTAAATAATAACAAAATAAGCATTCCAATAGCAGAAAACTACAAAGACTGCATAAAATTAGTTAAAAGCGATCTATATAGATTAACGGGGGAGGAGAAATCAACAATATCAACATTCCTATTTTTATTTAAACCTTTTAGTAATACGTTTACTTTTTGGTTACGCATGTCTTCTTACAAAGGATTTTTATATCCTTTTTGTAAATTTATGTATAAACGTGTAAGCTCAAAATTACAAATCAACATACCTCCAACAACAAAAATTGGCTATGGATTGTATACAGGACATAATATTTGTATTGTAATAAATGGAGGAACGATTATTGGTAACAATGTAAATTTATCTCAATTTCTAAATATAGGGACAAATCATTCCACACCAGCTATAATTGGTGACAATGTTTATATTGGTCCTCAAGTTTGTATTGTAGAAGATGTAAAAATAGGTAATAATGTTACAATAGGAGCAGGCGCTGTCGTAACAAAAGATTTACCTGAAAATTCAACAGCTGCAGGTGTACCTGCCAAAGTCCTCAATTACAATAATCCTGGTAGATATATAAAGAATAGATTCTCAATATCGTTTTAGAAATTGCAAAATTAGGTAAGCGTTCAATTGTTGATTTTTTAATAGAAAAAAGCTAAAAAAGCAAATTTACTTATACTGCACGTCAAAATTGGACACTAACCTACTAATTTACTTACAATTAAGAACTGACCTAGAATTAAAAGCTTACAAATTGTTAATTATATATATATGATACCTAAAGTTATTCATTATTGTTGGTTTGGAAGAAATGCTCTACCTCCACTTGCCATTAAATGTATTGAATCGTGGAAAAAATATCTTCCCGATTATGAAATAAAAGAGTGGAACGAAGATAATTTTGATGTAAACATTATTCCATATACATCTGAAGCATATCAAGCAAAGAAATATGCTTTTGTGAGTGATTATGCTAGATTTTGGATACTTTATAATTATGGCGGTCTATATTTCGACACCGATGTAGAGGTTATTAAACCTATGGATGATATTATCAAGCGAGGAGCTTTTATGGGATTGGAAAGAGATTATAACCCGAAGATTGGTGCAAATACTTGTAATACAGTCGCCCCAGGCCTTGGTCTTGGATGCAATCCAGGCCTTGGTCTATATAAAAAAATAATAGATTTATACCAATCATTACATTTTAACAATTCTGATGGTACTATTAATTTAAAGACGGTAGTTGACTATACAACGGAGTTCTTAAAGGAAGAAGGTTTGAAGAATATACCAGGTATTCAAAAGGTTGGTGATATTTATATCTATCCTTCTGAATATTTCTGCCCTATCAACATTACTTCAAAAAGACTACATATTACACCAAATACATATACGATACATCACTATATGGCCTCATGGACAAATAAGAATATAAAATGGTATATAAAAAATATACTACGTAAGTTTATTCCTGAATATCTGTTGTTAAAATACAACAAGTTAAAAAATAAAGTTTATATCCAATTTTAACGCATAGTTTCAAAAAATATGACCTTCGCTGCTGTAATAAAAAATATGTATTGCAGCAGTGATTTTGAATTATTCGGTTAAGCAAAAGAACAGGATATTAATTTACTTTTCAGAGCAAAAGAATAATCAAGCATTAAAGGCTGTTCATCCGCTACTAGGCTGAAGCAATGCCATGGAAGCGGGTACAAAGGATACAAGATATCAAATCGTACCAATATAAGTTGAAGGACAACCGAAAACGGAGACCAATCTCCACAAGGAAGTGTTCCTCTTCCCCCTATCCCGAAAAGAAAGAAAAATGCGGAGTCCTATCCCGTAAGAATGATGATACACATCCGTATGACAAACAGAATGAGGATACAGCAACTTAACCTACCAGAATTTGAAAACCATTAACGCTTATCCAATTCTGATTTATTTAAAAGGAAAGTGTCATTAGAAAACTACCATATATGACACTTCCAAATTAAACACTAACATCTTAAATCTATTGACCAAGAAAACCCTAAGAAGTTATTTTTTATATACAATTTTTATCTTACTCTATTTTTCATAAATAAATTATATGAACAATAAAAGCACTGCTATTATCATAGGCTGGATAAATAAAGGTAAACCTGCTGATTGCGGAGAAACAATGAAAAACCAGCTAATGATACAAAAATTAGAAGAGCTAGGAATAAAATGTAGACTTGTAGATTTTAAAAATTGGAGAAAACATCCTTGGATCTTTTTGCAATTAATTTGGAATTTAATAATACACAAAAAAAGTACTATTATTTTCTCTACGTCTACAGTAAATGTATATCCAATGATGAAGATAATGAAAAAAATAAAATGGAAACAACCAACAATTCATTGGGTTATAGGTGGAACTTTAGGTGAAAAAGTACAAAAACGAATGTTTGACAAGGATGTGATAGGTTATATGAATTGGACTATAGTTGAAAGCAATTTAATGGTACAACAATTAACCACTTGTGGCATAAAAAATGTTTTTCAACTTCCTAATTTTAAACCAATCAATTACTATCCCGATATAACGAACCGTGTAAAAGAATGGTCACAGAATATAAAGCGTCCAACACATTTTGTTTTCCTCAGTAGAATTATGGCTGAAAAAGGATGTGACTATATTATTGATGCCGCTAGACAATTAAATAAAATGGGATTTGAAGATAAATTCACCATTGATTTTTACGGTAAAATAGCAGAAACTTATAGAACAAACTTTCTTCTAAAATTAGAGTCTCTACAAAATGTAGAGTACAAAGGTTTTCTCAACTTACAAAACAAACAAGGTTATGATCAACTATCACAATATGATTTAATGTTATTTCCAACATATTGGAAGGGAGAAGGATTTGCCGGTGTATTTATTGATGCATTTATAAGCGGTGTCCCAATGATAATTACAGATTGGGCACACAACAGACAATTTATGACCGAAGGAGAAACAGCTCTTTTCATTCCAGTGCATAATGTTACGGCATTACGAGATAAAATGAAAAGTTGCATAGAGAGACAATATGACATAGGGAAAATGGCCTTAAAATGTCAACAAAATGCAGAAAAATACAATGTAGATAGAGTGATAACTAAAGAATTACTTAAAAAACTCAATCTATTATAGAAGAACAAAATTAATGACATTATATCACTAATAAATATTTTTTACAAAAAGAAATAAAGAGCTAAATCAATTAACAATAGCATGAAAAAAATTATTATTTACATTATTCAAGCACTTGCTAAAATAAGGATATTAACCCCTATCAATATTGCTAAATTAAGATATTGGTATATTTTACATAAGTGGCCCAATTTTAGACATCCCAAAGATTTGAATGAGAAAATTAATTATTTAAAGTTTTATGGAGATACATCAAAATGGCCAATGTTGACTGATAAATATGCAGTACGTAAATATATTGAAAGTATAGGGCTAGAAAATATTTTAGTTAAACTATACGGGAAATGGGATTCTGTTAATGATATAGATTGGGAACATTTACCTAACCAGTTTGTAATGAAATGCAATAACGGTAGTGGGGATGTCATTATCTGTCATGACAAAAGCAAATTAGATATAGAAGCTACAAAAAAATATTTCCAAAAGATTCTTGGAAAGACTTTTGGAATTGCCAGTGGTGAGCCGCATTACTCACAAATACATCCTTGTATAATTGCTGAAGAATTACTAGACAATTCAACCCAACCTTGTAAATCCTCATCAATTATAGATTATAAAATATGGTGTTTTAACGGAAAGCCTTATAGTATATGGTGCTGTTATAATAGAAAAAAGTATAATACAAATGTGGGATGTTATGATTTAAATTGGAGATACCATCCAGAATATTCTGTATTTACTCATCATTACAAAGAATCTCCCCAGCAATTACCAAAACCAACATGTTTAACACAAATGTTAGATATTGCACAAAAACTCTCAGCAAACTTTCCCATTTTAAGAGTTGATTTATATGAAGTAAATGGAAAAGTATACTTTGGAGAATTAACTTTTACATCTCAAGGTGGATACATGGATTATTTTACCCCCCAATATTTGAAACAAATGGGAGACCAAGTCCAACTATAAGATAGCACAACTTTTAATGAGTATTGTCATCATACATCTAAATAAATTTCCTTATCCCCAATATATATTTTATTGCTGAAATGAAAAAAATACTGGCTGTAGCCTCAATCGGAGGCCATTGGATACAACTTCTACGCATTATGAAAGGTTTAGAAGATAAATATGAAATTTCATATATGTCTACCCATGAAAAATGTGCTACAATGGTACAAGGACATACATTCCATAAATTATTAGACTTCAGTAGATGGAACTGGTATAAATTATTTCCTGCATTTATTCACGATTTAAACTTAATTAGAAAAGAAAAACCGGATGTCGTTATTACGACAGGAGCAGCCCCTGGATTAATCGTCCTATTTGCTGCTTTTTGCTTAGGGAAAAAAACAATCTGGATAGATAGCATCGCAAACGTTAATCACTTATCATTATGCGGACGAGTTGCATCTAAGTTTGCAACTTATACTTATACCCAATGGAAAGAATTAGAAACACAAAAGATCCATTTCATGGGAAATGTCATCGGTTAATCTTCAAAAACAAAAGAACATGATATTTGCAACAATAGGGACACAAGCTCCCTTCGATCGTTTCGTAAAAATGCTTGACGAACTATGTAAAAACATCAATGAAGAAGTTGTTTGCCAAACAATCCAAACAAACTATCAGGCACAAAATATTAAAACAGTGGATTTCTTACCACCTGACGAATTTAATCAATATTTAGAAAAAGCCAGACTTATTATTGCACATGCAGGAATGGGAACTATCATTTCGGCACTAAAACAAAAGAAGCCCATCATTATTGTTCCACGTTTAGCTTCTTTAAAAGAGCATCGTAATGATCATCAAATGGCAACTGCTATGCGAATGCATGAATTAGGTTATGTATATGTAGCATACGATAAAGCTCAATTAAATGAATTAATCAGCCGAAAAGACTTAAAGCCATTGAAAGAAATTGGTGATTTGGCTTCAACTTCTCTTATAAACTCACTCAATAAATCTATTGAACTATAATATTAAAATTCATGAACAATTTTAAAAACTTAAATATCGCCGTAGCAGGTACAGGCTATGTAGGTCTGTCCATTGCTACATTATTGTCACAGCATCACCACGTGACAGCTGTAGATGTAATTCCTGAAAAAGTAGAGAAAATAAACAACCGCATCAGTCCGATACAAGATGAATATATTGAAAAGTATCTGGCGGAAAAGGAACTCAACCTGACGGCTACACTCGATGGAGCCTCAGCCTATAAGAATACAGACTTTGTTGTGATTGCAGCTCCTACGAATTATGATCCGGTGAAGAACTATTTCGATACCAGTCACGTAGAAGAAGTTATCGACTTAGTATTGGAAGTAAATCCGGATGCAGTGATGGTAATCAAGAGTACCATTCCTGTAGGTTATTGCCGAAGCCTGTACGTAAAATACGCTGAGAAGTTTAAGAACACTTCTGCTCTGTCGGGGAAGAAGTTCAACCTGTTGTTCTCTCCAGAGTTCCTGCGTGAAAGCAAAGCACTGTACGACAATCTCTACCCCAGTCGTATCATTGTAGGTTTCCCGAAATTCATTAACGGACGAAATGAAGAAAACGAAGCGATCAAAGCCATTGCAGGTGAGCATTTGGAAGAGAAAGCGCACGAATTTGCAGCATTACTTCAGGAAGGTGCAATCAAAGAAAACATCGATACGCTGTTTATGGGCCTGAAAGAGGCAGAAGCGGTAAAACTGTTTGCCAACACATATCTGGCACTGCGTGTGAGCTACTTCAACGAACTGGATACATATGCGGAGGTAAAAGGACTAGATACACAGGCTATCATTCAGGGTATCTGTCTGGATCCACGTATCGGCATGCATTACAATAACCCATCGTTCGGCTACGGTGGTTACTGTCTGCCCAAAGACACCAAACAGTTATTGGCAAACTATCAGGATGTACCGGAAAATCTGATTCAGGCTATTGTAGAAAGTAACCGTACACGAAAGGATTTCATTGCAGACCAAGTACTGAAAAAAGCTGGTTATTACGATTATTACAATCATGGGGACTATAACCCAAAAGAAGAAAAAGAATGTGTTATCGGGGTATACCGCCTTACCATGAAATCAAACAGTGACAATTTCCGTCAGAGTTCGATTCAGGGAGTAATGAAGCGTATCAAGGCAAAAGGTGCTACAGTAATTATTTATGAACCAACTCTGGAAGACGGAACAACTTTCTTCGGTTCGAAGGTTGTAAACAACTTAGAGGAATTCAAGAAACATAGCAATGCTATCATCGCCAACCGTTACGACGCTTGTCTGAACGATGTGAAAGATAAAGTTTATACGCGTGATATTTTCCGCAGAGATTAAAAACAAATAAGCAACAATAACCAGTCATCATGGCAGGCGGTATAGGAAGCCGTTTCTGGCCCATGAGCACCCCCGAATACCCTAAACAGTTCATCGACGTGATGGGCGTAGGAAAATCTCTGATCCAGCTCACAGTAGAGCGTTTCAAGGATATCTGCCCGAAAGAGAATTTCTGGGTAGTGACCTCGGAAAAGTATGTAGACATCGTAAAGGAGCAGTTACCGCAGATTGCGGGAGTGATGGACGAGCTGGAGCCTACCTTGTTTACGGACAGGGAAGCAGAGGAACTGAAACGCCTCTTCCCTACCTGCGAGAAGATTTCCATCGACTATGCAGTGATGGAAAAGGCAGACGACATCTTTGTACTACCGGCAGAGTTCGGATGGAGTGATTTAGGCAGCTGGGGATCGCTGCACACGCTGTTACCGCAAGATGAGAATGGCAATGCCTCCGTAGGAGCAGACGTGAAGCTATTCGACTGCCGGGACTGTGTGGTGCATGTAGCAGACGAGCGCAAGGTGGTACTGGAAGGTCTGGACGGCTACATCGTAGCAGAAAAGAACGGTCAGCTGCTAATATGCCGTCTAAGTGAAGAACAGCGCATCAAGGAGTTTTCGGCTGGAAAGTAAACGGAAATCGCCAAATTCCTGCTACTGAAAGATTTTGATTCTCCATTTGTTTTTTAATCCTTTTATCCTATTCATTAGGAAATAAAGAAAAAATTTGTTCTTTTGCATTAGAACAAAATCCAAATATATGAATGTTACAGTTTTTAATCCGGCTCAATTGCAAGTGCTTGAAATGATGTCGTTTGTGGACAGTCCTGAAGCATTAGCAGAACTTAAAAAGGCTATTTCTGACTATTTCGCCAAGCAAGCGCAAAAAGAAATTGACCGCTTGTGGGAGAATGGAGAATTAAATGAGGAAAAAGTCGATAAATTCTACCAACTACATGAACGTACTCCCTATAAATGAATATGAGAAACATTGTATTGGATACAAACTCACTGATTATTGCAATTTCAGCGAAGAATGACTGCCATAAAGTATGGCAATCATTCTTGAATGGAGATTATACGTTACGTATAAGCAATGAAATCGTAGAAGAGTATCTGGAAGTCATGACTCGCAACATTAATATGTAGCCGAAACGATTATCTACACGATTCTTACTCGTGAAAATGTAAAGAAATTAACTCCTCACTACCGTTTTCATCTAATATATCTTTCCCATCAGTTGCCATAATTAATTTGAAGGACTTCGCAAAAACATTGTAAGTCTAATGGTTGATTGTCGACGAATATATCAGCTTGCATTTTATTGATTATCGGCAGCAGTCGCGTAGTACTGAGTGAGGAGCAGCGCATCAAGTATTTTGCGGCGGGGAAGTAAACGGAAATCGCCACGGTACTCTATACGGAGGGTATCGTAGCGATTTTTTTGTATCGGCTTGGCGTTCACCGAATGCTTACAAAAAGGCGGTAAACACTTGTTCCTTTCACGAGAAAACCGTAAATTGCAGTCATTATGATAAACATAACTACATACGCATCACAGCTGGAAGAATATCTTTCAGCATTCCACCGCCAACCCGAAGGACTGGCTCCCGTGGGATCAATAGGAAACACCAGTGATATGTAACTTAAAACGTACATCGACGGAAAGCTACCGTATATTATACCGCATCCGGATTCAACACAACTACTGCAACAGTGTATGGAAACGTGGCGAACTGGCCGGCTCGACCCCTGAAGAGGCATACGAGGTACATGTTGGTCTGGGAGATACGATGACGGGCGATGACATACTGGAAGGTATCCTGCGCGTAACCGTACTGGTGGCCATCAGCCGTCCGGCAGAATTCATCGAAATCACGTTCCAGCAACAGATGCAGAAAAGCTGATAAAAACAGACAATTAAATGATAAACTAAAATAGTATGGCAGAGAATGGATCAGCACAAGGTGCAAGCACACAGGCATGGCCTTTGCCGAGTTTTTATTTCAAAGTATCTATCTCGAACGTAGGCGATATTTCCTGCAGCGAAGTGTCGGGTCTGGAAACGGAATACGAGGAAATCACTTATCGCGCAGGCGACAGTCTGGTGTTCACTAAACTGAAAATGCCGGGACTGAGAAAAGCGGGTGATCTGACCATCAAGAAAGGTATCTGCAAAGATGACAAAAAACTATGGGACTGGATCAATAAGGTGAAACTGAACACCATCCAGCGCGAAGTGGTAACGGTCAGCCTGCTGGACGAATCGGGCAGCCCAGTAAAGACCTGGGAGGCGGTGAACGCATGGCCCAAAAAGCTTACCATAGAAGGTTTCAAGACCGATGGTAACACGACCTCCATCGAGACTTTGGTCATTGCGCACGAAGGTGTGAATGTGAAATAATTAATCCGTACAGAACATGACCAACAAGCAGATGTGATAAGGGCGAAAGCCAACAGTTATTATATCCGTCCACAAGCATTGGACATCTTTTTTGCCAAAAACAAGGACTTCGACCGCCAATATACCGAATTCGGTGGCTGGAAAGGCCGGTCGCACGGAGGCTTCTTGCCTACCGGTGAAACCGCCTCATTTATCATCGCTGGAGAAGATATAGAGAAGAGGAAAGCAGTTATCCGTATGTTCCAGCAAGACCATTGGTTTTACACCCAGAATATCCTGCGTCTGGAAGGAGCCGGTGAAGGCGAACCGTTCCTAAGCGGCCAGCTCCGTCTTTCCGAAGAGTTTCTGAGCCATATCCTGTTGAACTAGATAAAGTAGTTAGTTATGACCCAAGAAAAGCATATCTCCCAAGGGGAGCAACCTACCGAGGCAGAAAACCGGAAAGAAGTACCTACCGCAGGAAGTTATATTCCTTCCCTCGTGCCTATCCCTTCTCTGGAAATTGACCGTATAAAGATTGATTTCCATACTACGAACATGGACAATCAACAGCCACAGGAAATTGACCGGAAAAGCACTGAACAAATTCAGGCTGCTACAGGACTTTTCGCCAAAGAAATAGATCAACTATAGACAATTTTCAAATCATTCAAGTAGCTTAGTGATGGAAACAGAATATTAGTCCTTATATCGAATTCACATTAATTGCTTATGGAAGAACAAACCAAGAAAATGCCACGTGGACTAAATGATACTCGCAGAAAAATACGTGAAGGGAAAAAACGGAAAGCCCAAGCACAGCATACAAGCGGGGGATAGTGTTCAACTGAAAGTATGGGTGAGCTGTGGAAAAGACAATACGTCTTCTCTTTCGTTCATTTACGATCCCAACGGCCCGATACAGTCATTCAAGATTTCAGGTTCTACGCTCAACAATTCTCTCGAATACCTGGGAGCTTGTTAATACAAAGAAATTCATCTGATTGATTTTTAATAACAGAAAACGCCATGGTACACTTCATGAGAAGTATCGTGGCGTTTTTTTTACATCGGCTTGTAGTTTCGGTATTTATTTGCTTACTTTGTAAATATCAACTACTAAAATGCATACTGTATGGAAAGTTATATTCGGTTTGACTGGGCGATGAAGCGCCTGCTGCGCAACAAGGCCAACTATGCGGTGCTGGAGGGACTGCTCACTACACTGCTGGAGGAAAAGGTAACGATCCAGAAACTGCTGGAGAGTGAAAGTAATCAGGAGGATGAGTTCGACAAGTACAACCGCGTGGACATGCTGGCGGAGAACTCGAAAGGGGAACTGGTGCTCATCGAGGTGCAGAACAACAATGAGTATGCGTATTTCCAGCGGATGCTGTTCGGGGCTTCGAAGCTGGTGACGGAGTATATCAACCGCGGACAGGGGTACGACAAGGTACGCAAGGTGTACAGCGTGAACATCGTGTATTTCTCGCTGGGACACGGCAAGGATTTCGTGTATCACGGGAAGACGGAGTTCGTGGGGATTCACGAGGGGGATGTGCTGGAGCTGAGCCCCTTCCAGAAGCAGACGTTCAAGGTGGACAAGGTGAGCCAGCTTTATCCGGAGTATTATATCCTGAAGGTGAATGACTTCAACCGGGTGGCAAAAACGCCGCTGGAGGAGTGGATTTATTACCTGAACACGGGAAACGTGCCGGAACATGCCACGGCACCGGGACTGGACAAGGTGAAGGAACAGTTGAAGCTGGACCGCATGAGCCGAGAGGAGCTGAACGCGTATTACAAGCATCTGGACAACATCGTAATTCTGCGGGATAATATCATGACGGAACGTGCAGAAGGTCGTGCAGAAGGTCGTGCAGAAGGTCGTGCAGAAGGAATAGCAGAAGGAATAGCAGAAGGGCGCGCGGAAGGACGCGCAGAAGGAATAGCAGAAGGGCGCGCGGAAACACAAACCGCTATTGCTCGCAACCTGAAATCTCTGGGGCTGAGTACCGAACAGATTCAGGCTGCTACCGGACTTTCCGCCAAAGAAATAGAACAACTATAGGCGCTAGACTTGCCAGTCTACCATTTATTCACTTTCTTTGCAACTCTAACGAAAATGGTATGAAACTGATAAAGACTTTATTACTGACTACACTTTTTAGTCCGCTTTATGCGCAGCAGCCTGCCGACTCGCTGAAGTATAAGGTGGAAGCGGGTGTGGCGGTATCGAACGGGGATTATGCTCCTGTGTGGCTGACGGCCAACCGCTACGGTGTGGCGGGCAATGAGCCTAACTTTGCGTATGTGCGTGCCGGAGCGGAATGGAACAAGGTGTTGCCGAAGAACTGGCGGATTGACGCAGGAATGGATCTGGCAGGAGGAAAGAACCTGTCGTCGAAGTTTTGGGTGCAGCAGGCTTATGCGGATGTGTCGTGGAAGACGCTGACGCTGAGTATCGGAAGCAAGGAACGGCCGGGGTTTCCGCTCGCGAAGAACGAGAAGCTGACCAGTGGCTGGATGGTGGAAGGTACGAACATGAGGCCGATTCCGCAGGTACGGGTGGAAGTGAAGGATTACCTGAACGTTCCGGGTACGAAGGGTTGGATGGCCTTTAAGGGGTATCTGAGTTACGGGTATTTTACCGACGGCGACTGGCAGGAGGATTTTGTAGCTCCGGGACAGATTTATACGACGGGGGTGCTGTATCACAGCAAGTCGCTAATGATCCGACTGGGTAACCGGGAGAAGTTGCCGGTGGACTTTGAATTTGGTTTGCTGACGGCAGCACAATTCGGCGGCAAGCGGATGCAGAAGAATGCGGACGGTAGCGTGAGTCTGGTAAGAGATATGCCGCAGGGGCTCAAGGATTTCTGGAAGGTGTTCTTCCCCAAGCAGGAAAGTACGCTGGAGAACGTGGAGGGAAACCACTGCGGAAGCTGGAACTTCGCGCTGAATTATTATGCGGGCGACTGGAAGTTCAAGGCGTATCTGGAGCATTATTTCGAGGATCACTCGCAGATGTTCTGGCAGTACGGACGATGGAAGGATGGTCATATCGGCGTGGAAGTGGATTTTCCGAAGAACCGATGGATCAGTGCCGTGGTGTGGGAAGGTCTGAACACGACGGATCAGACGGGCCCGATTCTCTACGACGGAATAGCGGGTTCGTTCAACGACTTGCAGATGAGTGGTCGCGATAATTATTATACAAATGGAGAATATTTAGGCTGGCAGAATTACGGGAACTCGCTGGGACATCCGTTCCTGCCGGGACCGGCGTATAATACGGATGGTGTGAACGAGGTGAAGGGTTGCCGTGTGAAGGCTCAGCATGTGGGACTGACGGGTAATCCGTCGGAGGAATGGAACTGGAGATTGCTGGTTTCGTATGCCCGCAACTGGGGATCGTATATAAAGCCTTTCGACGAGGTGAAGAAGCAGTTCAGCAGTCTGGCGGAGGTGACTTATCGGCCTGAACGTCTGAAGGGATGGAGTTTCAGTGCTGCTCTGGCGGTTGACCGTGGAAATTATCCGGGAAACAGTACGGGTGGTATGTTGACAATCAGAAAATGTGGAGGATTCGGATTATGAGAAACAAGGTGATGATTTGGATGGCTCTGGTGGTGGCGCTGGTGATGCAGGGTTGTCAGAAGGCGCCTATCAACAACGATATAGAGGGATTCTGGCAGTTGGAGCAGTTCATGGTGAAGGATACGCGTGAGGTGGTGACGTGCGAGCGCTTGTATTACAGCATTACGCGCATGGTGACGGAAGTGTCGGAAAAGCAGGGGCCGAACGGCTACGGCAGTTACATCGGGCGTACGGAGTACCGCAACAACGAAACGCAACTGGTGCTGAAGGATTTCAAGGTGCGCTATCAAACGAGCGACAACAAGCAGGATGCGCCGGTGGAGATGCTGCGGCATTTCGGTATCGACAATCAGGCGGAAACGGTGTTCAACGTGAGCTCGTGCGACGGCAAGTACATGACGCTGGAATCGGACTATGCTCTGCTGAAGTTACGGAAGTTCTAAAAGGATTATTTTATACAGGGAATCGCCACGGTACACGCTATGCGGAGGATCGTGGCGATTTTTTTGTATCGGCTTGTAGTTTCGGTATTTATTTGCTTACTTTGTAATAAACAAAAGTCAACAAAGGAATTATGGAAAAGGTTACTGACATAGCTTCATACATTTACCAGCGTTACCAAAAGCAATTCGGTAAATGTATCGATGAAATGAAGTTGCATAAGCTCCTTTATTTTACTCAGCGAGAATCGATCATTCAGACAGACGAACCGATCTTTCAGGAGGAATTTGAAGCCTGGAAATATGGCCCTGTAATGACAGATATCAGACGAATGTATAAAGATGGAAGCTTAGCAAAAGCTATACCCGAATCTATTGCCGACAGGTATAAAAAGATTTTTGATGTGGTATTTGAAACTTATGCCGGTAAGGATTCCTGGAGTTTAAGCAGTATTACGCACGGAGAATACTGCTGGGAAAAAGCCAGAAACGGTATTTCTGAGAATGAAAATTGTGACAGGAAGATTGATACTAATGATATCAGACGGGATGCTGGCAGAATAAAGATCCGTCGGCTTCTATATAAAAAACTGATGAATTAAACTGTACACTGCCATGAAAATCACCGATGAACAAAAAAGGAGTATCTATTCACTGGTATGTGAACGGCTATCGGCCAATGCAGATAATTTACGTTATGTTGGGGATTTCATCAATTACAAAAATGAAAGTCTGGCCGATACGCTTAAAAATGAGGCATTCGAAGAAGATGAGAAAGGAAATATAGCCTACTATCTCATTAAAGATCCGGATGGAAAAATCCTTTTTTATTTTTCATTAAAGTGTGGTTCTTTGTATGAAAGTATCAAAGGAATGGACTCTCTGAAAAAAATCCATGAATTGTATGAGTACGTCATTGAACTGAAAAATGACTCGGACTTAAATGAAAGTGACAGACAGATTATAGAATCTATCATAGAACGAATCAGAACAGGTAAAGGACTGATAAAAAATGATCTGGCAAAGATATCTTACGCAAAAAAAGGAGAAATCATCAAGGAGCTGGAAAAAGCATCGGAAGATGACCTGAAAAGGGTGGGAAAAACATTTGCAGGCATAGAAATAGTACACTTCTGCGCAAATGATCTGTACCGGGAGATGTGGAAAGGTTTTAAGATAGATCAAAAATTAGGAGTAGTGGTTTTCTGGATGTTTATTGTTCCTAAAATACTTGAAGTGATGCAGCACATCGGATGTGAGTATATTTTTCTGTTTGCAGCAGATATGACTCCAGACGAATATCTGGTCAATTATTACAAGACTTATCTTAAGTTCAAAGATACAACCAACCATGGAACAACGATATCACTGTATGACTATGGGTGTAAGTTCATGCATCAGGAAACGGCCTCGCTAAAAGCTAAACAGGAGTTCTTCTTCGAGCACTTTAATCGTGATGAAGATGCTATATGAATTCGTATTATTTTCAGGAAATCGCCACGCTACACGCTATGCAGAGTATCGTGGCGATTTTTTTGTATCGGCTTGTAGTTTCGGTATTTATTTGCTTACTTTGTAATTATCAACTACTAAATGCATGCACGCAACCTGAAACAGCCGAGGCTGACGGAGGAAGATATCAGAAAATTGACAAGGAATAACCGGATATGAACGGATTGCGTGACTATCGGAAACAAAGCATGATCTGATGACAGAATAACGCTGAGGAAATTCTTTTGTAAAACGAAACACGGAAAGGAGGAAATATGGACGGTATGGATTTGACTTGCGGGCACTTTGTGAACCCGTTTACCGATATCGGATTTAAAATTATATTCGGACAGCCTGCCAGCAAGGAATTGCTTATCACGCTCCTGAACGAACTGCTGGCGGGAGAGCATCGTATCGAGAACCTGATTTTTCTGGATAAGGAGAATCACTCCGACAGCATGGCGGATGCGGGGATCATCTACGACCTGTACTGCCTGACGGATACGGGGGAATATATCATCGTGGAGATGCAGAACCGGTTCCACAGCAGCTTTCTGGACCGCACACTGTTCTATATGTGCCGGGCTATCGGCAGGCAGGTGGAGAACTTGCGCGAGAAGAGGAGAAAAGAGCGTGAACTGAAAATGGGAAAGCCGGACGAGGAGGAGGAAGATGATTTTTTGCTGAGGGAACCGATGCAGGAAAACTACGGGGCCAGATACAGGCTCTCGACGGTATACGGTATCTTCCTGATGAACTTCCGGGAGCCGGGACTGGAAGAAAAGTTCCGTACGGATACTGTTATAGCCGACCGGGAAAACGGTAAGGTGGTGAACCCGCACTTCCGGCAGATTTTCCTTCAGTTCCCGTATTTCACCAAGGAGCTTAAGGACTGTAAAACTCTTTATGACAAACTTATTTATACACTGAAGAATATGCAACATTGGAACCGAATGCCGGATGCGTTGAAAGAACAGGTTTTCAACCGTCTGGAGGAGCTTGCCGCTGTGGCTAACCTCTCGATGGAGGACCGCATTGCCTACGACAAGGCGCTGGATCGCTACCGTGTGAGCCGGATCGTAGAAGAGGATGCGCGCGAAGCTGGTTGGAAAAAGGGGCTGGAAGAAGGTAGAGCAAAAGGTAGAAGCGAAGGACGTGC
>ENA-UOJS01001684-UOJS01001684.1-human-gut-metagenome-genome-assembly--contig:-C74-NODE-1684-length-17398-cov-12.179323_pt1 | contig 17398 bp, 15 predicted proteins | sample MGYA00242355_ERZ723902 | MGnify/ENA metagenome assembly ERZ723902 | reverse complement strand
TGCTTCCTATATGTAATTCGTAGCGGACGGGGCGAGTGTTACCCGATTTTGCGTTAATAAACATTAAACGGGAAAATTTTATTCCCGGCCGTCCGCTTTTGAGGGCTTCAAACAATTACACAGATTCGTAACCGAAACGAAACATCCATTCGTTACATTCGCTCCCCAAATAACCAATATTGATATGAAGAACGATACAGACATACGGAAAGAGGCGTACCTGCGAATCATAAAGTGGGAATTGTGCTGGTGGCTGGTTGCCATAGCGGGCGGCTTGCTGATTGCCGGGGCGTTCAGCGGGTCTGAGATTGTAAACCTTTTCCAGCATGGCTTCCAAGGCATCAGAGACTGCTGGGTGGGCATCATGTGCCTGCTGGTGGCAGGTTACATTGTCTATTCCCTGCTGGGCATCCTGAGGGAGAAGCGGAAGCTGATAGGGCATGGCATCCAGGCCGAAGCCGTCGTCACGGCCATCCAGAAAGAGATAGATGTCGAGGAAGGCGGAGAGGCTTTCGTGGCAGTCTATGAATTCACCCTGCCCGGCGGTCGGAAATGGAAGGTTAAGGAACAGCTCAACGGCTCGCAGGCGGGGCTGTTGGGACTGATTGAGGTGGGAAGCCGCGTGCCCGTTTTCGTGGACCGCGACCATCCGTACAAGTTCTACTTATATACGCACCTCCTTGTCCGCCAATTCTATGAGGAGGACAAGACGTTTGTCAACAGCTTGGAAAAACTAAAGAGGCAGGGCACAAACGTGGGAAACATTGGCGAAGCGATACTCAGACACCAGGAGAGGGGGCAACGGGTGTTCCGTAGCCGTCGCAAATGGAGGTGGCTTCCATCGGCTATCGTTGCTTTTGTCATGGTCTTAGTAACAGCATTCGGCTACATAATATACAACAGGTTTGAGGCTTACGTGCTGGTTTCCGATCTGAACCTCCCGCCCGGTTTCAGCTACTACAATGCTTATGCCACGGAATTGCACGAATACCTCCCCGGAAATAACAGATGGAGTTATACCGACGAGGACGGATATGAAGACTGGACGTCTTCCTGGCGCTTTACCGACAAATGCAAACGTCCCATGTTTGTGGTGTGGGGCACACAGGGATTGACACACACAAGGACGACCAGCATGCTGATGATTCCAGAAAGCTATCGCGACAGGCTGGATGAGTTCATCTACGACATGAACGCCGACCTGAAACCAAAGCTGCAAAAGCTGTTGAAAGGGTTTGCGCCACGCACGGGCCTTTGCATCCTTTCCCCGGTATTGAAAGACACGATGCAGATAGAGGGCGGAGGATATTGGCCGCTGCTCACCTTGGGAGGTGCCTGCGCGACAGCTGCCGCTGAAATCCGCCTGAAAGCGTCGGGCGTGAATCCGGATACCTTGAGGGTAGACAAGACAACAATGTTCTACTACGCAACTATAGAAGCAGTGTCCGACAGAGACACCCTTGCTACGGATGCAGTGACACGGATAGCCGGCGGCGTGGAACGTTTCGGAGTGTTGTATGCCTCCGTCGGAATACAAGGATTCAGACTGACATCAGCACGCAGCACACCCCTCAACCAGGCCACGCCCTTTGCCATGGCTTCGTTGCTGGGCAGGCTGATGCGTTACAAGGACCACCTGTTCCGGGAGCACCCTGACATCTATGAAACGCAGGACTACCTGGAGCTGACGCTGAAAGACAAGAGATGGATTACCTACTACACCTTAGCCTGCGCAGAGGCAGGAGGACGGCGTGTGCTGAACGTTTTTGCTTTGGTGGGCGACCATCTCTTGGTTATCTTTATGGAAGGAGCGGATGTATCCGAAGAAACGCTGATGAAGAAAGCGGGCGAACTGATGCTGGTTGCCAAGGATAATTTGCCTTAAACACGTTTTTTTCCGTTCTCATCCCACCACACTGTCAACATCCACATAATAATTGAAAGGATTATTGCGGTCAACATAGACACGCACCTTTCTTTTGGGATCTATCTCGTAACTCTCATACCAGAAAGAACCGCTGTGAAACAGGTATATCCGCCCGTCGGATGCCACATAACGGCAACTCACGATGATGGGATGCCGTCCGTTCATGCTTTGGTTGTCATCTTCACGGATGCCTGTTATCTCCGCCTCCACTGTATCGCCGGTAGCAAGCAGGCGGGCTATTTTCTGCCGGTGTTTCCGCCTTACCAGAATAAAAGCCAGTCCCATACCGGCAAACACGAACGCCATGGCCATCAATAGGCCGATTATCCAATTGTTATCATCCAGATAACGCACCTCTTGGGGATTGCCATTGCGATAATAGACAGTAATCTGCTTGCCCGGATGCATGGACGATGAAGACAGATTGAGCGTGGAAGTATAGGTCTTTCCGCCGACTGTGTATTCCACCACCGGTGTGCCCAGCGATTCGTGATTTGCCCCACGCATGGCCAGGATAACTGCCTGCACAGGTGTAGCTTCTGCTTTGAATGTGTGACCGCTGGTATAGATGAAGATACAGACGGTAAACAGGATGATGCCCACCAGCACAAATATTCCGCCGAAAATGCGAACAAATGCCTTGTCTTTTTTCTTGCCCCGGACCAGTGCTTTTTCTTTGTTGTAACGCATAATTGTAAAAGGGTCGTTTAATGAAATATCAACTTCTTATATCATTAAAGGATTGCTTCCTATATGTAATTCGTAGCGGACGGGGCGAGTGTTACCCGATTTTGCGTTGAAAAGGCTTAATGCGATACTTTTTAGGTCTTTCCCTATGAATTTTACCTTTTATTATAAATGTTACTGGCACGTAACACGAGTGTCACACTGTATGGCTAATTTTGCATCGTCCAAAAATATAAATATTATGGATGTTTCGGCTTTAGGACAAGATAAGGAAGAAGATGATTTCCAACTGCTTTCTGCCATTGCGGAAAACATGGATACGGCAGCATTCACACGTCTTTACGGCAAGTATGCGAAGTGGGCTTTCGGGCTATTCTATTCGCGGACGGGCAGTAAGGAGGCCGCATCCGAACTGTCACAAAACCTGTGGATGTACGTATGGGACAATGCGGGGAAAATCATCGGGAACCATGACGAAAAACGGCATACAATAAAAGGTTTGCTTTATGCCGTCATAGCCAAACGCATATTGGATTTCTACCGGATGGTGGAGAGTTGCCATAACATTGTGTCGTTGGACGACGAGGAAATATGGCGCATGGTGGTGAACATCGCGGATAATAACCCGACGGTATTCTCCAAACTGGATGTGGAAGCCATCCATACGATTACCGATGAAGTGCTTGAAAGGTTCGGTGAACTGGACAAAAAGGTCTTCGTCAGTATGAAGAATGGATATACAGCCAAAGAGGTGGCTGACATGTACGGATTTACGGAAGCCACCGTCAGGAAAAAAGTGTGCGTGATGACAAAGGAAGTACGTCTGAAACTGTGTGAGGCCGGATATGTGTCCGCCATCCTTTCGTGTGTCATCCAGAACATGCCGCTTTGATTATCATGTCCAGTTCCGTCATTCATAAATCCCTGACCATTCCAAATTATTGAAATAGTAACTGTATTCGCAGTTTCCTTTCCACCTGCTTAAAGGCACGTACATGCTCAGTCCGCTGAAATGTTCCTGACTGATGGATAACTTGTTGATGAACTGCGGCGTGGCCGCCTTGTAAACGACGGTGCGGCGCAACTGCGCGTCGAACTCGTCCGTCCGCCCTCCCACAACGGTGTGGACTATATCGCCCATGTCGAAAAACACGTTGGGCACGTTGTCCGTGTGGTACGCCTGCAAGACAGACGTGTCCAGAGCCTCCATGTCGTGCAACCTACCTTGCAGGACGTTCCGGGTGGCAGTGAAAAGTCCGCCAAGTTCGGCGGCATCCACCAGCGCGATTGTGGCCGAGCGCAGTATGTCGTGCCCCATACTGTTGTAGTGGCCGTAATAGGCGACGCAGGCCTGTTCCAAGTCCTCCACGCCGCCAAACAGGTACGGAAGCACCTTCGCATAAGGGATGCCCGAAGCGTCATAGTCGGCTTCCGCAAGTACCTCGGTGGGTGAAGCTATCAGATAGTCCGCCTTGTTGCGCATTTCATACAGCCCTTCTATACACCCCATCAGGCATACATCAAACCAGATATATTCCGCCACATCATCGGGGAGGGCATCCGCCAATGCATCGATTTCCATCACGCCGGACGAGGAGTCATTCCCTGGATGGTTGTCGATGCCGATGTAGCGTGTGCGCGGGAATCCGTCAACCGCATTCCCCCTCGTGCCTTGCGGCACAAGATCGGAATCGTAACCACCTGGCAGCCAACCCATCGAATGCGACCAAAGCACCAGTCCGAAACGGTCGGACGGAACAAGCTCCTTGGCCTCGCTTATCACCCGCGCCAGCGTTTCCGGATTGGCGGAGTTCTCCTCCGCATACGACTTCAGCGGGACTTCCCCGCCTTGCTGCGTGATACTGAACAGGCGCGGCGTTTCACCTTCCCTGTCCACATAGACCACCGCCGTGCCCGCACTGCGCCGTGCGCCCTGCCTAAGCTGCGAGATGGTATAGTCCACTTCAGAGTCCATCGAGTTGTCGGCGGCCATATACACCAGCGTGGTATAGGACACAGGGTCGGGCGGTACGATTATTTCCTCGTCCTCCGAACAGGATGCCAGCGGCAGGAGGAGGCAGCAGCCCAAAGCTGCACGGAAAAACTTGCGCTTGTTCATATTCCTTTTTCAGTTTAATTTGTCAAAGGTAACGGTTTAATATGACAACAGGGTTACAATGGCGAGAAAAAAGCGGACGACAGGTCCAGTATATCACCGTCCTTGCCGTCCTCCCGTCACATTTTCACGCCCCGGTATTCCTTATGCTCGGGAATACCCGGCCTGCCTATGATAATATGGTCATGCATAAAGTCATTGGCGGCAATCTCCGGCTTCGGCACGTTCTCCGATTTTGGTAAAGCCTGACCGACGCCCTGTTCCTGCTCCTGACTTGGCATTTCCTCATGCTTGGGAGCCAGTTCCAGCTGTATCTTCCGGTCAAGGGCGGCAAGGTCGGACTTCAACAGCTTCAGCTCATCCTCTTTTTTCCATGTCTTGCCGGCTATCTCCCGCAACTGCGGTATCTCGCGCTCCAGCGTTTCGTTTTTCGCCTTGTACTGCTCGATGACAGAGGGTATCTTCTCCAGCGCGTTCAGGAAGTTCACGGCGGCGGCATGGGTATCCGCCATTGCCAGATGCCCGTTGTTGTAGGTGTACTTGTAGTTCCCTTCCACGAAAAAGCGGTTGTCGGTGAACTCCAGCCCCTCGCTGAGTGTCCGTTCGCTCACTACCTTGACGGGGAAACCATACAGCTCGCCGATGCGCTTGGGCTGACCGCCCGTCGTGGCGTTCTTGGCTATCTCCTGCAACCGCTTGCCGATGGCCTTCTCGTCGGTGGTGTCCAGCCCGTCAATCTTGATGGGATTGAGCCGGTTGCCCTCCTTGTCAGTCTGTACGGCGGCGGTGAACTTCTCCCAGTCCTCCGTCATGCCGGCAATGACCGCTTGGTTGTTCTTCAGCGTAGAGACCTTGCTCTCCAATTTCAACTCCGAATCCCGCTTGCCCTTGTGGAACGACTTGCGCTCGCCCTCCAGCGAGGCGATTTTCTTTTCGAGCTTCGCCTTGTCCAGCAAATCCGTGTTGCCGGAAAGTATCGCCATGTACTCCGAGAAGTTCATGCCCGACTTCTCATCCATCGCCCCCTCGTCGATGGTTCGTGCGCCCAACGCACCGCTTTTCAACTGCGAGATGAACGTCTGCTTGCAGTGCAGCAGGTTGAACTTGTAGCTGTCCAGCGACTTCTCCACCGCATAGATAATCACGTCCACCTTGTTGTCCGCATACAGCTTGGCAATTTCGTTGCCTTTCCGTACTGCCCGTCCGTCACGCTGGGCGAGGTCGGACGGGCGCCACGGCGTGTCAAGGTGATGGATTGCCACCGCCCTGCGCTGGGCGTTCACACCCGTTCCGAGCATACTCGTCGAGCCGAACAGCACACGCACATGACCCTCGTTCATCGCCTCTATCACCGCTTTCCGTGCCTTCTCGTTCTTGCACTCCTGAATGAAGCGGATTTCGCTTGCCGGTATGCCGTAGTCCTCCACTAATTTGCGCTTGATTTCGGTATAGACGCTCCAGCCGCCACCGGGCTGGTACGTACCCAAATCCGAAAATACGAACTGTGTCCCTTTGTGCGCGTCATACCTGCGGTAATACTCCGCTATCATTTTGGCGCAATGGCTCGCCTTGTTGTCGGGGTGGTCCTCATACGCCGGGTCTATCATGCGCATATCAAGCGCCATTTTCCTTGCGTAGTCCGTGGCAATGAGCATTTTCGCCTTTTCCTCCGTTTCCGACAGCGGCGGCCTGCCCAGAATGGTCGCGTCGCCCGACTTGGCGAACTGCATCAGCTTTCCGATGAACACCTCCTGGTCGGGCGTGGGCGGTATGTGGTGCAGTATCTCGTTCTTCTTCGGGCGGTCCACGCCCACGTCCTCCGCCGTGCGGTAGTCGGTTATCTCGTTGTAGAACGCCGCCAGCTCCGGCACTTTGATGAAGTAACGAAAACGCTCTTTCTGCACGATGCTGTTCGTCACGTTGAACTCGAAGTCGGTCGTCTTCTTGGCGAATATCGCCGCCCATGCGTCGAAGCAGCGGATGTCCTGTTTCTCCAGCGCCTTCGGACGCAGGTACTTGAACAGCAGGTACAGTTCCGTCAGGCTGTTGGAAATGGTGGTTCCTGACAAAAATGTCGCACCCAAGTCCCGGCCAGTCCGCTCCTGTATGGTGCGGATGGCGAACAGCAGGTTCAGCGCCTTCTGGCTTCCTTCTGAGTTGCCTAGACCCGCCACACGGTCGTGACGGGTGTTGAACGTCAGGTTCTTGAACTGATGGCTCTCGTCGATGAACAGGTGGTCGATGCCCATCTGCTTGAAGTCCGCCACGTCGTCCGTCCTTGTCTTAATGGCATATTCCACCTTTTCAAGTTTGGCTTGCAGGTTGAACTTGCGTTTCTCCAATCCCCGCAGCATGGCGCGTGACACGTCCTTTCCCCGGGAGCGCAGCACTTCGAGGTTTTCCTCCACCGTGTCCAGCTCCTCCTGCAGGATGCGCTGTTGCAACTCCGGCGACTGAGGTATCTTCCCGAACTGGTCGTGCGACATGATGACGCAATCCCAGTCGTTGTTGCGGATGTCATTGAAGAAACGCACGCGGTTGGCGGCGGCAAAGTCCTTCTCCGAGGCGTAGAGGATGCGGGCGTTGGGATAAGCCTTGCGGTAGGTCTCGGCAATCTCGCGCACGTTGGCCTTCAGCCCGATAATCATCGGCTTGTGTACCAGTCCCAGACGCTTCATCTCGTGCGCCGCAACGCACATGGTCAGTGTCTTGCCGGTGCCCACCTCGTTATCAACGATGCCTCCTCTGTTCTGTTTCAGCATCCATACGCAATCTTTCTGGCTCGTATATAAGTCTTTTATTCCCAAGCCTTTCAGATCCAAGTCCGGGAACTTCTGGTGCGAGCCGTCATACTTCGGGCGCACGAAGCAGTTGAACTTGTCGTTGTACATGTCCGTCAGCCGCTTTTTGAACTCCGGCGACTGTTCCTCCAGCCACTCGGTGAAGCCGTTTCGTATCTCGTCAATCTTCGCGTTGGCGAGCTGGATGCCCTCGCTGTCGCGCACCTTGATGTCGTTGCCGTTCTCGTCCTTGCCGATGCTTTTCATCATGTCGGGGCAGGTATTGTGCAGGGCGTGTTTCAGCAGGTTCATGCCGTCGTAGTTTCGGTAATAGCCTTTCACAAGGAACTCGTCCGTGATTTTCATCGTCTTGTAGGCGCATTTCACCGAATACTCGTCGAGGCTTTCCGAGTAGGTTATCCGCACCTCCGTATCGAACAGGCGGCTCATGTAGGCGGCATACACGCCCGTGGGTATCCAACGCTCCCCGAAGTTGAAATCCAAATCCTCGAAGGGGATTTGTTCGGGCACGGCATTTTTCAAAGCTTCAAGCGACTCCTGTGCCTGTGGTATCATCCCGTGGCCCTCATGTCCCCTTATCCATTCCTCCACGTCGGCCACCTTCTGCACCACGTTCCCGGCGATGAAGCGGTCGGCAATCTCGTAGCCGTCCGCCAGCGGGTTGTAGAACACTCTGCCTTTCAGGGCATCGAGCATCTCCGCCTGCGGCAGGTCGCAGAGTGATTCCATGTAGGGCAGGTTCACGCCGCCGTACAGGTTGAGCGAGGCGGACAGGGCTTCTTCGGGCGACTCCACCTCGACAAGCGTTTCCTGCGAAAAGGAAACGGGACGGTCGAAGATGTCCGCCTTGACGAACTGCCTGTTCTCGCCACGTTCCAGCGAGAGCATGTTGCGCCCCGAAGCGTCCATCAGGATGAGCTTGGCGTTGTGCTTGGCGTTCAGGTTGCCGTAGCGCATGACGAACTCGTCGTAGTAAGTGTTCAGGTTGCGACGCAGCAGGGCGTTCTCCTCGTGGTTCTCCGCTTCGTAAGCGTAAAGCCGCTCGTAGGTGTTGCGCAGGTCGATATAAAGTTGCGCTTTCTGCGCTTGCATCCCGTCCATGTCGAGCGGCTGGAAGGTCGCCCCGTACCGGGTGACATCCTTCAGCACCCCGATTTGGAAGCGGACTCCGCCCGTATGTTCCCAGACGAGCGAGCCGTCTTTCAGGTGCGGCTCCATGATGCCCTTGAAGGGGCGTGGTTTCATGGCTTCCTCCTTCCGGTGCTGCCGTTCCTCCGGTGTCAGGGCGGCTTCCTCCTCGTGCATCTCCCTTTCCACACGCTCAATCTGTTTTTTCGCCCGCACCTCGTATGCGTTCTCTATCGGATAGACAGTTTGTACCTTTTCCACTTGCTTGGCGGTATTGGCATCCATTTTCTCCTTTCCCATACGGCGCAGTTCCGCCCGTCGTTCCGGCGTGAGTGACATCATCATCTCGTAGAAGCCGTTGATGGGCGGGTTGGTTTCCCAGTCCAGACTGCGGTAAACGGCATCCTCCGGGTCATCGTCTATGGCAGGCTTCTCTACGGGCGGTTCGGGCTTGGGATGTTCAGCCTCTTTCGGCTTCACCTCTATCTGTTCCAGTTCCGACGGGGAAAACAGCGACTGTTCCTGCTGCTTCTTGCGTTTGGGCTTGCCGCCTTTCTTCCTCTCCGGTTTCAGCCCGCGTTCCGCCATCCGCCGCTCTTCCTGCGTGTAGCCAAACAGGTCGTACAGGTCCATAACCGGGGCTTCGGAACGTTTGGCTTCCATCCCCTGCGCCACGGCTTGCACCGGATTTTCTTCTCTTTTCACTTCCGGCTGCATGGGCTGTACCTGCACTTGTGACTGCGTAACTTCCACTTGTGGTTGCACGACTATCGCCTTCCGGGTTTCCTGCCTTTCACTCTTGACACCGTTGTAGCGTTCCAAGTCCAGCCGTGCCGACAGGTCTTCCGACAACATCCTGTACAAATCCATCGCGATACCCTCCACGCCGCCGCTGTGCGTATATACCATAGCCGGCTTGCCGTAGGGGTCGGTATCCCTTTTCGCATCGGTGTGGATGATGCGTTCTGGGTGGTTTTTATAGTAATTGTTGATTTCCAGTCCGTTTCCCCCGTTTGACAAACCTGCGATGAAGTGGGTTTCGTCCATTGTTCCCTCGGTCTTGCCTTCATGTTTCTGTAAGACAATCAGGTCACTGCCCACTTCCGTGCCTGCGTTGTCCGTGAATAGGTTGTTCGGCAGGCGGACGGCGGAAAGCAGGTCGGCATTTATCATCATTTCCCCACGTACCGTCATGTTCCGGCTGTCCATGACCCCCTGCGAGGTGATGAACGCCACGATGCCGCCGTCTTTCACCGCATCCAGCGCTTTCAGGAAGAAATAGTTATGGATGGTTCTTGACGATACTTCGCGTATCTTGTCCTTCCCGTCTGTAAACGCGGGGTCGAATACCGCTATATCCCCGAAAGGGATGTTGGAGATGGCAAGGTCAAACCGGTTCAGAAACGGCTTTTCTATCTTCTCGAAGCCTTCCGTGCGTATCTTCTGCTGCGGGTACAGGTGTCCGAGCATCTTGCCCGTCAGCAGGTCTTTCTCGAAAGCCATGACCTCCGCCTGCGGATTGTCCGACAGTACCGGGGCGATGAACGCGCCCATGCCCGCAGACGGCTCCAGCACGAGCTTCGGTCGCACCTTCTTGTCGTGGAGCACGTCCACGATGGTGTCCGTGATGGCTTGCGGCGTGTAGAACGCCGTCAGCACCGAGGCTTTCAGCGAGTCCACATACCGCTTGTACTCCGTTTCGTCCCGGCTGTTCTCACGGATGATACGGTGCAGCTCCACCGTCGGGGCGAACAGTTCGAGGTCGTATTTCGCCCAATGCACGGCATCTGCCAGTTCCTTTGCCGGGTTCAGGATGCACTTCAGCCCTCCGAAGCCGCAGTACCGCTCCAGCAGCGCACGTTCCCTTTCCGTCGGGGTGCGCCGTTCCCGGTCAAGCGTGAACGCCGTGCGTACCGCCTCGATGTTGTCCCTCAGCTTCTGTTTCCTATTGAACGCCATAGGACTCCAGATAAAGCATGACGGTTCCGACCAGCTCCGTATAGAGCAGGTCATGGGCGGGCGACAGGGCGAAGGTGTCGTCCGACGTATCGTAACCGGCGAACAGGTTTTTCAGATGGGGGTACAGGTCGCGGCAGAACACCTCGCGGTATTGTTCCGGCACCTCGTCGGCAAACTCCCTCTCCACGACCTCTGTCAGCAGGGCGTAGGGCGAGAAGTGCAGCCCGCGCAGCAGGACGCGCATGGCTTCCTCGTGAGCGTGTTCCACCGTGCCGCCTGCCAGCCTTTCCTTTTCAAAGGTTACTGTGGCGGCTTCCTCCTTTTCAACAACAAGGTCTGTGTCGGTAACTTTGTCGGGATGGTATTTTCTCAGGTAGTCCAGCAGGTACAGCCCATAATAGGACAGTTCCGCCGGAAGGGTTTTCTTGTTCTGTTTCATTTTCTGATGGATTTAGTGGTGAAAAAACGGATTTTGGGTTTTGATAAAGGAGAAGAAAAAGGCACCCGGTATCCCTCCGAGTGCCGCCACTAAATCCACCGTAAAACAATGCTTCAACGTATTGAAACAGATTATGAACAGTGAATCAGTGGCAAAGGTAGTCATTATTTTCTTCCTCCTTTTATGTTAGTGGATTTTCTTGTCGATTTATTTTCGGGAAACACGAATTTCGTGTTGAAATCCGCATCGAAAGCAACCGCCGCGCTGAACGGCTTACCCTGCTTGCTCTTGAAGCCGCCGAGGACACCCGTCTTTCCTTTTGTCAGCAAATCATTCATTTCCGTATCGGTGAGCGTCCGGCCCGCTATCTGGCGGAACACCGGCAGGGTGCAGTCCGGGTTGTCGCAGCGCACTACCTTGCCGTAGAACTGCATCGTGCCCGTCCCGCACTTGGGGCAGGTGCAGCCCGATGCCTTATGCCCGAAGATTTTGTCGCAGGCGAGCAGTTCCGTGGTTATCTTGCGGGTGTAGCCCTCGATGTCACGGATGAAAGCCTCGTGCGGCGTTTCTTCTTTCTCGATTTTTGCCAATTCCGCCTCCCAACGCCCCGTCATCTCCACGTCGGCGATGTCCATGTCCTTCACGATGGAATACAGGGCGAGACCTTTCTCCGTCGGCACGAGCGACTTCTTCACGCGCGCCATGTACTCCCTTTTGAGCAGGGTCTCAATGATAGCGGCACGGGTGGCGGGCGTGCCGATGCCGCAGTCCTTCAATGCCTGGCGCACTTCCTCGTCCTCCATACCCTCGCGTCCGGCGGTCTCCATCGCCGCCAGAAGGGTGCTTTCCGTGTGGAGCGGTTTCGGACGGGTCATGCCCGAACTCATCGAACAGCCGTTCATTGCCAGTGTGTCGCCCTCGTTCCAGTCGGGCAGTACGGTGTCTTCCTTGTCCTCATCATAGACCGAACGCCAGCCTGCCTTGCGTACGATGCAGCCTTTCGTTTCAAACTCCACGCCCTCGCATTCCGCCCGGACGGTGGTCGTGTCCTTGACGCACTCCGGGGAGAACGCCTCAATCATGCGCCCCACAATCATGTCGTAGATAAGCTGCTCGTTCTTGTAGAGCGCCAGCGGACGGTTGGGCGTCACCAGCAATGCGTGGTGGTCGGTGACTTTCGAGGCGTCCACGCTGCGGCGGTTCAGTCCGTCCATGCTTTTGATTTTATCGGCAAACAATGAATGGGCAGATAATCTTTCAAATAACAAGGGTACTTCAGCGAACACGTCCTCCGGGATATAGCGGCTCGATGTTCTCGGATAGGTGACGAGCTTCGCCTCGTAGAGCTTCTGCACAAGGTCGAGCGTCTGTTCCGCCGTGAAGCCGTGCTTCGTGTTCGCTTCCTTCTGGAGCGTGGTCAGGTCGTACAGCAGCGGAGGGTTCTCCACCTTCTCCTTCTTTTCGACTCTCACGATGGTGGCGCACATCTGTTCCTTTACCTTATTATGTAATGTAGCTGCCTTTTCCTTGTCTTTCCATTTCTCTACCGAGGAGAATTTTACAACCTCGTTCACGCTCGCCGACGGCGTGGTGAAATGAAGCTGGTGTACCGGTTCGGGTGTGAAACGCCTGTTTTCCCAGAATCGCTTGCAGACCATCGCCAGTGTAGGTGTCTGCACACGTCCGACGGAATACGTGCCCCGCCCGGCGGCTACCGACAATGCCTGCGTGCCGTTGATGCCCACCAGCCAGTCGGCTTCACTTCTTGCTTTGGCGGCAAGGTATAGGCTGTCATACTCGCGCCCGTCCTTCAGTTCTTTCAGCCCCTTGCGGATGGCGGCGTCGGTCAGCGAGCTTATCCACAGCCTTTGAAACGGCAGGGTGCAGCCTATGTAGGCATACAAGTAGCGGAAGATAAGCTCCCCTTCACGGGCACAGTCGGTCGCCACGATGATGCCTTCACTTTCGTTCCATAGCTTGGTTATTACTTTAATCTGTTTCACTGCCGCCGCATCCACCTTGCAACCCTTGTCTGTCTTCACCTGACGGGGTATGAGTTCAAACCTTTCGGGGATGACGGGCAGGCTGTCGCGCCGGAAGCCCTTTATGCCGTAGCCGTCGGGCAGGGCGAGCTGTACCAAATGTCCCAGCGCCCATGTCACGTGATAGCCGTTACCCGTGAAATACCCTTCTTCTCTTCTCATTGCGCCGACAATTCGTGCTATCTCACGGGCGACGCTTGGTTTTTCTGCCAATATGGTAATCATGTCTTTTTCTGTTTAATCTGTTGATACTTTTGTTTTTGTTGGGGTGGAAACGGGGCACGGCCTTGTTTGTGGGATATGCGCACAGGGCGGTGTTCAACCCCCGTTTCAACCCGTTGATTATTATCGGATGGATTTAGTGGCGGCAATCAGGACACCTTCATGCCTTTGGATTTTCTGACCTGTTGCTTTTGCTGCGTTTCATTTTTCGGGGCGGTCTGACCTTGCTGCAACGGCTCCTTCACATGCTTCGTGGCTTCGTTGGTCTTGCCCTCGTTGTTTACGGCGAGTTGCGTGCGGCTTTCGTTGGACGGGGCGACGGTCTGCGCGAGGTCGGGGTTCTGCGAGTAGGTCAGCGGACGCCCTTTCTCGAAGCTGAACTTCAGGTATTTCGTGCAGGGCTGTCCCTGGTCGTCCTTCGCGTTGGCAAGCACCACCGTCTTTCCGGCTACGTAATCGGCTTTCTGTTGGTCGGTGAACACATCGTCCTTCCATTTGCTTATCGGGCGGATGCTTCCGTCCTCGTTCGTCCACGAGCGGTTGCGTCGTTGCCCCTCGCCGTTGTTCTCCTGCTTCCGTCCTCGTTCGTCCACGAGCGGTTGCGTCGTTGCCCCTCGCCGTTGTTCTCCTGCTTCTGTCCTTGTGCGTCGAGATTGTCCTGCGATTTTCCCTGACGCTGCGCCTGTTGTTGCCTCGGCTGTCCCGGCACGAACTCCACATCGCGCTTGTCGGCGTTCACTTGCAGCATGGCCTCGAACTTGCGCCCGTTCTTGAGCGTTACCTCCTTGGGCAAGACAAGTCCCGCGCGGAGAATGTCCTGCTCCGCTTTCGACAGGGGTGTCTGCCCGATTTTATTGGGGATGCGCACCTTGTCGGCGGGGATGTCCACGACTTCGTTGGTCAGGCGGTCGATGCTGATATACGAGGGGCGCAGTTCCCCGGTTTTCGTGTCCGCCACGTTCACCACCTTGCCTAAGTTGCCCGTGCGCTTCAACGCTTTCTTGTCCTCGTCGGTGAACGTGTAGCCCCTGTGTGGGATGTCAAGACGCGGCTCGTTTCGGATGAAATGGGGTGTCAGTTTCAGCGTACCGTCCTCCGCCTTCTTGAACGAGAGTCGGGCTTGCAGTTCGTAACTGTCCCCTCCGAAATTCGGCTTCACCGTCACCAGCCCTGTCTTGCCGTAGTTCATCAGGGTTTTCAGGTCCTTTTCCGACAGTTGCTCCCTGTCGATACCGCACTTGCGCAGTTCGGCCCAGTCCACCTGGTCATCCGCTATCAGGTTCGGCTTCTCCTGCTTCTGCTGTGCCTCAGCTTCTTGTGGCTGCTGCACATTCTGTTTCTGTTCTTCTTTTTTCTGTTCCATTTCTTCTGTCTTTTTAATGGGTTCGTTGTCATTGTTTTCTTGTTTCACATTCTCTGTTTCTGCTTGTTGTCGGTATTTGGCTGTATCCACCTTGTGCGGGGCGAGCATGTCGGCGTTTGCCAGCGGGTCTTTCAGCAAGTCCTTGATGACCGGCAGCACCGCGTCCACCGTCTCCGCCGCCACCCGGTAGAAACCGAAGCGTGTCGGCTCCTTGCACTGGCGGTAGAAATTCCTGAAGAAATTGTCAATCACGTCCCCGTGGCGGTCGAAGCGCAGGAAGTCCTGCGAATGTTCCGGCTTCGGGGGCGCCGTCTTGGGATAGCCCTTGCCGTCCAGTCCGGCCACTACGCTGATTTCGCCCGTCTTCTCGTCGCGGACGACCAGCACGTCCTTCTCGTTTTTCTTTTTCTGTTCCATTTCGTTTTACTTTTTACGGTTTGTCTTTCTTTTATTGTTTGGTTTACTCTTGCCATCGCTCGCCTTTCCCTGTTCCCTGTCGCGGAGTATCTCCCTCATGTGGGTGCTGATGAACAGCTCCACGTCCGACCTGCGGTAATAGGTCTTGTGGCGGTGCATCCGGTAGGGAAGCAGCCCGTCGCTGCGGTAGCGTTGCAGGGTGCGCTTGCTCACGTGGAGCAACATGCACACGTCCTGGTTGTCCATCGTGTCATCCTCCAGCAGGGCAATGCCCTGCGGCTTTTCATGTACACCACCGTGCATGGCGGAAAGCATCTCGTCCTGACGGTCAAGGCGGCTGAACACCTGCCTCATGCAGTCCTCGAAAGTGCGTCTGTCTAAAAACTCCATAGCTGTTCCTCCTTTCATTTCCTGCCTGTTTGTCCGCCCGTGCGGAGCAGGTAGTTGTGTCTCAGTTCCTCCGGCTTCTCAGGTGAAGTCCTGACCGCGTTCTCCCGGATGATGCGCTCCACTTCTTCGGGTGGGTAGCGGCAGTCGCCCCGGATGATGACATACTTGATGCGTTTCTCAGTCCTCAGCCGTTGCAGCGTGCGGCGGCTGATGCGGAGCAGGCGCATCACCTCGCGGCTGTCCAGAAGTCCGGCGGTTTCCTGTTCCCGTTTTTCCGGACTGTGTTTCCTCACATGGGAGGCGATTTCCTCGATGCGCCCTACGATGTCCTTGTAGGCGGCGCTTTCCATCGTGATGATTTCCATTTCTCAATCAGCTTTAATCGTCGTTAGTGAATCAATTTGTCGGGAGCAAAATTCGGCCATTTTCAAAGGGCGGGCACGGTACTTACCCGTAACTTACGTGAGATTTTTATGGATTTTCCGCCTTACGGGGACTTCAACGGGCATTTTAATCATGGAAAACCGCCTGACCGACACTCCGGGCCGCCTGTTCCCGTCGTGTCCTGATGTGGCACAATAAAAAGTGCCACAAGCTGCCACCGCTTCCTTGTCCGGCCGGTTCCGGCTCACGGCTGTGTAACTTTGCGGCAAACCGATAAAATTTTGGAAAAATGGAAATAGTAATCATTGAGAAGACCGCCTTCGAGATGCTCCTTGCCGGGGTGAAGGCGTTGGAGGACAGGGTGAGGACGCTTGCCGAAAAGGGCGGCGACCGGCGCCTTGCCGAATGGATGGACACGGAGGACGTGTGCCGTATGCTGTGTATAACCCCGAAGACCTTGCAGGCCATGCGTGACAGGCACGACATCGCGTATTCGACAATCGGGCGCAAGTTCTATTACAGGCCGGAGGACGTGGAACGGCTCCTGCCGGATTCCGTAGCGGAAAAAACCGTCCGTCTGACACTTGAACCAGGCCACTAAATCCTACGTAAGATGAACGACAACGTATTGACAATGGACAGCGGTGCACTGGCGGATGCCATGCAGTCCGTAAGGAGAAGCCTGAAAATGGCGGACAGGCTTGCCGGAAGTTACATCCCGCCAATGGGCGGCGAGCGATACCTCACCGACAGGGACCTGGCAGAAAGGCTGCACGTGAGCCGACGTACCTTGCAGCAGTACCGCCACGAGGGGATATTGCCCTATTTCCTGTTCGGCGGCAAGACGCTCTACCGCGAGAGCGATGTACAGAAGGTGCTGGAGCGTAACTACCGCAAGGCGTACTGACGTTTGCGGCAAGTAAAAATCGGGAGACGGACAACTGAATAATAGTTGCCGCCTCCCGATATTCATTTCAGGCCGTGTCTGTGCCGTTCAGCAATACGTACCATGCGGATAGTGCAGGAACATGACCGTAGGCTCTTTCCCGGAACGTGCCGCCGTCCGGGCAATCCACTTGCGGAACAGGGCCGCCTGCCCCGTGTCGAACCGGAACGACAAGGCGATGACCGTTTCCATGCCGTACACTTCCGTGTAGCACTTTTCGCCCAGACGTATCCTGCGGCATGACTCTCCGCCCATAATCCCGTCCTTTCCCAGTCTCCGTATGGCGGCTTCCACCGACACGCCGCGCACGTAGAACAGGTTTGCCAGTTCCCCGATTGTCATCCACACCTCGGCGTCGGGCATGACTACCGTCCTGTTTTCTATTGTTATGACACCTCTCGTTTCCATGTTTCTTTTCGTTTTTAGTTCTATTTCTAAATGGCCTGGCAGATGAACTTCTCCATCGGGGCGAGCTTTTGGGAGAGCAGTTCCATGTCTTGGCTCATCTTCTCAGCCGTGATTTGTAGGCTCGGCTGTCGGCGCCATGCCACCTTACGGTGGTAGGTTTCCGACAGCC
>ENA-UOJS01001669-UOJS01001669.1-human-gut-metagenome-genome-assembly--contig:-C74-NODE-1669-length-17506-cov-7.903444_pt1 | contig 17506 bp, 9 predicted proteins | sample MGYA00242355_ERZ723902 | MGnify/ENA metagenome assembly ERZ723902 | reverse complement strand
CAAAAACTCCTGAACCGCGAAACCCACCATATCACGCTGACGCCGGAAGGGATGCTGCTGCGCCGCCGCGCCGAGGAGATCATGGCGCTGGTGCAAAAAACGGAAGCCGAATTCAACGCCATCGGTGAAAACGTCTCCGGCGACGTCTATATCGGCGGCGGGGAGAGTAAGGCGATGGATCTGGTTGCAGATGCGATTTCCGAACTTCATGAGGATTATCCCGGTATCTGCTGGCACTTGTACACCGGAGTCGCCGGCGATGTGATGGAGCGCCTTGACAACGGACTGCTCGACTTCGGCGTTCTGCTCCAGCCGGTCGATATCGCCAGTTACGACAGCATCGCTCTGCCGGTCAAAGATGCGTGGGGCGTGCTGATGCGCCGGGATAATCCGCTGGCGGAAAAGGAATCCGTTACGCCGGAGGATCTGCGGAAACTCCCTCTGATCTGTTCCCGGCGCGACCTCCGCAACAAAGCCGTCCGGAATCCCTATGCCGAATGGTTCGGCGACGATCTCGACAAACTGAATATCGCGGCGGTTCACAACCTGATTTACAACGCCTCGCTTCTGGTGGAACGGGGACTCGGCTGCGCGCTGACGCTGGAACACAGGAATAATATCGCCGGAGACAAATTATGCTTCCGCCCTCTGAATCCGATGTTGGAATCCGGCTCCTGCATCGTCTGGAAGAAATATCAGGTTTTCTCCAAAGCCGCCGAAGTATTCCGTGAAAGGCTCGTGGAAAAGTTTGCAGGCGTCTTATAACCGGATGCGCAATCACGTTCCGGACTGCCGGAAATTCTGCGGCTTGTCATCTGCCGGAGCAGGACAGGTGCGGACAATCCGGGAAATTTAAAGAAAATTTGTCATGCTCTCTTGACAAGTAAACGATTGTTCACTATATTAAACGGGTAAACGATCGTTTACTGTGATGGGGGGGAAGTCTCTGATGACCGGAACAAAGGAAAAGATATTGCGTACTGCTCTCCGGCTGTTTGCGCAATATGGCTATGAGGCGGTTTCCGTCAGCGCAATCGCCGGAGAGCTGGGGATCACCAAAGGGGCTTTGTACAGGCATTATAAAAATAAACGGGACATATTCGACAGCATTGTGGAGCGCATGTGCCGGATGGATGTCGGACGCGCCCGGAAGTATGAGGTTCCGGAGGAGGTGTTTGAAAAACAGCCGCAGGCTTACCGGAATACCGCGGTCGGCAGGATCAGGGCGTTCGCCGAGGCGCAGTTCCGGTTCTGGACCACGGATGAATTCGCCCGTGATTTTCGCCGGATGCTGGTATTGGAGCAGTATGGAAATCCCGAAATGGCGGCCTTGTATCAGAAAATCCTGGCCGGCGGGCCGGTCAGCTATATGGAAGATCTGTTCCGCGAACTGATGGGGCAGGGGGCTTTGAAAAAAGCCGATCCCCGGTTGCTCGCGGTTGAATTTTATGCGCCGTTTTATCTGCTGATGAGCCTGGCGGACGCTGCGGCGGATGAGATGGAAAAAGCGGAGAGCGCGAAGCTCTTAACGACACATCTGGAACAATTCATGGAACGGAATGCGACAGCCTGAGGCGGCGTGTTCCTGCAGTCACACAGCCTCTTGAAAGGAATTTTTTTGTATGGACATCCCGCGCATCTTCACTGTTACGGAAAGCGCTCACCGCATCCATAACCCGTTCACCCCGGAAAAGCTCGCCACCCTCGGAGCCGTGCTGCGTCTGGAGCCGGGGACCCGCGTGCTCGACCTCGGCAGCGGTTCCGGGGAAATGCTCTGCACCTGGGCGCGTGATTACGGCATTACCGGCGTCGGCGTCGATATGAGCCGGCTGTTCTCCGCACAGGCGAAGCGCCGGGCAGAGGAGCTTGGAGTCGCCGATCGGGTAGAGTTCATTCACGGCGATGCCGCCGGTTACGTCGCCGCCGAAAAGGCCGGCGTGGCGGCCTGTCTCGGCGCCACGTGGATCGGAGGCGGAGTCGCCGGCACCATCGAACTTCTGGCGAAGAGCCTCCTCCCCGGAGGAATCCTCCTGATCGGCGAACCCTACTGGCGGCAACTGCCGCCGACGGAGGAGGTTGCCGGGGAGTGCCTTGCCGGTTCCATCTCCGATTTCCTGATGCTTCCGGAACTGGTCGGTTCCTTCGGCGAGCTGGGTTATGATGTTGTGGAAATGGTCCTCGCTGATCAGGAGGGCTGGGACAGGTACGAGGCGGCCAAATGGCTCACCATGCGCCGCTGGCTCGCGGAAAATCCCGGCGACGATTTCGCGAAAGAGGTTCGGGCCCTGCTGACTTCGGAACCCCGGCGCCATGTCGCGTACACGCGTGAATACCTGGGGTGGGGCGTGTTCGCGCTGATGGCGCGCTGAGGCGGGAACGGCTCACTTTTCAACCGGCACTACAATGCCGCGCATGATTACGTTCTGGCAGCATAGGAAGACCAGGAACGTCGGGATCGCCGCGACCAGCAGCGACGCGAATACAATGCCGGGGCCGCTGTTCATCTGCAGCTGGTACAGCCACGGCATCAGCGTCCACATCTTCCGGTCCTGACAGACCAGCAGGGCCATCATGAAGTTGCCATAAGCGCCGGTGAAAGCGCCCAGCGCCGTGACGGCGAGGATCGGCTTCGACAGGCTCATCGTGAACTGAAAGAAGATCCGCACCTCGCCCGCGCCATCGAGCATCGCGCTCTCGTAAAGCTCCTTCGGCAGCGAGTCGAAGAATCCCTTCAGCAGGAAGATCGAATAGCCGTTGGCCAGCCCCGGCAGGATCAGCGCCGCATAGCTGTTCAGCAGTCCGAACTCCCGCAGCATCAGGAAACTCGGTATCTGCGTGACCATCGGCGGGAAAGCCATCGTGACCATCATGAACAGCAGCAGCCTGTAGGTCGAGGGCGGCCGGAAACGGCTCAGGGCGTAGGCCGCCGCCGGATTCACGATCAGCGCGCCGAGCACCGCTAACGCGCAGTACAGAAAGGTGTTGAACATCACCCGGTCCTGCAGTATGACGGATTCGGCGACCGCAATGAAGTTGCGTACCGCGAATTCCCGGCGGTATCTGGCCTTGTGCGCCATCACATGCCCGGCGTGAAGCTCCCGCTGCGGCGGCCAGATCCGGCTCCAGTCGGAAAAGTGCGTGTCGAGCCGCCGGTTCAACGCTTCGAGCGTGCCGTACTTCCGCCGCAGAAACCGGCGGAAGCCGAATTCCGGGCCGTCCGGCTGCAGGCTCGATAAAGCCGCCCGGTGCCGGATGCCGCCAGCCGGAGAGCTCCAGCCCTGAATGTATTCGGTGTAATCGGTCAGCGCCGCCCCTCCGAGCGTGGCCGGTTCCGGCAGCGGAAGCTCCGAGAACTCCCGGTAGTTACTGCCGTACAATGAATTCAGCGCACCGATCCGGCCGTGGCGCGCTTCCAGATAGCGCCGGTAGGCCGGAAGCTCCGCCGGGGCGAGCCGGATCCAGATCGGATTCAGGAGCTCCCGCATGAATGTCTCCCAGTCGCGGCGTTCCGGTCCGGTGCCGCGCTCCGGGCAGGCGGCCGGAAGCCCCACCTGATCCCAACTGGCGTAAGCCGTCCCGTGAGTCCGGTTGTAGGCGGCGATGGAGTCGGTGTACAGCATTTGCAAATAGGATTTGACGTAGCATCCTTCCGGCAGGGTATAGCTCCGCAGTTCCGGCGGGAGCGTCTCCGAAAATGCTTCAAAGGCGGCCCGGAACCGGTTGCGTTCCGGTACGCTGGTGCGGAGGTCGAACACCGGAGTCTGGACGGAGAACTCATCCCAGCTCCGGAATGAGGTTTGCAACTCCCGGTTCAACGCCTCCACGCTTCGGTATTTCTCCTGCAGCTGCCGCTTGAATTTCCGCAACAGCAGCGGCTGGGTGCGGTTCGAGGTCCGGACCGAACAGAACGCCGGGGTGTAGCAGCGGGGCGGATACGGATTCCGCCTCAGGAACTCCAGCCAGTCGGCCACCAGCCCGGAGGATGGCGACTCCGGCGGGGAAAGCTGCGCAAACGTATCGGCATCAATTCGATAGGTCTGGCGGAACTGAATCTCGCGCTCGTTGAAAAACGCCTCCATCACCTTCCGGTAATAGGCTTCATCGTCGGTCAGAAAGGAAGGGATCAGCCGGTTTTCCGCCGCATCGACCGGGGTTTTGCTGCTCCCGGCGATCATCAGCCCGAAGGGATAGATCATCGTTGCCGCGCCCAGCAGCAGCACGGTTCCGATTCCCCAGAGCAGCATCCTGACTTTGAAGCTGTTGCGCCCGACTGTTGAAATAATTCCCATCTTCTTCACCTTCCGGAGGTTTTGAATTCGACCCGGGCCAGGATTTTCATCTGCCAGACCGTAAAGCCGATCAGGATCACGCCGAGCGTCCACGCCATCGCCGTCGCCGAACCGTAGCGCAGGAAGGTGAAGGCTTCATACCAGATGTACAGGCCGGTCACCTCGGTACGCGCGCTTCCGCCGGTCATCACCATGATCATCTGCGTGCCGCCGACCCAGGAACCGATGAACACACCGACGAAGTTGATGATCAGCAACGGCTTGAGCATCGGAAACACGATAAAGAGGATTTTGTCGAGAAAGGTGGCGCCATCCACATCGGCCGCTTCGTAGTAATCGTTAGGAATCCCTTTGAGGGCAGCCAGATAGATCAGGCATCCCGGTCCGATGCCGGCCCACAGCACCGGAATCACGCACGCCGCCATCGCGGTGGAGGGATCGGCCAGCCAGCGGTACGGCTCTCGGGTGCAGTCGAACAGGCGGTGCGGCAGCTGCGTTAGCGCCTCCGGCCATGCGGCTCCGCCGGGGAACAGGATCGGCAGCGCCGGTGACGCGGCCGTGTAAAGCAGCAGCAGTCCGGCCCCCAGAAACAGCAGCATCGGTCCGCGGCGGCCATGGAAGCGCAGCCGCCGCGCAAACTCCCGGCAGAGCCAGAACAGCAGCAGGCCGATTCCCAGAAAGCCGATCGCCGGGATATTCATCACCACCCGGTTCAGCAGCCCGTTTTCGCTCGGTTCGTAGAACTGCTTCCACAGCACCATCGTGACAATGCCGGAGATCACCGCCGGCAGGTAGTAGAGCAGCCGGAACAGCATCCGGCAGCACGGCGCCTCCTGCAATCCGATCGCCAGCGCCACCGGCGGCAGGAAGGTCAGCGCCAGCGTCAGGCAGCTGTACCGCAGCGAATCCCACAGCGTGATCCACCAGCGTCCGTCGAAGAGCAGAGCGGCGAAGTTGTCCAATCCGACAAAGGTGGAGTCTCCCATGATTTTGTAGTCGCAGAACGCCATCAGCGAACCGCGGACCAGCGGGACATACTGCCACACCAGAATCGTAAGCAAAGCGGGCAGCAGCAGCAAATAGACGCGCAAGTATTTGCGCCATCCATATTTGCCGCTGCTTTCGGCGGGGGCGGCGGACGCATGCAGTTTCCGCACGTTCCGGAACACCAGCGCAAACCCCGCCGCGATCACCGCCAGCGCCGCGCCTGCCGCGAGCCGGCGGCGGGATTTCTCCGCATCGGACAACCGGCCGTTCATCACGGCGTCAGCCCTGGCGTTGGCGTTGCTCAGCAGCTGCTTGAGCACCCGGCGGCGTTCCGGCCCGTTTTCGGGCAGCCGGTCGCTGACCGACAGCTGCTCGGCGCGCTGGATCGGCGGCGTCATCATCTGATAGAGGAAATTGCTGTTCCGGCCGTAAGGTTCGGGGCGGCCGGATTCGATCGCGAGGTTGAAGGTCTCCATCCAGCCCGGCGGGGTGAGTTTCCGTATTTCGGAATAGCCGAACCGGTCCAGGTAACGCGGGTTCACAAAGCGGCCGAAACCGGCCTCCACCAGAATGCGGGTCCGGAGCCGCTGCGCTTCGGGGCCGGTCAGGTAGGTCATGTACTCCCACGCGGCGTCACGGACCGCCGGCTCCTTCACCCCGGAGAAGATTCCCATCATGATGCAGTTGATTTCGGAGCCGCGGGTCTTGCCGTCCGGCCCCAGCGGAACCGGTGCGATGCCGACGGCTTCCGGTGAAACCGCCGCGATCATCCGCTCGTCGACATAACCGAACTTCATCGCGATTTCGCCGCGCTCCCATTTGGCGTTCTGTTCGGAGGGATCCTTCAATACGTAGCCGCGCCGGATTCGGCCGCGCCGGTCCGTCCACCGTTCCGAGCAGAGCCGGGTGTAGAAGTCGAGCGCCTCGACCGCCGCCTCCGAATCGAACGCGCAGCGCCATTCGCCCGTCGCCGGATCGTATGCGGTGCTGTCGCCCCCGGCGCTCCACAGGAAGGTCTGCCAGTACCAGGCCTCGGCGCTCCCCTGGCCCATCACCAGGCCGTAGACGCCACGGGCCGGATCGGTGAGCTCCCGGCACGCCTGATACAGCTCCCGCCAGGTCCAGGCTGCATCGGGATAGGCGATTCGGCGTTCGTCGAAGAGGCTCTTGCGGTAGAGCAGCACCCGTCCGAGCAGCGCCCCGGTCGGCACCAGCCAGCAGTGCTGTCGCCCGTCGTCGCCGCGCCGGGCGATCACCGGGACCAGCTTTTCCGGGACGAGTTCGCGGAACTCTTCCCGGGAAAGGGTGCGGTAGTATTCGTCGAGCGGGTAAAGAAAGTGATTGCGGATATAATTGTCCGATTTGCGGAAGTTGATCGAAAGGATGTCCGGCGCCATCCCGCCGGCGATCGCCAGCAGGTCGTTTTCAACCCCTTCGACCTGAATGCCGGAGGCCGCCTCGAGCTCGATCCGCACCCGTTCCCAGCGGAATTTTCCATACTTTTGCGGCTCGGCCTGATAACGCTTCCGGTATTTGCGCCGGAACAGTTCCGGGAAGTCGCGCCGGAACGCCTCGTGAATTGCGACGTCGCTGCGGGTGCTCGCGTCGGTGAAGGCGGCGTTGGGCAGCGACGGCACTTTCAGCGTGATCACGGTTTCGCCGCCCTCTTCGCGGATCGCGCCGCCCCACAGCGCTCCGCCCAGCAGCAGCGCCGCCAATACCAGAATGCCGTTGCGCATTGTTTGCCCCCTCAACGTTCCGGTACGAGGATGATCCGATCGATCCGGAGATTCCGCACGGCCGGGTTTCGGGCCGGGATCAGCATCACGCCGAGGTCGTCCCGCAGGGTGACCGGGCCGAAATCCACGATCCGGTAATGACTTCGGCCGATTTTTGAAACCGGAAATCGCCGGGTGGTCTTTTCCTTGCTGTTCCAGTTGAAGGCGACGATCTCCAGCGCATCGCCGGAAGCATTCTTCGCGAGGTCGCCGCGGACCTCCGCGCAGAACCGGAACCGGCCGTGCGGAAAACGCCGTATCTGGACATTCCACCCCGGCTCGTCATTGACGATCCGTACCGCCCGTCCGGTACTTGCCGCCGGGTCGTTCTCCGGGAACACCTTGCGCCCGACCTCATGGAAGTCCGCGATCCGTTCGACGCGCCACCATGCGGCTCCCGGTTTGCCGGCGGCGACCGCCGGGGCCGGGCCGTCATTGGGCAGTACCCGATTGAAGACCTGCATCTCGGCAGTCAGGTCTGCGGCCCACTCATCCGGCGTATTGTGAAACGATTCCTCGCGCAGACGGTCGCCTCCGCCCGCCTTCATTCGCGCGACAGTTTCGGCGAGGTAGCCGGCGGTGGATAGTTTACGCAGATCGGGGACGGTGATCTTCCATGCTTCCAGCGGCTTGCGCCGTTCCAGCAGGGCCGCGCCGACCGGCACGGCGGCCATCGCGAGGCGGGGACCGTAAACCGGATCGTTGCGAAACCGCCGTGCCGCCGTCTCCACGGTCTGCCACGCTTCCAGCAGCGTGTTCTCTTCCAGCCATGCGGCGGTGGTCGACAGGAAACCGCTGCCCGCCACTTCCGGGTGCCGGTCGGCCGCGCCGTTCATCAGTTTCATGTAGGTGCGCACCGCATCGGCGCCCGGCCCGTAATAGCCGGTCAGGAACTCGTCGATCAGCGTGTCGGTATCGAGGTCTGGATTCCACAACAGTCTGGCCGTCAGCCAGGTGCGCAGTTCCGGCAGGTCGGAGACGGAGCCGCCGCCGTTCCACGCGCCCTGTTCGTAGACGGAGATCGCCCCGAAGGAACGGAAGGTGCGCAAATCCGGTCCGAGCGCGCGCCAGTTCGGTGTCGGCAGATAGTATTTGCGGAAATTCGCGATGTAGTTCCAGATCATCAGCTGCTTCGCGGTTCTGCTCCATGCGGCGAGGTCGCGGAAGAACTGCCGATTCTGCTTTGCGGTCAGCGGCCGGAAGCTGTCGGCCTCAAAGGTGCAGTAACGGATCAGCACGTTCGGCGCCGCTTTCACCGTCGCGGGCGGCGTGCGCGTATAACGGTAGGCCAGCGTTTCGACCAGCGTGGCGGGGAATTCCTCCGCGACCGCGGCGGCGACCGCGTTGACCGTGTCCAGCAGCAGATCGGACTGGTTGCCGTGTTTTTCGACGAAGGCGGCGCAGCTCCGGCACTGGCAGAAATCGTCGTTATCGTTCTGCGACACGGAGATATACCGGCTTCCCGGCGCGGCACGGAGCAGTTCCCGCACCCGTTGGACCAGTTCGCGGCGCAGCTCGGGGTTGGTCAGGCACAGTTGGCCGTTCGGCACACGCCTGCCGTCGCGCTCGGCGAACCATTCGGGATGTTCGCGGAAGCCGGAGTCGCGCGGGATCAGCGCATTGTCCGGGTATTCCGAAAAGGTGTGCACGTTGCCCAGCAGCGTGACCAGACCGCCCCACTCCGGCGGGACAAACGCACTCTGCCCGTTGTGGCGCAGCCGCACCGCATATCGGAAATCGTTGCGCGTCAGGATGCTGCCGACGGAGCGCACCTCGAAGGGCGGCGCGTACCGGAGGTCGATGCGGGGGAGCTGCTGCAGGGAAGCGCGCGGCACCCGGGTTGCCGCCGGGCTCCAGAAGCGGACGCCGTATGCCCGTTCCAGCAGTTCGTAGACCGCGTACAGCGAGCCGCGCGGCCGGTCGCCCGCCAGATACAGCCGGTTTCCGACCGTTTTAAGGATGATCTCGTCGGGTTTCAGCTGCTTCCAGTCGGAAACTCCGAGTGCCCGCGCCGCTTCCGGCGATTGGCCGATGTGGATCGCCGGGCCGGCATCGGCACGTTCCGCGATCGGCGGCTTTTCGCCGGAAATCTGTTCAAGGAACGCCTGCAGTTCCTGCGCCGCGGTCCGTTCCGCCGGGATCGCGTCCGGCGGCAGCACGATCACCGGACCGCCGTCGCCGGAGTGTTGCGCACCGGCGCGCCAGCGGTACAGATGTTCACCGACTTCCCGCAGGGCGGCGCGGAATTCGGGGCGGGGATTGTCGGTGATGTCGACCGCGCCGATCTGGGCGTTTTCGCCGTCGCCGCAGCGGCCGGTGAAGGGCTGCGAAGCGTACTGGAACCAGTGTCCGCCCACACAGGCGGGATTCCGCAGCAGCGCCTTCATATATTCGGTGTAGCACCAGGCGACATCCTGCTGGTCGCCGCCCCAGCGCAGGCCCGGATGAAACATGCCGCGGTCAAGTGCGCCGAAGTGGAATTCCGTGACCAGGATCGGCACATCCCGTCCGGGAATACGCATTTCGCTCTCGTCATAGGAGTAGCGGTTCATGCTGACCACGTCGCAGAAGTCGGCGGCGACTTCGCCGAGCGTGATATCCGGGTAGTGCATAAAACGCACGCCGAGATAGAGCTTGCCCGGCGCGTAACGGCGGATCATATCCCTGATCGGGCGGAAGTAATGTTCCAATGCGGTCCGGTAGAAATTGCGGCATTCCGCTTCGATCGGGGTCAGGTCGGGAAGCGCCTTTACCGGATTTTCCTCCAGCTCCCGCCAACTGTCGAAAGCGGTATCCAGTACGGTATTGAGTTGTTCGATCTTCCCGAATTTCCGTTTCAGCGCGTCGGTCAGGGCGGAACGGGCCGGACTCTTCTTTTCCCGCAGCAGGTTGCCCGCGTAGGTGACCGGATCGGACCACGGCAGTTCGTTGCCGGAGAAAAAGCCGATGCAGTACGGATCCCGGATCGCCGCGTCGTACCTGCCGCTTTGGAGCGCCTGTTCGATGTTCTCCCGGTGGGCCGGGTCAAAGGGATCGTCCCTCCAGCCGCCGGAGCTGCGGCAGGCGTGTTCCAGTGTCAGTACGTAAGGAAAGTCCGCAATTTTTCCGGCATAATCCGACCAGTTCCCGACTGTGTTGAATCCCCAGCTCGCCAGCCTTTTACCGGTCAGGCCGAGATGGAGGTCCCGCCAGTCCGGGCCGTATTTGCGCAACAGGTTCGTGGCGGCAAAATTGTAGGCGAGATGCTTTCCGCCATAGCGTTCCGTATTGTGGAAGAAAGCGGAGCAAGGAGTTCCGGCTTCGGGAAGTCCGGCGAAAAAACGTTCCCGCCCTTCCACCAGCGTTCCATAGGTTTCCGCACGGACGCAGTTGATGCCGTTCGACCAGAACAGATAACCTTCGGGGTCCGCCAGATACCATTTGCCGTCGTACTTCTTCGGGTAGAAGGAGCCGGTAGCCTTGAAACGCGGCCCTTCGCGCCAGCCGCCGAATTTGGAAAAGGAGGCGGGGCGGCGGTGGGTTGCGAGATCGTTTTTTTCAGCTTCCCACGCCAGCTTCAGCTCCTGATCCGACTTCACTTTGCCGGGCCATTCTTCGTGGATGTACTGACCGTAGCGGTCGATGAACGGGAAGAACCGTTCCGGGGCGGCCGCATAGAGAGACGGAGCCGCCGGATGTGAAAAGCGTACTTGCCCGATCCGCAGCGTCAGCGGCGCCGCCGCCTCCGGGAATTCAAGCGTAACCGCTTCAAGATCGCCCGCATCGACGGATTCCCAGTTTTCAAAGAGTCCGCCCGGCAATCCGGCCATCTTCGGAAAATCCCGGAGTTGTGCGGCATATCGGGTTTCAAGTGTTTTCCGGTCGCGCGGCATCGGGGCGACCGCCTGTTTGCACTGCCCTGCCTCGATCCGGCAGTGAACCGTCACGGCACGGCCGTCGGCGGAGCGCAGCCGGATTGTAAAGCCGGTTCCGGTATCACCGCGGTTCTCCAATTCGAGTTCCAGTCTTGTAAACGATTCCCCGGCAGAAGGTTCCGTCACCGGAAACGTCATGGAGCCCCCGCGCCCCGCCGGCACCGAGAACACCAGCATTTCTCCGTCACAGGCAAATGAACTTTCCGGCGAGCCCTGAAGTTTTCCCTGCCGGAGCAGCTGCGGCCAGGCTGTGACGGGCGGATTCGCCGGGACCGGTGCCGCTCCCAGAGAGAAAATGGTTCCGAGAATTACATACAGATGCAGGAGCTTGCTCATGATCATGATTCCGTTCTTTTTTACAACGCGAAGGGGGCGGAGTAATCGGTTCCGTAACCGTAGATCGCCATGGTTGATCTGCCGGTCAGACTGTTGCGCATCTTATCCCGCAATTCTCCGGTAAAATGCCCGGCGGCATGGCCATCCGCGAACCAGGCGTTCGCCTGGCCGCCGTGGCGGAAACTGACCAGTGGATCAGTGCTCGCGATCAGTGAATCGATTGCCGAATGATGGAAGAAGAAACTCTGTTTATTGTTCTTATTCAAGGTATCCGCCAGCAATGGGGTCATGCTGGGCCGGGACATCTTGTCAAGGAGAATGGATTGAGCCGCGTTGACGGTTCCTCCGATCCACCATTTTTCGTCGATGTACTGCGTCAAATTCCAGACGCCGTAAGTATGCCAGCGCATTCCGGTATAGGTGCCGTCCCAGTCTGGCAGCGGCTTCGAAGGGCAACTGAGTGACTTCATCAGCGGCGATGTTCGCCCGTCATCGGGGTCCGGGGCCATTCCGGCAATAAAATCGGCCCAGGTGTTCATTTTGCTCTCATCCCAGATCAGAAAGACTCCCCGGTTGGAATTCGCATAGGATATGACCTGCGTTCCACACTGCTTGAGGTTGCCGAGACAGGTGACGGCGCGGGCCTTTTCCCGCGCCCGGTTCAGGGCCGGCAGCAGCATCCCGGCCAGAATTGCTATGATTGCTATCACAACCAGCAGTTCAATCAGCGTAAAATTTCTTCTCAACATGGCTTCCATCTCCCTGAGTTTTGTAATTCTTCAATCTTCATAGGGTTCGAACCGGAATGCGACAGACCACTCCCACACGGTTCCGGCGGGGTATTCGGCAAGGTTGTTCTTCCAGGCCGAAACCGGCGTGAAATCCAGCCGGAACAGCGGCTCGCCCCAACTGCGGCAGTCAAGCGCGGTGAAACAGGATTTTTCCCCGGCGACGATGTTCAGAATCGCGTCGGGAAACGAGAACCACATGATGCCGATGCCGTACTTGCGCAGTCCTTTGTTCCGTTCGCACGACGCGGGAATCGTGATCACCTGATCGCGCTGGGATCCGGCGACGATGCCGAGGTCGATCATCGGCTCAACCGGCGTCTGCATGATCGCGCTGAACACCAGCGTATGAGTCTTCATCGGCACTTTCGACGTAACCTTCCAATGCATGGTAAAGCCGGATGGTTCCAGGTCGACCGTCTGCTCGAACGCGGCGGCCTGCCGTACCTTCGCGTTGCCGAGCATGCCGGTGGAGACCAGCCGGACCCGGTTTCCGTCCCGCTTTTCCACTGCGGTCGAAACCGGCGACGCATTTCCCTGAAACATCCGGTCGTCGTAGGATTCGCCCGGATGCTCGTAACTGCCGTAGAGTTCGAGAGATGAGAAGAACTTCTCCTTGCCGGTGAAACAGTTCTCCAGCCTGCCCGACGGCGACACGGTCAATCGGTATTGCGTTCCGCGGTAGTTGAAGGGCTTGGTCAGGGCGCCGGCGGCGGCCCCGGTGCAAAGCACGGCGCAGATTCCGGCCGACAATAACGGTTTGAACCACATGGCGATACTCCTTTCAATCATTTTTCACCAACCCCCGAGATGGTCGAAGACAGCCGGATACGGCCGGTTACGGCGACTACCACCGGAATCGCTTTCCCCGCCGACACGATCTCCAGGCCGGTGATTTTCACATTGGGACGCGGGTTGACGAACTCGCTGACGAACAGCCCCTTTTCGCCGTCGCGGAACACCACCTCGGCGTTGCGGCGGCTCTTCGCCTCCCACCAGTCCGGCAGGTCGTAACGGGTGTCCGCCGCGAATTCATGGGTTTTGCCGTCCTCGTAGCGCAGGATATAGCGCACCGCCGGGCCGGGCTCATTCGCATACATCGCGGTATGCAGCACGTAGATCGTGTTCAGCAGCGCGTTGACCGGGATATCGGCGCGTTCCGGGAAGTACGGCCGTTTTTCTCCTTTCAGCACAATGCAGGAACTGCTGTTGTTTTTCGCCGGGTCGAGAATGCGGAACGGCACTCCGCCCTGCAGCCGTGTAACTCCGGTCGGAATCGAACGGAAATCCGCGCTCGCGCCGAAATCGGTCCAGCCGCCCTGCCGGTCCCCGGCTTTGTCGTCGGAGAAGGAGCGGTTCACTGCTCGGGAGAGGTCGAAATGGAATGCGTCTTTGTCCGCCAGATAACGGACCCGCCCGGAGGCGGCGTCCGGGACCGCCATCGCGAATTTTGAAACGCCCGGCGCGGCGAAGTATTCCAGCAGGCTGCACAGGTACTCCCCGGCCGCGCCGCTTTCGCGCACCCGCTCCGAAGCGGCCAGCTGGGACAGGATCACCTCGCCGCGCCCGACCTTCACGTCGCACAGGATCGCCTTGTAGCACTCCGGGTCGCCGCTGGCCGCCAGCGGCGAGACCGCCACCATGCCCGCGTCCAGCGGAGCCAGGGCGAAACGGCTCATCCGGCCCTGATTGCCGATCCAGCTGTCCATCTCCTCCTGCCGCAGCGACTTGAACACCGGATGCGCCGGGTCCACCATCGTCGCAAGCGTACCCGGATTGCCGGAGACGACGCTGTAATTCGCGAGGAACGGCACCTTGCCGCAGAGGCTCTGCTCCATCACCAGCAGCTTGCCGCCGCTCTTCACCCAGCGGAACAGCCGGTCGCCATTGTCCAACACGATCTGGTCGAAGCAGTTGCCGCCGATGATCAGATGGGTGAATTCATCCAGCCGGTCGAAGTTCCTGATCGCCTGCGCCCGGCAGCCGAGCTGCCGCAACACGCCGGTTGTGGTCGGGGTTTTCAGCAGGCCGCGGAATTTGGCTCCGGCGCTGTCGTAGAGGGCGCAGCGGGCGGGCAGTCCGGTCTTGCGGGCCGGAAAGATCGAGAGATCGTAACAGTTGTCGCCGACGCGTCTGCCGTCGCGGAACAAATAGAGTTCGAGCCGGCCGCGCTCGATCCGGCGGCAGTCCGGGGTGCGGTATTCCAGGATCAGGCTCTTCTGCCCCATCGCCGGAACCGTGCCGAATTTCAGCGCGGGAAGCGTGATGACCGTGCCGCTTTCCAGCCGGAACTGCGGCACGACTTCGAAATCGCCGTCCTCATTCAGGTCGTTGGTCACGAACACCTCGGCTTTTTCGTCCCGCCCCGCGTAGGGCTGCTGGTTGAACACCCCGGCGGAAACCAGCGTCGGATTGTAGCAGCGGGCGATCCAGTAGAAGGGCGGCATCACCCGCCACTCCTCCGGCGGCGCCTGCGGCAGGTCCGCGACGTGATAGCCGTCGGGAAACTCCCGGACCAGATCGTACCACTGGATATTGGTGTGGCCGCCGAGACACTCCACGCCCGCCCGGCGGTAGATTTCGATCGGGCGCTTCGCGTAGCGGAAACCGTATTTCCGGTAGAGCGGCTTTTTGGCCGCGTAGTCGTCCGGCGTCGCATAGTTGCTGAGCAGGCGCAGGTAACCGCCGACTTCGGGACGCGGATCGCGCAGCATTTTCGCATAAGCCTCCTTGAACGCCGCCGTGTCGCGCGGCATGGCGAGGACCGCCGCGACCGCCTGCTGCGTCAGGTCGCCCCGGTAGCGGGCGCAGTCTCCCGGTACGCCGTATTCAGCGTCGATTTTCGGGATCGGACGGTTGAAGTGATGTCGCGCAACCTGCGCATAATAAGTGATATGGCCGATATTTTCCTGCCACGAGCCGCAGTAGGAGCCGCGATACTGATGGTCGTCCGCGACGTCGGTGCGCTCCTTGAGCAGCCCGGACTGCAACGCCTCGATCGACTGCCGCCCGGAGGAGCTGCACACCGGCCGGTTCTGGCGGTCCAGCTTTTTGACCATGCCGTAGAGCTTATCCAGATTCTGCGAGAAATAGAGGTTGTAGTGCCCCTCGTAGATTTCATTGCCGAGCGACCACATCGCCAGACAGGGGCGGTTGTAGTTGTCGCGGATGAACGCCTCCAGTTCCGGCGCGGCTTCGAGAATGCTGTCGTTCCACTTTTTGTCATAGGCCTGATGTCCGCCGGGGCCGCTCCAGTCGAAGTAGACCAGCATTCCGATCCGGTCGCAGATTTCGTACAGGCCCTCGAACGGCGTGCCGTCCATGCTGTGCGGCCGGATCATATTCACATGCAGCTGATCCTTCATCATCCGCAGCAGCCGTTCCGACGAATGGCCGATGTTGTTATGGACGCGGCGGACCCACTGGGTCGTATACGTGAACATCCGCGGCTTGAATTTCCTGCCGTTCAGCATCAGCCACTCCCCTTCGGCTTTGAATTCACGGAAACCGAAGGGCTCGAAACCAACCGTGTTGCCCGCCGGGTCGCGCAGCCGCAGCACGTAACGGAACGGGTCCCCGGGAGTCCACAGCCGGGGCGACGGGATCGCGACCGTGCCGAGCTCGCTCCAGCCGGTTCCGGCCGGAACCGCAAAGCCGCCGAATTGCCGCGAAGCGACCACGGTATCGCTTTCGGGGTCCACGATTTCGGCGGTCAGCCCGCGACCGGGCTGCGGCGCGATCGTCCGGACCTGGATCGCCACTGTCCCGCTTTTCAGGTCCGGCGTGATCATCGCCCCGGAGACGAAACAGCCGCCCGGCAGCGTCAGCAGCCGCACGCCGTCGCAGATGCCGCCGATATGCGCCCGCCAGCCGGTAGAGCCGCCCTGATAGTCGTATACGCGCACCGCCAGCTCGTTTTTTCCCGGTTTCACCAGTGCGCCGATGTCATATTGGAAACTCGCGGCACGCCCGAAATGCGGTTCCCCGGCGCTTTTGCCGTTGACCCATACGTCGGTGCGGTCCGAAACCCGCCGGAAGTCGAGGATGACCCGCCGGTTCGGGCCGGTCTCTTCCGGCTTTATTTCAAAGGTGCGGCGGTAATAACCGAGCTTGCCCGGTGAGGCGTCCCAGCCGTTGTGCAGCCACCAGCTGCCCGGCACCGTGATCCTCTCCCACCCCGCATCGTCGACGCCCGCCGCGAACAGCCGGTCGCGGATGCCTTCGTCGTTCCGTTCGTCGCGTCCTTTCACGAACGGAACTTTCCGGAAACGCCACTCTCCGTCAAGGGACCGGCACCCCCATTCCAGTGAAACCGGCTTGTGCAGCCGTCCCTCCGGCAATTGCGCGGGCGGCAGCGGAGCCGGTTCCGTGAACGCCGGTTCCTCCGGAATCGTCAGTTCGGCCGCCCCCGACACGAGCGGCAGGCACAACGCGCTGATCAGCAGCAGTTTCATGTTGCGGGATCCTTTCTGAAATCACATTGCGTTATGAGTGGGATTGCACGACCAGAAGCGCGTGGACCAGATCGTCGTGGTCGGCTGGTCGTTGAACAACCGCGAATAGTTCGCATACCCGACATGGCCGTCCACATACAGCACATTCGCGCCGCCGTTATGCACATCGCCGTTGTTGGACAGGAAAGGAGTCGGAGCGCCGCGTTGCGCCAATGTGAGCATGTCCCGCAAAGTCCAGAATTCCAGCAGCAGGTGTCCCGCATCCATCGCCAGCATCGCCTCCGAAGGATGGCGCACCCAGCTCATCTTGCGCGAGTTGACCGTGGTCCAGCCCGCCGTGTAACCGAAGGGGTTCATCCCGTAGGAGACCGGATATTTCATGTTCCCGCCTGCATTGTTCCCCTCCGCCCCGGAAATCTGTGAAGGACAGTGAAACACCGTTCCCTTTTCTGCCGTGCATCCCTCATTGCAGTAACCGAGCGGGTTATTGTAGCCCGGATGTCCCAGATAGCAGTTTCCGAATTCTCCGATCAGCGTCGTATTGAGCTGCATCGTCACATAAAGGATGTTGGACCAGTACCGGCCGCATTCGCATTGATAGGTGACCGGCAGGTAGCCCTTGAACGAGTCGCCGTATCCCTGGAACAGCACGCCCACCTGTTTCAGATTGGACGCGCAGCCCGCCTGTTGCGCTTTCCGGCGCGCTTTCTGCAGTGACGGCAGCAGCAGCGCCGCCAGAATCGCGATAATAGCTATCACGATAAGCAGCTCAATCAGCGTAAAACTGCAGCGGGATAGTCTCCGACGGAGGATTTCGCTCCTGTCGGAGCGACCAGCGCTTTCGCCGCTGGACCACGACCGGCAAGGTGCCGGTGCCGGGTACGGGACGGTCGACAGGCGGAGCAGCGGTCGGCCGGCGGGGAAGGAAGATCCGCAATAACGTGAAGTTGTCTTCCCGCT
>ENA-UOJS01001656-UOJS01001656.1-human-gut-metagenome-genome-assembly--contig:-C74-NODE-1656-length-17675-cov-8.241884_pt1 | contig 17675 bp, 15 predicted proteins | sample MGYA00242355_ERZ723902 | MGnify/ENA metagenome assembly ERZ723902 | reverse complement strand
AAAGCGCGAATTGGGGGTTCAGATTCCCGTTCTGAGGAACCTGCACCCACTTCAGGCGCCTCTCTTTTTTGGCGCCGGCGGCGGGTTGAGAACCCGCCGGAAGTTTGTGGGTGTGCACAAAATCATAAATCTGCACAAACTCCACTGAAACTCACTGAAGCTAAAAATTTTGCTATTCAAACTTCTTCAAATTCGCACTTTAGTGCGAATTGGTCGCGCACACGCGCGAATTGGGGGTTCAGATTCCCGTTCTGAGGAATCTGCACTCGCTTTAGGCGCCTTTCTTTTTTTGGCGCCGGCAGCGGGTTGAGAACCCGCCGGAAGTTTGTGGGTGTGTACACAGCTATAAGTCTGCACAAACTCTACTGAAGCTCAATAAAGTCTAAACCCTTGCTTTGCAAACTTCTTCAATTCGCGCAAAGCGCGAATTGGGGGTTCAGATTCCCGTTCAAAGGAATCCGATCCCATTCAGTACGGCGATTTTCAGCCCGCCGGAAGTTTGTGGGTGTGTACATAGCCGTAAGTCTGCACAAACTCCACTGAAACCCACTGAAGCTCAAAATTTTGCTGTGCAAACTCCTTCAATTCGCACTTTAGTGCGAATTGGGGGTTCAGATTCCCGTTCAAAGGAATCCGATCCCGCCATTACTCCGCGCACACCCCGGATATCAGTTTTTGTCCTTCAGTATTTCCGTGATCGCCGTGCCGTCTGCCCAAGGCATTTCGGCGCCGAGTATCTTTGCATATGTCGGCGCTTCGTCAACGGTCGGGCGGCGCTCAAGCTCAACGCCCTCGCGGATGTCGGGTCCGAAGCCGAAGAATACGGGCTGCGGTCCCTTGTCGGGGTAATGACCGTGCGTGGCGCGTCCGAAGCGATAGTCGGAAAGGTCCATGGGCTGGACCATCGGGCGCTTCCAGTCCTCCGAGAAGGAGGTGTATCCGTCAGACTCGATAACGAAGGAGAAATCGCCGGAAAGATGATCGCGCGCCTCTGCCTCCTCGGTCGTCAACACCTCGCTGATGCCGTAAATGCCCTCATCGCGCATGAATTTAAGCAGATCGTAGGTCTTCTGCCACGCCGCCTTGTCGGTGGGGTCCTTCAGCTTGATCTGCGCGGAAAGTCCGGTCGAATGGCAATACGCGGTCCAGTCGGTCAGCTTGCCCTCGGCATCGGTCTCGATAAGTCCGTGGTCGGCAAACATTACGTTCGGCTTGATGTTGCGGACGATATCAAGCTGTCCGTGGTCGCTCACAAGGAAGAAGTTGGTGTTTTCGTACACACCCGCTTCCTTTGTCGCCTCGATTATTTCAAAGAACCATCTCTCGGTATCGTTTACGCCCTTTGTGACCTGCTCGGTGAAAAGACCGGTCTTGTGACGGTAGCTGTCAACGTCGCCGGTGTGGAGCATAAGAAGGTCGGGCTGGTGCTTTCTGATTATGTCGCATACGCAGCGCACAAGGAACTCGTCGGTGGCGGGATGAGTGCGTATCTTTACGTTTTCAAGATGCGGAGCGCAGCACTCATCGTAAAGCTCCTCGCTCGTACCGGCACGCAGGAACGCCGCCTTTTTGGTGTCGTCGGGCGACTGGGGCCAGTACTCGGCAACGAGCCAGTCGATATCGGGGTGGCAGCCGGTAACGGGCCAGAACACCGCAGCGGTGGTAAGACCGGCACGCTTTGCGGCGGTAAAGATATCGGGGCATTTTATATTGTCGGCAAACCATGTCCACGGAACGTTTTTAAGCTGACCGGGACGGAAGACCGAGTTGTTCACAACGCCGTGCTTGTCGGGATAGCAGCCGGTGGACATTGTGGTGTGGCAGGGATATGTAACCGACGGCCAGATGGTGCGGGTGCGCTTTACGCCCGAACCCTTGGCGTACAGATCGCGGAAACGCGGGCTGGTTTTGATGAGGTATTCAATATCCTCGTAAACCATTGCATCGCAGGAAAAAACGATTACTTTGCTTTGAGCCATTTTGGTGGATCCTTTCTTGTTATGGACGGTCGGTGCGGGAGCAGTATACCCGCCCAAGACCCTTTTATTACATTATAATTATACCGCCTCGGACCCGCATAGTCAAGTAAAATCACAATTTTTATGAGGATTTTTCCGCCGCAAGGCGCAAAAACAGGCATCGGCTGCCGTGCGGCCGCACGACAGCCGAATATATGTAATTACACCTCTCGGTCGGACGTCAGTCGGACTGGTTGGACCTTCAAATGTAGGCCTTATTTAGTTGTATAACTCCTTTATGATTCCCCGGAAACTTTATTTGTCAACATTTTTATTAGCAAATTTGTTAAACCACGGGGCTGCCGCACATTAGTGCGACAGCCCCGTGGTTTTTTATCTCGCCGCTTCGTCTGCGGCGCGTTTTTTCTTTATTTCCGCCTCTGCGGTCATTTCCTTGACCTTCATGAGTCTTGCGCGGCTTCCGCGTTCGTCCTCATCCAGCTTCATGGATATCGTTTTGATGGATTCCTGGTACCTCGGCATGAGTATATATTCAAGCGCGTTCACGCGGCGGCGTGTGCGCTCTATCTCTCCCGCCAGAAGCTGTGCGGTCTTTTCAAGCTCCGCGAGCTTTATCATATCCGCCGACAGTGAGGAAAGCTCCTCCAGCGCCGCGTCAAGTCCCGCAGGTGTGAACGCCATTCCGTAGCCGATGCCGACGGTGATATCTCCGCCCTCAAGCACCGGGACAGTCACGCCCATATTGCGTGAGGTGGTGACGCCGATAAGGTTTTCTCCGGTCGGGGCAATGAGCGCTTCCTCAAGCATTTTCGGATTTCCGACGGCTCCCGCCGCGGTAAACGATCTGTAATATGCTCTCAGTCTCTCCTCTACCCTCTCGCGCAATTCCTTGTTCTCCCTGACGACCTCAAGGAAGTTCTTCATAAGCTCGTCGCGCTTATCCTTAAGCAGCTTATGTCCGCGGCGCGCGGCGGCGTAGCGGTTTTTGAGCCGTTTAAGCTCCATACGTGTAGGACTTACATTCGTTGCAGCCATTCAGCACGCGCCTCCTTTCCCTGTCAGTTTGATTTGGCGGTCTTGTTATCGCCGCGCCAGTATTTTGCGATGAATTCCGGCTTGATACGCTTCATCTCGCTCTTCGGCAGTATCGCAAGCAGCTCCCAGCCGAGGTCAAGAGTCTCCTCTATCGTGCGGTTCTCATAGAAGCCCTGATTGATATACCTCGCCTCGAACTCGTCGGCAAATTTTGCGTAAAGTCTGTCCATCGGGGTCAGCGCCGACTCACCGAGAACGACCATAAGCTCCTTTGCCTCGCGTCCGCGCGCGTAGCTTGAGAAGAGCTGGTTCATCACGCCCGAATGATCCTCGCGCGTTCTGCCCTTGCCGATGCCCTTATCCTTCAGACGGGACAGCGACGGCAGTACGTCTACCGGCGGCATATAGCCCTTGCGGTACATCTCGCGCGACAGAATGATCTGTCCCTCGGTGATGTATCCGGTAAGGTCGGGGATCGGGTGGGTCTTATCATCCTCGGGCATTGAAAGAATGGGGATCATGGTTATCGAACCGTCGGAGCCTGCCTTACGTCCGGCACGCTCGTACATGGTCGCAAGGTCGGTATACATATATCCGGGGTAGCCGCGGCGTCCGGGGACCTCACGGCGCGCTGCCGAAACCTCGCGCAGCGCCTCGGCGTAGTTGGTTATGTCGGTGATGATGACAAGCACGTGCATTCCGAGGTCGAACGCCAGATATTCTGCGGCGGTAAGCGCCATACGGGGAGCGGAAATACGCTCGATGGCGGGGTCGGATGCCAGGTTGCAGAACATGACGGTGCGTCCGATAGCTCCGGTACGTTTGAAGTCGTTGATAAAGAAGTCGGCTTCCTCAAACGTGATACCGACAGCGGCAAACACGACGGCGAAGTTTGATTTTTCACTGCCGTCGCCGATGACCTTTGCCTGACGTGCTATCTGTGCGGCAAGGTCGGCGTGAGGCAGACCGGAGCCGGAGAATATAGGCAGTTTCTGACCGCGCACCAGTGTGTTAAGTCCGTCGATGGTCGAAATACCCGTCTGAATGAACTCAGAGGGGTAATATCTCGCCGCCGGGTTGATAGGCGTGCCGTTGATATCGCAGTATTTTTCGGGGATTATCCGTGCGCCGCCGTCGATAGGCTCGCCCATGCCGTTGAAAACTCTGCCCATGATATCGGGAGACACGGCAAGGCGGACGCCGTGACCGGTGAATCTCACGCGGCTCTCGGCAAGGTTGATGCCTGCGGCGGATTCAAAAAGCTGTACCAGCACGTCGCTGCCGTTGACCTCAAGCACGCGGCAACGACGGACAGAGCCGTCAGCCATTATGATCTCGCCCAGTTCGTCGTACTTGACGCCCTCAACGCTCTTTATCAGCATAAGAGGACCGGCGACTTCTTCAATAGTTTTATATTCTTTTATCATTCCGCTCACTCCTTACGCTTTCGGTATCGCGGCTTCAAGCTCGGATTCAAGCTCTGCCTCGATCTTTTCAAATTCCGGCGCGTAGCTGTCATTAGGCAGCGCCTTGGCTCTGCCTATTCTTTCACGCACGGGCAGATCGGCTATTTCGTCTATCGACGCGCCGCGTTCAAGCGCGCGGCGGCTCTTGTCCTCAAAGCTGAATATGAAGCGGAGCAGACGGCACTGCTTTTCAAGCGGCGAATAGCTGTCGTTGTCGCTCATGGCATCCTGCTGCAGGAAGTCCTCGCGCAGAGAACGCGCGACCTCAAGGGTCAGGCGGTCGGCGGGTGAGAGCGCATCTGCGCCGATGAGCTGTACTATTTCATTCAGTTCAGCTTCGTTCTGAAGCGTTTTGAGGCAACGCTGTGTCAGCGGCATCCAATCGCGCGACACATTGTCGGCAAACCAGCCGGTAAGTCTTTCGCGGTAAAGCGAATAGGAATTCAGCCAGTTTATCGCCGGGAAGTGACGGCGGTATGCGAGCGAGGAATCAAGCCCCCAGAACACTTTGACGATACGCAACGTCGCCTGTGTTACAGGCTCGGAAATATCGCCGCCGGCGGGAGAGACCGCGCCAATAGCGGAAAGGGCGCCCTCGCGTCCGTCGGAACCGAGGCAGGTGACCTTACCGGCGCGCTCATAGAACTGCGCCAGACGCGAGGTGAGGTACGCGGGGTAGCCCTCCTCGCCGGGCATTTCTTCAAGTCTGCCGGACATTTCGCGCAGAGCCTCCGCCCAACGCGAGGTAGAGTCGGCTATTACGGCAACGGTATAGCCCATGTCGCGGTAATATTCCGCTATCGTGATACCGGTGTAGATGGACGCCTCACGCGCCGCGACCGGCATATCCGATGTATTTGCAATAAGAACGGTACGCTCCATGAGCGTTCTGCCCGTGCGCGGGTCGCGCAGCTCGGGGAACTCACGCAGAACGTCGGTCATTTCGTTTCCGCGCTCGCCGCAACCGATGTAGACCACAAGGTCAACGTTGCTCCATTTTGCAAGCTGGTGCTGAACGACCGTTTTGCCCGAACCGAAGGGTCCGGGGACGCACGCGGTACCGCCGCGCGCTATCGGGAAAAGCGAGTCGATGGACCGCTGACCCGTTACCATAGGCTCGGTGGGCGGCAGCTTACCGGCGTGCGGGCGCGCCACACGGACGGGCCACTTCTGCATGAGCGTCAGCTCATGAGTGTTGCCGTTTGCATCCTCCACCACGCCGATCTTATCGGTCACGCGGTAATCGCCGGAGCGTATCGACAGCAGTGTGCCGCTGATACCGGGCGGGACCATGACCTTATGCGTAAGCGCTTCGCTCTCATCGACCGTTCCAAGGATATCGCCGCCGACAACGCGTGCGCCGCGCTGTGCCGTGGCATCAAAATGCCACACCTTTTCACGGTCAAGGGCGGGAGAAACTATGCCGCGCGTGAGGTTTGAGCCTGCCATTTCACGCAGCTTTTCAAGCGGACGCTGGATACCGTCGTATATGTTTCCTATAAGCCCCGGTCCCAGCTCGACCGACAGAGGCGCGCCGGTCGATGTAACGACGTCGCCGCGTCCGAGTCCCGCGGTCTCCTCATAGACCTGGACCGATGCGCGGTCGCCGTGCATTTCGATTATTTCACCGATCAGCTTGTCTTTGCCGACGTGAACGACGTCGAACATGTCGGCGCGTCGCATACCCTCGGCAACAACAAGCGGACCGGATACCTTTAAGATCTTACCTTCGATCAATTCCATTTTATTTCATGCCTTTCTCGGCTATTTGCGCCCGATTGGTCAGACTATGCCGCCGGACGGCGCAGGTCCTGCGGTATTTCGGGAGAATCAGAGAATATCACTGCCCACGGCGCGCTTTACGCGGTCGTGCAGTGTCTTCATGCCAAATCCGCCGTCGCTTCCCGCAGACGGGATCGGCAGTATCGCGGGCGTCGGAACATCGTCAAAGTCCGCAATATCCTCGGCAAGCGCCGCGGCGTATTCCTCGGTTATGAATATCACCGCATAGCCGCCGTCCGGCGCTCCGTCGGAGTTCACTCCGGCGGTCGCTCTGCGCAAGGCAAGACGCGCCGCTTCGGCATCCTGCGCCTCGAGTATCGTAAAACCGAGCGCGGAAAAGCCGAGTATATCCTGTCTGCCACCTATGACTGCTACTTTATACATTGTAAATCATCCTCCCGGCGGCACTCAGGCGATCCTGAGTCTTTCTTCGATAAGCGAACGGTCGTCGCCCGCTTCTATCCCGGACAGGATGATGCGCAGGTTTTTGACCTCGTATTCAAGCGCGGCGATATACCCGATGACCGGGTAAGCGCCGAGAAGCTGCATCCTTGTCGCCGCATCGACGGCGGCGCGGAAATCGTCGTCAAACGCATGAGACATACGCTCAAGAGACGCGGCGTCGCTTCCCGCGCTCCGCAACGCCCTTGCCGCATCCGGATATCCGGCGTCATCGGCAAGCGCCGCAAGCGTCTGAAGGCTGTCGGCATCGCGCAGCTTTTTCATGTCTATTTTGCCGCCGGAAATGACCGAATCGTCAAATACCGCGCGGCGCATACCGGCATCGCGCAGGCGCAGAACGCGCGCTGCGGTAAGCAGATTAGTCGCATCCGTCTTGCGCTCAAGCAGCGCAACGACCTCGCGTATACCGGTCGCACGTGCAGCCGTGCGCATATCGGCAAAGCAGGCGCGGTCGAGCAGTGAATCCACAGTGCGTGAATTGCCGCTCTTGCCCAGTGCCTCGGACGCCATGTCCGCCGCCCGCGACATATTCGGGAGCGTCTTTGCAAATACCGAAAAATCGTTTTTTTCCGCCGCCGCTATAACATCGTCGGCAGGTATAAGACCGCACCTTATCATAAGGGGAGCGGCATCTCTGCCGCCGGCGCGGCATTTTATAGCGGATTTAAGGTTGTTGCAGTCGTATCTCATTCTGCAAAGCTGGGCGAGCGGTGTGCTCGGGCAGAATGAAAGGAGCGTTTCGTATCTTTCGGCAAGATAGGCGGTAAGCGCCGCCTCTGTGCCGTCCGCCGCGGCGTCAAAGCCGTACTCGGCGATGCGCGACATAACTTCGGCGGCATCGCGCGCACGCGCAAGCTCGCGTATCCTCGCCTCGGGTATCAGCTCGCACGACATTGCCGATACCTTTGCCGCCGCATAGCGGTAATCCTCCTCGCGGTATTTACCCGCACATGCCGCGCGCTCAGCCATTTTTAGCTTCTCCGCCGCCGAACAGTGCGCGGCAAACATCCGCCTCAAGCGACGGACGCGCCTCCGCTATCATTGCGGCGACCGAACAATCCATGCGCGTTTCGCCGAAATCGAGCCAAAGCCCGCCGCTTATACGCGCCTCACCGTCGGAGAGCAGCCAGTCAATGCCGTCTCCCGACGCCTTCATGTGTTCGATGAGCGCACGTCCGAAGCTCACGCGGTCGGAGCGGTTGAGCGTTACAACGCACTCACCGCTCTGCCCCGCCGATGCCTCGCGTGCCAGGGCGACCAGGAAGCCGAGGTAATTCTCGCTCGGCATCCCGCATATTTTCTTTTCAGCCGCGCTGAAAGCGGCATCTATCGCACGGCACCTGCCGGCAAGCAGTATACCGCGCCTTTCTGTCTCCGCGGCGGCACGGGCGCGCGATACAACGCTTGCGCTCTCTGTGTCGGCGGCATCCTCCGCGGCAGCCCTCAGCTTTGCCGCGTTTTCCTCGGCGGCGGCAAGAACAGCAGCGCACTCGGCGTCAGCCTCGGCAAGTATCCGTGCGGCGTCAGCCTCGGCGGAGGCAATTATTTTGTTTGTTACTTTTTCAAGTCCCACCATTGGTTTTGCTGCCTTTCACGGTAATATCGGAAAGTCCGCAGATCAAAGTCCTGCGGGAGCAAGCATAACGAGCAGGAAGGAGCAGATCAGCGAAAGAAGCGCGTAAAGCTCGACCATAGCGGTAGCGGTGACAGCCTTACCGGATGCCTCGGGACGCTTGGCGACCATTGCAACACCGGCGGATGCAACACGACCCTGACGGATAGCGGAGTAGTAGCCGCATATCGCGATGGGAAGGCAGGCAAAGAGATAGTAGATACCTCCGCCGACAGTGCCGACGATCTCACCGCCGACAACACCGACCTTGACCATTACCATAAAGGCAACGATGAAGCCGTAAATACCCTGCGTTGCGGGAAGAGCCTGGAGAAGGAACGCCTTACCGAACTTTGAAGGATCCTCGGAGAGCAGTCCGGCAAGAGATTCACCGACCGAGCCGACCGCTTTTGCGCTGCCTATACCGGGCAGTATCGCGGCAAGAGCCGCACCGATGAGGGCAAGTCCCTCACCTGTTGTCAGGGTGCTAAGAAATTCAGCGAAATTCATGATTTTTTCTCCTTGAATGTATGTGATGTTATTTTAGGATATCTGATTTTTTATCGGCATGTCCTCAGGCATGTCGTAGTCGGAATATCTCTCCGACGGTTCAGCCGGCACATAGGGTCTGCCGCCGTCCTCGTAGAATTTACCGAAAAATTCAATATACTGAAGCCGGCTCGTATGAACGAACGAACCGAGTGCGCTGAGCGCAAGGTTGAGCGTGTGACCGATAAGGAAGACGAATATCGTCCCTATCACTATAGTGGCAGGATTTGTACTCATCGTACCGAGGATGTTCATGACCTGCGCCAGAACGCCGCCCGAAAGGGCAAGCGCCAGTATACGCGAGTAGGACAGTACATCAGAGCCGAAGTTTACAAGTCCGTAAAGTGCAAGAAAGCCCTTGGGGAGGCGCATGAAGATGTTTTTCTCCTTGCGTCCGCCGGTCAGAACTATTGCCGCCGCCGCGCCTATAGCTACCCACTTACCGACAGACGGAACAACCATCAGCATTATAAGTCCTGCATAAAGCACCCAGAAGAGCGCGTAGTCGCATATCGCATCAAGCGGAGACTTCTTCCACACCAAAGCAAATTTTATCATCTGTCCCGCTACAAGGTGGATAAATCCGAGCGCAAGACCGATAATAAGGAATGTCATCGGATCTGCTATCGGGTCAACGATCAAAGCAAGCGTTTCCGGCAACTCGGCATCAGGTCTGAATGCACGCATGAGTGCAAGCGGCATATCTCCGAAGTAGCCACCGAACAGGACGCCTGTCACGATACAGCCGAGTCCGCAGAAGCCGAACATATAAAATGGCTTTGACTTTTCAGGCTTCATGTGAAGCAGGCGCGGCGCCAGGAAGCCGCCGAGCACCAGAAGAAGTCCGTATCCCACATCCGCAAACATCATTGCAAAGAAAAGGATGTAAAAAAAGCTCATAACGAATGTCGGATCAAATGTTCCGTATGCGGGGAGCGAATACATCGCCACCACCCACTCAAAGCAGGAGGCAAAGCGATTGTTCTCCAGCTTTACCGGAACATCGTCTCCCGGTTCGGGATCCGTAAGATCGTAGGCACAGCCGAGGGCGTCAAGCGCAGCGGCGACCTTTCCCGTTCTTTTTTCGGGAATCCAGCCGCGAAGAAGCACACAGCTTCCCGTTGCCATAAGCTTTTCCTTAAGCCGCTCGCCCACAAGCTCGGTCGAAACAGTGTCCCACAGCACGCGCAGATCGTCGAGCCGTCCCGCAAGACCGCAGAAGGTCTGGTTTATCTCCTCGCGCTCCGCGGTGAGAGCGGATGTCTTTTCGTTTGCCGCCGCGCATATCTCCTCGGCACAACCGCAGCCGTCCGGGAATGTTGCGCGCACAAAGCCGGCGGTATTGAGACGGCGCATAAGCTCGTCCGCATCCGATTTTTCGGCTATGAATATAGCGTAAGCCGCAGTCGGATCGCGCTTTATCACCCGCCATGCCGCCGCAAGTCCGTCAAGACGCGCTTCTATGGCGCTCTCTTCTGTCGATGCCGGCAGGCTTCCGAATACCAGACGTGTACTTTCGGTCCCCTTTAAATCAAGTGCAAGACCGCACCCGAGCCACGGCTTTGCCGCATCGGCTTTTCCCGCAGCATCGGCAAGCTCCCGTTCTATCACCGTAAGTCTCTCGCGCATTCCGTTTATACGGGCGACAACCGCCGCAGCATCGCTGCGGACTCCGCCCCTGTCGGCTGCGAACGCCTCACGGTCGGCGTTTATTGCGGGAGCCGCGCCAAGCCCGCCGCGCTTTTTACTGAACGGGTAAAGAGGTTCCATTGCCGACTCGATAGCCGCAAGCGAATTTTCACACTCGCGTATGCGAGCCGACGGATCGTACCTCACAAGATAGCTGTCACTGTCCGTACCCACCATGTCAACGTCAACGCACCGCAGCTTTATCAGCTTTGCGGCGACCGCATCGGCATCCCCGGCGTAAGCCCAGACGGTGAGGCGCTTCATTACGCACGTAGACATTTCTCTACTATCTCCCAGTAAATCATTTTTACCGCCTCATCGGCATTGCGTGAGGCATCGGTCTCTATTGCCGCGGCATCCTTGCGCGCGGTCTCGGCGCCCGACGCCACAAGACTGTCCGCCTTGCGCGTTATGTCGGCTACCGTCGCCGCAGCCTCGCGATGCGCCTCGGCATCAGCCTCGGATACGATACGCTCAGCCTCGGCGTGCGCACGCGCTATCCGCGCCTTTGCCTCCTCGGCGGCATCCTGACGTATCTTCCCGGCCCTCTCCTCCGCCATACGTATTTCTCTCAGCGAATCCATTGTCATTTACGAGCAAAACTCCCTTCCCGCCGCACCTCAGGACGGCACGGCGATATGAATTTCTCCTGTGATCAGCGGCAGTCAGACCGCATCCGGAAATCTTCTTCATATTTGTATATAGTGGCTCCGCAGTATCGCACTATATCGTGCGCAACTGGAAAATTCCACAATATGCTGTATTGCATTATACCACAAAAAAGCCTTAATGTCGACCGCTTTCACCCTATTGTTGCAAATAATTTTGAAATCATTCTGAATTGCGTCAAAGATTTATCAATATTTTCACGACTCTCCGAAACCGTTCCCGCGGACGCTTCAAGTCTTACAAAGCGTCCGTCGGCAGAGAAATAGGCAGCCGTCCCGCCGTCGTTCCCGCACGTGCCGAAGGGCAGAAGAACGCCGTCGCGCACGCGCCACTGCTGTGCGCCGACCCATGCGCCGAGCGCCGCCCCGCCGCGCGTGAGAGTGCACACGGCACCGACGGATATCAGCACACCGGACACAAAGCCGGGTCTGAAGGCGGCGGAAAGCATGAAGCGGCGGAATCGGAACCGCTTGCGCGGATCGTTATCGGCATCATACACCGTCTGCGCCCTGCCGAGCGCTTCTCCGCACGCAAAGCCGAAAAACCTATCCGCAACGTCGGAATAAAAAGCATCCATCGCCTCGCCGCTCACGCCGGTAAAATGCGGATAGCATATCTCGGCGGAAAGAAGAATCGTGCCGTTACCGAGCAATTTGCGTGCGCGGCGCATTTCATATTCCGACGGCTCGCCGCCAAACAAAGCGCGCATGTCGATTTTGCTGTTTTCGCCGCTTTTTTTCATGCTCTGCATCCTCCGGATATAAAGATCCCATCGTCATATAATATTCACCCGCAGGGCGGCGTTATGCCAAACAAATAGCTCCACATGCGTATAATAATGGCGTGCGCCGCTTCTCTTTCCTTAAGATTTCTTTATTTTCATTGACAAGCGGCAAAAATATGCTATAATAATTTTAATATCAATGAAAGGTACGGTAACATCATGAACCGATCTCTATCCTCCGCGCCTGTGCTGTCGATAAAACACCTCTCAAAGCAACTCGGAAAAAGACGCATACTTACCGACATCACACTTGACGTCATGCCGGGAGAAATATTCGGCTTTCTCGGTCCGAACGGCTCGGGCAAAACGACAACGATAAAGCTAATGCTCGGACTCCTCCGTATAGAAAGCGGAGAAATAAGCATTTGCGGGCACAACGTAAAGACCGATTTTGAAGCGGCAATGACCTGCGTTGGCGGTATCATTGAAAACCCCGAAATGTACCGATACCTTTCGGGACGCGAAAATCTTGAGCTTTACCGCCGTATGTACGACGATGTTCCGCGCGAACGCATTGACGAGCTTATAAAGCTGGTGCGTCTTGAAGCGCGCGCAGACGACAAAATAGCAAAATACTCGCTTGGTATGCGTCAGCGCCTCGGGCTTGCGCAGGCATTGCTGAACCATCCGAAGCTGCTCGTTCTCGATGAGCCGACGAACGGGCTTGACCCCGCCGGCATAAAGGAGTTGCGCGACATACTGAAGGAGCTTTCGCACACAGAAAACGTTTCTGTTTTCATTTCAAGTCACCAGCTTGCCGAGCTTGACCTGATGTGCGACCGCGTGGGCATACTCGACCGCGGCGTGCTTCTGCGCACGATGTCTATCGAGGAGGTCCGCAGCGCCGGCGTTTCAAACAGCTCGGTGGTCGAAGTATCGGTGCCGGAGGCTCAGCGCGAGGCAGCCGCGGCTGCGGCGCTCGGTCTCGGCGAGGGCGTAAGCACTGCCACGGTAAACGGCAAGCTGCGCGTCACCCTCCCGGCAGGCATGGAGAGCGACCTTATGCGTGCGCTCGTTATGGCTGGTTGCGACGTATCTGCGCTGACGCCCGTTAAGCATTCGCTTGAGGACGTCTATCTCGAAACGACCCGCGAATACACCCCGGCAGGCGGCGGCGGAACGCCCGGATATGCGCCGAAGGCTCCCGACGTCTCACATGACAGCGACTCCAAGGAAGGAGGCGACAGCCAATGAAAAAGCTCGCACGCCTCATAGGTAACGAAAACAAAAAGGTGCTGAAGCAGACCGGGCTTCGCGTACTGCTTATAATAATCGCCGCGCTGACAGCCCTTGCCCCACTGCTTGACTTTACACTCAAGAAAATAGTCGGATCCCCATCTTACAGCGGTCATGACTCCAATTACTGGACTTATAACGCCGAGCGGCTGAAAAAACAGCTGGCTGATGCCGAGGAAAACGGCCGCATCTGCGACGCGGAATACTACCGCGCCCTCCTTGACACCACGGAATTCTTTGAAAAAAACAACATACAAGAAGATTGGCGCGTCGATGCATTCCGCTCGGATCACGCAACTCTGCGCGGCACCGTCGGTCTTGTAAAGCTGATAATAGAGGACGGCGTTGATGCCGACGGCATCAACGAATCCATGATAAGCCACTACCTTTACGAGATAGACCCCAACGGTATATATCCCTTCCAGACCGTACTCCTGCCCGAAAACATAGAGGCGACCTACAAGGCGCAAAAGGAAGCGCTTGCGGAGCTTGAAGAGCGCATCCTCACATACACGCTAAAGGACTACTATGCGAGCCAACTTGAGGAAGCCGAGGCTTCGCTTGAGAACGCGCGCCAGAGCGTAAAGTATCTGACGAGCGGCTCCGCCACCACGGATCCCAGGCTTACCCCGGAGCTTTCCGCGGAATTCATAGCTTATGAGGTCGCGCTCGGCGAGCGCTTAGTTGAATGGAACGAGCTGAACGTCCAGGCACGGCAGTGGCTCACCGACAACGTGTTCGATTACCGCGGCTGGCAGTACAATACCGTTGTAAACTACCGGAGTCCGCTGCAGGGGATAAGGACGCTTGCCAGCTCGTCAACAGGCGTGTCGCGCGAGCTGTACGACGCTTACGATTACTTCCCCTCCCAAAGCATGAGCTATGAGGACTACATCTCCACGGTCCAGAAGAACGACCGCAACTTTGAAGAGACCGCGGCTATCATCCGTGCGAGCATAGAGCACGGAGTTCCGATACGCGGAACGGTGAACGACTCCACCAAGACCCTTTTCCTTTCCGAATTTTCATCGTCATTCGGGATCATAGTTATTTTCGTCATTATTCTTGCGGGTATGACGCTTTCGAATGAGTACACCGCCGGCACGGTGCGACTGCTTCTCATCCGTCCGCAGCGCCGCTCAAGGATACTTGCCTCAAAACTGCTGTCCGGCGGCATACTGTGGGTCGCCGCAACAGCCGTAGCATCGGTACTGCTGGCAGTGGAATGCATCGCTCTGTTCGGCGTCAAGGACCTCTTTACCCCGGCGATATTCAACCACGGCACAAAGGTCATGATCGTGCCCGCAATATTTGCGTTTTTGTGGCGCGTGCTGCTTTCCTTCATATCAACGGCTCCTATCATTCTGTTTACGCTCCTTATCTCAACGCTGATAAAGAGATCGGCGCTCCCGATAGCGCTCGCTATGATATGCCGCTTCAGCACCTCGGTGATCACCACCGTCTCGCTCAGCCTCCAAAAATTGCATCTTGAATATACTCCTCTGCCCTACCTTGACCTCACGTCATTCATAGGCAACACCGCAGAGCGCTATATTATTGACGGCGGCAGTACATTGGACAGTATCTTCGGCGCAGCCGAAAAAGCACTGATCAGCTCCGGCAACTACCGCATTTCGATAGGCATTGCCTGGCTCGTCGGTATAGCCGCAGTTCTCACCGTACTATCGTTCGTATCCTTTGACCGCCAGCAGATAAAAAACTGAGGTTGCAAAAATGTCAGGACTGTCAAAGCTCATAGGTAACGAAAATAAAAAAACCGCAAAGCAGCTCGGTTTTTCAGTACTTCTGATAATAATAGCCGTAATAAGCGCCGCTTCGGTCGCGCTTGGGGCATTTATTTCCGCCAATACCGCCGGGCGATACCTGCAGGAAACCGAATACATCGTATCTATGGCTGAGCGCGCCCGTGAAAGCGGTGATATGATAGGTGAAAAATACTGGTGCGTCTACGAACATGCCAACGACCTGTTTGAAAACCGCATTGGCGGTTCGGACGCCGAGTGGAAGATCGAATTATTCTACAACGACTACTCTACCATACTCGGATGGATCGCAATTGCGGAATGCGCCGCATCCGGCAGATACACGATAGAGGATATACAAAAATCGGTGCTCGGCAGCTTTCTTTACCACGACATGCCGGAGGAGATCGCCAAATATGACGGTTATCTTTCCGAAGAAAACATAGCAAAAGCGCTCCCGGCACTGCGCGCATATGAGGAAAAGCTCCGTAACGAAATACTGAACTATTCGCTTGCCGATCATTACGCCGTAAGTCTTGATACCGCACGGGCTGAACGCGACCTGTGCGCCGCAGAAGCGGAGCTGTATGCCTCCGGCGGCGGAACGGTACCGGAATGGGCTGCGTCCCCCGAAGTCGTCACGGCATACCGCGAATACATGCGCGCCTCTGCCGAAAGCCGCCTCGAAACAGCGGAGCTTTCGCTTTACGGATGGCAGCTGCTGTGCGAAAATTTGTATGAATACGGGAGCTGGCAGTACCGCACAGTCTCCGAGCTTCTTTCCGCACTTGCCTCAGATTGCACGGCTATCGTCCCCATCCCGCGCGAACTTTACGAAGCACAGCACCGCAGTGTCAGCTATGAGCGTTATCTCCGGGGTCTTGCGGAGGCTCAGCACCGCTTTGACGATACAGTGACTCTTGTGAAGTACAGTCTTGACCGCAACATACCTCTTGAGGGTACGGTCAAAGGCTCGGCAAAAAAAGCTACCGCCTCTGCGGTCTCGACCGCAACGGGACTGCTTGCTATATTTTCCGTGATACTTGCGGGAACAACGCTTTCGGGCGAATACACCTCCGGCACGATACGTCTTCTCCTTATACGTCCGCGCGGACGCGGAAAAATACTCGCCTCAAAGCTGATATCCCTTTATATCCGGTGGTTCGCATCGGCATTCATCCTGTCTCTCATGCTCACAGCCGAATGCGCCGTCATTTACGGAATAAACGATATCTTCATGCCGGACCTTTTTATCGTCGGCGGGCATGTAATACCGCTCCCGTCTGTACTCACACTTATTCTCCGCATCATCCTTGCCGTGCTGTCGGCATCCCCGACAGTGCTTATGGCATTGATGATATCAACGCTCATAAAGCGCCCGGCGCTTCCGATAGCGCTTTCAATGATAGCCCGCCTCTCCACGGCGACGGTCACATCGCTCGCAGTGTTTATAAACACCGCGCTCCCCGGACTGCACCTTGAATATTCCCCGCTGCCCTACCTTGACCTGACCGTATTCATAACCACGCCCGCAGCGTATTACATGACAGCAGGGGGCGGACTGGCGGAAAGCATTATCCGCACCGCGACCTTTGTATACAGCAGCATATACAGTCTTACGGTCGGCATCGTGTGGATGGCATTGCTGTCCGTGCTGCTGACGGCGCTGTCCTTCGTTTCATTCACCAAACAGCAGATCAAAAATTAATCAAATAAAAAAGATAAGAAAGGCAAACCCAATGACAACATTCGACATTAGAAAAGATGCCGCCGAGCGGATAATAATCGTGGCTCACCGCGGCTCCTGCGGCGGAAACATTCCCTGCAACACCATGGCGGCATATGAAATAGCCGTAAAGCACGGCGCCGACATGATAGAGGTAGACGTGAGCAAGAGCGCCGACGGCACGCTCTGGATCCTCCATCCGAAGATGGAATATGTCCACCTCAACTACATAGGCACCGAGTTCGCACAGCGCCTGCCCGACATGCACGACGACGAGATCCGCCGTCTGCGCTACGTCAGCGCCGACCGTGCTTACACCGAGTGGCCGCTCTGCACCCTTGACGAGGTGTTCGACCGCTTCAAGGGCGTATGCTACATAAACATCGATAAGTTCTGGGAGAACCCTCGCGAGATCTCCGATGCCATCCGTGCGCACGGCATGGAGGAGCAGATAATCGCCAAGACCTCGCCGAAGCCCGAGCTGTTTGACATCATCGAAGAGTACGGACACGGCATCCAGTATCTCCCCATACTCAAGAAGGATGACGGCGTACACGAGGAGCTTATGCACCGCAACATCAGATACGTAGGCGCCGAGGTCGTTTTTGCCGATGAGAACGCATACATCGCAAGCCCCGAGTTTATAGACAAGCTGCACGGCAACGGAAAGCTCGTATGGGCTAACGCCATCCTTTACAACTACAAGGTACCGCTTTCCGCCGGACATTCCGACGACGTATCCCTCGTAAAGGACCCCGCCCTCGGCTGGGGCTGGCTCGCCGACCGCGGCTTTGATATCATTCAGACAGACTGGGTGCTCGCCATGGCAAAGTACCTGGGCGAGAGCGGCAAGAGATACCACTGATCCGCCTCATCCGACAGCATTTAACTGCACATTGATTAAAAAGTCTCCCCCGCCTGCC